>CXWK01000038.1_pt2 | contig 326407 bp, 347 predicted proteins | sample 590851 | NCBI WGS metagenome assembly CXWK01 (sample SAMEA3498364, study PRJEB10139) | wastewater metagenome | biome: wastewater treatment plant; material: activated sludge | place: Denmark | collected 2014-08-01
CGACTTCCGCTCTCGGCTGCGCCGGGCCGCTCGGGCCCCGCCCTCGTCCCTCGGGCTCACGACCTGCCTCCCATCAGGACACCGCCGGCGAGGAGTGCACGACCGAGGCCGCCCTCGATCGCTCAGACGTTCTGGGCCTCCCAGGTGAAACCGGCCGTGGCCGACAGCCCCTGCGCCCGGTTGTCGTCCTGCAACGTCACGGTGACCGCGTAGGTGCGAGAGGACGGGTCGGTGGCGCCGGCAAAGCCGGCCAGGCCGTTCACATAGTTCGTGCGGCCCGCCGCGAAGGCAGTCAGGGTCCCGTTGAACAGCGTCGAGGACGCCACGAAGCCCGCGCACGAGGCGAAGTTGCCGCCGGTGCCGATCTCGACCGCGACATCGAGGTAGTCGGCCAGCCCGGTCCCGCCCGCAGTCCCGTACATGCGGACATCGGCGTCGAGCGACCCCGTGTAGGTCACCTCGATGCAGCGGGTGCGGCTCGCGCCGGGCGCCAGGTTGGCGACGCTGAACAGGACACTGCCCGCGTCGTCGTCGCTGAGCACCACGTCGCCGGCGGCGAAGGTGTTGGGCGAGTTGTCCGTCGTGTCGAGGAAGGCGGCACGCGTGCTGGTCACCACCAACACGCTCACGAAGCCGAGCGACGCCAGGAGCGCCAGACCCCGGAAGAGCCTGGAGCGCCCAACCTGTCCACGTTGCTTCGTCTCCACGGTTCTCGTCTCCTCGGCCTGTGCTCGGTTGGTATGGGCCTGTTGCGGCTCCCGTCGGTCGTTACGGAACCTCGGGCAATGGGTCGATCGACCCAATTCACCGCCATCGCGGATTCCCTTCAGGCGAACCGCCCGCAGACCGATGGTCTCGGGCATGGACACCCTCGCGAAAGGCGTGCTGGGTCGGCGTCGCAAGCTGGCGCTGACCGCATCGATCCTCCTGGTGGTGACCGGCCTGCTCGCGACCGGCGTGCTCGCCGTCTTCACCGACACCGCCACCACCGANNGCGGTCACGATGGCGGGCATGGCCCCGGGCGACCGGGTGACCCGCCCCATCGACGTGCTCAACTCGGGCGCCCTCGACCTCCGCTACGCAGTGCAGAGCGCCACCACCGAGAACGTGCTGGCGTCAGAGCTCGCGCTCACCGTCAAGTCCGGCGTGCTGACCTGCACCACCGGTGGCTTCGCCGGCTCGGGCACGGTGATCTACGGCCCTGCCCCTCTGGGCAACACCGCGCCCGTCGCGTTGATCGGCGACGCCGCCCAGGGTCAGGACCTCGGCGACCGGATCCTGGCCTCGGGCGCGACCGAGGCTCTGTGCCTCGACGTCCAGTTGCCACTCACCACCGGCGACACCGCCGAGGGTCTCACGACCACCGCCACCCTCACCTTCCTGGCCGAGCAGACGGCAGGCAACCCGTGAGCGGGATCGTGAGGCGGCCACACGCTCAAGTCCCCCGTTCGGCGTCCGACGGGACGCCGGTGACCTCATCTCCGATCACCCGCCGCCGGAAGCGCTGGATCCTGCCGGTCGCGCTCGCAGGGGCCGCCGCATTGATCGGCACGGTCGGTTTCCTGTCGGGCGGCGTCAACGCCCTGTTCACCGACAGCGACCCGGTCGGGGCGAACAGCTTCACCACGGGCACCCTCAACCTGACCGCGTCGCCGGCCTCTTCCGCGATCAACTACGTCAACATGGTTCCGGGAGACACGGCCACCCAGCCGCTCAGCGTGGCCAACGGCGGGTCGACCCCGCTCCGCTACGCCGTGCGGAGCACCACGACCGAGGACGTGCTCGGCGCTCAGCTCGACCTCACGGTGAAGAGCGGGGTGGCCAGTTGCACGACCACCGCCGGTTTCAACGCCACCGGAACCGTCATCTACGGACCCGGCGACCTCGGCTCGGTCGCCACCGCGAACCTCGTTGGCTCGGCCGCGGCCGGGGCCAACCCCGGCGACCGCACCCTTGCCGCTGGCGCCGGCGAGACGCTCTGCTTCCACGTCGAGTTGCCCGTCGGCTCGTCCAACTCCTTCCAGGGCCTGAGCACCACGGCGACCTTCCAGTTCATCTCCGAGCAGACCGCCAACAACCCCTGACGGGGGCTCGGCCGGTGACCGCATACGGCCAAGGCCCCGGGGGGCTGTTCGCGGTCTCATCAGCGACCGGCTCGGGCGTCGCTCGCCGTGTCCGTCAGGTGCCGGGTGCGATGGTCACCGTCGTGCTGTCGCTGGTGGTCCTCGGCCTGCTGGCGCTCCTCGGCGCACGCCTCGTCGGGTACGAACCACTCGTGATCCGCAGTGGATCGATGGGCGAGGCCGTCCCCACCGGAAGCCTGGTCCTCACCGAGGATCGGCCACCCACCGCCATCGGCATCGGCGACATCGTGGTCATCGACCCGGCCGGACCGGCCGCCCCCCGGATGCACCGGGTCATCGCCCTCCATCAGCGTGACGGTGCCACCGTCGTGCGCACCAAGGGCGACGCCAACCCCACCGCCGACGTCGGCCGGGCGATCCTCCCTGCGGCCGTTCCGACGCCCGCGCTCGTGATCCCCCGCCTCGGCTTCGTGATGGCGGCGGTCGGCTCGCGTGGGGGGCTGCTGCTGACCGCCGGCGTGGCGGTGGCCATCGTGGGGCTCTCGCTGCTCTGGGCGCTGTGGCGGGCACCGGAGCCGGAGCCCGCATTCCGGGGCGTCGACGACCCCGGCTGATTCACCCCCGGGGCGCCGGTCCTCGAACCCGAGGCAATAGCGGGCGGAATCCGCCCCCTTATTGCCTCGGGTTCGGTGGTGGGGGGTAAGGGAGTCGGTCGGGGCTCACCGCCACACCCAGACGAAGGGCTGGAGGCCCGTCTCGCCGGTGTTGGTCTCCATCAGCGCGAGGGCGGCCCAGCCGCTGCCGTCCCAGATCAGGTAGGTGAGGCGGCCGTTGTCGGTCTGGACGCCAAGGGCCAGGTGGTCGCTGCCAGGGCGGGGATCGAGCACCATCGAGTTCAACCCGCTTCCGAGGCCAGGACCGTCCTGCTGGAGTGTCCAGCCCGCGCCCGAGGTCCAGGTCCGGTACTGCACACGGTTCGTCGTGCCCTCGCCGTAGACGGCCATGGCGTCGCCCGACAGCCCTTCGAACCCTACCGCCACGTTGGGAGCAGCCGGCGCCGAGGCACCCGTCCCCGCGGCCAGCTTGCGGTCCACCCATGCGCTGCCGTCCCACACCGCCAGCCAGGTTGCCGCGGCGTCCGTGATGACACCCAGCGCAATCCGATTGCTGCCGGGATCGGGCCCCAGCGTGGTCCAGCGAACGTGTCCCACCGACCCACCCGGCTCGGCCAGCACCGACTCGGCGCTCCAGGCCGCACCGTTCCACACGCGCCATCTGACGGTCGTGGCGTCCCGACCGTAGGTGACCATGGCCCGGCCGGTCTGCTGCTCGTAGGCGACGTTGCTGTCGGTGCCGTCGTCACCGGTTCCCGGGTCGAGCACGACAGCATCCGAGGTCACCCAGGACGACCCGTTCCAGACCATGGCGTAGTCGTTCCCGGCACCGTTGGTCACGGCGAGCACCATCTCGTCCGAGTTGGGGTTCGCCGCCAGGTGCAGCTGCTGGGGCTCGCCGGCCACCGGTGTGGTCGCGGCGGTCGACGCGGACCAGATCGTGCCGTTCCAGACCCGGTAGGACACACCGGCCGTTCCAGTGGTGCCGTTGTTCCACACCAGCAGGGCATCGCCGCTGGTCGACTCGTAGGCCACCTCGACCCCCCACCGGGTGGTCACGGTCGGGCCCCCCAGCGACGCGCCGAACGGCTCCGACCACGTGCCGTTCGAACGAACCTCCACGTTGCTCTTGCCGTCGGTGTTGACACCCGTCGCGATCACCTCGTCGCGGGTCGCCGATGCGGCTGCCTGTACCACCCGCCACTCACCCAAGGTGGCGGTGGCGGTGTTGGCCGTGAAGTTCGTGCCGTCCCAGGTGGATGCCCGGGGTGCCATGTCGCCGCTGCGGCGCCACAGCGCGGTCGCCGTCATTGCCGGTGCCGAGCCGCACGTCGTGGTCACCGTCGAGGTCGCCACCGAGGACGTCCAGTTCTGGAACGCGGCGAAGAGGCGGTACTCATAGGTCGCGTTGGCCGTGAGCGGGCCATCGGATGCCGAGACCGTGCCCGCCGACCCGATGACCTGCTCGCTTTCGAGCACGCCGAGGCGCCAGCGCTGGAGGCGGTACCCCGACGCGAACCCCGACGGCGTCGCCGTCCACGTTGCGTTCACGCCCGCGACACCGCTGGTCGATGCCGGCGCCAATGCGATCAGGTGCCCGATGCCGTTGTTCGACCCGGTCGTGGTCGCCACCCTCGTGCCGGTTGCTCCTGCGGTGGGGAACGACTGGTCGGCCGAGGTACCGGCGATGTCCTCTGGCAGCGACGCCCCGTTGAGGGCCCAGCGCTGGGTCATGCTCGCCGGCGCGTTGAGGAACTCGTCACCGTCACGCCCGAAGAAGGCGACCAGACGGGTGTTGGCCATGGTGGTCGTGATCGACGGTGCGGTGACCGTGGCGATGAACGCCGAGGTGATCTGGCCGCCCTGGGCATTGACGGGGTTGGCGGTGTCCACCCCGCGGTAGGTGTTGACCCCGAAGACGATCTCGCCCGGGGCCGACTGGGAGGGGGTGAGGGTGTAGGAGACGGGCTCCGATGCCACCGCCACGCGGTACAAGATGGCCTGCCAGAAGCCGTCGCCGACGTCCTTGTCCTGACGAATCAGGGTCCAACCCGGAGCGCTCACGCTGTTCGTGTCGTCCGCGGTGATCTGGGCGATCAGTACGTCGCCGGCCTGGGTGCCCACCGGGCGGGTGACGGTGACGGGGCCGTTGAAGCCGGTGGTCTGGGAGTTGGCCACGAAGGTAGGGACGGCGCCCGGGGTCGCACCGGTGCAGGTGGGGGTGAGTTGCAGGGCGGCAGGGGGGTCGAGCACATCGGTGGCGAACAGGTTCGCCCCGACGCTGTCGGTGTCGCCGAACGCGGCCAGCGCTGCTCCCGCGGTCGCCACCACGACGGCCGCCGCGAGCACGACGGCGCCCAGCGGGCGGCCCGATCGGGCAGTTCGGCTGTGGGACATGCAGATCAGGCCCTTTCGCTCCTCTCCCCGTCCGTCGGCACGAGCAAAGGGCGACTTGAGATCGGCCGGTGGACGGTCAGGATCCTCGCGATCGGGATACGCAGGCTCCCCGTCGGCCACATGGGCCGGATGGCCCTACTCCAGAGGCCGACCGTCCTTTCCCGCGACATCGCTTGCCAAACGCCGTGAGCGGCCGATAGAGCCGAACCGTCGACCGGAGACCACCACATGGCACTGCAGATCACGGACCGGGAGCCGGGCGGTCCGACGTGGGTGGACCATTCCGTCCCCCCCGAACGGCGCACCGGGGATCGCCCCTGGGTGGGGCGCGTCGGGCCGGTCGCCGGCCTCGTGTGCTGGTTCTACCTCTCGATCGTCGCCTGCCTGGTGCTCTGGGTGCTGCTCGTCCGCCTCCTCGTCGGATGGACGCCGCTGGTGGTGACCACCGGCTCGATGCGCCCGAGCATCAACGAAGGCGACATCGTCCTCTCGGCACCACCCCAGGATGGCGGCCGGGGCCTCGCCGACGGCACCGTGATCACCTTCGCCGACCCGGTCCGACCGGGCGGTCACCTCACCCACCGGATCGACCGCGTGAACGACGACGGGAGCTACGAGACCAAAGGCGACGCCAACTCCGTGGCCGACTCGTACCGCGTGCAACCTCGGGACATCGAGGGTGTGGGCCGTCTGTTGGTGCCGTCGGTGGGCCTCCCCCGAGTCTGGCTGGAGCAGGGGAACCTGCCGATGCTCTTCGTGTGGGGTCTGGGCACGTTGCTCGCGCTCTGGGCTGCCCTGCGACCGAGCCGGCGACCACGCCATGGCTGATCGCGACGAATCCACCTACGCCACGACGGCCGAGGAAGACTCGCGTCGGACCGCGCAGGTCATCGGTTCCGCGCTCCGCCGCATGCGGCTCATCGCCGCCGCACTGCTGTTCATGCAGTTCGCCACCTACCGGCCCGCTCCGGGCGACCCGACGCTCCCGGCTTCGGGGCCCGTCGTGGGACTCCTGCTGGCTTCCCTGGCCGGGCTGATCAGCCTCGTCTCCCTGGCCGCCGAGCGCTCGGTCAACCCCCGGCGACAGGCGGTGCTCTCGCTGATCGAGATCTCGGCCGACGCCGCTCTCGTGCTGGCGCTCGCCACCGCCCTCGACGTCACCGGCCGGGACGTGATGTGGGTCCTGCTGGTGGTCCCGGTGCTCGAGGGCGCCCTGCGCTACCGGCTTCGGGGCGCGATGGCGGTGTGGGCGTTGGTCTCCATCGCCTACCTGGCGCTCCAGGTCCGTGGGGCCACCGGGTCCGAGGACGAACTGCTCGCCATCGTCGACCTGTCCGTCCAGCACGTCGGGGTGATCCTGCTCGTCACCATCCCCGCCGGGTTCCTGTCCGAGCAGTTGCTGATCGGAATCCGCGCGCAGCGCAACGCGTGGGAGCTGGCCGCACACCGCGGCGAGCTGCTCGAGACCGTGGCCGAAGCCGGTCACCGGGTGACCAGCCTCGAGGTCGAGGTCGTGCGAGCCGTCACCTCGTCTGCGCTGGCACTGGGGTTCGACACCGCGGACCTGGCGCTGCAGCGGCCGTCTGGCGAGTGGTTCGTGACCGGCGCGCAATCGAAGGGTGGGGAGACACTCCCCGCTCCCGAGCAACCCGCCGGCGGGGCCGTCGCCGCCAGTCAGACCCACCGAACCATGGTCACCGATCAGGCGAGCGACGTGGCCGAGGAGCGGGCTGACCTCGAGGCCCTTGGGCTGGCGGTCGTGGTCGCCAGCCCACTGCACGCGCTCAGTGGCGGGGCGTCGCTCCGCGCCGGTGTCGGCGCCGGCGCGGAGGTGACCAACGCACAGCTCGAGTGCCTCGAGCTCCTCGCCGCTCAAGCCGGCGTGGCCATGCGCAACGGCCAGCTCGTGTCCGAGCAGCGGGCCATGCGCGACCAGCTCGAGCACCGGGCGTTCCACGACGGCCTGACCGGGCTCCCCAACCGGGCACGGTTCCTGCAACGCCTCGAAGAATCGGTGACCCGGCCGGCTCCCGCCCATGAACAGGCCGCGGTGCTGTTCATCGACCTCGACCGCTTCAAGCCGGTGAACGACAGCCTCGGCCATGATGCGGGCAACGAACTGCTGGTGGCCGTCGGACGACGCCTGGCAGGGAACGTCGGAGCCAAGGACATCGTCGGCCGTCTCGGTGGCGACGAGTTCGTGGTCCTCCTCGACACGGTCGCCACCGCCGAGGACGCCACCGAGGTCGCCGAGCGCCTGTGCCGCGCCCTCAACGAGCCCTTCGTCGTGGCCAGCCACGAAGTGGCCATCTCCGCCAGCGTCGGGATCGCCATGGCGACCCGACCCTTCTCCGACCCCGGCGAGCTGGTGCGGCGGGCCGACCAGGCCATGTACCGAGCCAAAGCCAGCGGTCGGGCCCGATGGTCGCTCTACGAGCCGGGGCACGACACGGCATCGATCTCCCGGCTCCAGCTCGAGGCCGACCTGCGCACCGCGCTCCAGCGCGACCAGCTCAGCCTCGTCTACCAGCCCGTCTACCGCGCCTACGACCAGTCGATGGTGGCCGTGGAGGCCCTCGTTCGCTGGGAGCACCCGAGCCACGGGACCATCGCGCCCAGCACGCTGATCCCCATCGCCGAGGAATCAGGGCAGATCCTCGACCTCGGCCGCTGGGTCCTCCGCAGGGCCACCCAGGCGCACCAGGAATGGCGGAGGACACCCCTCGGCGGCACCCTCACCCTCGCCGTCAACGTCTCGCCGATCCAGCTCAGCCATCCGGGTTTCGCGGCCGACATCGACCGCATCCTGGGCGAGAGCGCCATGCCGCCGTCCTCCCTCCTCCTCGAGGTCACCGAGAACGTCGTCTCCATCGGCACCGACCTCATCGCCCTCATGCGGGGCCTTCGGGCCCGGGGCATCCACCTGGCGCTCGACGACTTCGGACAGGGCCAGACCTCGCTCCGCCACCTGCGGGAGCTGCCGCTCGACGTCTTGAAGATCGACAAGGTGTTCGTCGACCGGCTCGCCGAGGAGGGGCCCGACCGGGCCATCGTGCGCTCGATCATCGGGCTCGCCCACGAGCTGGGCCTCCGGGTGATCGCCGAAGGGATCGAGAACGAGGAGCAGCTCCAGCTGCTCCGCACCTATCGAACCGACCTGGTCCAGGGCTACCTGCTGCACCGGCCCACCGGCCCGGATCAGATCACCGTCCTGCTCGGCGGCGTGCAGGCGGCACCCCTGCGCGGGCGTGTCCCCACCGGAGCGCGCGCATGAGCCGGGCACTCGAGCGCGCCACCGGCCCGATCGACGTCGCCGACCAGGAGGCCAGCACGGGGCGCACGACCGCCCGGGCGCTCGCCACCGCCATCGCCCTGCTGTTGGTCAGCATCCTCGTGGTCACCCGTTCGAGCGCGGCGCTCGGCACGCGAGATGCCGAGACGCGCACCTCGTTCCGCGCAGGATCGGTCGAGCTCGAGGACGACGACCGGGGGACGTCGCTCTTCGCCATCGACGACATGGCGCCCGGGCAGCCCGTCCGCGACTGCATCGCCGTCAGCTACCGGGGGAACATCATGCCCGTGGTCGTGAGCCTGTCGGCCGAGGCCCAGGGCCCCCTCGCGTCGCTGCTCGACGTTCGGGTCGAGCGGGGCACCGGCGGGTCCTTCGGCGAATGCCGGGGGTTCGTGCCCGAGGCGACCGTCTTCCAGGGGACCCTGGCCGGCCTGGCCGGCCTCGACCGCCCCGTGCCGGCGTTCACGGTGCGCCGAGCGCCGGCAGAGCGCACGTTCCGGTTCACGTTCCGCCTTGCCGACCTGCCCGAGAGCGTGGCGGCGACCGATGCCCCGACAGCCTCCGCCCGCTTCGTCTGGGCCGCCGACCCCGCCCCCTGATCGCCGGGCGGTTCAGAGCTTCTCGAGCGGCGCCCACGACAGCAGCAGCCGCTTCTCGCCGGCATCGCGGAAGTGCACGGTGGCCTGGGTCTTGTCGCCGGTGCCCTCCATGTCGATGATGACGCCCTCGCCGAAGGTGTTGTGGCGCACGTCGTCGCCCACGCGAAGGCCGATGGCGTCGGCGCCACTGGGCACCGGTGGTGCCGGCCGAAGCGCCCGTTCGACGATCTCGTCACGGTTGCGGCCGATCGACGAGGAGTACGACGCGGACGAGGGTGACGCTGACGTCGGACCCGCGCCGGAACCACCGAAGGTGCCGGTCCGGCCGCGGCCGCCGACGACCCGGCTGCCCTCGACCACGCGCACCAGGGCCTCGGGTATCTCGTCGAGGAACCGGCTCGGCGGGTTGTACTGGGTCGACCCGTAGAGCATCCGGCTCCACGCATGGCTCAGGTAGAGCCGCTCGCGCGCCCGCGTGATGCCCACGTAGCAGAGCCGTCGCTCCTCCTCGAGCTGCTCGGGCTCGCCGAGCGAGCGCAGGTGGGGGAACACGCCGTCCTCGAGGCCGACGAGGAACACGCTGGGGTACTCGAGGCCCTTGGCCGAGTGCAGCGTCATCAACACCACATAGGAGTCGTCCTCGTCGAGCTGGTCGGTGTCGGCCACGAGGCTCACCTGCTCGAGGAAGTCGTCGACGTTCTCGAACTCCTGGGCGACGCCGACCAGTTCGGCCAGGTTCTCGAGGCGCCCCTCGGACTCGACGCTGTGCTCGGCTTCGAGCTCGTCGGCGTAGCCCGACCGGTCGAGCGCGGCCTGGAGCAGCGCCGAGGGGCCGTCGGGCGCGACCTCGGCGAGGCGGTCGAACAGCTCGAGGAACGCCTCGATGCCCTTGACGGCGCGTCCGGTGACCCCCGCGTCGGCCGACCGGCGCAGCGCCTCGATGAAGGCGACCTCGTGTGACTTGGCCCACGCGTCGAGTCGGCCGATGGTGCTGTCGCCGATGCCCCGCTTGGGGATGTTGAGGATGCGCTTGAGGCTCACCTCGTCGACCGGGTTCACCACCGCCTTCACGTAGGCGAGCGCGTCCTTCACCTCGCGCCGGTCGTAGAAGCGGGTGCCGCCGATGACCTTGTAGGGGATGCCCGCCCGGATCAGCTGGTCTTCGACGACCCGGCTCTGGGCGTTGGTGCGGTAGAAGACGGCCACGTCGCCCCACCGGGCCTCGCCCTCGTCGTGCAGGCGGGCGATCTCGTGGGCAACCCACTGCGACTCGTCGCCCTCGTCGTCGGCGTGGTAGCGGGCGATCGCCATGCCCCCGCCCTGGTCGGTCCACAGCTCCTTGGGCTTGCGCCCGAAGTTGTTGGCGATGACGGCGTTGGCGGCATCGAGGATGGTCTGGGTGGAGCGGTAGTTCTGCTCGAGCACGATCACGGTGGCGTCGGGGAACGCCTCTTCGAATTCGAGGATGTTGCGGATGTCGGCGCCGCGGAACTGGTAGATCGACTGGTCGCTGTCTCCCACGACGCACACGTTGCGGTGGCCGCCGGCCAGGAGCAGCACGAGCTCGTTCTGCACCCGGTTGGTGTCCTGGTACTCATCGACCAGGACGTAGCGGAAACGCCGGCGGTAGTGCTCCAACACGTCGGGGTTCTTCTGGAACAGCTCGACGGCCACGCACAGGAGGTCGTCGAAGTCCATGGCCCCGGCCCGGCGCAGGCGCGTCTGGTACTCGGTGTACACGTCAGCGACCTTGCGCTCGTAGATCACCTGTGCCCGGTCCGCGTACTCGTCGGCGCGAACCAGGTCGTTCTTGGCGGCACTGATGGTGGCGTGCACACCGCGGGGCGGGAACCGCTTGGGGTCGAGGTTGAGGTCGCGTATGACGTAACCGGTGAGACGCACGGCGTCGGCCTGGTCGTAGATCGTGAACGACGACGGGTAGTCGAGCCGGGAGGCGTCGCGCCGCAGGATGCGAACGCAGGCCGAGTGGAACGTGGACACCCACATCTTGGCGGCCACGGGCCCGACGAGCCCGGCGACCCGTTGCTTCATCTCGTCGGCGGCCTTGTTGGTGAAGGTGATCGCCATGATCTCGAAGGGCGACACACCGTGGTCACGGATCAGGTGCGCGATGCGATGCGTGAGCACGCGGGTCTTGCCCGACCCGGCGCCCGCCACCACCAGCAACGGCCCCTCGTGGTGGGTGACCGCCTCCTGCTGCGCCGGGTTGAGACCCTCCAACAGCTCCGAAAGCGGCACGACCGCCACCCTACCCGTGCATCACATCCCTGGGATTTCTTGTGAGAAACCCCCTCATCGGGGGTTTCTCACCAAGAATTCGGGTGGTCGGGACCCAATCAGGTGTCGGTGAGGAGACGCTCGCGGAACAGGTCGAGCACCTGGTTGAGGGCGTCGTGGGTGGGGTGGCCGGGCTCGTCGACCAGGTGCTCGGTGAGCACCGAGTGCGCGGTCCTCGGGATGTCGTGGGGGTTGCCGGGCGACGAGTCGATCTCCACCCCGACGAAGCCGTCGCCGAGCTCGCGGCGGAGGGTGGCGAAGCGGTCGGCGGGCACGGCCCGGTCGCCGGTGAACCGCAAACCGAGCACGCACACGCCCTCGGCGACCCGCTCCTTCACCCGCACCAGATCCTGGGGTGAGATGCCCAGGTCGCCTGCTCGGGACTTGCCGAGCGCGAACGGCAACGAGGGCTGGCTCAGCACGGGCGCGACCACCTCGTCGTCGACCATCATGGCAAGGGCGAAGCCGCCCGTGAGGCACATGCCCACCACGCCGACGCCGGGCCCGCCCAGCTCGTCGTGCAGGTCGCGGGCGAGCGAACGCAGCCACACGGTGACCGGCGAGGTCTTCCCCGCCGCCCACGTCGAGAACTCCTTCGAGACGCAGGCGCCCAGCATCGACTTCGCCAGGTAGTCCCCCGATGGGGCGCGGCCGGGGTCGCCGAACAGCGAGGGCATGGCCACCGTGCAGCCGAGGTCGACCACCCGCCTGGCGAAGTCGGCCACCAGGGGCGTGATGCCGGGGATCTCGGAGATGACGACGACGGCCGGCCCCGTGCCCTTGCGGAACACGGTGCGGGTGACACCGTGGTAGGTGACCTCGTGCGCCTCGAAGTCGTCCAGGGGGTCAGCGATGTCGGCCATGGCTGCGAAAGTAGTCTGCAGGCCGTGCCCAGACCCTTCCGCTTCGGCGTCCAAGCCAGCGCCGCCCCCGACCGGGCGGCCTGGATCACCCTGGCACGCAGAGCCGAGGACCTCGGGTTCTCCACACTGACGGCCGCCGACCACTTCGACGACCAGTTGGCCCCCACCCCCGCCCTCATGGCGGCTGCCGACGCCACCACCACCCTCCGCATCGGGGCGCTGGTGTACGCCAACGACTACCGCCATCCAGTGGTGCTGGCCAAGGAGGCCGCCACTCTCGATCTGCTCTCCGATGGCCGGCTCGAGCTGGGCATGGGTGCCGGCTGGATGACCACCGACTACGTGAAGGCGGGTATCGCCCTCGACCCGCCCGGCACCCGGGTCGATCGCCTCACCGAGGCGGTCGCGGTCGTGAAGGCGCTCCTCGGCGACGAGCCGGTCGAGTTCACCGGCGAGCACTACGAGATCCGCGGGCTGCACGGAACTCCGAAGCCCGTCCAACGCCCCCATCCCCCGATCCTCATCGGCGGGGGCGGTCGCCGTGTGCTGAGCCTCGCGGCGAGAGAGGCCGACATCGTCGGGCTCAACTTCAACCTCGCCCACGGGCAGATCGACGCCTCGGTGGGCGCCGACGGCACCGCCGACCACACGGCGGACAAGGTGGCATGGATCAGGGAGGCGGCCAGCGACCGCTTCGACGACCTGGAGCTCCAGGTGCGCGTCCACCTCGCGGTGCTCACCGACGACCGCGAAGCCCTTGCCGAGCAGCTCGCGCCCGGCTTCGGCCTGAGCCCCGAGGCGGCGCTGGCGAGCCCGCATGCCCTGGCCGGCACGATCGGCCAGATCATCGACGACCTCGAGGCCCGGCGCGAGCGCCTCGGCATCTCCTACATCGGCCTCAGCGCCGATGCCATGGACGCCATGGCCCCGGTGGTCGCCCGCCTCGCCGGCACCTGACCAGCGCCCCGCTGCCGCTCCCCTGCCCGCCCTCATCCCCGACGCACTGACTCCTGTTCCGAGGGACCTACTGGGTCGAGGATGAGGGAACCGGGCGGGGCTCAGCGGTTGCCTCCGCGAGGAGCGCGGTGAGACGGCTCTCGGCCCGGCCGTACTTCTTCCGGTAGCCGCCGTGGCGGTAGGTGCCGGGGAACAGCTCGTGCACATCGCAGCCGGATGCCGCGACCGTGAGCCCCGCGTCGTAGAGCTCGTCGACGAGGTGCACGAACAACAGGGCGTCGCCCTGGTTCTCGATGGGGCACAAGCCGCGGACGGCGACCGTGTCGACCCTGTCCAGCAGCGCCACGAACTGCACCGGGTGCACCACCCGCAGATGATCGAGCAGGTCCCCGAACCGGTCGTCGGTCACGGGCCCGCCGGACCGGGCGATCACCCGGTCGACCTCGGCGTCGTCGAGCGACTCCACCGGCGCGATCGAGCTGCCCCGGTAGTCGGGCCCGTCGATGCGGGTCACGGCGAAGTGATCGGCGATGGCGGCGATCTCACGCCGGAAGTCGGCTGCCGCGAAGCGCCCCTCCCCCAACTGGTCGGGCACCGAGTTCGAGGTCGTGACCACCCGGGTCCCGGGCATCACGCTGCGCAGGAAGGTGACGGCCATCAGGGTGTTGGCCACGTCGTCGAGCTCGAACTCGTCGATGCAAAGGAGGCGGTACCGAGAGAAGGCCCGCACCGCCTCGGGCATCCCCACGAAGCCGATGACCGCGGTCAGCTCCCCGAAGCTCAGATAGGCGGCCGGCCCCGTTCCCCGCTCTGATGGGCCGCTCGGACCCTGGGCCGCGTGCCAGAGGGCGGCGATGAGGTGCGTCTTGCCCACCCCGTACCCCCCGTCGAGGTAGATGCCCGAGGGCGTGGTGGGAGCGGTCCGCGACCGCCGGAGGAAGCGACCCTCGGCGGGCGCATCGGCGAAGCCGTCGGCAAAGGCCTCGAGCGCCACAACGGCCGCCGACTGCGAAGGATGGTCCGGGTTCGGCAGGTAGTTCGAGAACCGCACCGAGGCGAACCGGGCCGGCGGCACGAAGCCCGCCACGAGCTCATCAGCCGTGAGCGAAGGCCGCCGATCCACCAACCGAGAGACACCCATGGAGCGGCCATGCTGCCCCACGCGGCGTCGAAGTCACCACCGAGCGGCCGTACCCAGCCCCAAGCAAGGAAGGGCGGAGGCGCATCACGCCGAAGCCGCGGAACCACGATCGAGTGGTAGGTCCGCCGGGAGCGGGGAGGTTGACGGGTGGCGCCGCTTCGGAGGGTCCAGAAGCCGGCCCGTCTTTTGGCCGGTTCTGGATACCGAAGCGGGGACAGGACCCGTCAACCGGTCACTCAGGAACAGACAGAACCAGCAACTACTCCCACTCGATCGTGCCCGGCGGCTTCGAGGTGATGTCGTAGACGACGCGGTTCACGCCCCGAACCTCGTTGATGATGCGGCTCGAGAAGCGCTCGAGCAGGTCGTGGGGCAGACGGGCCCAGTCGGCGGTCATGGCGTCTTCGCTCGTGACCGCCCGCACGATGATGGGGTAGGCGTAGGTGCGCTCGTCCCCCATCACCCCGACGCTGCGGATGTCGGGGAGCACCGCGAACGCCTGCCAGATCTCGCGTTCGAGCCCGGCGGCCTTCACCTCTTCGCGGACGATGGCGTCGGCGTGTTGCAGGATGGCGACCCGCTCGGGGGTGACCTCGCCGATGATGCGCACGCCGAGGCCCGGGCCGGGGAAGGGCTGGCGCCAGACGATCTCGTCGGACAGGCCGAGCTCCCGGCCGACCTCGCGGACCTCGTCCTTGAAGAGGCTGCGCAGCGGCTCGACGAGCTCGAAGTCCATGTCTTCGGGGAGCCCGCCCACGTTGTGGTGGCTCTTGATGCGGGCGGCGTCGGGCGTGCCCGACTCGATGACGTCGGGGTAGAGCGTGCCCTGCACGAGGAAGCGGGCGTCGGACAGCCCGCCGGCCGCCTCTTCGAAGACCCGGATGAACAGCTCACCGATGGTCTTGCGCTTCTCCTCGGGATCGACGAGGCCGGCCAGCCGGTCGAAGAACCGGTCGGCGGCGTGGACGTGGACGAGCTCGATGCCCTGGCTGCGACGGAAGCTCTCGACGACCTGGTCGCCCTCCCCCCGGCGCATGAGCCCGGTGTCGACGAACACGCAGGTGAGCTGGGCGCCCACGGCCTTGTGGACGAGGGCGGCGGCAACCGCCGAGTCGACCCCGCCCGACAACCCGCAGATCACCTTCTCGTCACCGACCTGCTCACGAATGGCCTCGACCGAGTGATCGATGATCGAGCGCATGGTCCAGGTGGGCGAGCAGCCGGCGCCCTCGTAGAGGAACCGCTCGAGGATGGCCTGGCCCTGGGGCGTGTGGCCCACCTCGGGGTGGAACTGCACGGCGAACACGCCGCGCTCGGCGTCCTCGAAGGCCGCCGCCGGCACGTCGGCGGTGCGGGCGGTCACCGTGAAGCCGTCGGGGGCAGCCACGATCGAGTCGAAGTGGCTCATCCACACCTGCTGGGTGGCCGGCGGGTAGTCGTGGATCAACAGGCCGGGGTTGACCACCTCGATCTCGGTGCGGCCGTATTCGCCCTTGCCGGTGCCGGCCACCTCGCCGCCGAGTTGCAGCGCCACCAACTGCGCGCCGTAGCAGATGCCGAGCAGGGGGATGCCGAGGTCGTAGATCCCGCGATCGAGCCGAGGGGCACCCTCGACGTTCACCGAGGCGGGACCGCCCGACAAGATGATCGCCACCGGTGCCCGCTCGGCGACCTCGGCCGCGGTGATGGTGTGGGGAACGATCGCGCTGAAGACGTGCGCCTCACGCACGCGGCGGGCGATCAGTTGCGCGTACTGGGCACCGAAGTCGACGACCAGGACCGTGGCCGTGGCGTCCTCGCTCAGTGACCCATCCCCACGCCCTGGGACTTCTGCAGCGACTTGCCCTCGGTCTGGAGGGCCGGGGCCACCATCACCTCGGCCTTCTGGAATGCCTTCACCGACTCGTAGCCACAGGTGGCCATCGAGGTGCGCAGGCCCCCGAAGAGGTTCATGCGGCCGTCGTTCTCGTGGGCCGGGCCGACCAGGATCTCCTCGAGGGTGCCCCGTGTGGCCGTCTGCACACGGGCACCACGGGGAAGGGTGGGATGGAAGGTGGCCATGCCCCAGTGGTAGCCGCGGCCCGGCGCTTCGCTTGCCGCGGCGAGGGGCGAGCCGATCATCACCGCGTCCGCACCGCACACGATGGCCTTGGCGATGTCGCCCCCGGTGCCCATGCCGCCATCGGCGATGACGTGGACATAGACGCCCGTCTCGTCGAGGTGCCGCATGCGGGCGGCCCTGGCGTCGGCGATGGCGGTGGCTTGGGGCACACCCAGCCCGAGCACCGCCCGGGTGGTGCAGGCGTGGCCGGGACCGACGCCCACGAGCACGCCGGCGGCGCCGGTGCGCATGAGGTGCAGGGCCGCCTGGTAGCTGGCGCAGCCACCGACGATGACGGGGATCTCGAGCTCGCGCACGAAGCGCTTGAGGTTGAGGGGCTCGGCCGTCTTCGACACGTGCTCGGCCGAGACCACGGTGCCCTGGATCACGAGCAGGTCGAGCTCGGCGTCGAGGATGGCCTTCGAGAACGCCTCGGTGCGCTGAGGGGTGACCGACGCACACGACACGACGCCGGCCTCTTTGATCTGGCGGATGCGCTGGCCGATCAGGTCGGGTTGGATGGGCGCGGAGTAGATGTCCTGCATGCGCAGCGTCGCCTTCTCGGGCGGCAGCTCGGCGATCTCGGCGAAGAGCGTGTCGGGATCCTCGTAGCGGGTCCAGAGGCCTTCGAGATTGAGGACCCCGACACCGCCCAGGCGCCCGATCTCGATGGCCGTGGCCGGGCTGATGACCCCGTCCATGGCCGAGCCCATGAGCGGCAGATCGAAGCGGAAGGCATCGATCTCCCACGAGATGTCGACGTCTTCGGGGTCACGGGTGCGGCGGCTCGGCACGATCGCGATGTCGTCGAAGCCGTAGGCCCGCCGCCCCGACTTGCCGATCCCGATCTCGATCTCAGCCACGTCGGTTCACCTTTGCCTCGTCCCGTGTGAAGGTGGTCAGTCTAGCCAGCCTGATCGGTGGCAGGGACCGTCGCCACGGCGCCGACGAGGCTCAGCACCGACGAGGCTCAGCACCGACGAGCCTCCAGCCGGTCCTCCATCGTGGAACGGCTCGGTGGGGATGCGGTGGGTGAGGTAACGACGGCCCCTCCGATGGGCGACAATGACGACTTGACTCTTGTGCGAACCGCCGGCGAAGCCGCGTCCCATGCCGCTTGACGACGACATGGGCGCCTGACCCCCGGCGTGGGCACGACACCATGGGGTCGGATCGAGCGGAAGGCCCCGGCGCACCACGGGCCGCTGTTCGGGAAGCTCGCCCTCTTCGGCGCTGCCGCCGTCTGCTTGCTGCTCATCAGGAACGGGCATCTCTGGGCATCACTCGGCGTCGCCGCAACCGTGCTCGGCATCACCCAGGCGAGTCGACTGTCGCCGCGCCTCGCGGGTGAGGCCGAGTCCACTCTCGCCGGGTTCGCCCGGGCAACGTCGCACGCCGTCGGGGCCGGGCTGTCGTGGTTGCTGCTGTCGCTCGCCTACGTGCTCGTCTTCGTACCGCTGGCCGCCGTGACCGCCGTGTTCCGGCGGCGACCTCGGGAGGCTCGGCGTGACGGCTGGGTCCCACGGGTGCAGCCGGTGCCGCCGGGGTCGCGTCGACGGACCTTCGGCGCCGAACCGCTACGGGCACCCGCCGCTCGGACGTCGCTGCTGTTGAAGGTGATCGCCGTCGTCGTCTCCGTGGCCGTCATCGACGTCGCCGCTGGAGCGATCCTGGCGGGCTCAGGCGTCCTCCCCGGCACGCGGGGGGAGATCCGGACGTCGATCACCGAGGGGATCCAGGCGACGATGCGCGCGGCGCCTGTCGGTGCCGAGCCCTGGGCCAGCCAGTTCGGCCAGGATCTGGCGGCCTTCGAACTGCAGGAACCCACCTATGTGCCCTTCGTGCTCCGCGACTTCGGCGAGTTCCACGGTACCGACCTCAACACCACCGACGAGGAGCGGGTGTCGTACCAGCCGACCTCGGGTGAGGGTGTCGAACCCCTGCACGTGGCCTTCCTGGGCGGTTCGGCGATGTTCGGGGTGGGCCAGCGTGACGGGCACACGATCCCATCCGAGTTCGCCCGCATCGCAGAGGCGCGAGGCATCCCCCTCGACGTGCACAATTACGGGTTCCCGGGATGGGTGAGCTGGCAGGAGTTCCTGTACCTCGAGCGCCTCCTCGCCGCGGGACGGCGATACGACCTGATCGTTGTCTTCGACGGGTTCAACGACTTCCTCGTTCAGACGAACAAGATCTCGAGGGATCCGACCCACTTCGGCGTGGGTGCGATCCAGGGGCTGCTCTCGGAGTTCCACCGAGAGCACGATGTCGAGCCGGGATTCCTCGACGGCGTGAACGAGTTGGTCAAGGCCTATCAGCGCAACAGTGCGATCGCCCGCTTCATCGACCACCTGGACGGAGATGCCACCGACCCGCCAGGAGTCGTCGCCGACGAAGCCGCCGACCCCGGGAGGCAGGCGGACGCCACCGTCGCGATCCACCGCCGCGCGCAGCGTCGCATCTCCGACCTGGCCGACGACGATGGAACCCCGGTGCACTTCTTCTGGCAACCCCAACGCGGTGGCTGGCCGACCAGGGTGACTTCGCGGCTGTCCCCGAACGTCTCGGACCTGTCCGACGTGTTCGCAGGGCGCGAGGACGACCTCTACCTCGACGAGGTCCACACCAACGAGGAGGGCGCCCGCATCGTTGCCGAGGCGATGTGGGCCGAGCTCGGACCAGGCCTCGAGGACCAGAGCGGCTTCAGGACCCGTGGAACTGCTTGAGGATCTGCTTGGCCACGGCCACGTTCATCTCGTAGATGGCATCGCGGCCCGTGTCGCGGACCTCTTTGACCACCCCGCCACCGGTGGCGTCCTCGATCGCACCGACGCCGGTGACCAACGCGTTCTTGGTGGCGTCGGTGGCCTTGTAGCCCATGCCGGTGAGCCGCTGGAAGACCTCGTTCTGGGCGATCCGGCCGGGCGCGGCCGAGGCGATGATGCGCAACGCGTCCTTGGTGAGGTCGGCACCCTGGGCGATCGCCTCGGCGGGCGAGAGCTGGCCTTCGGGCTCGGCCTCGACCGTGGCCAGCCATTCCTGCACCTGTTTCACCACATGGGCGTGGTCCTCGCCCTCGAAGGTCACCGTCACCGACATGACGTCACGGTAGCTTCCCCCTGGCTCTTCACTCAGCGCGCATCGTGATCGTCATGGCTCGCTCGTCCCTCGCTCCCCGCTCCGAAGGCCGCAGCGAGGTCGGTCAACGCATCCCAGGCGGCCTCGACGTGGCGGCGCTCGGTCTGTGTCTGGCCGATCGACATGCGCAGGGTGAGCTTGTCGTCGACGCGGGTGTGGGTGAGGTACAGCGCGCCCGACGCGTTGAGGGAGTCGATGAGGTGCTGGTTCACCTGGTCACCCCCGACATGTCGGAAGCACACCAGGTTGAGGGGCACGGGCGCGGCCAGCTCGAACCGTTCGTCGGCCTCGACCCAGGTCGCGAACTCGTGGGCGAGCGCCACGTGCTGTCGGACATGGAACCGGAGGCCCGCCGCGCCGTAGTGGCGGATGACCATCCAGAGCTTCAGGGCCCGGAAGCGGCGACCGAGCGGGACCTGCCAGTCGCGGTAGTCGATCACGGTGCCGGCGTCGGACGCGGCGTTGCGCAGATATTCGGGCAGGATCGACAGCGCGCCCGTGAGCGCGTCACGGTCGGCCACGTAGAAGCAGTCGCAGTCGAAGTTCGTGAACAGCCACTTGTGGGGGTTGAAGGCGTAGCTGTCGGCCCGTTCGAGCCCGTCGTTGACGAACCGGAGCTCCGGAACGACGGCCGCCGACCCGCTCATGGCCGCGTCGACGTGCAGCCACAGCCCGTGGGCCTCGCACACCGAGGCGATGGCGGGGACGGGGTCGACCGCGTTGGTCGAGGTGGTGCCGACCGTGGCGCACACGAAGAACGGCCGCAGACCGGCAGCGAGGTCGGCCTTGACCGCTCCGGCCAGAGCGTCGGGCCGCATCGCGAGCTCGTCGTCCACGTCGACGAGCCGGAGCTGGTGGGACGCCAGGCCCGCGACCCGGGCGCCCTTCTCCACCGACGAGTGGGCCTGGGTCGACGTGTAGGCCACCAGACCGGGAAGATCGTTGTCGGGCGCCACGCGGTGCCGGGCCGCCAGCAGCGCACACAGGGTGGCGCTCGACGCCGAGTCCTGGATCACGCCTCCCCCTCGCCCGGTGGACCGGAGCCGATCGGGGAGCCCGAGCAGGTCGATCATCCAGTCGAGCACGTGGGTCTCGAGCTCGGTGCACGCTGGGCTCGTGGCCCACAGCATGCCCTGCACCCCCAAGCCGGCAGAGAGGAGCTCACCCAGGATCGAGGGTCCCGACGAGTTCGCCGGGAAGTAGGCAAAGAAGTTGGGCGACTGCCAGTGGGTGACACCCGGCAGGATGACGCGGTCGAGATCGGCCATCACCGCCTCGAACGGCTCGGGGTGCTCGGGCGGGCGCCCCGGCAACTGGGCGCGGACGTCGCCCGGCGCCACCTGCGACAGCACCGGGTAGCGCTCCACCTGCTCGAGGTACCGGGCGATCCACTCGACCACCTCGGCGCCCCGCTCACGGAACTCGTCGGGCGTCATGTGGAAGCTGTCGGCGGGATGGTCGGGCGTCACCGACCCGTCCCCGTCGCGAGCGACAGCAGTTGGTGCAGGATCCGGGCCGTGGCGCCCCAGATGGTGTCACCCACGATCTCGAAGAAGTAGAGGGGGTGATACCCCTCGGCGAACCGCCACTGCTCCTCACGGAACGCGTCGTCGTGGAGCAACTCGGCCAGCGGCACGTGCAGGATGGCCTCCACCTCGGCCTCGTGGGCCACGAGATCGGGCCGCTTGGCCAGGAGGCCCACGTAGGGCACGATCAACGAGTGGCTGGAGAACGTGGCCAAGGGGTCGAGGTCGCCCACGATCTCGACCTCGTCGGGCGCCAGGCCCGTCTCCTCCTCTGACTCCCGGAGGGCCGCCTCGAGGGGGGTCTCGCCCGGCTCCTGTCGCCCGCCCGGGAAGCTGACCTCACCCTTGTGCGAGCGCAGGTGCCGGGCCCGGCGGGTCATCACGACCACACCCCCGTCCCCGTCGTCATAGATCGGGATCAGCACCGCCGAGGGTCGCGCTCCCGGCGGCGCGCCGCCCGCGATGGGCGTGGGCGCTCCCAGCCGGCGGACCGAACGGGCGACATCGGCGGCGGTCACCCGGCGATGCTCCGGCGAGAGGGAGGCCCAGGGCGGCGGTCCCCCGGGTCGCGCGTCGGCCGGCCTCGGGATCTCCTGGGCCCCACCGCGCACCGCCATCGGGATCAGGGAGCGGGGGGAGCGACCATGGCCTCGAGGAGCTCACGGAGCCCGCCGGTCTTGAGGTTCTTCATGATCGTCCCGGGGGTGGTGTCGCCCTTCTCCCATTCCATCCAGTACGCCAGCAGCTTGGCCGGATCGGGAGGGGGACGCTCTTCCATGAGCGTGATCGTACCGGTGCGTGCCACCAACGACGGTGTGCGAGATCGGCCGACCGCCGAGCGACGCACCGGAGGCAACGACCTTCCCGTGGGTAGGAGCGCTGCGGTTCGGCCAGTGGTGAGCGGAGCGGCCTTCCCGTCACCCGCGGTCAACGGCCCCTTCGTCCCCGGTGCAGAACGCGCGGTCAGTCCTCCAGGCGGGCCTTGAGGGCGCCGAGCGCGCCCTGATAGATGTCGCGGAAGAAGGCGGCGCCCTCGGGCGCCACCGAGACCTCCCAGGTGACCCGTGAGCCGTCGCCGGCGGCGTGCACGGTCTGGGTGGCCTGGTGCGACTCCACCGGCACCGGTCCGTCGACGATCGAGTAGGCGATCGACATGGCTGCGTCGTCGCGCGACACCAACTGCTCCTTGATCTCCATGCCGCTCATCGAGATGGTGCGCACGTCGCCGTCGACGGTCACCGACTCGATGCCCGGCATCCAGGCGATCCCCCCGAAGTCCCCCACCAGTGCCCAGGTGTCCGCCGGCGAAGCGGCGATCTCGATCTCTGCGGTCTCAGTCTCCATTCCCCGAACCTAGACCGCGGTCAGCAGGGGGGCGACCTGTTCTCTGAAAGCGCAACCACCGCACAGGGGGTTCCGCGTGCAGAGAACGACCGAGGCCGGCGTCGCCGGCATCGCCCTGGCCGTCGCCAACCACCGGTGAAACGCAAGAGAGCGCCGGCCCGAAGGGCCGACGCTCTCTTCCTGCTACAGGATGGGATGGGGTGTCGTGCTGGTGGTGCGAGCACCGGGGGGTGGCGCCGATCCGGAGGGTCCGGAACGCCCCGTTCTCTGGGCGTTCCGGATACCGGATCGGTGACAGGACCCGCCGGTGCGGTCACACGCGAGACACCCCAGGGCTCACATCATGCCGCCCATGCCACCCATACCGCCCATGCCGCCGCCACCGGGCATGGCCGGCATGGCCGACTCTTCCTCGGGCTTGTCGGCCACGAGGGCTTCGGTGGTGAGGAGCATGGCCGCAATGGACGCGGCGTTCTGGAGTGCCGCTCGGGTGACCTTGGCCGGGTCGATGACGCCGGCCTTCATGAGGTCCTCGAACTCCCCCGTGGCGGCATTGAAGCCGATGGCACCGAGCTCGCTCTCGACCTGGCGGACCACGACGGCGCCTTCCTGGCCGGCGTTGTCGGCGATGAGGCGGGCCGGGGCGTCGAGGGAGCGCAGCACCATGCGGGCGCCGGTGGCCTCGTCGTCCTTCAGCTTCTTCATCACCTTCTCGACCGCACCCATGGTGCGGATGAGTGCGGTGCCGCCACCGGCGACCACGCCCTCTTCGATCGCGGCCCGGGTCGCGGAGAGCGCATCTTCGATGCGGTGCTTCTTCTCCTTGAGCTCGACCTCGGTGGCCGCGCCGACCTGCACGACGGCCACGCCGCCGGCCAGCTTGGCGAGACGCTCCTGGAGCTTCTCGCTGTCCCAGTCGGAGTCGCTCTCCTCGATCTCACGACGGATCTGCGCGATCCGGCCTTCGACGTCGGCCTTGGATCCGCCACCGTCGACGATGGTGGTGGTGTCCTTGGTCACAACCACCTTGCGGGCGTGACCGAGCAGATCGAGGGTGGTGTTGTCGAGCTTCAGGCCGATCTCTTCCGAGATCACCTGACCGCCGGTGAGGACGGCCATGTCCTGGAGCATCGCCTTGCGGCGCTCGCCGAACCCGGGGGCCTTGACGGCCACCGAGTGGAACGTGCCGCGGATCTTGTTGACCACGAGCGTGGCCAGGGCCTCGCCCTCGACGTCCTCGGCGACGATGAGCAGCTGCTTGCCGCTCTGCATCACCTTCTCGAGGACGGGCAGCAGGTCCTGCACCGAGCTGATCTTGCCGTTCATGAACAGCAGGTAGGGATCTTCGAGGATCGCTTCCTGGCGCTCGGCGTCGGTGACGAAGTACGGCGAGAGGTAGCCCTTGTCGAACTGCATGCCCTCGGTGAACTCGAGGTCCATGCCGAAGGTGTTGGACTCCTCGACGGTGACGACGCCGTCCTTGCCGACCTTGTCGATGGCATCGGCGATGACCTTGCCGATGGCCGGGTCGGCGGCCGAGATGGCCGCGACCTGCGCGATCTCGGACTTCTCGTCGATCTCCTTGGACTGCTCGGCCAGGGACTCGACGGCGGCCGCGACGGCCTTCTCGATGCCCTTCTTGAGGCCCATGGGGTTGGCGCCGGCGGCCACGTTGCGGAGGCCTTCCTTCACCAGCGCCTGCGCGAGCACCGTGGCGGTGGTGGTGCCGTCGCCCGCGATGTCGTTGGTCTTGGTGGCCACTTCCTTCACGAGCTGGGCGCCCATGTTCTCGAACGGGTCTTCGAGCTCGACCTCACGGGCGATCGAGACACCGTCGTTGGTGATCGTGGGGGCACCGAACTTCTTGTCGAGCACCACGTTGCGGCCCTTCGGGCCGAGCGTGACCTTGACGGCGTCGGCCAGCTTGTTCACGCCGGCCTCGAGACCGCGGCGGGCCTCCTCGTCGAACTTCAGGATCTTCGCCATGTGCTTCCTACTTCACGATCGCGAGCACGTCGCGGGCAGAGAGGATGAGCAGGTCGTCGCCCTCGGAGGTGATCTCGGTGCCGCCGTACTTGCTGTACACGACGGTGTCGCCGACGCCCACGTCCATCGGGATCAGCTCGCCGGTGGTCTCGGAGCGCTTGCCCGGGCCCACGGCCAGGACCTCGCCCTGCTGGGGCTTCTCCTTGGCGGTATCGGGGATGACCAGGCCGCTGGCGGTGGTCTCCTCGGACTCGCCGGGCTTGACGACGATTCGATCGTCGAGGGGCTGGAGGTTCATTCAGGTACTCCCTGTGTTCTCTGGCGGTGTTCTCGGGCAGGCATTAGCACTCTCAGGTGCCGACTGCTAATGCTAGGCCCAAGGACCCCCACTCGCCAACTCGTGTCGTCGGCGTTTCGGCGGGCGATGGCCGAGCCACCCCGCCCGGCTCATCAGAGCCGGAGGTTCGGGTCGGCGCCGGTGTCGAGAGGGCTGGGGCCGTCGAGCGAGAGGCGCCACCACCCTGCGGCGGCCACCATGGCGGCGTTGTCGGTGCAGAGCGCCAGGCTGGGTGCGTAGCCCCGCCGACCATCGGACTCGCACGCGGCGAGGAAGACCTCGCGGAGACGCGAGTTGGCGGCCACCCCGCCCCCGAGGCACACCGCCGTGGCCCCCACCGTGTCGGCCGCGGCGCGGGCCTTGGCGACAAGGACGTCGACGACCGCCTCCTGGAACGACGCCGCCACATCGGCCGCCGAGGACTCGGGGTGCTTGCGGACGTGGTTGATCACCGCCGTCTTGAGGCCACTGAACGAGAAGTCGAGGCCGTCGCGGCGCATCGCCCGGGGGAAGGCGATCGCCTCGCGGTCGCCTTCGACCGCCAGGCGATCGATCGCCGGGCCACCCGGGTAGTCGAGGCCCAGGAAGCGGGCGACCTTGTCGAAGGCCTCGCCCGCGGCGTCGTCCAGCGTCGATCCGAGCACCCGAGAGCGCCCGTGGCCCTCCATGGCCACCAGCAGGGTGTGCCCCCCCGAGACGAGCAGCACGACCAGGGGTGGCTCCAGGTCGGGCGCCTCGAGGGTCGACGCGTAGAGGTGGGCCTCGAGGTGGTTGACCGCCACGAAGGGCACGTCCCATGCGAGGGCGAGCGCCTTGGCCGTGCTCACACCCACGAGCAGCGACCCGATCAGCCCGGGACCGACGGTGGCCGCCACCGCGTCGACCTCGCCGTCGGCCAGGCCCGCCTCCACCATGGCCTCGGCCACGACGGGGACCATCAACTCGACGTGGGCACGACCGGCGATCTCGGGGACGACGCCCCCGTAGCGGGCGTGGATGTCGACCTGGCTGCTCACGACCGACGACCGGACCGTACGGGGACCCTGCACGACGGCCGCCGCGGTCTCGTCGCACGACGTCTCGATGCCGAGGACGCGGGTGCGCTCGTCGATCACGGCCGCTCCCCCGCAGCGCCCGTGGTCAGGCCCGCTCCGACGCGCTCGAGACGGGCCGCATACGCGGGGGTTCCGATGTCGTTGGCCCACATCACCAGTGCATCCTCGTTGACCTCGGCGTAGTAGTTGCGGCGGATGCCCGCGGGGGCAAAGCCGAATTGGCGGTAGAGCCCGATCGCCGCCTCGTTGGTCACCCGCACCTCGAGCGTGAGGTTCTCCGACCCCCGCCGAACGGCATGGCCGGCCAGGGCCAGCAGCAGCCGGCGGCCGATGCCGCGCCGGTGGAACTCGGGCGCAACGGCCAGCGTGGTCACGTGCGCGTCGGGACCGATGAACATGAGACCGCCGTAGCCGACCACCTCTCCCCGCATGCGGGCCACCAGGTAGTAGCGCATGCCGCCGAGGGCCAACTCGCTCAGGTAGAGCCCGATCGACCAGGGCCGCGGGTACGACTGCACCTCGATGCGCAGCACGCTGCGCAGGTGCCGGCGGCGCATCGCCACGACCTCGACGGGCTCGTGGCGATCAGCCGTGCCGTCCGGTGCGGTGGGCCCGGTCATCGCGGCCGCCAATCGGGGCGGGTGGGCCCGATCATCGGGGCCCCCGCTCGGGGCGGGTGGGCCACGGGGCTGCGGCGTCGGGCTTGCGCAGGTAGAGCGGCTCGACCTCCCAGGGATTCACGGTCTCCTCGCGCAGCGCCTGGGCGTGGGCCAGCTGCACCAGCGAGGACGCACTCGGGTACGCCTGTTCCTGATCGGCGATACGGACGCGGCTCAACGCCTCGAACACGTCCGCGTAGCGGCGGGCGCCGTCGCCGACCAACAGGCACTCCTCCCCCGAGGCCACGATCTCCGAGGCCAGGTCGTCGGGTGCGCCCACCTGGTGCTCCGACACCCGCTGGACGCCGGCGGGCACCGGTCGGTAGAACGCGTAGAACAGCTCTCCCCGGCGGGCGTCGATCGCGGCCACGATCAGCCGGGGCGTGTGGCGCAGGGGGAAGGCGAGCAGGTCGAGGCTGGGCAGGCCGATCATCGGCACCCGCAGGGCGTAGGCCATGGCCTTGGCCGTGGCCACACCGACCCGCAGCCCCGTGAAGAGGCCGGGGCCGAGATCGACCGCCACCACCCCGATGTCCGCGAGATCGATGCCGACCTGGCGGCGCACGAAGTCGATGGCGGGCACCAGCGTCTCGGCGTGGCGACGGCCGCGGGCGACGTTCGCCGAGCCCAGCACCCCTTCGTGGCCGCCGATCGCGCACCCCACCTGGTCGGTGGCGGTGTCGATGCCCAGGATCAGCACGGACCGAGCTCCTCGAGCGCGTCTGCCAGGGTCGCCAGCCGTCCGTTCCAGGTGGGGCCGACCGCGTCGATCAGGACCTCGCGGTCGTCGTCGGCGTCGCCGAAGGTGAAGCGCACCTGAAGGTAGTCGGGCGGCAGTGCGGGCCGGATCGTGTCACCCCACTCGACCACCGTGACGGCGTCGTCGTCGAGCAGGCCGGCGATGTCCAGATCGGCCACCTCGTCGAGTCGCTCCAGGCGGTACACGTCCAGGTGGTGGAGCCGGAGGCGACCCTCGTAGCGGTTGGCGAGCGTGAAGGTGGGGCTGGTGATCGGGTCACGGACACCGAGCCCTGCGCCCAGGCCCTGGGTGAAGGCGGTCTTGCCGGCGCCCAGGTCGCCGGCCAGCACGAACAGATCACCGGCGCAGGCGTGGTCGGCCACGACGCGGGCCACGGCTCTCGTGCCGTCGACCGATGAGGTCGTGACGAGGATCACCCCCGGAATCTACGCCCGCCCGTCGCCTTCCGTGCCGTTCGGGGGCACTGCGGCCGGGTGGCACTGCTCCGCTCCCGGCGTTCAGGCGCCCCGGTAGACACGGGGCACGCGCGGGCCGATGCCGCACACGATCTCGTAGCCGATCGTGTCGAGCCGCGCACCCCAGTCATTGGCCGTGATCGCCTCGGCCCCCTGCCGGCCGATGAGCACCACCTCGTCGCCCTCGGCGACCTCGTCGTCGCCGCAGTCGACCATGAACTGGTCCATCGTGACCACACCGGCCATGGGGTGGCGGTGCCCGCCGATGAGGACCTCGCCGCCCGCCCCGGCAAGGCGGCGGGGAACCCCGTCGGCGTACCCCAACGGCACGGTCGCGACCGTGGACTCGTGCTCGAGGCGGTACCGCAACCCGTAGGACACCCGCTCGCCCGCAGCCACACGCTTCAGGTGGGTGACCCGGGCCTTCAGGGACAGTGCGGGCCGCAGGCCGGCGGCCTCGGCCACGCCGTCGAGCGCCGGTGACGGCGAGATGCCGTAGAGCGCGATGCCCGCCCGAACGAGGTCGAACCGAGCGTCGGGGAGGGTGAGGGCGGCGGCCGAGTTGGCGGCGTGGCGCATCGGTGGGTGCACGCCGGCCTCGGCGAGCGCGCCGACTGCCGCGTCGAAGCGGGCGAGCTGTTCGGCGGTGAAAGGGTCGAGGGGCTCGTCGGCCACCGCGCAGTGTGTCCACACCCCCTGGAGCGTGAGGGCGGGATCGCCGTCGACGGCGAGGGCCAGGGCGACGACATCGTCGGGCTGCGCGCCCACTCGGTTCATGCCGGTGTTCACCTTGAGGTGCACGGGCACGGGCATGGGTTCGGGGGCCGCCTCGGCCCGAGCCGCCGCCGCGAGCGCGGACACGCCGCCCGGCGTGTAGACCGTCGCCACCAGGCGGTGCGCGACGACGGCCGCCATCTCGGCCGGCCGAGGCTCGGACAGGACCAGGATCGGCACGTCGATGCCCGCCTCGCGGAGCCGCACGCCCTCGTCGACGAGCGCGACCGCCAACCACTCGGCCCCCGCGGCCACCGCCGCCCGGGCGATCGGCACCGAGCCGTGGCCGTAGCCGTCGGCCTTCACCACCGCGCAGACGGCGGCCGGTCGGCACCGCTCGACCAGCGAGCGCACGTTGTGGGCGACGGCGCCGAGGTCGACCTCGGCCCACGCCGGTCGACCCTCGGGGTCAGGCATCCTTCTCGACCCCACCCGTCTCTGCCTCACCCGTCTCGGCCCCACCCCAGGGATTTCTTGGTGGTTGACCACCTGTTCCGGGGTTCATCACCAAGAAATGCCGGGGGTCAGGCGTCGTTCCCGGCTCCGTGGACGATGGCGCGCAGGATGTCGCCTCGGGCGATGATCCCCACCAGGCGGCCGTCGCTGACCACAGGGAGCCGGGACGCGTCGTGGTCGTGCATGAGCGTGGCCGCCGTCTCGACCGTGTCGTCGGGACCGCACGTGACCGGCTCGTCGTCCATCACCTCGGACACGATGGCACCGACGGCCTTCTGGAAGTCCTCCGCGAAGTGCTTCTTCCAGGACGGCAGCTCGATGTAGGCGCCGAGCAGGCTGATGACGGTGGGCCCGTGGACCTGGGCGTCCTGCATGATGAGGTCGCCGGTCGAGAGCATGCCGACGACGGTCCCGTCCGCGTCGACCACCGGCGCGCCGTCCACCTCGGCCTCGACCAGGGCACCCATGGCGTCCTGGATGGGTTGATCGGGCGCGACCGTGACCACGCCGGTGGTCATCACGTCGCGTACGGGCAGATCCTGGGTCATCGCTGGTCCCTGTCGGTTCGGCGGCGGTCGGGGCCCGTTGCGGCGATCAGAGCGAACGCCTCAGGTAGCCGATCGACCAGATCGCCGGCCACCAGGCCCTGCCGCCAGCCTAGGGTGCCGGCGAGCCCGTGGATGAACGCGCCGCAGGCAGCGGCGTGGAAGGGGTCGAGGCCGGTGGCACACAGTGCCCCGATCACCCCGGCCAAGACGTCGCCGGTGCCGGCCGTCGCCAGCCGGCTGTCCCCCGAGGTCGACAGGAGCACCGCACCGCCGGGTTCGGCCACCACCGTGGTGGCGCCCTTGAGCAGCACCACCGCTCCGGACTGCTCGGCCAGCGACCGTGCCGCCGCCACGCGGTCGCTGCCCGGCAGTGCACCGGTCAGTCGTTCGAACTCTCCGTCGTGGGGGGTGAGCACCGTGGGGTGACGCCGGGCGATCAGGGTGTTGACGGCTCGCGAGCCGAGCGCCGAGAGGCCGTCACCGTCGAGCACCACCGCAGGGTCGAGCATCCGCAGCAGCGCGCGGACGCCCGTGGAGGCCTCGTGCCCGAGGCCGAGACCGGGACCGACCACGAAGGCACCGAAGCGGTGCGCGTCGTGTCCGACGCTCTGGAGCCAGTCGGTGGGCGGGAGCGGGCGGCCGACGGCCTCCGCAGGCCGCAGCAGGTCATCTGGCACACCGGGGGTGCTCAGGCGCACGTAGCCGGCACCGGCCCGCTGGGCCGCCCTTGCAGCCAGGTGAGCGGCGCCGGTCATGCCGGCCGAACCGGCGATGATCCAGCAGGCGCTCTGCCACTTGTGGGCGTCGGCCTTCCGTCGCGGCAGCCACCCGGCCACGTCGGTGACCTCGACCCGATGCGCGGTCGCCGACGAGACGTCGAGGCCGATGTCGGCGACGGTCACCTCGCCGGTCGACGAAGCGCCGTCACCGAACAGCAACCCCGGCTTCAGGGCCGCGAACGTCACGGTCCGGTCGGCGGCCATCACGGGTCCGGCGGCGACCCCCGTGAGCCCGTCCACCCCCGAGGGGATGTCGACCGCCAGGACCAGCGCGCCGCCCGGGTCGGGCGCCAGGTAGTCGCCCCGGAAGCCCGTGCCGTAGGCCGCGTCGATCACCAGATCGGCAGCAGGCAGGCGCCGGGGGGACTCTTCGGCGGGGACGACCTCGACCCGCACGCCTCGGCGCCGGAGGCGCTCGGCCGCGTCGCGCCCGTCGTTGCCGTTGTTCCCCTTGCCGGCCACCACCACCACTCGACGCCCGTAGGTGCCGCCCATCATCTCGACCGCCGCCTGCGCCACGGCTGCGCCCGCGCGGCCGATCAGCACGTCGACCGGTTCAGGAGCGGCAGCATCGACCGCTCCCATCTCCTGTGGCGTCAGGACCGGGATCACGCGCTCCCCCCGACACCGCGACGCGAGCAGAACGGCGGGCTCGGGGCACCGGTGGCGGAATGCGCAGCTATCACTGGCCGCCGGCGATCACAGGGCCACCGCGATGGCGTGGGCGGTGGTCTCGGAATGGGTGAGGGTGAGCAACCAGCGCGAGACGCCTCGTTCGTCGGCGAGGGCGGCCGCCCGCCCGTGAAGGGCGAGCGAGGGAGCCCCCGAGTCGTCGTCGCGGACCACCTCGATCTCGGTGAACTCGACCGCGCCCAGCCCGACCCCCAGGGCCTTCATCACCGCTTCCTTGGCCGCGAAGCGGGCGGCGAAGCGCTCGGTGGGGTCGTGGCGCCGCTCGGCATAGGCCTGCTCGGCCTCACAGAACAGGCGGGGCACCAGGCCGGGGGTGCGATCGAGCGCGTCCCGGAAACGGTCGAGGTCCACGAGGTCGGTGCCGATGCCGATCATCACGTGCCGAGCGCCCGCCAGCGCTCGGCCAGGTCGGTGACGGGCTCGGTGAGCAGCACGACCACGTCGATGCCGGCGAGCAGGTCCTCGCGGAAGAACGGCTCGGTCTCCGCGACGGTGTCACGCAGCGCGGCGAAGCGGCCGCGGTAGCCCTGGAGCACGCTGCGGGCGGTCGCCATGGGCAGCCGCTCGGCGAAGCGGACGTGCAGCAGCGTGAGGCCGGTGGCCTGGTTGTCCTTTATCTCGGGCACGATCACGAGCGTCCGGCCGTCGCTGCGGCCGCGGGCCACGAGCACCTCGCGGTCGGTGGCCACCCGGTTCTTGGTGCCCCTGAGCACGGGGTTGCGATCGGTGCGCGAGGCCAGCTCGCGGGCGATGCCGCCCCGGTCGACCACCACCGCGGTGGCCTCGCCCACATCGACTCGACCGTCGATGCGGTAGCGGGTGAAACCGGTGACCTCGACCACCGCCGGGTCGAGGTCGGCGAGGGTGCGCAGCGAGCGGTAGCTGAGGCGGTCGCGGGCGGCGCCGGCGTCGAGGACGGCGCGGACGAGCGGCGTGTGCAGCAGCGTCTCGTCGGACCGCGAGATGCCCACCGTGACGGTCTTGGCCTGGTGCTTGATGGCGTCGACGGGTCGGGTGAGCTCCTCGATGGCCCGGCTCAGCGCCGCGGTCAGGTCCTCGACGACCACGCTCGGTGTGCCGACCTTGCCGTTCTCGACCTGGTACAGGTCGAGGGGTGTGGTGCCGAGCGCGTAGCGGAACAGCGATGCCACGCGCACCGCGGTGCTGGCCTCGAGATGGCCGTTGTACTCGCCGGACCGCAGCCCGTCGTAGAACTGGCCCGCCAATGGCTCGAGCGTGGGAGCGAGGTCGGCCAGCAGCCGCTCGGGGTCGGTCACCTCGGCGGCGTGCGACACGGCGCCTTCGATCGCGGCACGGGCCCCCCGGAGCGGACGGGCCTGCCCGTCGATCGCCAGGGCCGCCTCGTAGCCGAACAGGTGGCCGACCATGGCGGCGAGGACGAAGGCGAGCCGGGGATGGGTGACGGGGACGAACAGGGCCTGCAGCGCGGCCGCGAAGCGACCCTCACCTTCGGTGGCGATGACCACCGGGGCGGCCTTGTGGGCCCGGTAGATCGCCACCTCCTTGGCCACGTCGTCGGCGTTCGAGCCTTCGAGCCCGGCGGCGCACACCAGGATCAGCGGCTCGGACGACAGGTCGATGTGCTTCTTGTCCTCGGTGCTGTCGCAGGCGATGGACTTGTAGCAGAGCTCGGACAGCTTGATCCGGATCTCGTGGGCGGCCACCCGGTTGACGCCATTGCCGACGATCGCCCAGTACCGACGCGGCGGCGCCAGTTGGTGGGCCGCCTGGGCGATGGCGGGTCGCGTGGCGATCGTCGCCTCGAGGGCCTCGGGAAGGTCGCGCAACGCCGCCAGCAGGGCCTGGCGGTCGGGGGCAGGGGCCACCCCGAAGGCGTCGGACAACGCCACGGCCAGCAGGAACCCGGCCGCGATCTGGGCGTAGAAGGCCTTGGTGGAGGCGACGCTCATCTCCACGTCCCGGCCGTCCGAGGTGTACAGCACCCCGTCGACCTTGTCGGTGAGGTCGCTGTTCCGACGGTTGACGATGGCGATCACCCGGGCGCCGCGCGCCCGCACCACGTCGACGGTGCGGTTGGTGTCGGTGGTGGTGCCCGACTGGCTGATCGCCACCACCAGCGTGTCGGACATGTCGGGGCGCATGGCGAAGCCCGAGAGCTCGGTGGCCAGCACCGCGTCCACGCGGACGGTGGTGGACGCCAGGGCGGCGTCGAGGGCGACGGCCAGGCTCTGGCCGGCGACCGCGGCGGTTCCCTGGCCGGTGACGACGACCCGGGTGATGGCCCCTGCGCGAATCGCCGCCAGAACCTCTTCGGAGAGCGTGTCGGCGCCGAGGACCACCCGCAACCGACCGCCGTCGTCGAGGAGCTTGCCCCGCAGGGTCTTGCGGAACGAGGTGGGGGCCTCGGTGATCTCCTTCAGGAGGAAGTGGGGGTAGGCGCCGCGGTCGATGTCGCGCGTGGTCACCTGCGCGGTCGCCAGGTCGGCCGCCACCACGGGCAGCGGGGTGCCGTCGTACGCCCGGCGGTCGATGCCGTCGAGGGTTCCCGCCTGTGCGCCGTCGAGCACCACGATCTGGCCGCGGCTGGCCGTGGGGTTGTCGAGATCGGCCGGCGTCTCGCCGTCCATGCGCAGATAGGTGGCGGTCTCCTCGACCAGCCCGTAGGGCTCGCTGGCCACCAGGTAGGCGTCCTCGGTGAGCCCCACGTAGAGGGCCTGGCCGCTGCCCCGGAGGGCGAGGTGCAGCCGGTCGGGCGTGGTGGCGGCACTGGCCGCGATCGCGACCGAGCCCTCCATGGCGGCGACGGTGGCACGGAACGCCGAGCCGAGGCCCTCTCCGGCCGCCACCCGACGCGAGACAAGGGTGGGGATCACCTTGGCGTCGGTGGTGATCTCGGGCGCGAGCTCGAGGCCCTGCGCCGCCTTCAGGTCGGCGAAGTTGTCCACGTCGCCGTTGAGGGCGGCGGTGACGTAGGGGCCCGCGGTGAGCCCCTCCTCGTCGGAGTTCAGCGGATGGGCGTTGGCCTCCGAGATGATGCCCACGCTGGCCCAGCGGGTGTGCCCCAGAACGAGGGCCCGGGCGTTGTCGTTCGACAGGGCGTGGTGGAGCAGGGCGTCGCCTTCGATCGCGGCTCGCAGCGACGCGGTGTTGTCGCCGAGCTCGCCGATCTCGGCGGCGGCCTTGTACACGAAGCTGAGCGCGGTCTCGCCCGCCGGCGAGTCGACCGCGGCGCGCACGGCCAGCGACTCGAAGAGGCGGTCGCCGTCGCGCTCGCCGAGCAGACCAGCGTTGGCGGGTGCGGCCAGGTCGAGGCCGTGCCCGGTGACGAGCAGGTGCAGCCCCGCGGAGTCGCGGCCTCGCACCTCGAGCCGGTCGAGGGCCGAGAGCGCCTGTTGCACCGACAGGAAGGCCTCGACGGCGGCCGGGCCGGCGTCGGGGCCGGCCAGGGCCCGCACCTTCGCCGCGGTTGGCAGCCGGTCGCGCTGCACCGCCCACGCCGCGTCCTTGACCCGGATGAGCGTGGCGTTCACCGCTTCCAGATCGGCCGCCGCGATCTCGGCCGCCCCCGCGTCGAGCGCCCGCTCGAAGGCGGCGATCCGCGACTGGGCCCGGTCGAGCAGCACCCCGGCCGATGCCAGGAGGGAGCCGTTGCGGAGCAGGCAGGTGACCCCCGGCGTGCCCCGCAAGAGGCGATCGGCCCCCTCCAGCGACATCGCGGCACGGTCGATGAGGCCGGCCTGGGCCGCCAGGTCGCCCGTGCTGGCGGACAGGTCCCCGACCGCGGCCTCGAGCAGGTCGAGGACCTGCTGGGGCTCGGGCGTGGCCCGGGTGGAGGGCCGCCGGACGACCCCGATGATCCCGCACATGTCGACCTGCACCTCCCGTCCTGCCCGCGGAGCATCAGTGTAGAGCGACGGGGAGAGCACCGACCCCCGAGGGAGCCTCCGCCCCGAGCCCCAGGGCCGACCGGGTGTGACCCGATGCAGGCGGCGACGACACAACCAGGCATGGGCTGCGATACCGAGACACCCGATGCCGGGGGGCGGCGCCGGGGCGCACGGACACGGCGGAGCCGACGGGGGTGTTGGGCACCGCAACAGGGCACGGAGGGGCCGTCGCCGGCGTGGACGTGATGGAGTTGTGGACCAGCGGGCAACTCGGAGGCGACGCCACCACCAACGCTTCAGGCGTGTGCGACATCGGCCTCGCCGCGACCGGGCGAACACCAGCCACCTACCTCACCCTCACCGCCGGCCAAACCCTCACCGGCATCGACGAAACCCTCCCCACCCAACCTTGACCCCCGAGGGGTCCGCTAGCGTCATCGCATCCCCAGTGACTGTGGCGATCCTGGTCTCCCACCGCACGCAGCCGACGGGCAGGTGGTCGTGCGTTCACTCATCGTCAACGCGGACGACTACGGGCTCACCCACGGCGTCTCGCGAGCGATCCTGCGGGCGCACGCCGAGGGGGTCGTCACCAGCACCTCGGCGCTCACGGTGGCCCCGGCATTCTCGGCCACCGTCGGATGGCTCGACGACGCACCCGGGTTGGGGACGGGCCTCCACCTGGCCGCCGTCGGCGAGGACCCGCCGCTGCTGACCATGGCAGAGGTCCCGACCCTTGTCGACCGCCGGGGCAACTTCGCAGTGAGCTCGCTCAGGATGGCACCCCGCCTCGCCGCCGGCCGGGTGGATCCCGACGACCTCCGCCGCGAGTTCCAGGCCCAGTTCGATGCCTTCACGGGGGCGGGGCTGGTGCCCACCCACCTCGACACCCACCACAACCTCCACCTGTGGCCCATGGTGGGCGAGGTGGTGGCGGGCCTCGCCGCGCGATGGTCGGTGCCGGCAGTGCGCCTGCCCTGGTCGCGGACGCGGACCCCGCTCGGGCTCGGCGTCCGCCGATTCGCGAGGACGCTGGCCCGCCATCTCGACCACACCGGCCTCTGGCACCCGGACGCCTACTTCGGCATCGACGAGGGCGGGCGTCTCGACGCGGCCACCTTCGGCGATCTCGTCGTCCACCTGGGCGGGCTCCCGAGCCACTTCCGTTCGGTCGAGGTCGCCGTGCACCCCGGCGAGCCCGCCGACGCCGAGCTCGCCCGGTACCCCTGGCCCGGTGCCTCGCGAGACGCCGAGCTCGTGGCCCTGACCTCGCCCGGTCTCCCGCATCGCATCGAGCGGGCGGGCTACCTCTTGACGTCCTACGGGGGCGCCGCAGCCGTCGTGGCGGAGGAAGCCGCCGGGTCGAGCGCACCGGCACCTCCCCCGAAGACGACGAGGGGACCGGGCTGAGGGAGTCCGCCTACGGGTCCCGAGGTCGGTCGCCCCGAGACGCATCTGGCGGTGATTCGACCGTGCCGGCGCCCGAATCGCGCGCCATGGTTCCGGCCTATGCGCTCAACCCGTTCAGGGCGTTGCGGCCAGCACGGCACGAGCGATTCGCTGGGCCGCCGCCTCCGCCCGGTCGGCGGTCTCGGCCTCCACCATCACCCGGACCAACGGCTCGGTGCCGCTCGGCCGCACCAGGACCCGACCATGGTCCCCCAACTCGGCTTCGACCGCGGCGATCTCGCCGGCCAGGTGCTCGAGGAGCGCGGGATCTCGGTCGGCGACACGTACGTTGTGCAGCACCTGCGGCAGCTCGGTCATCGCCGCCTGAGCCAGGTCGGCGAGGGTCCGACCCGAGCGGGCCACGACATCGAGCACTTGGAGCCCGGTGAGCAGCCCGTCTCCGGTGGTGGCCAGGTCGCGGAAGATCACGTGGCCCGACTGCTCGCCGCCCAGCGACCAACCTCCCGCGTCGAGGGCCTCGAGCACGTAGCGGTCGCCCACCGGGGTGTCGACCACAATGATGCCCCGCTCGGCCATGCCGAGCCGGAACCCGAGGTTGGTCATCACCGTGACGACCACCGTGTCGCCGGGGAGGCGGTGGCGTGCGTGGCGGTCGATGGCGCAGATCGCGATGAGGTGGTCGCCGCTGATCAGACGTCCGGCTGCATCGACGGCCAGGACGCGATCGGCGTCGCCGTCGAAGGCCAGTCCGGCATCGGCGCCCACCGCCCGCACGCGCTCCTGGAGCGACTCGGGATGGGTCGAACCGCAGTCGGCGTTGATGTTCGTGCCGTCTGGCTCGGCGTGGAGCACGTCGACCTCGGCGCCGAGACCCTCGAGCACCGGGCCGGCCACCTCGGAGGCGGCGCCGTTCGCGCAGTCGATCACGAGGCGCAGACCGGCCAGTGCACCCGCTTCGAGCGACCCGGACACCGCCGCCGCCCACCGCTCGACCTGATCGTGGGCTTGCCATGGCAGCGGCGGGGCATCACCCACCCGACCGCCGCCCTCGGCGAGCAGGCGGTCGAGCTGGGCCTCGAGGCGCTCCTCGGTCTCGTCGGACAGCTTCCGGCCACCCGCGGCGAACAGCTTGACGCCGTTGTCGGCAAACGGGTTGTGCGAGGCCGAGATCATGGCCGCGGGCTGGTCGTCGGCGTGCGAGAGCCACGCCACCGCCGGCGTGGGGGCCACGCCGAGCAGATCGACGCCCACCCCTTCGCACGCGAGACCCTCCACCAACGCCGCCTCGATGCGGGGTCCCGAGGCCCGTGGGTCGCGGGCCACCACGAAGCGATCACCGTCGAGGACCCGCGCCGCAGCGCGACCCAGGGCCACGATCAGCTCGGTGGTGAGCTCGGTGTCGGCGACACCGCGGACACCGTCGGTGCCGAACCGCAGGGTCATGGGTGCATCGGATCCCCGACGGGGCGCAGACCTACCGCTTCGAGTACTGCGGTGCCTTGCGGGCCTTCTTCAGGCCGTACTTCTTGCTTTCCTTCTCGCGGGCGTCGCGGGTGAGGAAGCCGGCGGCCTTGAGGGCGGGACGCTGCTCTTCGTCGAGGGCGATGATCGCCCTGGCGATGCCGAGGCGCAGCGCACCGGCCTGGCCGGACGGGCCGCCGCCGTGGATGCTGGCATCGATGTCGTAGGCCTCGGACAGCTCGGTGAGGCGGAGCGGCTCGGCCAGGATCATGCGGTGCGTCTCGGACGGGAAGAAGTCCTCGACGGTGCGCTTGTTGACCGTGATGGTGCCGCTGCCTTCGCGGACCCGGACCCGGGCGATGGCGGCCTTGCGGCGGCCGGTGGTCTGAACGAGCGGTTGAGCCATGTTCCCTGTTTCAGTCGCGGGCGCGGGCGTGGTCGAGCACGAGAGGCTCGGGACGCTGCGCGGAGTGGGGGTGGTTGGGGCCGGCGTAGACCTTGAGCTTGCTGAGCATCGAACGCCCGAGGCGGGTCTTCGGGAGCATGCCCTTGATGGTGCGGCGCACGGCCTCTTCGGGCCGCTTGGCCATGAAATCGGCATAGGTCTGCGAGCGGAGTCCGCCCGGGTAGCCCGAATGGCGATGGATGAGCTTGCGCTCGGCCTTGCCCGCGGTGAGCACCACCTTGTCGGCGTTCACGATGATCACGTGGTCGCCCACGTCGAGGTTGGGCGTGAAGGTGGGCTTGTGCTTGCCCCGCAGGCGGGCGGCGACCTCGGTGGCCAGGCGGCCGAGGACGAGGCCCTCGGCATCGACGATCAGCCAGGACCGTTCGATCTCTCCGGCCTTGGGGGTGTAGGTGGGCACAGCGCAAACCTTCGGGTGGGGTGAGTCGGGACTGGCGCCGCGGGCCGAGAACGGCCGGGAGGGGCGACCGACAACGATACGGCGAGGACGACCGCTTCACCAACTCGGGTAGCGCACCTCCCACAGGCAGAGGCCGTGCGGCGGGGCGATCGACGGCGCCTGGTGGCGATCGCGTGCCGCCAGGATGCCCATCATCTCGCCGGGGGCCCTGGCCCCCTTGCCCATCTCGACCAGGGTGCCGACGATGCTGCGCACCATCTGGTGGCAGAACGACGATGCCTCGATCTCGAAGCGCAGCACGCCGTCGCCCAGGTCGACCCAGCGGGCGTCGGCGACCCGGCGCACGAGCGAGCGCGGCCCCCCTGACGCGAGCGGCGGCGGCTTGCGGCAGAACGAGGCGAAGTCCCGCTCGCCGATGAGGGGGTCGCAGCCCAACCTGAGCACCGCCAGCGAGAGCTGATCGGGAACGTGCCACGTCGTCGCCGCCAGGAACGGGTCGGGGACGGCCCGGTTCAGCACCGTGTACCGGTAACAGCGGGCGACGGCCGACGAGCGGGCGTCGAAGTCGGGGTCGGCCACCTCGGCCGAGCGTACGGCGACGGCCGGGCCGCACATCGCGTTCAGCGAGTGCTGCAGTGCGCCCGGGTCGACGTGGGGCGTCCGGGCATCGAAGCTGACCACCTGGCCCCAGGCGTGCACGCCGGCGTCGGTGCGGCCGGCGCAGACCAGGGAGATCGGGTGCCCGAGGATCTGTTCGAGCGCGGCCTGCAGGGTGCCTCCGACCGTGGCGACGCCGGGATTGGGCCAGAAGCCGTGGAAGCCCGAGCCGTCGTAGGCGACCGTGAGGCGAACCCGGGTCATGCGACCCGTTCGGCTAGACGAGCTCGATGCGGGCCATGCGGGCGTTGTCGCCGTGGCGGGTGCCCAGCTTCAGGATGCGCGTGTAGCCGCCGGCCCGATCGGCGTAACGCGGCCCGATCTCTTCGAAGAGCTTGGCCGTCACCTCTTGGTCGTTGAGGTACGAGATCACCTGGCGGTGGTTGTGCAGGCCGCCCTTCTTGGCCTTGGTGATCATCTTCTCGGCGACGGGCCGCAGGGCCTTGGCCCGGGCTTCGGTGGTCACGATGGCCTCGGCGGCCACGAGCGAGGCGACCAGGTTGGCCATCTGCAGTCGGTGGTGGGCGGCGGAGCCACCCATGCGACGGCTCTTCGGGGGGGTTGCAGGCACGGTGCTGACTCCTAGTCGCGGTTGCGGAGCTTGAGGCCGCGTTCATCGAGCTTGACCGTCACCTCGTCGAGTGACTTCTGGCCGAAGTTGGTGATGGCCAGCAGGTCGTCCTCGGTCTTTTCGAGCAGTTCGCCCACCGTGTTGACCTGGGCGCGCTTGAGGCAGTTCCGGGGACGCTCGGAGAGGTCGAGGTCTTCGATGGGCAGGTCGAGGTCGGGCGAGCCGACCGTGATCGTGGCCACCTCGCCGAGCTCGAGACCCTGGGGCTCGTCGCTCATCTCCTCGACGAGCTGCACCAGTGACCGCAGCGTGGACCCTGCCGAAGCGAGGGCCTCACGGGGCGTGATGGAGCCGTCGGTCGAGATGTCGAGCTCGAGGCGGTCGTAGGCCGTGTCGTGCTCGACCCGGGTGGGCGACACCTCGAAGGTGACACGCCGGACGGGCGAGAAGATCGAGTCGACCGGGATGACGCCGATGGTGGCCGAGGTCTTGTTGCGGTCGGCCGACACGTAGCCGCGGCCCTGCTCGACGGTGATGTCGATGGCGAGACGGCCCTTGGCGTTCAGGGTGGCGATGTGGAGGTCCTCGTTGAGGATCTCGACCTCGGGGTTGGTGTTGAGCGCGGCGGCGGTGATGTCGGCCGGGCCCCGCACGTCGAGCCGCAGCGTCACGGGCAGCTCGGAGTGGCAGATCATCACCAGGTCCTTCAGGTTCAAGATGATGTCGGTGACGTCCTCGGTGACACCGGCGATGGTGTCGAACTCGTGGAGGGCATCGTCGAAGCGGACCTGGGTGACCGCCGCGCCGGGAATGGACGACAGCAGGGTCCGCCGGAGCGAGTTGCCGAGTGTGTGGCCGAAGCCGGGCTCGAGAGGGCTGACGGCGAACTTCTGCCGCGTGCCCTCTTCTTCTGAGCTCGGCTCGACCGTCGGGCGCTGAATGACCAGCATGGTGCGACTACCTCAAGATGTCGGGGATGGACCGGGGGGTGAGCCCCCGGAAGTTGCTCGTGGTGAGTTCGTCTCGGGTGATGCGTGCTTGGCGTGACGCTTGGTGAAATCGGCTACTTGCTGTACAGCTCGACGATGAGCTGTTCGCGGACGGGTATGTCGATCTGCTCCCGGAGCGGCAGCTCCCGGATCGTGACCACCTTGCCGCCCTCGGCGGTGTCGAACCACGCCGGCGGCGTGCGGTCGAGGATGTCGGTGTTCTGCTGGACGGTGATCATCTCGAGTGCCTTCGGCCTGAGCTCGACCACGTCGCCCTTGCGGACGCGGGCACTGGGGATGTCGACCCGTCGACCGTTGACGTTCACGTGACCGTGGTTGACGAACTGGCGGGCCTGCGGCCGGGTGGCCGCCCAGCCGGCGCGGTACACGATGTTGTCGAGCCGCAGCTCGAGGAACCGGAGCATGTTCTCGCCGGTGACGCCCTCCTTGCGGTTGGCCTCCTCGTAGAGGTTGCGGAACTGGCGCTCGGTGAGCCCGTAGGTGAAGCGTGCCTTCTGCTTCTCCTGGAGCTGGTAGAGATACTCCGAGACGTTGCCGCGGCGCCGACTGCGGCCGTGCTCACCCGGGGGATATGGACGGCGGTCGAGGGCGACGATCTCACCCTTGGTGCCGAATATGTTGACGCCGAGCCGACGCGAAACCCGGGCACGGGGGCCTGTGTAGCGGGACATCAGACCCTCCGGCGCTTCGGTTGGCGACAGCCGTTGTGCGGCACTGGGGTGACGTCTTTGATGCCGGTGACCTCGATGCCGGTGTTCTGGAGCGAGCGGATGGCGGTCTCGCGACCCGAGCCGGGCCCCTTCACGACCACGTCGACCTTGCGGATGCCGTGTTCCATGGCCCGCCGGGCGCACTGCTCGGCGGCCATCTGGGCCGCGAACGGTGTGGACTTGCGCGAGCCCTTGAAGCCCACGTTGCCGGCGGAGGCCCAGGCGAGGACGTTGCCCTCCTGGTCGGAGATCGAGACGATCGTGTTGTTGAACGAGCTCTTGATGTGTGCAACCCCGTACGCGACGCTCTTGCGCTCGCGGCGGCGGGGGCGACGGCCCCCAGGCTTCGGCTTGGCCACTACTTGGTCACCTTCTTCTTCCCTGCAACGGTCTTCTTGGGGCCCTTACGAGTGCGGGCATTGGTATGGGTTCGCTGACCGCGCACGGGCAGGCCGCGGCGGTGGCGGATGCCCTGGTAGCAGCCGATCTCCATCTTGCGCTTGATGTCCTGCTGCACATCGCGTCGCAGGTCACCTTCGACCTTGATGTTCTCGTCGATCCAGCCGCGGATGCGGCTGACCTCTTCGTCGGTGAGATCGCGCACTCGCGTGTTGGGGTCGATCTCGACCGCCGCGCATGCCTGCTGCGAGGTCGAGCGGCCGATGCCGAAGATGTAGGTGAGCGAGATCTCGAGCCGCTTCTCGCGGGGGATGTCGACGCCGGCGATCCGTGCCATCGGCTCAGCCCTGCCGCTGCTTGTGACGGGGGTTCTGACAGATGACCCGAACACGCCCGTGGCGACGGATCACCTTGCACTTGTCACACATCTTCTTCACACTGGGTCGTACTTTCACATGCTTCCTCGTCGCGACAATGGGCCCAGCCGAAAGCGGCGGACCTCGGAGCTCCTGCTGGGGTCGACGCGCGCGTGACACCCAGGCTTCGAGCCGAAGGGTCAGGCTAGCGGCGCACCCCATGGCGAGCCAACTCGCGTCATGGACCAGGCCGTGGCGCTGCGATGGTGGAGCGCACTGATCGGGCAGTTCGACGGGTTCGCCCCCTTCGAATTGCGGCTCCGGGCACGGATCCGCCACGGCAACGATGTCAGTCGGTCGAGTGATCCGGAAGGTCGAGTGATCCGGAAGGTCGAGTGATCCGGAAGGTCGAGCCACAACCTCCTGCTACAGTATGCTCATGTTGAGCCGCCGACTCCAGGTGCTGATCGACGACGAGCAGGCGCGCCGCCTCGAGGACGAGGCGGGGCGGCGGTCGGTGTCGGTGGCCACCATCGTGCGCGAGGCGCTCGATCTCGCGCTCCCCGTGACCTCGGACGAGCGGGCCGCAGCGGCCACGCGGCTGCTCGAGGCTCCCACGATGGCCGTGCCCTCGGTCGAGGACCTGCGAGCCGAGCGCGACGAGGCCCGCTCGGCGGCCCGGTGATCCTGCTCGACACCACGGTGCTCGTCTATGCCGTGGGCCAGGACCACCCCTTGGCGGCGCCCAGCCGAGCGGTGCTCCGCTCGATCGGGGCCGGGACGGTGCAGGCAGTGACCACACCCGAGGTGATCCAGGAGTTCACCCACGTGCGCGCCCGTCGCACCGGCCGGGAGGATGCGGTCGCCCTCGCTCGAGAGTTCCGCACCCTGCTGTCCCCCCTCGTCACCGTCGGCGAGGACGACCTGGAGGACGGGCTCGCCCTGTTCGCCGCCCATGATGGCCTCGGCGCCTTCGACAGCGTGCTCGCCGCCGTCGCCGTCCGCCGGCGCGCCAACCTGCTCTCCGCCGACCGGGGCTTCGCGTCGGTCGGCGCCCTCGGCTTCATCGACCTGACCACCCCCGACCTGCTCGACTCGCTCTGAACGAGCGAGTTCGCTACGGGACGGTGAGGATCTCGGGGCCGTCGTCGGTGATGGCGATGGTGTGCTCCCAGTGGCACGACAGCGAGCCGTCGGCGGTCAGCACGCTCCAACCGTCGTCGATGAGCCGGGTCTCGGCCGAGCCCACGTTGACCATCGGCTCGACCGCGTAGACATTGCCGACGCGCAGCTTCGGGCCTTTGTGGGGGTCGCCGAAGTTGGGGACCTCGGGCTTTTCGTGCATGGCGGTGCCGATGGCATGGCCCACGTACTCGCGCACCACCGAGAAGCCGGCGGCCTCGGCCACCGTCTGCACGGCGTGGCCGATGTCGGAGATGCGGTTGCCGTCGACCATCTGGGCGATGCCGGCGTACAGGCTCTCCTCGGTGACCTTGATGAGCTTGGCCGCTTCTTCGCTCACCTGGCCGACCGGCGCGGTGAAGGCGGCGTCGCCATGCCAGCCCTGGATGATCGCCCCGCAGTCGATCGAGATGATGTCGCCCTCGTCCAGGCGGTAGGGGCCGGGGATGCCGTGCACGATCATGTCGTTGGGTGACGTGCAGATCACCGCCGGGAAGCCGTGGTAGTTCAGGAAGTTCGACCGGGCGCCGCGGCGCTCGATGACTGCACGGCCGACCTTGTCCAGCTCGAGGGTGGTGACGCCGGGGCGGATCGCCTCGCGGATGCACTCGTGCATCTCGGCCACGACCTTGCCCGCCCTGCGCATGATCGCGATCTCGTCGGGCGTCCGTCGCACGGGGGTGACCCTGCTCACGAACCGAGGTTGGCGTCGATCGCTTTCACGACACGGGCGAAGACCTCGTCCACCTCGCCGACACCGTCGACGGTGACCAGCACACCCAGGCCCTGGTAGTAGGCCACCAGGGGGGCGGTCTGCTCTTCGTAGAGCTCGAGGCGACGGGTGATGGCCTCTTCGGTGTCGTCGGCCCGGCCGCGGGCCAACATCCGCTCGAGCACGAGGCCCGTGGGGACGTCCAGGTTCACCACCACCGACGGGGCGGCGATCTGGGCCAGCGCCTCGGCCTGGCCGACCGTGCGGGGGAAGCCGTCGAGCAGGAAGCCGGCGGCGACATCGTCCCTGGCCACCCGCTCCTCGACCACGCCCACGATGATGTCGTCGGACACCAGGTCGCCCCGGTCCATGATGGCCTTGGCCATCAGCCCGAACTCGGTGCCCTCGGCGACTGCGTCGCGCAACATGTCGCCCGTCGAGATGTGGGGGATGGCGTAGTGGTCGACCAGCAGGGCGCACTGCGTGCCCTTGCCCGAGCCCTGCCGGCCCAGGATCACCAGGCGCACGGGCGCGGTGGTCATTTCAGGAAGCCTTCGTAGTTGCGCATCATGAGCTGGCTGTCGATCTGCTTCATGGTCTCCAGCGCGACGCCCACGGCGATGAGCACCGAGGTGCCGCCGAAGGCGAAGCTGCCGGCACTGCCCGCCGGCAGCACGAGCGTCAGGAAGATCGAGGGGAGCAGGGCCACGCTGGCGATGAACAGGGCGCCCGGCAGCGTGATGCGCGAAAGGATGTGGGCGAGGTACTTCTCGGTCTGCGGCCCCGGCCGGATGCCCGGGATGAACCCACCCTGCTTGCGGATGGTGTCGGCCTGCTGGGCGGGGTCGAAGGTGATGGCGGTGTAGAAGTAGGCGAACCCGATGATCAGGAGGCCGTAGATCAACAGGTAGAGGGGGCTGGTGGGCGAAGCGAGGTGGTCGTTCACCCATTTCTGGACACCGACGCCCCAGCTCCCGGGGTCGGACGGCAGCACCTGCGAGATGAGGAGCGGCAGGTAGAGCACGGAACTGGCGAAGATGATCGGGATCACGCCCGACTGGTTGACCTTGAGCGGGATGTAGGTGCTCTGGCCGCCGTACATCCGCCGGCCGACCACCCGCTTGGCGAACTGCACCGGGATCCGGCGCTGGCCCTGCTCGACGAACACGATCGAGACCAGCAGCACGATGAACAGGAGCAGGAGCATCGCCAACGCGGGGTTGCCCGCCTCGACCCGGACCCGGCCGCCCTGGGCGGGGAGCTGGCTGACCACGGACGAGAAGATGAGCAGGGACATGCCGTTGCCGATGCCCCGCTGGGTGATCAGCTCACCCATCCACATGAGCAGCGCCGTGCCCGCGGTGAGGGTGAGCACGATGAGCAGCACGCGGGGGATGCTGAAGTTGGGGATCAGGTCGAGGTCGGTGTTGTTGCCACCCGCGCCGAACCCGCCACCGCCGTTGTGGAACAGGAAGGCGAGGCCGGTGGACTGCATGACCGCGATCGCCACCGTGAGATAGCGGGTCCACTGGGTGATCTTGCGCTGACCGACCGCCCCCTGCTTCTGCCACTCCTCGAGCTTCGGGATCACCACGGCGAGGATCTGCATGATGATCGACGAAGTGATGTAGGGCATGATCCCGAGCGCGAAGATGGCGAACTGGGTGAGCGCGCCCCCGGAGAAGAGCTGGAGGAAGCCGAGCACGCCGCCTTGTTCAGCCTGGTCCTTCAGCGTCTCGACGGCGCCGAGGTCGATGCCCGGGGCCGGCACGAACGCGCCGAACCGGTACAGCGACAACATCAAGAGGGTGAAGAGGATCTTGTTCCGGAGATCCGGAACCTTGAACATGTTCTTCAAGCTGGTGAGCACGCCGGCCCTCGCTTCCCGATGCTTCGGCTTCTAGCGGTTGGTGAGCGCGTTGCCCTTGGCGGGCGGACGGCGATCACCCCATGGCAATGGCAGGACCTCGACGCTACCGCCCGCGCCCGTGATGGCCGCGGCGGCCGACTTGGAGAAGCCCTGGGCCTTCACCGAGATCGCCCGGTCGAGCGAGCCCCGGCCGAGCACCTTCACCAGCGCGCCCTTGCGCACCAGGCCCTTGGCGTAGAGCGCCTCGGGAGTGACCTCGTCGAGGCCGCAGTCCTGGAGCGTGTCGAGGTTGACCGCCTGGTACTCCACACGGAAGGGGTTGTTGAAGCCCTTGAGCTTCGGCACGCGGATGTGGAGGGGCATCTGCCCACCTTCGAACCCGACCCGCACCGTGTTGCGTGCGTGCTGGCCCTTGGTGCCGCGGCCGGCGGTCTTGCCGCCCTTGCCGCCGATGCCGCGTCCGACCCGCTTGCGGCGGGTGGACGACCCGGGTGCGGGCTTGAGGTCGTGGGCCTTCATTCGTCGTCCTCGCTCTCGGTCTCGACGGGCTCGACGGGCTCCGTCTCGGCGGCCGGTGCGCTCTCGGCAGCCGGTGCAATCGCGGGGCCGGCCGTCTTTGCGGGCGACGCCTTCTTGACAGGCGACGCCTTCTTGGCAGGCGCCTTCGTCGGCGCGGGCGCAGCCTCGCCGGCCTCGACCTTCACCAGATGGGGCACCCGTGCGAGCATGCCACGGATCTCGGGCCGGTCGGGAAGGGTGTGCGAGCGGCCGATCTTGCCCAGACCGAGGGCGCGGAGCGTGCCCCGCTGCTTCGGCTTGCTGCCGATCGCGGACCGGTACTGGGTGACCTTCAGGGTGGCTTCAGCCATGACGGATCACCTCACCCCTTCGGGCCTGGGCGCCGGTCCGCGCTGGGTCTCCTGGTAGGCGTTCAACAAGCCCTTGGGCACGAAGTCCTCGGGGTCGAGACCCCGGAGCCGGGCGATGTCGTCGGGTCGCTTCAGGGCCTTGAGCCCGGCGATGGTGGCCCGGGCCACGTTGATGTGGTTGGCTGAGCCGAGCGACTTGCAGAGCACGTCGTGGATGCCCGCCTCTTCGAGGATGGCGCGGGCCGCACCACCGGCGATGACGCCGGTACCGGGTGCGGCCGGCTTCAGGAGGACCCGCCCCGCGCCGGTCTCGCCGGTGACCGGGTGGATGATCGTGCTGCCGGCCAGGGGGACGGTGAAGAGGTTCTTGCGCGCCTCCTCGGTGCCCTTCTGGATGGCCAGCGGCACCTCCTTGGCCTTGCCGTAGCCGAGGCCGACCCGGCCGTGGCCGTCGCCGATCACCACGAGGGCCGTGAACGAGAAGCGGCGCCCGCCCTTGACCACCTTGGCGACCCGGTTGATGTTGATGACACGCGACTCGCGGAGGCCCGAGTCGCTGCTCTGACGAGGGTTGTCGCGGGGCGGCCGGTCACGGTCGCGGGGATTGGCGTTGCTCATGTCTCCCGCTCCCGGCTCGCGATTTCCGTTCGGCCACGTAGGCGCCGGGCCGCTCGGGCCCCGCACTCGTTTCTCGTGCTCATGTTTGTCTCGTCTCTTCCTAGAACTCGAGGCCGGCGTCGCGTGCGGCGTCGGCCAGCGCGGCCACCCGGCCGTGGTAGCGGAAGCCACCCCGATCGAACGTGACCTTTTCGATCCCGGCGGCCTTGGCCCGTTCGGCCACCAGCTTGCCCACCGCACCGGCCGCCTCGACGTTGCCGGTGCCGCCGGCACGCAGAGCGCCTTCCACGGTCGACGCCGCGGCCAGGGTGCGGCCGTCGCGGTCGTCGATCACCTGCGCGCTGATGTGACGACTCGAGCGGAAGACGGCCAGACGCGGCCGCTCCGCGGTGCCGAACACCTTCTTGCGGACGCGACCATGGCGTCGCTGCCGGGCAACTCGCTTCTTCTTCGGGCTCGTGCTCATATCTCTTGCGCCTCCCTCGTCGGCGCCCCTTCGGGATCCGGTGCGGTCTGTGGCGCTGCTCCGCTCCGCTGCGCAACCTCGATGATCATGCTCTACCCCACACTGGCGGCTTTGCCCGCCTTGCGCTGGACGTGTTCACCGACGTACCGCACCCCTTTGCCCTTGTAGGGCTCGGGCTTGCGGAGGGCACGGATGTTGGCGGCCACCTGGCCCACCACTTCCTTGTCGATGCCCACGACGTCGATGCGGTTCTGGGCCGGGACCTCGAAGGTGATCCCTTCGGGGGCCTGGACCTTGACCTGATGGCTGAATCCGAGGGCCAGCTCGAGGGCGGCCGGGCCCTGAGCGGTGGCGCGGTAGCCGACGCCCTGGATCTCGAGGCCCTTCCTGAAGCCGTCGGTGACACCGATGACCATGTTGTGCACCAGGGTGCGCGTCAGCCCGTGGAGCGAGCGGGTCATCCGCTCGTCGTCGGGACGCTCGACCAGGAGCTGATCACCCTCCTGGCGGACGGTGATCGTGCCGGGCAGCTCGCGCGACAGGGTGCCCTTGGGCCCCTTCACCGCCACCTGGCGGCCCTCGATGGTGATGTCGACCCCACCCGGGACGGGGATCGGTGCTTGGCCGATTCGGCTCATGTTGCCTGCACCTCCTCTGTCGGTGCCCCTTCGGGATCCGACTCGATTCGTAGCCGCTGCTCCGCTCCGCTCCGCAACCTCACGGCGCTCACCACACGAAGCACAGGATCTCGCCGCCCACACGGCGTCTCCTGGCCTCGCGGTCGGTCATCAGCCCCTGGCTGGTGGACAGCACCGCCACCCCGAGACCCCCGAGGACACGCGGCACCTTCTCGGCCTTGGTGTACACACGGAGCCCCGGCTTGGAGATCCGCTTCACGCCCGAGATCACACGGGCCCGCTCGGGCGAGTACTTCATCTCGATCGTGAGGATTCGCCCCGGGCGGTCGACGGCGTCGGCCACCGAGTAGCTGCTGATGTAGCCCTCGGCGTGCAGCACCCCGGCCAGCGCCTCTTTGAGCTTCGACGACGGCATGAGCACTTCGTCGTGCATCGCCACGTTGGCGTTGCGGATGCGCGTCAGCATGTCGGCGATCGGATCGGTCATCGTCATCGTCGTGCGCCCCTCACCAGCTGGCCTTGGTCAGACCCGGGATCTCACCCGCGTGCGCGAGCTCCCGCAGACACAGCCGGCACAGGCCGAACTTGCGGTAGACGGCGCGCGGGCGCCCGCATCGGCGGCACCGGGTGTAGCCGCGCACCTTGAACTTCGGGGTGCGCTGCTGCTTCTCGACAAGAGCTTTCTTGGCCATTACTGGTTCCCCTCACGGCGGAACGGGAAGCCGAAGGCGCTCAGCAGAGCCTTGCCCTCGGCGTCGGAACGGGCGGTGGTGACGATGGTGATGTCCATTCCCCTGGTGTGGTCGACCTGGTCGTAGTCGACCTCGGGGAAGATGAGCTGCTCGGTGACGCCGAAGGTGTAGTTCCCCCGGCCGTCGAACGAGTTGGGGGGCAGTCCGCGGAAGTCACGGATGCGCGGGATCGCCAGGCTGATGAGCCGATCGAGGAACTCCCACATGCGGTCGCCCCGCAGGGTGACCTTCGCGCCGATGGGGTTGCCCTCACGCAGCTTGAAGTTGGCGATCGAGTTCTTGGCCCTGGTGACCAGCGGCTTCTGTCCCGAGATCGTGGCGAGGTCGCGCACGGCACCGTCGAGCAGCGACGAGTTGGAGACCGCCTCGCCCACGCCCATGTTGATGACGACCTTCGAGAACCGGGGCACGTCCATGACGTTGCCGAGCTCGAGCTGCTCCTGGAGGGCGGCCCGGATGCTCTCGTTGTAGCGGACCTTGAAACGGGGCACCTCACGCGTGGTGGGCTCGGCCATCAGAGATCACCTCCGCACTTCTTGCAGGTACGCACCTTGGCGCCGTCGGGCTCGAACCGGTACCCCACACGGGTGGGACCACAGGCGGAGCAGAGGACCGCCACGTTGGCCACCGGGATCGGCATGTCCTTGTCGATGATGCCGCCCTGCATGGTGGCGCGGGTGGCCTTCTGGTGCTTCTTGGCCACGTTGACACCGTCGACGATGACCTTGCGCTTGTCGGGGAAGGCGCGGGAGACCTCGCCCTCCTTGCCCCGGTCCTTGCCGGTGAGGACACGGACGCGGTCGCCCTTCCGGACTCTCATGCCTGACATCAGAGGACCTCCGGCGCGAGCGAGACGATGCGCATGAACTTCTTGTCCCGCAGCTCGCGGCCTACAGGGCCGAAGATGCGGGTCCCCCGGGGCTGAGCCTGCTCGTTGAGGAGCACCGCCGCGTTCTCGTCGAAGCGGATGTAGGAGCCGTCGGGACGGCGCTTCATCTTCTTGGTCCGCACGACGACGCACTTGACGACGTCGCCCTTCTTCACGGCGGCACCCGGGATGGCGTCTTTGACCGTGGCCACGAACACGTCGCCGATGGACGCGTACCGCCGCTTGGAGCCACCGAGCACCTTGATGCACAGCACTTCCTTGGCCCCTGAGTTGTCGGCCACGCGTAGGCGGGATTCCTGTTGGATCATCGTGCGCGCTCCAGCACTTCGAGCACCCGCCAGCGCTTCTTCTTCGACAGGGGCCGCGTCTCCTGGACACGCACCTTGTCGCCGACGTTGAGGTCGTTGTCCTCGTCGTGGACGTAGAGCTTGGTGGTGCGCTGCATGGTCTTGCTGTAGCGGCGATGGCGAACCCGGTCGGTGACGGCGACCACTGCGGTCTTGTCCATCGCGTTCGAGGTCACGAGCCCGTCACGGACCTTGCGGTTGTTGGCACGGCCGGCCGTGGCCTCGTCGGCGACCGCTTCGGCGGCGACAGGTTCGGCTGCGGGTTCGGCTGCGGGTTCGGCTGCGGGTTCGGCTGCGGGTTCGGCGACAGGTTCGGCTGCGACGGACTCGTCCGTGGGGACGGCGTCCGCAGCCACCTCGTCCGCAGCCACCTCGTCCGGTGTTGTCGCGTCAGCGGTGGCTTCGTCCGGCGTGGTCTCGTCGGTCATGGTCGCTCCTCGTTCTCGAGTGCCTCGGCCGCGGCGATCTCACGGGCCCGCAGCTCGGTGTGCAGACGGGCGATCTCCCGCTTCAGGTCCTTCAGGCGGGAGTAGTTGTCGAGCTGGCCCGTGACGTGCTGGAAACGCAGGTTGAACAGCTCCTGCTTCGTCTCGGTCAACCGGTCGAGGAGCTCGGCGTCGGACAGGTCGGGGATCACGGAGGGGGCCATCAGAGCGCCTCGTCCCGCGCCACGAAGCGCGCCTTGATCGGCAGCTTCTGAATGGCGCGCTCGAGGGCCTGGCGGGCCACACCGGCGTCCGCGTACGACAGCTCGAACATGATCCGACCCGGCTTGACCACGGCCACCCAGTGCTCGGGGTTGCCCTTGCCGGAGCCCATGCGGGTCTCTGCCGGCTTCTCGGTGACGGGCTTGTCGGGGAACACGTTGATCCAGACCTTGCCGCCACGCTTGATGTGGCGGGTCATCGCGATACGGGCGGCCTCGATCTGGCGTGCGGTGATCCAGCCCGGCTCGAGGGCCTGGATGCCGTAGTCACCGTGGGTGACGCTCGTGCCACCCTTGGCGGGGCCCTTCGTTCGACCCCGGTGCTGCTTGCGGTGCTTGACCTTCTTGGGCATCAACATGGTGTCACTCGTCCCCTGGCCGGAAGTGGGGGGTCTCGGAATGCTCGCGGGTGGAGCGTTCGATCTCCTCTTCCTCGGCGAGCAGTCGCTCGAGCTCGGGGTCGGCCTCCTTGACGAGCGGGGCGACCTCTTCGGTCGCGGCAGCGACCTCGGCTTCGTCGGCCGGGCGGCGGCGGGCAGCCGACGACGACACGACCTTCCGCGGCTCGCCTGGCGCCGTGGGCTCTCCGACCGCGAGCGCAGCCTCTCGGGCGATCTTGTCCTCGGCGATCGTCTTGTAGGGCAGGATGTCGCCCTTGTAGATCCAGACCTTCACGCCGATGCGGCCGTAGGTGGTCCGGGCCTCGCGGAAGCCGTAGTCGATGTCGGCCCGGAGGGTGTGCAGCGGCACCCGGCCTTCGCGATACCACTCGGTCCGGGCCATCTCGGAGCCGCCGAGGCGACCCGAGCACTGCACGCGGATTCCGAGAGCGCCGGCCTTCTGGGCACTCTGCACTGCACGCTTCATGGCCCGGCGGAACGCCACCCGACCGGCGAGCTGATCGGCCACGCCCTGTGCGATGAGCGCCGCGTCGAGCTCGGGCTGCTTGATCTCCTGGATGTTCAGCTGCACCTGGGCATTGCCCGAGATCGCCGTGAGCCCAGCCCGGAGACGGTCGGCCTCGGTGCCGCGCCGGCCGATGACGATGCCGGGGCGGGCGGTGTGGACGTCGATCCGCAGGCGGTCGCGGGAACGCTCGACCTCGATACGACTGATGGCCGCGTGGGGAAGCTGGGTCATGAGGTAGTCGCGGATCTTCCAGTCCTCGATGACGAAGTCCGCGTACTCGTTGCGGTTCGCGAACCATCGGGACTTCCAGTCGGTGGTGACGCCGAGGCGGAACCCGTACGGGTTGACTTTCTGGCCCATCAGTCCTGCTCCCCGTCCTCGGTGGACGCTTCGTCGGTGGTGTCGTCGATGACGGCGTCGTCGGTGACGGCGTCGTCGCTGCCCGCTTCGTCCGTGGCGGTCTCGTCCGTGGCGTCGGTCGATGCATCGGTCTCGTCGACCGGGGCCTCCTCGGGCTCGGGCGCCTCGGCCGCTGGCTCGGTGACCTCTGGCGCGGAGACGTTGGGATCCTCGCCGCGGCTCCTGGCGACACGGCGCCGTCGCGAGGTCGCCGCATCGCGACCTCTGGCCTTGCCGCCGCTGGCCGCCTTGGCATCTTCGCGGTGGCGGATCTGCTGGAGCTGGGCCTCGGAGTAACGGCTCACGATCACCGTGATGTGGCAGGTGCGCTTGCGGATGCGCGTGGCCCGGCCCCGGGCACGGGGACGCCAACGCTTGAGCGTGGGGCCCTCGTCGGCGTAGCAGGACGACACGTAGAGCTCGTCTGGCGACTGGGCGTCGTTGTGCTCTGCGTTCGCCACCGCGGACGCGAGGCACTTGCGGATGACGATCGCGGGGTCGCGCTCGGAGAACTGGAGGATGTCGAGGGCGTGGGCCACCGGCTCGTCACGGATCAGGTCGAGCACCTCGCGGGCCTTGTAGGCCGAGAAGCGCACGTAGCGCACCTGGGCGCGTGTGCCCGGGCGTTCGTTCGTCTTGACGCCGAATGCCATCAGCGACCCGACCGTTCCTGGCCCGCGTGGAAGCGGAAGGTGCGAGTGGGGGCGAACTCGCCCAGCTTGTGACCCACCATCGACTCGGTGAGGTAGACGGGCACGTGCTTGCGGCCGTCGTGCACCGCGATGGTGTGACCCACCATCTCGGGGATCACCGTGGATCGACGAGACCACGTCTTGATGACGCTCTTCTCGCCCTTGGCGTTGAGCGCGTCGACCTTCTTCAACAGGTGATCGTCGACGAACGGGCCCTTCTTCAGGCTGCGCGGCATGGCAACTACCTCCGGGTGCCGCGGGTACGTCGGCGGCGGACGATCAGCTTCTGGGATTCCTTGTTCTTGTCGCGGGTGCGACCTTCGGGCTTGCCCCACGGCGACACCGGGTGGCGGCCACCGGAGCTCTTGCCCTCGCCGCCACCCAGGGGGTGATCGACGGGGTTCATGGCGACACCGCGCGTCTGGGGGCGAACGCCCTTCCAGCGGTTGCGGCCGGCCTTGCCGATCTTGACCAGCTCGGCCTCGCTGTTGCCGACCTCGCCGACGGTGGCACGGCAGTCGATCGGCACCCGGCGCATCTCGGTGCTCGGGAGCCGCAGGGTGGCGTAGTCGCCCTCCTTGGCCACGAGTTGCACGCTGACGCCCGCGCTGCGGGCCAGCTTGGCGCCGCCGCCCGGCTTGAGCTCGATGTTGTGCACCGTGGTCCCCACGGGGATGTAGCGCATCGGCAGGGCGTTGCCGGGGCGGATCTCGGAGCCCTGGCCACTCTGGAGAACGTCGCCGACCGCGACACGGTCGGGCGCCAGGATGTAGCGCTTCTCGCCGTCGTAGTAGTGCAGGAGGAGGATGCGGCAGTTGCGGTTGGGGTCGTACTCGACGGCGGCGACCTTGGCCGGGACGCCGTCCTTCGTGCGCTTGAAGTCGATGATGCGGTAGCGCTGCTTGTGACCGCCGCCCTTGTGGCGGGCCGTCTTGCGGCCGTGGTTGTTGCGCCCGCCGGTGTTGGTCTTGGGCGCGAGCAGCGAACGCTCGGGCGTCGTCTTGGTGATCTCGGAGAAGTCGGACGACGTCTGGAAGCGACGGCCCGGACTGGTGGGCTTGCGTTTGCGAATGGCCATGAGCTGTCTCTTATCCCTCGAACAGATCGATCGAGTCACCCTCGGCCAGGGTGACGAGCGCGCGCTTGGTGTTGGGCCGCCGGCCGTAGGTGAAGGTCTTGCGGTTCCGCTTGCGCTTGCCCTTGCGGTTGAGCGTGTTGACCTTGAGCACCTTGACGCTGAAGATCTCCTGGACGGCGTCGCGGATCTCGGGCTTCGACGCGCTGGTGTGCACCCGGAACGTGTAGACGTTGGAGTCGAGCAGGCCGTAGGACTTCTCGCTCACGATCGGCTCGAGGATGACGTCGCGTGGATCTTTCACGATGCCTGCTCCTCAACCGATTCGTCGGTGGCGCCGTCGGTGGCGTCGTCGGACCCGGCCGCCGCGCCGCTCGACGGCTCACTGGTGGGCAGCGTCTCGCTGGTGAAGACGATCCAGTCGCAAACCAAGATGTCGTAGGCGTTGAGCTCGCCGACCAGCAGGGTGTGCACCTCGGGGAGATTGCGGAAGCTCTTCCATGCGCCCTCGTCGGTGGGGGCGAGGACCACGAGGATGCGGCCGTCGACGCCCAGGCTGGACAGCGCGGCGCGGGCGGCCTTGGTGGACGGCGTGTCCAGCCCCCAGCTGTCGACGACGAGGACCTTGTCGTCGGCGGCACGATCGGACAGGGCCGAGCGCAGCGCGAGCTTCACCATCTTCTTGGGCGTGCGCTGCTTGTACGAACGCGGCTTCGGGCCGAGGGCCACACCGCCGCCACGCCACTGCGGCGATCGGATCGAGCCCTGCCGGGCCCGGCCGGTGCCCTTCTGCTTCCACGGCTTGGCGCCGCCGCCGCGTACCTCGGCGCGGGTCTTGGTGCTCTGGTTGCCGCCACGGCGAGCCGCGAGCTGCGCGGTGACCACCTGGTGGAGCACGGCCTCGTTCGGCTCGATGCCGAAGACGGCCTGGTCGAGGTCGACCTTGACCGACTTGACCTTGGTGTCGGCCATCAGCTCTTCACCCCGGCTTTCACGGCGTTGCGGATGAGGACGATGCCGCCCTTGGGGCCGGGCACCGCCCCACGCACGAGGAGCAGGTCGCGGTCGGCGTCGGCTTCGACCACCGTGAGATTGAGGGTGGTCACCTTCTCGCCGCCCATGCGTCCCGCCATGCGGGTGCCCTTGAAGACACGGGCCGGCGTGGCGCACGCGCCGATGGACCCGGGCATGCGGTGCACGCGGTGCGCGCCGTGCGAGGCCCGCTGGCCCTTGAAGTTGTGGCGCTTCATCACGCCGGCGAAGCCCTTGCCCTTGCTGACGGCCGTGACGTCGATGAGGTCGCCCGAGGCCAGCACGTCGACCTTGATCTCCTGGCCGACCGAGTACTCGCCCACGTCGTCGAGCCGGAGCTCGACCAGGCGCACGCCGGCGTCGACACCGGCCTTGGCGAAGTGGCCCGCCTTCGGCTGAGACAGCTTCGCGGCATCGCGGTGGCCGAAGGTGACCTGCAACGCGCTGTAGCCATCGATCTCGGGGGTCTTGATCTGAACGATGCGGCAGGGCGCGACCTTGACCATGGTCACGGGCACGACGCGGTTGTTCTCGTCCCAGACCTGGGTCATGCCGACTTTCTCGCCGACGATTGCCTTTGTCGCCATCCCGGTTGTACGTCTCTCTCGTTCGGACGGGTCGAAGTGTGCCCGTTCACGCGAACGCTCCGCAGGAGGTCAGACCCCCGGCGGAGCGCGGTTGAAGTTTTGCCACGTGGTCCCTGCGAGCAGGCGCACATGGACGTCAGTTGCGAAGCCCGATCACCTTATCGGGACACGCCGGGTTCCCGCCAAACGGCGGAATCCTGCCCGGTCGGGCCTGCGGGGTCGGGCCTGCGGGGTCGTGGTCAGTTGCCGGCTTGGCGCCTGGCGTAGGAAACGCCGTAGGCCCCGGACCGTGCATGAAGGATCCCCGTGGCCACGACCCCAGAGGCGTGGGCGCGCCGATGACCCGGGTGGGTGCCGGTCACCGCTTCGATTGCGTCGACCAGAGCCTCGGGGCTGACGTCCATCGACGGACACTAGCCCTGGGGGCCTGTCTCGACACCCGTCCGCGTCCGTTATTTGCAACTGTACCGGTAGGAAAGGTTGACTATGGGCATGCGCGGACCGGACGACCCGACAGTCACCCACATCCACGGCATCGAGCTGCCCGATGAGGATCTCGTCGTCGCCCGGTCGACCCCCGTCCGGCTCGTCCTCAAGCTCATCTACCTGATCGTCGGCATCGGCCTGTTCGTGGTCGCGCTCGGGTTGATGAAGAAGGGGTCGGCCGAACTCATCCCCGCGCTGGAAGGCTCGATCTTCACCGACAACGCCTGGAGCACCCTCGGCCTGGGCTGGATCGGGGCCTGCATCGTCCTGTCCGGATCGCCGGTCGCCGCCTCGGCCCTCACCCTGCTCGACGGCGGCGCGATCGACCGCACCCAGGCGTTCACCATGCTCACGGGCTCGCGGCTCGGGGCCGCCTTCGTGGTGCTCGTGGTCGGCGCGATCTACGCGCTGCGCAACAACGGGACCACGGGCCGACGGGCGCCGATCTCCATCGGGGTGCTGTCGCTGCTCATGACGATGATCACCTACGTGCCGGGCGCCATCATCGGCTACCTGCTGCTGACCCGTGGATCCCTCGACGGCATGGACATCGGCACGTCCCCGCGACTCACCTCGCTCACCGACACGCTGTTCGGCTGGCCGGTCGACCTTGCGGTCGACCACCTGCCGGGCTGGATGCTCTTCCCGATCGGGCTCGGGACACTGCTCGTCGGGTTCTGGCTGTTCGACAAGGTGCTCCCCAGCGTGGGTGGGGAGGAGCTCGAGCACCGGCCCGAGCAGTGGTACGAGCGCAAGTGGCCCATGTTCCTGCTCGGCTGTGGGGTGTGCATGCTCACCCTGTCGGTCTCGGTGGCGCTCACCGTGCTCGTGCCTCTCGTGGCCAAGGGCCAGATCCGCCGGGCCAACACGCTGCCCTACATCGCCGGGGCCAACATCACCACGCTGGCCGACACGCTCGTGGCCGCGATCTTGTTGGGGAACCAGGACGCCGTGCGGGTGGTGGTGGCCGTCACCGTGGCGGTCACCGTGTGGACGCTGTTCCTCCTCACCTTCTGCTACCCGGCCGTCCGACGCTTCTGCCTGGGCGTGGCCCGCCGGGCCCTCGAGTCGCCGGCCCGCCTCGTCGGCTTCGTGGGTCTGCTCTTCCTCGTCCCCATGATCCTCATCGCCGTCTGACAGTCAGCCCAAGCCACCAACCTGCGCGCGTCTTCGCGGCCGGAGCGCCCAAGGTGCTCGCGAGTTGAGAGACTCGGGTCATGACCGACCTGATGCCAGCGGCCTTCCTGGGCCACGGCAGCCCGATGAACGCCCTCGAGCACAACCGTTACACCGACGCCTGGCGGCTGTTCGGCGACTCCATCCCGTGCCCCCGAGCCATCCTCGCGGTGTCGGCCCACTGGTACATCAACGCCACGGCGGTGACCGCGCAGACGCAGCCGCCCACGATCCACGACTTCTACGGGTTCCCCGACGCCCTGTTCGCCGTCGAGTACCCCGCTCCGGGTGACCCCGCCCTCGCCCACCGGGTGGCCGAGGTGGTCGACCCCGTGTGGGTGGGCCAGGACCGCGACAGCTGGGGCATCGACCACGGCACCTGGTCGCTGCTCGTGCACGCCTTCCCCGACGCCGGCGTACCCGTGGTGCAGTTGTCCGTCGACGCGACGAAGCCGTGGGACTACCACCTCGACCTCGGCGCCCGCCTGGCCCCGCTACGAGACGAGGACGTGCTGATCCTGGCCAGCGGCAACGTGGTGCACAACCTGGGCCTGGTCGACTGGGGCAAGCCCGATCACGGAAACGACTGGGCCCGCCGCTTCGATGACGCCGCCCGCGCCGCCATCACTTCCGACCCTGCATCGATCCTGGCCCTCACCGACCACCCGGACCGGGTGCGCGCCGTCCCGACGCCCGACCACTTCCTGCCCCTGCTCTACCTCGCCGGCCTGGCCCAGTCCGCCGGCGAACCCTGCGCCACCCTGGTGGAGGGCTACGCCTACGGCTCGCTGTCCATGACCGCCTACACCCTCGGCCTGTGAGCACCTCCATCGACGACATCGAGGACATCAAACGCCTCAAGGCGCGCTACTTCCGCTGCCTCGACACCAAGGACTGGCCGGGCCTGCGGGCGGTGTTCACCGACGACGTGGTGGCCGACAGCACCGAGGCCGGCGGCAAGGTCATCACGGGCGCGGACGCGTTCATCGCCTTCCTCCAGGAGGTGCTCACCGGAGCGACCACCGTGCACCAGGGCCACATGCCCGAGGTCGAGCTCACCTCCCCCACCACCGCGACCGGCATCTGGGCCCTGCACGACATCGTGATCTGGCCCGCCGGCATGCGCCTCGACGGTCACGGTCACTACCACGAGACCCACACCAAGACCGACACCGGATGGCGCATCGCCACCTCCCGCCTCACCCGCCTCCACACCGACCTCCGCCCCGCCCCCGGGACACGCCCGGCCTAGCATCGACCGATGCGCCGACCTCGCCTCCTCGTCGCCCTCGCCGCATCCATCGCGCTGGCCGCCGCCGGCGCGATGACGTCGCCGGCAGCCGCGCAGGTGGCGCCGACGGTGGCCGTCACCGCCGACCCGGACGTCGCCGAGTACACCGACCTCAGCAGTTGCGGTGCCGCTGCCGAGGTGCAGATGGGCGCCTTCGTGTTCACCCGGGACGACGCCACCACCGGCGTGAGCGTGGAGTACTCGCTCAGCGGCGACGCCGGGTTCGGCACCGACTTCGCCTCCGACCCGCTCCGGCTGGGCCACGTCGACCTGCTCGTCGGCGAGACGACCGCCACGATCCCGATCGAGCCCGTCGCCACCCTGCAGACCGGGCGAACCCTCACCCTCACCATCGAGTCGGGCCCCGACTACCTGGTCGGCTCCCCGGCGTCGGCAACCATCACCTTCGCCCTTGCCGTGGCCGACTGCGCCGCCCCACCTCCTCCGGCGGTCCCCCAGCCCCTCGCCCCCGCCTTCACCGGCTGAGCCACCAGGATCCTGGATCGGCTCGAATCCCCTCGGAACCCAGAACCCACCTCCCCCTCCGGACACGAACGATCGCAGGGAGGTACGCAGGACAGTCACCGGACGCGAGCGCCAGGAACGGTACGAGAGGCCTCGTCCTCGCCACCGCCGAGGACAGGTCCCCGGGCACCAAGCGCCGGAGACCTCGCCTGGTGACCCGGCGTCGCCGGGTCAGTCGCCGGCGGTGCGCCGGGCGTAAGACACGCCGTAGGCCCGGGAGCGGGCCGCCAGGAGCGGGTCGTCCGAGCACTCGACGCCCGGGGGGACGTTGACCGGGTCGAAGATGAGCGAGTCTTCGCCCTCGGTGGACCCGAGTGCTGTGAGCTCGAGCCGGCCGACGTCGACCCGCTGACGCTCGTCGGGCCAGCGCTCGGTCGGGTCGTCGATGGCGTCGCCGTCTCCCGCGATCACGACCCAGAGTGCGAAGGCCGCCGGCCCCGTCGCCAGGCGGTCGGCCAGCTCCCGGCGCAGGTGATCCGCGGGGCGGTCGGTCGCGGCCGGGTCCGCCGCGAGCTCGCCGGCGTCGGGCGCCCACTCGTAGCGGACCGCTCGGGTGGTCCCTTCGGGATCGGTCCAGTGGAACGAGTGGATGCCGTGGTAGCGCACCTGGGCGTAGCTGGCCGGGATCGGGGCGGTGATCGCCGCTCCCGCCGCGCCGAGCGCCTCCGGGTGCCCCTCGAGGAAGGTGCCGACCTTGGCCATGTCGAGCTCGCCGGTAGAAGGGTCCGGCGTCCGGGCGGCGACGAAGGCCACGAAGTCCTCGGGCGTGCGCACGAAGAACTGCGGCAGCGACAGCCCGATGAGGTCCCAAGTCGGGTCACCGTCGGCCCGCAGCTTCACGGCGATCCCGCGCCCGTCCTGGTCGTCGTCGCGCGTGGCGGGGTTCCCCGTGCCGTTCGAGAACCGCACCGTGGCCGGCACCGCCCCGCCCTGCATCGCCGCCGCCGTGCACAGCCCGGGCGCCGCTGGCGTCGCGGTGAACGTCCCTGTGACCACGATGCCCGTGGCGTGCGCCCGCCGCTTCCCCGGATGCCGCCCCGACGCCGCCTCGATCGCGTCGACCAGCTCCTCCCCGCTCATCTCCCCCATGGGCCGCACGCTACCGACCGGCCCGGTCGCCCGCTGCGAGGTGTCAGACCGCATGACTATCCTGGCCCCACTTCCCCTCCAGACGCGCACGATCGCCTGGAGGCATGCGATGGCAGTCACCGAACGCACCCGACACGAACTCCACGAAGCACTGGTGGAACTCATGGGCCGAACCCACACCGCAACCCTCATGGAGCACCTCCCCCCGACCGGATGGGGCGACGTCGCCACCAAGGCCGACCTCGACCACCTCGAGGAGCGCATCCAGCTCCGCATGGAGGCCCTCGAGCACCGCTTGATGGGGTCCATCGCCGAGAAGAACCGTCAGACCGTGGTCGCCGCCGTCGCCATGATGTTCAGCCAGACCACCATCCTCGCCACCCTCATCCTCGCCACCCGCTGATGCACCAGGAATCGATGTCGACCGCCGAGGATCGGCACCTGCTGCCCTGGCAACGAATCATGTTGGCCTCAGGGGTCGTCCCCCTGATGATCGTCGGGCTCAGTGACCTGCACGGCGCAGCGGCGCTGCCGTTCATCGTGGCCGGCACGACCGGCCTCGCCATCGGCGTCAAGCAACTCTGGCCGTCAGGCGCCACCACCGGCGACCGCCCCCCGCCTCGCCCGTAACCGACAGACCGCCAGACCTTGCCCCATGCCAAGATGGGCCGATGCCGACCTGGTGGCGCCGGGGCCATGCGCCGGCTCCCCTGGCCGACCAGCCGCCGATCGTCCCCCTAGCTCGCCGACCGGCGACGCCGACGGCCGAGCTCGAGGAGGCCATCGGCCTCTGGCAGGCGGGGAAGGGGATTTCGGAGGAGATCGTCGACGCTGCCGTGAGCGCACTGGTCGCCGGTGCCGACTCTCCTGCGCTCCCCGAGCTCGCCGGCGTGCAGATGCGGTTCGCTGCGGCGGATGCGCCGCCACTGGTACCCGCCGTCGTGCGGGAACTTGGGCTCCTCCCGACCGATCCGGAGCTAGCGCTCGAGCACCGAACTCGCGATCTCCTCGAGCGCTGCGCTGCCGCCCCGTCAGTCACGCCTCGGGAGACCGTGGGGCGAGTCGACGCCCTGCTCGAGCGTGAGCCCAGGAGCGGCGACGTGGCCGCTTTGCGCTACGCGCACGAGGAGTACGGTCTCCTCGACGAGGGCATCCTGCCGCATGCCGAAGCCCAGATCGACGCCCAGGTCAGGACGCTCGTGACGGCCCTCATCGCCGATCCCGCGAGCTGACCAGCCACAGTTCACGGACCTTTGTCGCGCCGCGCGAAGGGCGCAGCGACGCTCGTCGAGCCGAGCGGTCGCCCGCGCCCCACCAGGTTCTGGTCAGCGGTCGGCCCGGAAGCCGCCAGGGCTCGGCCGGAGGCGGAGGGGTGGCGCCGAGCCGAGGGATCACGTCACCACCGACCCCCAGCAAGACGGGGTAGCGAGGCGGCGGGCGGCGACGGAACGGCTTCCGGCCACGCGCAGGGACGAGCATGGCCGGAAACGGACTCCGGCGACAGGACCCGCCGACTCGCGGGGGTGGCCCCCTCTATGCGTTCTGGATCTTGATCTCGATGTCCACGCCGGCCGGGAGGTCGAGGCGCTGGAGCGAGTCGACCGTCTTGGGCGAGGGATCGAGGATGTCGAGCAAGCGCTTGTGGATGCGCATCTCGAAGTGCTCTCGCGAGTCCTTGTCCTTGTGGGGCGAGCGGATCACCGTGTAGCGGTGCTTGTCGGTCGGCAGCGGGATCGGACCCCGGATGTCGGCGTGGGTACGCAGCACGGTCTCGACGATCTTCTTCGTCGACTGATCGATGATCTCGTGGTCGTACGCCTTGAGGCGGATCCGGATCTTCTGTCCTGCGGCCATCGTCTCTTCCCTGCTACTTGAGGATCTTGGTGACGGAGCCGGCGCCCACGGTACGACCACCCTCACGGATGGCGAACCGCAGACCCTCGTCCATCGCGATCGGCGCGCCCAACGTCACCGTCATCGTCGTGTTGTCACCCGGCATGCACATCTCGGTGCCCTCCGGCAACGCGATCGACCCCGTCACATCAGTCGTCCGGAAATAGAACTGCGGCCGATAATTACTGAAGAACGGCTTGTGACGACCGCCCTCCTCCTTCGTCAACACATAACACTGACCCTCGAACTCGGTATGAGGCGTGATCGACCCCGGCTTCGCCAACACCTGACCACGCGCCACATCCTCCTTCTTCGTCCCACGCAGAAGCGCACCGATATTGTCGCCCGCCATCCCCTGATCCAAAATCTTCCGGAACATCTCCACACCCGTACACACCGTCTTCTGCGTGTCACGAATACCGATGATCTCGATCTCGTCGCCCGTGTTCACCACACCTTGTTCGATACGACCAGTCACCACCGTCCCCCGACCCGTGATCGTGAACACATCCTCGATCGGCATCAAGAACGGCTTATCCACATCACGCTCCGGCTGCGGCACATACGAATCCACCGCATCCATCAACTCACGGATCTGCGCCGCCGCCGCCTCATCACCCTCCAACGCCTTCAACGCCGACACCTTCACCACCGGCACGTCATCACCCGGGAACTCGTACTCGGTCAACAACTCCCGAACCTCGAGCTCCACCAGATCCAACAACTCCTCATCATCAACCATGTCGACCTTGTTCAACGCCACCACGATCGACGGCACCCCCACCTGACGCGCCAACAACACATGCTCACGCGTCTGCGGCATCGGACCATCCGCCGCCGACACCACCAGAATCGCGCCATCCACCTGCGCCGCACCCGTGATCATGTTCTTGATGTAATCCGCGTGACCCGGCATATCAACATGCGCGTAATGCCGAGCATCAGTCTCATACTCCACATGCGCGATATTGATCGTAATACCACGCTGCCGCTCCTCAGGCGCCTTGTCAATATCCTCGAACGCCGTGAACGACGTCGAATCAGACCCCTCCGACAACACCTTCGTGATCGCCGCCGTCAACGTCGTCTTCCCATGATCAATATGGCCCATCGTGCCAATATTGGCATGCGGCTTATTCCGCTCGAACTTCGCTTTGCTCATTGCTCGACTCCGTCTCTCTGCTCAGTGTTCTTCTCGTGCGTTGGTGCAGGGTGTTGGTATGGCGGTGGCGGCGGTCGGACTCGAACCGACGACCCCTCGATTATGAGCCGAGTGCTCTTACCTACTGAGCTACGCCGCCCGATCAGGCGAATGAAGCGACCGGCAAGCCGGCCCACGTGTTGCGAGCCCCCTGCCAGAATCGAACTGGCGACACCAGCCTTACCATGGCTGTGCTCTACCGACTGAGCTAAGGGGGCCGGTCCGCCCCCAGCCGGGGCCGGAGGTCGGCCGACCATCGTACCCGGCTCGCCCCGCTGCGCCCCAAGCCGAAGCCAGGAAGGACCGCACGATCCCCGGCGACGGGCTGATCGGAGCGGCGATTCGACTCAGTTCGCACCCCCACCATGCCGATGCTGGAGTGTGCACTTCGAGCGGCTGGTCATCGAGGCGGGCGAGAGCACCTTCAACCTCGCGTTGCACCCGCGAGTCACGGTGATCGCCGGCGTCGGTCGACTCGAACGCGAGGGCCTGGTGAGCGAACTGGTCGGCGCACTGAGCAGCAGCCGGGCCGGCGTGCACCTCGAGCTGGTCGAGGACTCCGGTCGACACCTCGCGGTGTTCCGACCGCACGGCGCCCGCCAGCGCGTCGTCGACGTCGAGCAGGGCCTCGACATCTCCAACCTCTTCGTGTCGAGCGACGGGACGATCGACCTGCTTGCCCGAGCAGGCCTCGACTCCCGTTCCGCCCGACGCCTGCTCCGGCTCAACGCCGCCGACCTGACCAACAGCACACAGGGCGACCAGCTGATCCGCGACCTCGCGGCCGTCGACCAGCCGGCGCTCTGGGCGGCGGCAGACCATGTCGCGGCGTGTGACGACCAGCTCCAGGCCGAGGCCGAGGCCACGGGCTCCTCGCCCGAGGATGCCGCCGTCGTGGAGCAGATCGAGAAGCGCCACGCCGCCTTCCTGCGAGCGCAGGAGAGCCACGACCACGTGCGCCGGCTCTCGTTCTTCACCGCGGCGTTCTCGGCCCTCGGAGCGGTTCCCCTCTCGATCCTCGAGGGCTCCCTCACGGCCATGCCCTTCGTCCTGTTCGCCGCGGTCGCCACCGGCATCTCGATGATCTACTGGCGCCGGATGGAGTCCGCCCGCTCGCAGGAGAACGCCGTCCTCGAGCAGGCGGGTGCGAGCTCCTACCTCGGCTTTCACCTCCAGCGGGTGAACGGCCTCCTCGCCACCGATCAGAACCGACGACGACTCATGGAGGCGGCCGAGGCCTACCGGGAGTCGCTCGCCGGCTGGGAGCAGGTGGCCGGACCGGTGCAGGTGCAGTTCGCCATCGACCACCACACCGAGATCATGGCCGCGGCCCGCCTGCGCCACGACGTGGACACGCTGAGCGCCACGGCGGCCGCGGCGGGGATGGAGAGCGACCTCACCACCGGGATGACCAATGCGCTGATCGGTCGGCTGGCACAGCTGCGCAGCGTCGGGCCCCACCACGAGAGCTTCCCGCTCATCCTCGACGACCCGTTCGTCGAGCTCGACTCGTCGGTGAAGCCGTCACTCCTCGAGCTGCTGGGACGCGCCGCCCACCACCAGCAGATCGTGTTCCTCACCGAGGACGAGGACGTCGCCTCGTGGGCCAAGATCGAGGCCCTCACGGGCGATCTCAGCATCCTCGAGCCGTCGGCGCCGGAGCCCGTGCCCCTCCCCAGCCGCAAGGCCCGCGCCCACCACTAGCGTTGTCGCGTGGATCTCGACGTGAGACTGGCGACGGTGAACGACGCCGAGGCCATCCGCCGGATCTACAACCTCGAGGTCACGACCTCGACGGTCACCTTCGACCTCGTGCCCCGCACGTTGACCGAACAGCAGGCGTGGCTCGTCGATCGCAGCGGCGCCCATGCGGTGCTCGTGGCCGAGGCCGACGGCGAGATCCGGGGCTTCGGATCGCTCTCGCCCTTCCGCGAGCGGCCGGCGTACAGCACGACCGTCGAGGATTCGGTGTACGTCGACCGTGCCCGCCAGGGGCAGGGCGTGGGCAAGGCGCTGCTCGGCGGCTTGGTCGACACCGCCACCAACCACGGCTTCCACACCGTGATCGCCCGCATCGTCGGCGGCCACGACGCGTCGATCGCCCTGCACGCCTCGGTGGGCTTCGAGGTGGTGGGCACCGAGCGCGAGGTGGGCCGCAAGCACCGCAGGTGGCTCGACGTGGTGATCATGCAGCGCATGCTCTGACGGGGCCGTCGCCCGGGGGTCAGCGGCAGGTGGCGCAGAGCCCGACGAGGTCGAGGCGGTGGTGCTCACCCTGGAAGGCGGTGTCGGCGGCCACCCGCTCCAGGGCCTCGGTGAGGGTGGCCTCCACTTCTGCGGACACCGTGAAGTCGGCCACGGAACCGCACGACGAGCAGATCAGATGGTGGTGGTGGCCGGCGAGGTCCTCGGCCAACTCATAGCGGGCGAAGTCGTCGGAGCTGTGCACCCGGTGCACCACGCCGGTCTCCTCGAGCACCGCGAGGTTGCGGTACACCGAGCTCTGGGCCAGATCGTGACGACGCTCCAGGATCTGGTGGATGGTGAGGGGGCGGTCAGTGACCTCGAGGATCTCGACCACCGCCCGGCGGTTGGCGGTGTAACGCTGCTCGCCACCGCGCAGACGGTCGGCGATGGTGCTGTGCAGGTCGCTGGTCACGCTTCGATGGTAGCGGGTGGAATGAGAATCGATGAGAATGCGCCTCGGCCGGCGGCCGTCACGAAGGACCGTGATGGTGGTGGGAGCCGTCGTCCACCATCACCGCACCGCCCTCGAGGCGCAGGACCGCACCGCCGTACGCGGCCGACAGGTGCTCGGCGGTGAGGACGCCTGCGGGCGGCCCGGATGCCACCAGGCGGCCGGCGAGAAGCAGCAGGTTGTCCGCGTTCGCCGCCTCGGAGAGGTCGTGGGTGCTGGTGACCACCGTCCGCCCTGCGTCGCGCTCCTCGGCAACCACGGCGAGGATGCGCTCCTGGGACCCGAGGTCGAGCCCGGCGAGGGGCTCGTCCAACAGCAGCACCTCGGCGTGCTGAACCAGGCCCTGCGCGACGAAGACCCGCTGGCGCTGGCCACCCGAGAGCTCGCTCAGGTGACGGCGAGCCAGGTCGCCCAGATCGAGCCGCTCGAGGGCCGCGTCGACCAGCTGCCGGTCGACGGCCCCGAAGCGGCCGAAGGGGCCCAGGTCGGCGTAGCGGCCCATGGCGACCACCTCGCGCGCGGTGACCGGCAGATGCTCGCCCGTCGCCGTCGCCTGCAACACGTAGGCGATGCGCCGCCGGACGGAGGCGGGCCGGGCACCGAGGACCGAGAGTGAACCGGCTGCTGGCGCATGGAGGCCGGCGATGGCGTTGAGCAGGGTGGACTTCCCCGACCCGTTCGGCCCGATCAGGCTGGTGGCCTCACCGGCGCGCAACGAGAAGGACGCGTCGGAGACGGCCACGTGGGCACCGTGGGCACCACGTCGCCCATAGGCCAGGTTCAGGCCTTCCGCGCGCACGGTCTCGGCGCCGATCGGGGACACGTTGCGAATGGGTCTCAGAATCTCTACCGTGCTCTTGGAGTAGGAGTAGTTCTCATTATGTCCCCCTCGCGGTGACCACGCGTCATCGAGGAGCCACCGATGTCCCCCCGCAACCGTGCCCTGCTGCTGATCGTCGCCGGGATCGCCATCGTCGGCTGCGGGTCGAGCACCGACGGCGCCCGCGGGCGTGACCGGCCCCACGTCGTGGTGACCACCAACATCCTCGGCGACGTGGTCTCGAACATCGTGGGTGACGACGCCGACATCGACGTGATGATGCCCGTCGGCGCGGACCCCCACGAGTTCCAGCTGTCCGCCCGGCAGGCTGCCGCCATGGCGGAGGCCGACATCATCATCACCAACGGCCTCGGCTTCGAGGAAGGCCTGACCGACGCCGTCGAAGCCGCCCGACGCGACGGTGTTCCGGTCTACGAGGTCGGCCCCCACGTCGACCCGCTGGCATTCACCAGCGGCGACGACGGCGGGGCCACCGACCCACACTTCTTCACCGATCCCGAACGGGTGGCGAACGGGGCCGAGAACATCGCCGCCGCCTTGGCCCGCGAGGTGCCGGTGCTCGATGACCGGGCCGTGGTCGATCGGGCCGCCGCCTACGCCGACGAGATCCGGGCCGCCGGCGACGACATCGCCCGCGACCTCGAAGTCATCCCCGACGCCGACCGGAAGCTGGTCACCGACCACGAGGTGTTCGGCTACTTCGCCGATCGCTACGGTTTCGAGGTGGTCGGCGCAGTGGTTCCCAGCGGGACGACGCTCGCAGAGCCGAGCTCCCAGGAGCTGAGCGACCTGGCCGACACGATCGCCGAGGCGGGCGTGCCGGCGGTCTTCACCGCCGCGGGCGCTCCTGGCGAGCTGGCCGAGTCGTTGGCCGCCGAGACCGGCCTCGACATCGAGGTGGTGCCGCTGTTCAGCGAGTCGCTGGGCGAGGAGGGCTCGGGCGCAGAGACGTACCTCGACATGATCAGGGCCAACGCCGATGCCATCGTCGGCGCCCTGACGTGAGCGGTACGGCCGGGACAACGGCACGGGCGGGAGGCTGAGGTGGTCGACTGGCTCCTCGACCCCTTCCAGTTCGAGTTCATGCAACGAGCGCTGCTGGCCGGCGCGCTGGCCGCCGTCACCTGTGCGGTGGTGGGCACCTGGGTCGTGCTGCGTGGGCTCGCCTTCATGGGTGACGCCCTCGCCCACGGCGTGCTCCCCGGCATCGCCCTCGCCTTCCTCTGGGGCTTCGACATCACCCTGGGGGCACTCGTGAGCGCGGCGATCATGGTGGCGGGCATCAACCTCGTCAACCGCCGTGCCCGGCTGAGCGAGGACACCGGTATCGGCCTGCTGTTCGTCGGGATGCTGGCCCTGGGCGTGATCGTCATCTCGCGTGCCCGCACCTTCACCACCGACCTCACCGGCTTCCTGTTCGGCAACGTGCTCGGCGTCACGGCGGGCGACGTCCGCCTGCAGGTAGGGGCAGCCGCCCTTGCCGTCGGTGCGTGCGTGGTCCTCTACCGCCCGTTCCTCGCCCTGGCGTTCAACGACGACAAGGCCGCGCTCCTCGGCCTGCGACCGAGGCTGGCCAACATCGTGCTCCTCGGACTGGTGGCCGTAGCGGTCGTCTCGTCGTTCCGGTCGGTGGGGACCCTGTTGGTGTTCGGCCTCCTGATCGCGCCCCCGGCCACGGCCTCGCTCCTGGTCCGCCGCGTGCCCACCATGATGGTCACCGCCTCGGCGATCGGCGTGGCCAGCGTGACCGGCGGGCTGATCCTCAGCTACCACTACGACACCGCAGCCGGCGCGACGATGGCCGGCCTCGCCGTCCTCGTGTTCTTCGTGGTCCTGCTCGCCACCGAGGTCGCCTCTGCCGTGGGGACCGCGACCTCGGGCGCGACCGCACCGTGACGCGCGGGCCGAGCCCGCGGTCAGTCGCCCGTGCCGGTGCCGAGCTCTCGGACGCCCCGGCGCGCGTGCTCGACGTGACGGACTTCGGCGCCGTCGGGGACGGCAGGGCGAACGATCACCCGGCCATCCAGCGGGCCCTGTACACCGAATTCACACCGAGGGCACGGGGTGTGTGCCGGACGCCCCGTTTCGACCCCACGGGCGCCGAGCGGACCGTGCTGTACTTCCCGCCGGGGCGCTACCGGGTGGACGGCCAGGTCGACCTCATGCTCATCTACGACAACATGCACCTGGTCGGTGCCGGCCGTGGGGTCACGACCCTGATCTTCGACCAGCACCAGGGACGCCCCGCGTCCGACGGAGTCTGGCATCGCGACGAGCGGTCCCGGCTCGTCATCGGTGGCCACGCCGATCATCCCATCGAGAACGTCTCGATCGCGCACCTCACCCTCACGACCGATCCGTTTCCCTTCCAGGGATCGGACCGGAGCCTCGGCGCGACGGTCCTCTCGGTCGGGTGGGCGACCCACGTCCGCATCCACGACATCGAGGTCGCGTCGGTCCCCAGCTTCGGCATGTACGTCTTCAACTGCTCGGACGTCGTGGTGGAGGACTGCCATGTGCACCACACGCACGTCGACGGCATCCACCTCTCGCGGTCGGAGCAGGTGATCGTCCGCGGCAACCGCGTCCACGAGACCGGCGACGACGCCATCGCCATCAGCGGCACGCCCGACGTCCCCAGCCGCCACGTCGAGGTCACGGGGAACACCGTCGCCCGAATCGGCTCCAACGGGATCTCGATCTGCGGCGCCGAAGGCTGCACCGTCGAGGGCAACACGGTCACCGACACCTACCAGACCGGCATCGGGATCAGGCCGTGGCCGGGCCACGGCGGAGCGACGAACATCGTCATCTCGGCAAACGAGATCGACCGCGCCGGGCTCTATCCCCGCGACGAGCAGCGACCGGAGGCGCCATTGTGGGGTGGCGGATCGCCCTGTGGGATCGCGGTGGCCAACGACTCCGTCGACGCCCCGCCCGACCACTCGTATGTCGCGGTCGAGATCGCCGGCGTGCTGGTCGAGGGCAATCGGGTCGGCCCGTGCCGCAACACCTACGTGCACATCCGTCGGGCGAGGAACGTGTCGATCGTCGACAACGCGTTCGAGGGGCCGTTGGACGCTTCGACCCATGAGCACGACAGCGGGGAGGGAGGAAGCCGGCTCGGGGGAAGTGGCGTGTTCGCCCCGCCCCCGCCCTACGTCGGCGGCACCTCCCCCACCTACCCGGCGGTCAGGTCCCGCGACGCCCGGTCTGTCCGTATCGAGGGGAACCGCATCACTCGTGCGCCGGACCAGCGGGCGGTCCTCATCGAGAACGGCGAGGTGCCCGACCCGGGCCTCGTGCGGGTCGCCGGCAACGCGGTCACCGAAGTCGACGATGCCCGATCATCGCCCGGATGAGGCCGGTGCCGCGGGCGTTTCTGCGCGACCGGGGCCTACCCTGAAGCGGTGCTGGGGCGGCCCTGAATGAGCGTCAACGACGACGTCGATGTCGACCTCGACATCGACGAGGCGGCGACGAAGGCCTCGACCCGGATCGGCCTGGCCGGGCTGGTGTGGGCCTACATCCCGGTGGTGCTCATCGCACGGGGCTCGTTCGGCTACCTGTTCGAGGGGCAGGCGCTCCGGAACTGGTCGACCATCTTCGTGTCGCTCACCCTCCAGGCCATCCCGTTCCTGGTGCTGGGCACCGTGATCAGTGCCGCCATCTCCGCCCTGGTGCCGGCGAGCTGGATCGCCAACGCCGTCCCCCGTCGAACCGTGCTGGCCGTGCCCGCCGCCGGCCTGGCCGGCGCACTGCTGCCGGGGTGCGAGTGCAGCTCGGTGCCCGTGGCCGGCCGCCTGGTGGCCCGTGGAATCCCCCAGGGGGCCGCGCTCACCTTCCTGCTGGCGGCACCGGCCATCAACCCGATCGTCATGGTCTCCACCGCCGTGGCCTTCCCGGGCCATCCCGAGATGGTGCTCGCCCGCTTCGCGGCCTCGCTGATCACGGCGCTCATCGTGGGCTTCGTCTGGTCGGGCATGGCGAACCCCGAGTGGTTGGCCTCGAAGATGAAGGTGCACGACCACGGCGACCGTCTCGACAACTTCGTGTCCACCGCCGCGTCCGACTTCCTCCAGGCGGGGGGCTTCCTCGTCGCCGGCGCCGCGCTCGTGGCGGCCATGCAGACCCTGGTGCCACCGAGCGCCTTCGACCGCATCGGCGGTTCCGGCGTCGTCGCGATCCTGGTCATGGCTGGCTTGGCGGTCACCTTGTCGGTGTGCTCGGAGGCCGACGCCTTCGTCGCCGCCGGCATGACCCAGTTCTCCCTCACCTCACGGCTCGTCTTCCTCACCGTGGGCCCGATGGTGGACCTCAAGCTGATCGCCCTGCAGGCCGGCGCGTTCGGCAAGAGCTTCTCGACCCGCTTCACCCCCCTCGTGCTCGTGGTGGCCATCACCACGGCCACCGTCGTCGGGACGGTGCTCCTGTGAGGCGGGCCGACGCCGGCGCCATGACGACGCTGATCGGCGTGTTCGCCCTGTGGGTGGGACGGACGCCGGTCGCCCTGATGTACGTCAAGCCGTCGATGACCCTGTGGCTCACCCTGTCGGGCGGCATCCTGATCGTCATCGGCGTGCTCGTCATCGTGCTCGGACGGCGCCGCGGGGCCGACGGTGCCGACGACGGGCACGGGCACGCGGGCCACGGGCACCATGCCGCCCGGGTGGGATGGCTCCTCGCGTTGCCGCTGTGCATCGCCGTCGCCGTCGGCTCGAACCCCCTCGGGTCCTACGCCGCCGGGCGCCAGAACTCCCAGCGGGTGCTTCCGCCCGGCCAGTTCGACCTCGAGCAGTACCTCACGGCGAACTCGTTCGGCGGCCAGTCCCCTGCGCTCCGGTCCATCGACTTCGTGCGGGCCTCGAAGGACCCCGAGGACCGCACGCTCCTCGGGCAGCAACCGGTGAAGCTCACCGGTTTCGTGGCCGAGGACCCCGACGGCCACGGCGAGAGCTTCCTGCTCACACGCTTCATGATCGGTTGCTGCGCCGCGGACGCCCTCGCCATCCAGGAGAGGGTGCCGGTGGCGCGCGGTCAGGTCCCCGAGGAGGACTCGTGGGTCGAGGTGGAGGGCACCCTCGACCTCGAGCGCACACCCGATCCCGGCGAGACGCTCGACCCGCCCGTGATCAAGGTGAGGTCGATCCACGCCACCAGCCAACCCGACGACCTCTACGAGTACCCCTGAGATGCGAGTACCCCTGCGACGAGGCACGCGGGAACCAACGCACCCGCACCGACGACTCTTCCAGTGACACCCATGCCGCCGACCCGACCATGACCACCGACGCCGTCACCCTGCTGCTCAGCCTGCTCACCGTGGCGAGCTGGGTCGCATCCGCGGCGCTGCTGACCGCCCGCCTCGTGCCCCGATTCCGGCACCCGGCGGCAGAGAGCCTCGCCGGGCAGGTGCTGCCGCTCGCCTTCCTCGTGGCCGTGATCGCCATGACCGGCAGCCTGTACCTGTCCGAGGTCGCCGGCTTCACCCCGTGCACCCTCTGCTGGTACCAGCGCATCGCCATGTACCCCCAGGTGCTGCTCCTGGGGGTGGCGTGGTACCGGGCCGACGAGGGCATCCGGTCGTACTCCCTGCCCCTCGCGCTGGTCGGCGCCCTCGTGAGCACCTACCACGTGGTCCTCGAACGGGTGCCCTCCCTCGAGGACTCGGGTGTCTGCGACCCCGCCAACCCCTGCACCATCCGGTGGGTCGAGCGCTTCGGCTTCATCACCATCCCGCTGATGGCCCTGAGCGCGTTCGTGTTGATCGCCTCATTGCTGAGCCACCTGCCCACCCCCGACCGCCCATCCCGAACCGAGGCCCCATGAGCAACCGACCGAACACCCGCCCCTCCTCGCGGACCCGCGCCGTCACCAACGCCAAGAACGCCGGCAAACGGCCTTCCCTCGTGATGTGGGTCGTCGGCGCGGTCATCGGCCTCACCATCATCGCCGTGGTCATCGCCGCGCTCACCACCAAGGAGGACACGGCGGAGGGCCAGGTGCAGCCGGTCGGGGTAACCGGCACCCATCTCGAGGTCCTCCCCGACGGCAACGACGACCCCGCCGTCGGGACCTCCGCCCCCGTGCTCGACGGACTCACCTTCAGCGGCGAGACGGTCACCCTCGGCGGGCCGAGCGACACGCCGACCCTCGCGGTCTTCGTTGCTCACTGGTGCCCCCACTGCCAGGCCGAGGTTCCCCGCATCGTCGAGTGGCAGGCTGACGGGACCATCCCCGAAGAGATCCGCCTCGTGGCGGTCGCCACCTCCACCGACCCGGCGCAACCCAACTACCCGCCGCAACCCTGGCTCGAGGGCGAGGACTGGCCGGGCGACGTGCTCGCGGACTCCGAGGGCAACGACGCCGCCGCGGCCTACGGCGTGAGCGGGTTCCCGTTCTTCGTGGCCATCGACGCCGACGGCAACGTGGTCGCCCGCGGCTCGGGCGAGCTCGACCAGCAGGGTATCGAGGACCTGGTGGCCGCCCTGGAGAGCCCACCGGTCTGAGTGGGGCCGGCCCGGCCGGCGAACGGCGCGTGGGAACACGTCCACCCGAACGCGGCGGGGAGGCTCCACCGGTCGGGGGCACGGTTCAGCCCCGGACCTCCACGGTGTCGGTGGCGGTGACCTCGGTGAACTCGTCGACAAGTGCTGTCACGTCGATCTGCCACTCGCCGGCGATGGGCAGGTCGAAGTCGTAGGCCGAGAAGTGGCCGGGGCCGGCCCGCTGCAGCGGCACGTCGAGGGGCCCGATGTCCTCGGACGGCAGCGTGAGCTCGACCGACAGGTCCGCCACGTCCTCGACGGCGCCCTGCGGGCTCAGGGTGTAGGCGTGCACCTCGGTGGCGCCCGCCTTCGCGGGGTCGATCGTGAGGTCGATCAGCAGGTCCTCGGCCTCGAGCTCGGTGGAGAACGGCTGGGCCAGCGCCGAGCGGGCTGGTTGGGCGTTGACGAGCAGGGCGGTGACGGCCAGGATCGCCACCCCGATGGCCGTCTCGACCCGGATCGACCGCCGGTAGCCCGACACCACGGCCTCCTCGTCGACCGGGTCCTCGTCGGCGGTGGGGGCCACGTAGCCACGCTGCACCCATCGGCGCCCCAGGTACCCGAAGCCCACCATCACCACGAACAGGGCCAGCTTCACCGTCAACAGTCGGCCGTAGGTCGTCGAGGTCAGCGCGTCGAGGCTGCCCACCTGGCGCCACGACTGGAACGCGCCGGTGACCACGAGCGCGACCACCGCGGCGAAGGCCAGCGCGGAGAACCGGGGGACGACCCGTGCCAGCTCGTCAGGGTCGCGGCGGGGCAGCACGACCCCGACGAGCACCACCAGGCCGCCGAGCCACAGGGCGGCGGCACCGAGGTGCGCGAGGTCGGCCAGCACCGCCACCGGTACCAGGTCGCCCGTCGCGGCGTGGCCGCCGAGCCCGGGGGTGAGCAGCAGTGCGAGCCCCAGCAGGCCGAGCGCGACACGGACCCCCCTGCCAGGCGAAGCGCCGGGATCCTCACGACGGCCCGACGCGAAGAGCGCGGCCCCGGCCAGGGTGAGCAGCACCAGTCGGGCGAGCGCCACCCGGCCGAAGCGGGTGTCGAGCACCGAGGAGACGACCGTCGGATCGAACACGTCGGCCAGGGGCAGCGCTCCGGCGAACGCGCCCTGGGCACCCACGCTCAGCACGGTGGCGCCCACCGCGACCGCCCACGTGGACCACAGCAGGCGGCGGACACGGTCGACGGCGAAGCCGTCGGGCCACGCGATCAGGCAGAACGCCGAGGCCCCCACCAGGACGAGGAGGCACAGGAACACCAGGAACCGCGACACGGCGTAGAGAGCACCGACGACGGAACTGCCGTCGTCGGCCGCCAGCAATTGGCGCGCCAGGGCGCTGCTGTCGCCGGTGGCGATGTCGCCCACCTGGAACGTGAAGGCCCCGTGGACCGGGTGGGCGTCGGCCGACGTCACCCGCCAGGTGACCACATAGGAGCCGTCGGCCAGATCGGCCGGCAGGGCCTGGGCCACCCGGTCGCCGGCACCGTCGGGGTGACGGGCGTCGCCGGTGTCCACCCGATCGGCGTTGGCGTCGAACACACGGATCGCGCCGAGTGAGACCTCGACGGGCTCGCTGAAGGCGAGCACCACCTCGCCGGGTGCCTGGACGAGCTCCGCGCCATTCGCCGGCCGGGTCGCTTCGAGGGTCGCGTGCGCGGCCACCGGAGCGGCCAGGGCCACGAGCGTCGCCGCGGCAACCGCGGCGGCGACGAGAAGCCTCTTCACAAGGGGACGAGGTTACGGCCTGCAACCGGTCGCCGGTACGCGTGGGCCAGCGTCCACAGCATCACCAGGCCGACGACGTGGGTGAGGTGGAGGGTCTCGGCGCCCATCGCCGCTCGTCCCTCGCTGACATCGATCGCGCTCGTCAGCGCCAGGCAACCCGCCAGGGCCGCCACGAGGGGCACCATCCCCCATGCCCGTGCCGGGCGCCAGGCGGCGAAGAGGAAGCCCACCGCCAGGGCCACGTCGAACGAGCCCATCTCGCGGGCCACGTGCACACCGGCACCCGGTTCGCTGCCGAACAGCAGGACGGGGATCGCGAGCAGCAACTGCAGGACCCCGAGGGTGGCCAGACCGATCCGCCACGGTCGCAGCGCGTCCAGCCGGGCGGCCGTCTCGGCCACGGCATCCTCCTCGGCCAACGCGGCGAGAACCGTCGCCGACAGGTCGGGAACGGGGTCGGAGCAGTGCAGGTCGATCCGGTGCGCCAACGCGACGACGTCGGCCCGCCACGCCTGGCATTCGGCACACCGCGCCAGGTGGGTGTCGACATCGGGGTCCTCGGTGTCATGGCCGTCGAGACGGGCCGACACCGCTTCTCGGCAGGCAGCGCAATCCATGGAAGAAGAGTCGTTCGGCCCTACGGAGAAGTTCCTGATCGACCCGGGTGCCCCCTACGGTGAGTGCCGTGGTGGCAGCTGACGATCTCACAGGGCTCTTGTTGCGCGCCCAGGCGGGCGACCGGGTCGCTCTTTCGGACCTGGTGCGTGCGACGCAGCCCGACGTGTGGCGGCTCTGCGCCCACCTCGCCGATCGGGAACAGGCCGACGACCTGACCCAGGAGGTCTACCTGCGCGCGGTCCGGGCCCTTCCGTCGTTCCGGGGCGAGTCGAGTGCCCGCACCTGGCTGCTCGCCATCGCCCGCCACACCGCCATCGACTCGGTCCGCGCCGCGGTCCGTCGCCGACGAATGCTCACGCGGGTGCAGCCGCCGGAGCCGACGACCGACTCGTCGGGCGCCGCCGACCTGCAGGAGCTGGTGGCTGCGCTCGACCACGACCGGCGCCAGGCCTTCGTCCTCACCCAGATCGTCGGTTGCTCCTATGACGAGGCTGCCGAGATCTGCGGTTGCCCGGTGGGCACGATCCGCTCGCGGGTTGCACGCGCCCGAGCCGACCTCGTCGAGGTGGTCCGGCGCGCCGAGGCCACATGAGGCGGACGAGCGCCAGGATCGCGCTCGGCGGGGTGATCCTCGGCCTGCTGCTCGGCCTGGGCGCCACCCCGGCGAGCGCGCACAACGTGTCGGGCGTGGGCGCCACCAACTACGAGACGACGCTGGAGGGAATCGCCCCCGAGACCGCCGGGATCACCGCCAGGGTCGTGGAGGGCGGGTCCCGCCTCCAGCTCACGAACACCAACGACCGCGACGTCGTCGTGCTCGGCTACGAAGACGAGCCGTACCTGCGCATCGGCCCCGACGGTGTGTTCGAGAACCAGCGATCCCCGGCCACCTACCTGAACCGCGACCGCACAGGCTCGCAGACCGGTCCCGCAACGGTCGACGCCGGCGCCGAGCCCGAGTGGAAGAAGACCTCCTCTGGTCAGACCGCCCGGTGGCACGACCACCGCATCCACTGGATGGGCGCCGCCGTCGACCGTCCCGACGAGCGCTTCGTGGTCGAGGACCGATGGATCGTGCCGCTGCGTTTCTCGGGCGACCGCCTCGAGATCACGGGCCAGCTGGTGTGGGTGCCCGCGTCGAGCCCCCTGCCCTGGTACGCGCTGGCGGGCGCCCTCGTGGGGCTCGGGGCCCTCGTCGGCTTGTCGAGCCGGTGGGGTCGCGGTCTCGCCGTCCTGGTCGCGATCCTGATCGGCCTCGACGTCGCCCACACCCTCGGCATCGTGGGCGCCACCGCCGGGGGCCCCGACCTCGTGGCGGTCGGACCCGAGCTGCTCTATTCGATCGTGGCGTGGGGGGTCGGCCTGGCCGCCATCTCCCTGTTGTGGCGGGGCAAGCGTGACGGCTGCTTCGCGGCGCTGTTCGCGGGGGTGTTGCTGGCCGTGTTCGGCGGCCTCAGCGACATCAGCGTGCTCGACCACTCGCAGGTTCCGTTCGCCTGGAGCGCGGCCGCCGCCCGGGTGCTCGTCGCCGCCACCCTCGGGCTGGGCGTCGGTGTGGCGGTGGGCTCGGTGCTCAGCCTCTGGCGCCAGGGAGCGTTCGGCGCGCGACCGTCGAACGCGGGCACGCCGGTACCCTCGGAGCCATGAACGTGCCCGCTGCAACCACCGATGCGACGCCGCCGCCAGAGGTCCCCGATGATCTCGTGGCGGACACCGACGAGGGAGAGCGGACCCCTCGGTCCGGCCTGTCACGTGGTCGGCTGATCGTCCTCGTCGCGGCGCTAGCCTTCCTCGCCGGCGCCGTGGGCTACCTGGTCGGCGACCGTGCTTCGGGACCGCCCACGAGCGCCGTCGACACGGGCTTCCTGCAGGACATGATCGACCACCACGAGCAGGCCGTCACCATGGCCAGCCTGGCCAACGGCAGCGCCTCCAACCCGGTGGTGCGCCACCTGGCCCGCGAGGTGCTCATCGAGCAGCGGTACGAGATCGGCCTCATGGACGGCTACCTCCAGGCCCGCGACCTCGGCCGGGGCGACCCCGAGCGTGACGTGATGGGGTGGATGGGCGCCCCGGCCATGCCCCTCGCCGACATGCCAGGCCTGGCCACCCCTGAGCAGATGGACGAGCTGCAGAAGGCCGACGACGACGCCCAGAACCTCCTGTTCCTGCAGCTCATGCGGGCACACCATGTCGGCGGGATCGACATGGCCGACTACGCCGCCCGCCACGCCGAGGACCCACGCGTGCGGCATCTCGCCGAGGTGATGGCACGGGTCCAGCGGTCCGAGGTGACCGAGTACGACCTGAGGATCGAGGAGCTCACCGGCGGGTGAGCCCGATTCGGGCACTCCCCCCACGGCTCGGCCGGTGGCCGGCCGTCGCTGCCGCCGTCGCTGCTTCACTCGCACTCGTGGGTCCCGGGGCCCTGCCCGCGGCGGCCCACGGCGGCGCGGGCGCCATCTCGTTGATCGACACCCGTCCCTCCGGTGAGCGCACGGTGGCCATCGAGGTCTGTGTCACCTACACGCTCGACCGGGACCAGGCCGACAGCGCCCGCGTGACGGTGCGGGCGGAGGGCCCCGGGGATGCCGGGGTCGCCACCCGGGACATGGACGTCGGCGATCAGCCCGGACTGCGCAACGCCACCCTCGACTTCCCCCGACCCGGCTCCTGGACGGTGATCGTGGAGTCGGCCTTCCCTCCCGCCCAACTGGTCGTGCCGATCACCGTCGGGGGAGGCGGCGACCGGGCCTCGCCGGCGGCGACCGCCCCAGGACCGGCGAATGTCGCGGCGGCGTGCGAGCCCGCGGGCCGGGAGGCGCCGACCTGGCTGGTGGCCGGTGGCGCCAGCGCGGCCGCCGTCATCGGCTTTGGTGGGCTGCTGTTCCTCCTGCGCCGCCGAACCGCCCCGCCCCCGTGATCACCTGACCGGTCGGGAACTATCCGGACTGTTGGGGCGACCACTTCGACAACCGCCGCACGACGGCGTCGAAGCGCTCGACCGAGCCAACCGATCATCAGGAGGGCAAGTGAGGAAGATCCGACTCGCGGGGGCCGTTGCCGCCGCCTTGGGTGTGCTGCTCGCAGCGGCGCCGGCGTGGGCCCACGTGGAAATAGAGCCCGGTGAGGCCGAGCAGGGGTCCTTTGCCGTCGTAACCTTCAACGTCCCCAACGAGACCAGCGACGCCAAGACCACCGCGGTGAAGGTCCAGTTCCCCGAGGACCACCCCATTCCGTTCGTGAGCGTGGAACCGGTACCGGGCTGGACGGTCGCAACCCAGAGCACCACGCTGGCCGAACCGGTCGAGTCAGAGGGTGAGCAGATCACCGAGGCGGTCTCCACGATCACCTGGTCCGCGGACGGCACCGGCATCGAGCCCGGCCAGTTCCAACGGTTCCCCGTGTCGATGGGCCCTCTTCCCGAGGACGCTGACGCACTCGAGTTCAAAGCCATCCAGACCTACGACAACGGTGACGTCGTCCGTTGGATCGAGGCCACGCCCGCGAGCGGCGAGGAGCCCGAGTTGCCCGCCCCCGTGCTGACGCTCACGGCCGCCGGCGGCGAGGGGGGTGACCACGCGGCGAGCACCGACACCACCGTGGCGGCGGACCAGGGTGCCACCGACAGCGCTGCGGCGGAGGCCACCTCCGCACAGGACGACGCCGACTCGGCCACCACCCTGGCCACGATCGGGCTCATCGTGGGCGCGCTGGGGCTGATCGCAGGAGTCAGCGCCATCGTGCTCGGCCGCAGGAAGAGCGCGGCCGCGTGATGATCACCTGATCGGAGCGCTCCCCCTACGTCATGGTCGGGGCGGAGCGCGCCGATCGGGTCCCGACACGAGGGCGCCTGGCACCATGGCCGGGTGGGCGAACCGAACGATCCGTCCGGCCTGGATGCCCTCGTGGCCGCCACGCCGCCCGGCCGCGACCGTGTCGTCGACCTGTTGCGGGCGGCCAGCATCCTGCTCGTGGTCTCGGGGCATTGGCTGATCGCCACCGCCGTGCGGGTGGACGGCGACCTGCGGGGCACCAACGCCCTCGCCGTGCTGTCGTGGTTGCGACCGTTGACGTGGGCCTTCGAGGTGATACCCGTCTTCTTCGTGGTCGGGGGTTTCGCCAACCTCCGCTCGCTTCGGCCCGACGCGCCCGGCGCCGTCGACGTCGACGTCGGCACCTTCGTCGCGGTGCGGGCCGAGCGCCTGCTTCGCCCCACGGTGCTCTTCGCCGCTGTGTGGTTGCCACTGGCCGCGGTCGCAGTCCGGATCTCCGACCGGCTCCGGGGCAACGGATCTCCAACATTAGCCCGCCCACGTTCGCCATCCTGGTGCTGGGGGTGGCGCAGGCCGCTCTTCTGCTGGCCGCCCACCGGCCGCTGTCGGCCTGGCTCCAGCGGCCACGGGCTGGCGGGCCACGATCATCGTCAACCTGGCGGTGCTCACGATCTTCCTCTGGCACCTGACCGCCCTCATCACCGTCGGCGTCGCGTTGCTGGGGCTCGGGCTCGCCGTCCCCGAGGTCGGGACGGCCGCCTGGTGGCTCGAGCGGCCCGTGTGGCTGGCCGGGTCGGCGGCCGTGCTGCTGGGGATCGTCGTCGTCGCCTCGCCGGTCGAGCGCCTGGCGGTCGCTACCCCCGCCGCGGGCCACCTCGTTCGACGGGTGGCGGGAGCGTTCTCGGCGGTGGCGGGCCTCGCCGGTCTCGCCCTGGCCGGGTTCGCCGAGCCCTTCGAGGCCGGTCGACGCGACCTGCTGGGCCTCCGGCTCAGCCCCGTCGCGGCCCTGGCCGCACTCGTTCTGGGATGGCTCCTGGCCCGCTCACCAACGAGCGGCCGGGGCCGGAGGCGCACGTAGCCGTCATCGACGGGGACGTGCGGTCCGAGCCTGCGTTCGAGCGGACCGTCGCGCACGTGTGATGGTGGGCCGGGGAGGATTTGAACCTCCGTAGGCTATGCCGACGGGTTTACAGCCCGTTCCCTTTGGCCACTCGGGCACCGACCCTGGAGCGCATGACCCTACCGCCTGTAGGGTCCGGTCATGCCAACGTTCGACGTCGTCTCCGAAGTTGACGCCCAAGAGGTCCGCAACGCCGTGGACCAGGCCGGCCGTGAGTTGGCGCAGCGCTACGACTTCAAGGGCACCAACTCGCGCATCGAGCTCGGCGACAACGAGATCACGCTGCACACCGCCAGCGAGGACCGCCTGACCGCCCTCACCCAGCTACTCGAGGAGAAGCTGGTGAAGCGCAAGGTGAGCCTCAAGGCGCTCGATTTCGGCACCGTCGAGGATGCGTCGGGCGGCACGGTGCGCCAGGTGATCACCCTCGCGGCCGGCATCTCGTCGGACAAGGCCCGCGAGCTCAACAAGTTCATCAAGGGCCTCGGACTCAAGGGCGTCCAGTCACAGACCCAGGCCGATCAGCTCCGCGTGAGCTCGAAGAAGCGCGACGACCTCCAAGCGGTCATGGGCGCGCTCCGCGAAGGGGACTTCGGCATCCCGCTGTCGTTCACCAATTTCCGCGACTGACCCTCGCCCCGTTCCCGAGCGGTCGGGAAGTGGGTCAGCCGCCCAGCGACGAGTGCGCAGGACTACCGTCTGGGCCGTTGGATTTCGTGGGGAGCACATCATGGCGAGGCAGAGTCGAATGAGCGCCGACGGTGCCGTGGAGGTCCGAGATGGGCGGCGCCGACCGCGCCGGCGGGCCGTGGTGGGCGCGACGGCGCTGCTGCTCGGGGTGGTGGTCCTCTCTGCGCCTCCCGCCGCGGGAGCGAGTGGCGTGGTGCCCGGCTTCGTGCGGTCTTGGGGGACCATCGGTTCCGGCGCGGGTGAGTTCAACCGTCCCGAAGGCATCGCCACGGACTCCAGCGGCAACGTGTACGTCGTCGATCGCGGTAACGACCGGATCCAGAAGTTCGATTCCAGTGGCAACTTCCTCACCAGCTGGGGCACGGCCGCCGGCAGCGGTCACCTCGCCGACCCGCTCGCGGTGTCGGTCGACGCCGGCGGCACGGTCTACGTGCTCGACAGCGGGAAGGTGCTCCGGTTCGGATCCACCGGCACGTTCATCGGCTCGTGGACCGGCTCGCTGGTGAACCCGTTCGACCTCGCCGTCGACGGTGCCGGCAACGTGTTCGTGCTCGACACGAACTCCGGCTCACCGAGCCGCGCCATTCGCCGCTACTCCTCCGCCGGCGTCCTGGCCATCCAGTGGAACGTGCTCCTGGCCAGCTCCACCGTCGGGGTTCGTCCCGACGGTACCGAGGTCTACGTCGGTGAGACCCACTTCGAGGTGGGCACGACGCAGGGCAGCGTGCAGCGGTACAGCGCGACCGGCACCAGCCAGGGCGAGATGGGCATCGTGCACGGCTGGGGCTCGCAACTCGGCATCGGTGTCGGCAGCGACAACATCGTGTACGTGTCAGACAGCGAGAGCACGTGCCAAGGCTTCCCGTGCAACGTCTCCCACGGGGTCACGTCCTTCACCTCCGCAGGCGCGGAGCTGGGCGACTGGGGCGGGAAGGGCTCGGCCAACGGGCAGTTCCTGTCGCCTGGCGACGTGGCCCCGGGACCGAACGGGACCGTCTACGTCGCCGACACGGGCAACAACCGGGTCCAGCAGTTCTCCTCGGTGCCCGGGCTGTCGATCACCAAGTCCGCCGACCAGACCACCGTCCTCGCCGGGGACGACATCGACTACCACCTCACCGTCACCAACACCGGCAACGTGGATCTCACCGGCGTCACCGTCACCGACACCAACGCCCCTGACTGCGCCGAGACCACCGGCAGCCTCGCCATCGGCGCCCACACCACCATCGACTGCACCTACACGACGGTCCTCGCCGACGGTGGCACCTACACCAACACGGCCACCGCCGACTCCGACCAGACCACCCCGGCCACCTCCAACCAGGTCGACGTCACCGTCACCGCCCGCACCCCCGCCCTCGCCATCGCCAAGTCCGCCGACCAGACCACCGTCGTCGCCGGCGACGACATCGACTACCACCTCACCGTCACCAACACCGGCAACGTGGATCTCACCGGCGTCACCGTCACCGACGCCGACGCCCCTGACTGCGCCGAGACCACCGGCAGCCTCGCCATCGGCGCCCACACCACCATCGACTGCACCTACACGACGGTCCTCGCCGACGGTGGCACCTACACCAACACCGCCATCGCCGACTCCGACCAGACCACCCCGGCCACCTCCAACCAGGTCGACGTCACCGTCACCGCGCCCACGTGCCGCGGGGAGACGGTCACCGTCGCCCTCGCCGATGGAGCCACCCCCACCATCGACGCCGACGTGATCCTCGGCACCGCCGGCGACGACACCGTCGACGCCCTGGCCGGCGACGACCGGTTCTGTGGGCTCACCGGTGACGACGCATTCGTCGGTGGGCCAGGCGCCGACATCGCCTTCGGCGGGCCCGGGGCGGACACCCTGTCGGGCGGCGATCGCGGCGACCTGCTCGTGGGCGGGTCAGGAGCCGACGTCGTCCGGGGCGGCAACGGCGCCGACACCCTCAACGGCCGCGGCGACGACGACCTCCTCACCGGCGGCAACGGCGCCGACACCCTCAACGGCGGCGCCGGGACCGACATCTGCCGGGGACGGGCCGGCACCGACATCGGCCTCGCGTGCGAGACGAGCACCGGGATCCCGTAGTCGACGGCGGGCGCGGGAAGCCCAGCCGCGGAGCCGACAGCGACGCGTCGTAGTAGCCGGAGTGGATGTAGACGCAGGGGACGCCGGCGCGGTGGAACATGTCCACCTTGCGGCGGTCGTCCTCGAAGGCGAGGCGGAGGTCGAAGCCGTAGTCGCGGCGCTCCTCCACCCTGCGCTGCTTGAAGTGCCGGGGGGCCATGCAGTCCGCGTGCTCCCGCATGACGAGCAGGTCCCAGGGCCCCCAGTCACAAGACCCAGGCCGACCAGCGCCGGGGCAGCTCGAAGAAGCGCGACGACCTCCAAGCGGTGATGGCCGCCCCCCGCGAGGAGGACTTCGGCATGCTGCTGTCGTTCACCAACTTCGGCGACTGACGCTGGTCGCTTTGACGGCGCCGCCAGATCAGCGGTCGAACAGGTGGGCGACGTCGAGGGTGAATCCGGGCAGGATCGGCGTGGTCAGCTGGTCACCCGCGGACACCTCGAAGGTGACGTCGAATCGGGGGGTGGCGGGTGCCGACCGGCGGTGGACGACGACCCGATCGGCCTGGGTGTCGACCAACCACAGCTCGCCCAGCCCCGCCGCCTCGTAGCCCCGCTTCTTGGTGCCGACATCGAAGCGCCAGGTACCGGGCGAGCGCACCTCGACCGCCAGGTCAGGCGTCCCGTCGAAGCGCTTCGGCCCGGGCAGCCGCGACGGTGACGCCCACCACAGGTCGGGCAGGTAGACGTTGCGATCGCCGACGGGCAGGTCCATCTGCAGCCCCGGCCGACCAACGTGGCGGTGCGCACGGCTGAACAGCTCGAGCTCGGTGGCGAGCCAGAGGATGATGTCCTGGTGCCGGCGGCTCGGTGCATTCACCACGATCTCCCCGTCGATCAGCTGCGTGTGCGACTGTTCGCCAGGGAGGGCGAAGAACTCATCCACCGTGAGGCGGTCCTGCGGGTGCGCGGTCACGGCCATGCGCGGGACGGTACCCGCGAACCCCGCGTGGCGACAAGGGTCAAGATGGCCATCGAACACGAAGAGCCGGTCACCAACCCAGACCACCGCCGGGCCCTTGCGGGGACTCAGCCCTACCCCGTCCACCGGGCCGGCCACCTCGGGCGGAGCCGCGGAACCACAGCCCACAACCAAGGCAGCCATGACCAGGAGGGCGACGACCCTCCCACCCCGCCAACCAGCCGAAACGGTGCCTCGGGCTCATGCGTCCTCGGTCGCCGGCCGGAACAGACGGCGCCGGCGCCACGCGAGCGCGAGGAGGGGCAAGAGCGGGAAGACGATCACCGCTATCACCGGATGCGGGTCGACGAGACGCAACAACGCCCAGCCCGTCTCCGCGAGATCGTCGTCCTCCCGGCCGGCCCGGCGCCCTGGCCCCCCGGTGCCACGAAACCCGAGTGCCGCCTCCTCGACCGAGACGCCGTACAGGTTGGCCTGGGACTCGAGGCCGATGCGATAGCCCGCCTTCCGCTCCTCCACCGTCTGTGGCGCTCAATGCCGGTGGCGGGCCCCGGCCTCAGGATACGCGGCTCAGGCGAAGAGCCGACAGCTACGCGTCGTAGTAGCCCGAATGGATGTAGATGCAGGGGATGGCCTCGCTGTGGAACATGTCGACGTTACGTCGGTCGTCCTCGAAGGCGAGGCGCAGGTCGAACCCGTAGTCGCGTAGCTCCTCCACCGTGCGGCGCTTGAAGTGCCGGAACGCCATGAGGTCGTCGTGCTCGCGCATGACGAGCAGGTCCCACCGGAGCTGGTAGCGGTCGAGCCACCCGAGCGTCTGGGGCTGCACGCGGATCGGGCGGGCGGTCAGCAGCACCACCCGCAGACCGGCGTCGAGCAGGTCGAGCAGGCGGGCGACCTCGTCGATCAGCGGGTCGTCGCCGCACGCACGGAAGAACGCCTCCCAGTCGCGCCTCGGGTACTCGAGGTAGTGCTGGCGTCCGGCGGCGTCGGACAGCACGCCGTCCATGTCGAACACCACCGCGGGGCCGGGTGCCACCAACCCGTCGCGCCACCGCCAGTTGTCCCACTCGCCGGGACTGCTCGGGGGCCAGGCCAAACCCTGCTCAGTCCTCCTGGGGCATGGCGGTGGCCCGGTCGCGGATCTCCTGTACCACCGAGGCGTCGGCGAGGGTGGTGGTGTCGCCGAGGGTGTGGCCGTCGGCCACGTCGCGAAGCAGGCGGCGCATGATCTTGCCGCTGCGGGTCTTCGGCAGGTCGGGCACGAAGATCACCGTCTTGGGCTTGGCCGTGGGGCCGATCTTCTTGGCCACGTGCTGGCGGAGCTCCTCGCCCAGCTCGGGCGACGCCTCCTGGCCGCCCTTCAGGATCACGTAGCCGATGATGGCCTGGCCCGTGGTGGGGTCGTTGGCACCAACCACGGCCGACTCGGCCACCGACTGATGGTCGACCAGTGCGGATTCGACCTCGGTGGTCGACACCCGGTGGCCCGACACGTTCATCACGTCGTCCACCCGGCCGAGCAGCCACAGGTAGCCGTCGTCATCGATCTTGGCGCCGTCGCCCGCGAAGTAACGGCCCGGGTACTTGCTCCAGTAGGTGTCCCGGTAGCGCTCGGGATCGCCGTAGATGCCGCGGAGCATCCCCGGCCAGGGCTTGGTGAGCGTGAGGTAGCCCCCACCCCGCTCGATGGGCACGCCCGCATCGTCGACCACCTCGACCCCGATGCCCGGAAGGGGGAAGGTGGCCGAGCCCGGCTTGGTGACGGTGACCCCGGGGAGCGGCGAGATCATCTGCGCGCCGGTCTCGGTCTGCCACCACGTGTCGACGATGGGGCAGCGCTCGCCACCGATGTGGGTGTGGTACCACATCCACGCCTCGGGGTTGATGGGCTCGCCCACGGTGCCGAGCAGGCGCAGGGTCGACAGGTCGTGGCCCGCCGGCTCCTGGTGGCCCCACTTCATGAAGGTGCGGATGGCAGTGGGCGCCGTGTAGAGCTGGGTGACACCGTAGGACTCGACGATCTGCCACAGGCGGTCGCGACCGGGCGTGTCGGGCGTGCCCTCGTAGATCACCGACGTGGCGCCGTTGGTCAGCGGCCCGTAGACGATGTAGCTGTGGCCGGTGACCCAGCCGATGTCGGCGGCACACCAGTACACGTCGGTCTCGGGCTTGAGGTCGAACACGTACTTGTGGGTGAACGCCACCTGCGTGAGGTAGCCGCCGGTGGTGTGCATGATGCCTTTGGGCTTGGCCGTCGTGCCCGAGGTGTAGAGCAGGTAGAGCAGGTCCTCGGACTCCATGGGCTCGGGTGGGCAGTCGGTCGACGCGTCGGCCATCAGCTCGTGGTACCAGTGGTCGCGCCCGTCGACCATGGCGACGTCCTGGCCCGTGCGCTGCACCACCACCACCGACGTGACGGTGGGGGTCTGCACCACCGCCTCGTCCACGTTCACCTTGAGACCCGAGGCGCTCCCACGCCGGTAGCCGCCGTCGGCGGTGATGACCACCGCGCACTCGGCGTCGTTTATGCGGTCGACGAGCGAGTCGGGCGAGAACCCGCCGAAGACCACCGAGTGGGCGGCACCGATACGGGCGCACGCCAACATGGCAACCGGCAGCTCGGGGATCATCGGCATGTAGATGGCGACACGGTCACCCTTGGTGACGCCGAGCCCCTTGAGCACGTTGGCGAACCTACGAACCTCGTCGTAGAGGTCGGTGTAGGTGAGGGTGCGGGTGTCGCCAGGCTCACCCTCCCAGTGGTACGCCACCTTGTCGCCACGGCCGGCGTCGACGTGGCGGTCGAGGCAGTTGTACGACACGTTGAGCTGCCCGCCCAGGAACCACTTGGCGAACGGCAGGTCCCACTCGAGGACCGTGTGGAAGTCGCGGCTCCAGGTCACCAGCTCGCGCGCCTGGCGCGCCCAGAAGGCCTCGTGGTCGCGGTCTGCCTCGTCGTAGAGCGAGCGGTCGGACACCAGAGCGTTCGCCACGAACTCCGGCGACGGCGGGAAGGTGCGGTCTTCGACGAAGTAATTCTCGATGGTCGGTTCGGACATCGTGTCGAATCCCCCTGGTGCGGATGATCTGTCGGGTGCGGTGCGATCCTAACGGTCTCTACATGGGCTGCTTCGACGCCCGATCGGCTTCGCCGACCGGTACCGGCCCGGTGTGGTCGGGCGATCGACGGCGGCACGTCGCCAAACGCGCGGCGGCGCTCAGGATCGCTGCGCTCGGGCCGACGGGAGGGCCATGGCGAATCCTGGGAATGGGACAAGGACCCGGCGCGGCGCGCTCATGGACGGGCCGGTGCTCGATGTGCGGGACCGGCCCCTGGCGGCCGACCACTTCGCCGTGCTCGCGGCCCACTCACCCGACCTGATCCTGCGCCTCGATGACGGCGGTGTCGTCCAGCAGGCCTCCAGCCGATCCGAGAGCCTCATCGGCTGGGCACCCGGTGCCGTCGTCGGGAGCACGCTGGAGAGCCTCGTCCACCCGGATGACCGGCCCGCCTGTCGAGCGGCTGTCGCGGCGGGCATACGGGGCGCCCGTGACGGGGCACGCCTTCGCCTCACCCGACGACGTGGGGGCTGGGTCTGGTGCGAGGCCTCGCTCCGGGCCACCCGCCACCCCGGGACCGGCGACATCGTCGATCTGCTCATGACGCTGCGCGACGTCTCCGCCCGCCACGAGGCCGAGGCTCGCCTCGCCCACCTCGTGCACCACGACGCCCTCACCGGGCTCCCGAACCGGCGCCTCCTGGTCGAGCGACTCACCGCGGCCGTCGACCGCTCGCGACGGGCCGGTCAGGCCGTCAGCCTCCTGTTCTGCGACCTCGACCGGTTCACCTCGGTCAACCAGAGCAGCGGTCACAGTGCCGGGGACGAGCTTCTCCGGCGGGTGGCCCGACGCATGGCCACTGCCCTTGGGCGGGCCGACCAGCTGTACCGGGTCGGTGGCGACGAGTTCGTCGCCGTCTGCGAGGACACCGACGAGCCCGGAGCCGTTTCGGCCGCCGAGATCCTGCGCCGGGCCATCGAGCAGCCGTTTGCCCTCACCGAGCAGCACGCCTACGTCTCGTGCAGCATCGGAGTGCGCGTCATCGCCCCGAGCGAACGGGTGTCGCCCGAACGGGTCCTCAGCGAAGCCGACAGCGCCATGCGACGAGCCAAAGAGGCCGGTGGCAACCGCGTCGTCACCTTTTCGACAGAGTTGCACCGACGCCAGTCCAGACGGCGCGAGCTGGCCGACGGGCTCCGCCGCGCGATCGCACGCGACGAGCTCACCCTCAACTTCCAGCCCATCGTCGACCTGCTCGACGGCCGCGTCCTCGGCGTCGAGTCGCTCGTCCGCTGGGAACAGCCCGGCGGCGAGCACGTGCGACCGGACGAGTTCATCCCGATCGCCGAGGAGTCCGGCCTCATCGGCAAGGTCGGCGACTGGGTGCTCGACCGTGCGGTCGGCCAGGCGGAGTCCTGGCACTGGGAGGGCATCGAGCTGCCGCTCCTCGCCGTCAACGTCTCCCTGTCGCAGCTCGCCGACGACGGCTTCGTCGAGCGGGTGCGTCGCATCTTGGGCAGCGGCCGACTCGGCCGGACGCATCTGGGCCTCGAGCTCACCGAGACGGCGCTCCTGCTCAGCGGCGAGGCGGGGCTGGCCCGACTGGCCACGCTTCGCCGGCTCGGCGTCCACCTCGCGGTCGACGACTTCGGTACCGGCTACTCGTCGCTCGCCCACCTGAAGGACTTCCCGACCGAGCTCCTGAAGGTGGACCAGCGCTTCGTCGCCGGCCTCGGCCACGACGCGGGCGACACCGCCATCGTCTCGTCGACCGTCGGCCTCGCCACGGCCCTGGGCATGGAGGTCGTCGCCGAAGGCATCGAGCACCGCGCGCAGGTGGCCCATCTTCGCACCATGGGCTGTCGGGCCGGCCAGGGCTTCCTCTTCGGCCGGCCGGCGCCGGGACCGGAGCTCGGAGGGGCCATCCGCCGGGGCTTCGCCGACGTCGTGCGGAACCCGAGGTCCCCATCGGCAACCACGGCGACCCTCGCCCTCGGAAAGGGCGGGGACGGACCGCTCGACGCCCCGGGACGCTGACACCCCCACCCTGAAACCCGGGTGTCGGCACGAACCCCGTCACCGTCCGGTCGAAGGTCTACACCCGGTCCGCAGCGAGCCGTTCACCCATTGCAGGACGCGGAACGCGCCCAGGCCGGACGCGTCGCACAGTGCGTCGGCCTCGGTGATCCGGCTGCGGGCCCGGATCGCCTCGAGATCACCCAGGTGCGCTCGCTCGACCCAGACCCGACGTCCCTCGTCGACCAGGCCGTCGATGCCGTGATCGCCGAGGAAGTCGGCCTGGGCCTGGTCGACGTCCGGCGGGCGCACGGCGGCCAACTGGTCGATCGCCACCTCGACGGTGACGTCCTGCGTGCCGGTCTGGTCGAGCGGCGGTCCGCCCCGCCCGTGGGCGCGGTAGGTGCGGAGCCACTCGTCCTGCGGCCGCCGGCTCATGGCCGCGGTGGTGTCGGCGTAGTCGATCACCACCACACGGCCCCGTTCGACGAGTGCCAGGGCCTCGCCCAGCCACGCCGCCGCCTGCTCCTGCACCGGCACCCGCGCCCCCGTCGGCGCATCGGCCAACGCCCGCAGCGCCTCGGGCGGCTCGGCGACCTCTACGAGCACCTCCTGCCCCTCGTCCACGAAGGCTTCCCTCCACCCGTCGGACGTCCGCTCGAAGAGGCGGAACGCCAGGTTGTCGAGCAGCTCGTTGGCCAGGACCACGCCGCTGAACGGCCGGTCCGGCATGCGCTCGAGCCGCTCGACGTCGTCCGGCTGCCGCGCCCGTTGCGCCGCCGACCGCTCGACCGTCACGTACCGAAGCGCCCCAGAGCACTCGGGCGCGGCCGCCCGCACGGCCCGGGCCAACGTGCCCGGGCCCGCTCCGGCCTCGACCAATGTGAACGGGTCGGGCTCGCCCAGGTCGTGCCACCAGGTGTCGAACGCCCGTGCGATCACCGCACCGAACAACGGCCCGACCTCGGGGCTCGTGAGGAAGTCACCCCGGCGCCCTGCCGTGCCCCCTGTCGCGTAGAACCCCCGCTCACGGTGGTAGAGCGCGCGCTCCACGTACTCGTCGAATCGTTCGGCGCCCATACTCGACGCAATACCTATCGGAATCCGATCGCTATTGCGTCGAGTTCGAGGGGGGTTCGGGGGGGTTCGGGGGGTGTCAGGGTCACTCGGTGCGCAGTGCTTCGGCGGGGCGGCCCCGTGTGGCGATGACGGCAGGGACCAACGCCAGCAGTACTGCTCCTGCGAGGGCACCTGCGGCAACGAGGGCAACCGCCCCCATCGGCACAGCCATCACCTCGATGATGCCCAGGTTCGCCACCGCCACGGTCCAGGCGACGCGCCCGGCCACCACCCCGAGCGTGACCCCCACCACGACGGCCACGAGTGCGATGGCCGCGGCCTGCCAGACGAGCACCCGACGCACCTGACCGCGGACGAACCCGATGGCCCGGAGGGCAGCGAACGACGTCCGGTGGCGGCGGGCCGAGACGATGAGGGCATGGGTGAGGCCGACGGCGCCTAAGAGCGCGAGGAACACGGCGAGCGCCAGGAAGACCCCGTCGAGGGCACCGAGATTCGCCAAGCGGCTCGGGGGCCGGGGATCGGCGTAGCCAGGGAACGCGTAGCCCAGCTCAACGAGGTCACGCTCGAGCGCCGGCGCGTCGACGCCTTCGCGATACCGGATGATCAGCTTCTCTTGCACCTCCCCCCGGACCAGGCTCCTGAGGGCGGGAACCGTGAGGAGCAAGCCGTTGCCCGGCTCGACGTTGTCGTCGACGAGCGGGACGATGGCTTCGCCGACGACGGTGAGCTCCTGGTTGTCGCCGTCGGCGCCGACCGCCACGACGCGATCACCGATGGCCACGCCTGCCTCGCTCATCAACGTCGCACCCAGCGCCACCTCGTCGTCGGCCCGAGGAGCCCGTCCGGCGAGAACGGTGAAGTCGGTTACTCCCACACGGTCTTCGATGCCGAAGGCCTGCACGCGACCTCCATCGTCGAGATCCACCGACCCTCCCACGAGTCGAGCGACGGCGTCGATCCGCTCGTCCTGGGCGATCGTCTCGATCGCGACGTCGGCGTCACCCTCGTAGAAGTCAGGCATGGAGCTCCACGTCCAGCCGTAGCGCTCGGGCCGCGCCATGGTCTCGTCGAGGGAGGCCGAGAACGTGACCACCGCCACAACGCCGATCACCGCGAGCGACGCGCCGGCCAGCGCCGACCTCACGGGCACCCTCGGCCGTGCCGATCCACCCTCGTACGCGAGGCGGAGGCCGATGACCGCCGGAGGCGGAAGCCCGAGCCGTGCCGCGCCTTCGGCCGCCTGCGACGGTCGCGTCACCACGCGGTTCGCCACCACACCCTCGACACTGCGGCTGACGACGTAGGCCCACGCCATGGCGAAGAGCGCGATGGCCAGCGCCCCACCCACCAGGACCACCAGGTCGGCCGAGAGGCCGGGGTCAGGCTCGATCCGTCGCCCCAGGGACACGGGGAACCACGCCGATGCGAGGTAGGCGCCGACGGCGCCGGCAAGGGTTCCCACCAACACGGCCAGCGCGATCGGTGCACCGACCGCCTGGGCTCGCTGATGGCGGGTCATGCCGAGGGCGGCGAGCGTTCTCCCCGCCGCCGTCGTCGTCGATGCCGATGCCTGGCGCCGCACACCCTGAGCGGCGGTGGCGAGCCCGGCGATGGCCGCCACCGCGGCCAGGAGGACGAGGACCACGACCACGACGTGGATGGCCGATCGGGCCTCGTTCTCGAAGTCGTCCTCGGTCGAGGCGGCGAGCGCGATCTCGGCCCCCACCGAGGCCCCATCAACGGCCTCCTGGATGGCGGCGATGCCCGGATCGTCGTCGCCAACACGAATCGAGGCGTAGATGACCGTCGAACACACCTCTTCGTCGTACCGGCCGGCGAACGCGGGCGAACCGACGCCAATCGGTCCCGACTCGGCCTCCACGCCTCGAAGGTCGTCGGGCAGAAGCACGCGACCCACCACCTCGAGACGCAGGAGCGGACCGTTGAAGCCGGGGAACTCCGTACCGCCAAGCAAGGCCTCGCAGTCGGCCAGTGCGAAGGTGGGCGCCTCGATCACGTCACCGACGCCGACGCCCAGGAGCTCGGCGGACACCTCGTTGAGGGCCACTTCGTTGGCGGCGCCGGCGGCAGGAAGACGGCCCTCGCGCACCACCGGGCGGTCGATCGTCGAGAACATGGTGTCCTCGGGGCTCGAAAAGATCGTGAAGTCGAACTCGGCGCTCGCCCCGGTCGGAAAGCCGACGGACCCACCGACCTCGTCGACACCGTCGACCTCACGCACCGCCGCCTCGAGCTGGCGCAGCGCATCGGTGGCCGGTGGCAGCGCGTCCTCGCCGCCGCTGCCGAAGACACCGAAGCTGAACGCCGAGTAGTCGCGCGCCGCGGTCTCGTCGAGGTAGCGGTCGACCACCGTGGCGGTCCGTCGAGCGCCACCGGCCAACGCCAGGACCGCGGTCACGACCAGGGCGACGAGGACGGCCAGACCCAGCAAGGACGGCCAGCGCCGCCGCGCCTCGGCGCGCGCCACCAGACGCCCGCCCGCGCCCGAGTCCCGTGTGCTTGCTACCACCGGTTCAGGCTCTCACCGCCGACAAGGGAGTCACCCACACCCCCGGCGGTGGTACCACCCACCCTGGGTCGCCCGCCGCTAGCCGCCGGAGGCGAGGGTGGCGACGTCGCCGAAGTGGGCGACCACGCCGGGGATGACACCCATCACGATGGTGGCAACCACGGTGATGGCGATGGCCGCGGTGAGCGACACCGGCACCTTGATGGGGGTGCGATCGTCGTCGGGCACCGGTTGCATCCACATCACCCGCGCGACGTTCGCGTAGTAGAAGAGCGCGATCACCGAGTTCACGGCGATGATCACGGCCAGCAGCACGCCGGTTCGGGTCGAACCGTCGAGCACGGCGCGGAACACGAAGAACTTGGCGATCCACCCGCCGAGCGGTGGGATGCCGGCCAGGGAGAAGAGGAAGACGGTCATGGTGACCGCGAGGCCCGGCGCGTACTCGAAGAGGCCGCCGAACGACGAGATCTCGGCCGAGCGCGTCTTGCGGGCCACCGCGATCACCACGGCGAACGCCCCCAGGTTCATCGCTGCGTACACCACCAGGTAGACGATGACCGCGGTCAAGGCCGCCGTGCTCGAACCCGGCGTGGCGAGCGGTGCGAGCATGTACCCCGCCTGGGCGATTCCCGAGTAGGCGAGCATGCGGACGATGTTGGTCTGGCGCAGGGCGATCAGGTTGCCCACCGTCATGGTCAGCACGGACAGCAGCACGAAGAACCACTGGTACACGTCGCCGCGTCCCTGGAAGCCCACGAAGACCAGGATCAGCAGCGCCACGAACCCGGCGGCCTTGGAGGCCACGGCGAGGAAGGCCGTGACCGGTGTAGGCGCGCCCTCGTAGGTGTCCGGCGCCCAGGTGTGGAACGGCACCGCCGACACCTTGAAGGCGAAGCCGATGAGCGTGAGGATGATGGCGAGGGTGATCACCGGCACCGAACTGGCGGCCTCGCTGATGCTGGCACCGATCTCGACGATGAGCGTCGACCCCGTGAGGCCGTAGAGCAGCGACATGCCGTAGAGCATCACCGCCGAGGCGAACACGCCCATCAGGTAGTACTTGATGCTGGCCTCGTTGCCCTTGACGTCGCGCTTGCGCCAGCCGGCGAGCAGGTAGGCGGGAATGGACAGCAACTCGAGGGCCACGAACATGGTGATCAGATCGCGGGCCGAGGCCATCACGACCATGCCGAGCAGCGACGACACGAGCAGGAAGTAGTACTCACCCTCGTAGTAGTCGCCTTCGGCCACGTAGTTGGTCGACAGCAGCACCACGAGGTAGCCGCTGACCAGGAACAGCGCCGTGAACACCAGGGCGAAGTCGTCGACGGCATACGCCCCGCCGAACATGATGCGGTCGCCCCCGTCGATGGCCAGGGTGAGCACCGGGACGAGCGCCACCAGCAGGCCGATGCCCGCCAGGGACGACAGCGCCCACTTGCCGTCCTCCTCGGTGAACAGGTCGACGAGGAGCAGCGCCACCAGGGTGCCCACCAGGACGAACGCAGGCGCGAGCGCGTGGAAGTCGAGCGAGGGCGCGACGAAGCCGTCGACCTGGGCCACGAGCAGGGCGGTCACGCGCTCAGCCACCCGCTCCGAAGGCACTGAGCGCCTTGGTCACGGCGCCGTCGGTCACCTCGAAGATGAGGTTGGGATAGAGGCCGAGCACCAGGATCAACAACAGCATGGGCGTCCAGGCCACGAGCTCGAACGGGTTGGCATCGGGGATCGCGTCGTTCGCGAACTCGTCCTTGGGCGTGCCGAAGGCGACCCGTTGGTAGAGCCAGAGCAGGTAGCCCGCAGCCAGCACGGTGCCGATCGCGGCGATCACCATGTACACCCGGAAGGTGACCTCGGACATTCCCGCGCCCGGGTTGTAGGCCGAGAGGACGGCCGGGAACTCGCCCCAGAAGCCGGCGAGGCCGGGAAGGCCGAGGGAAGCCATGACGCTGAACCCGAGGATCCAGCCCATGTGGGGCGCCTGCACGAGCAGGCCACCCAGGCGCTTGATCTCGAGGGTGTGGAACCGGTCCTTGGTCGAACCGGCGAGGAAGAACAACATGCCGGTGATCAGCCCGTGGGCGACCATGCCGAAGATGGCTGCGTTGAAGCCGAAGTCGGTGAGGGTGGCGATCCCGAGCATCACGAAGCCCATGTGGGCGACCGACGAGAAGGCGATCAGCCGCTTCATGTCGGTCTGGGCCAGGCAGCACAAGGCGCCGTAGATGATGCCGATCACCGCCAGCAGGCCGATCCACGGCGCCCATTCGGCGGCGGCGTCGGGCAGGATCGGGATGGCGATGCGGATGAAGCCGTAGGTGCCGAGCTTCAGCAGGACGGCGGCCAGGATCACCGAACCGACCGTCGGCGCCTCGGTGTGGGCGTCGGGCAACCAGGTGTGGAACGGGAACATCGGCACCTTGATGCCGAAGCCGAGGAACATGCCGCCGAAGACGAGCAGGCCGGTGGTTCGGGCGAGGCCGGCGCCGCCGAGCTCGGCGAGGACGGGGATCGAGAAGCTGCCCTGCAGGAAGTAGAGCGCGAGGAACGACACGAGCATCAGCGCCGAGCCGAACAGGGTGAACAGGAAGAACTTGATGGCGGCGTACTGGCGGTTCGGTCCGCCCCAGACGCCGATCATGAAGTACATGGGCAGCAGCACGACCTCGAAGAACACGAAGAACAAGATGAGGTCCTGGGCGCAGAAGGTTCCCACCATCCCGGTCTCGAGGATGAGTACGAGGATGAGGAACGCCTTGGGGTTGCGCGGCTCCGGGAAGTGGTTCCAGGAGTAGATGATGCAGAGCGGCACGATCAGCAGCGTGAGGGCCAGCAGTGGCAGCGAGATGCCGTCGACACCGACGATGTAACGCGAGTCGATCACGTCGATCCACGGGCGGTCGACCACGAACTGAAGCGTCCCTGTGGCGTCGTAGTCGAAGTTCGCGAGGATCAGCACGCCCATGGCTGCCGTGGCCAGGGACGTGACCAGGGCGATCATCTTGTGCGTCTCCTCCTGGGCCCGCGGGACAGCCAGCATCACGGCTGCCCCCACGAGGGGGAGGAAGATGGCGAGGGTCAGGCCCCAGCTATCGAGGAAGTCGACCATGGTGGTGTGCCTCAGCTCCTAAACGATGATCACGAAGATGCCGGCGATCAGGACGACGCCGCCGAACAGCAGGGCGGCGTAGTCCCGGATCTTCCCGGTCTGGATGCCACGGAGAAGCTGGCCCGACCCCTCGGCGGTGTGGCCCGAGGCGTTGACGGCGCCGTCGATGGCGCCCTGGTCGACCCAGCGGTACAGCAAACCGGCGAGGAGGCGGGCCACCGTGGCCACACCGTTCACGACGCCGTCGAGCACGTGCTGGTTGAACCAGTACGCCGCCCGGGCCACCGGGCCTTTCACGCCCGCCACCACACCGTCGGTGTAGAGCGCGTCGAGGTAGTACTTGTTCTCGAGGAACGTGTAGCCGGCGTGGGCCGCCCGGCTGCGCTCGGTGAGGCCGTGCGGTCCCTTGTCCCTGAAGTAGTAGAGGTAGGCGAGCGTGATGCCCAACAGGGCGATGAGGGTCGAGGCGATCGCCAAGGGCAGCGAGAACTCGGGATGGTCGATGGCGGGGAAGCCGTAGAGCGGCTCGATCCACTCCTCGAATTTGAGCTCGAGGCTGTCCGGGGCGATCGCCGCAGGCAGGTTGACGATTCCCAGGAAGAGGGCGAAGCCCGCGAGGATTCGCAGCGGCCAGAGCATGACCGGCGGTGACTCGTGGGGCGTGCCAGGGCCCCGGTACTCGCCGAAGAACGTGAGCCAGATCACCCGGGTCATGTACGCGGCGGTGAGCAACGCGGTGATCCCGCCGAACACCAGGATGAGCGTGTAGGGCTGCTCCTGGCCCTGCTGGGCGCCGGCAAGGATCTCGTCCTTCGACCAGAAGCCGGCCAACGGCGGGATGCCCGCGAGCGCGATCGAGGCGATGAGGAACGTGACGAACGTGGTGGGCATGTACTTGCGGAGCCCCCCCATGTCCTTCTTCATGTCGAAGGAGTGGTGGACGGCGTGGCTCACCGAGCCGGCACCGAGGAACAGGCATGCCTTGAAGAAGGCGTGGGTGAAGAGGTGGAAGATCGCCGCCGTCCAGGCGCCCACGCCGAGGGCCGCCACCATGTACCCGAGCTGGCTGATGGTGGAGTAGGCCAGCACCTTCTTGATGTCGCGCTGCACGAAGGCCAGGCAGGCCCCCATCAGGGCGGTGAACCCGCCGATGAAGGCCATGTAGTTCAGGCCGCTGGTGCCGATCGACAGGCCCTCGAAGAACACCGGGTAGAGGCGGGCGATGAGGAACACCCCGGCCACGACCATCGTGGCGGCGTGGATAAGCGCGGACACGGGCGTGGGTCCGGCCATCGCGTCGGGCAACCAGGTGTGCAACGGGAACTGGCCGCTCTTCGAGGTGACCGCCGCCATCAGGCAGAGGGCGGCCACGAGCATGACCAGGTGGCTCATGGTGCCGTCGAGGGCGGCGATGTTGGTGTCGATGATGCCGAAGCTGCCGGCGCCGAAGAACAGGATGATCACGCCGATGATGAGGCCGACATCGCCCACGCGGTTGGTGATGAAGGCCTTGAGGGCGGCGTCGCTGTTCGCCTTCTCTTCCCACCAGTGGCCGATGAGCACGAAAGAGCAGACACCCACGAGCTCCCAACTCGTGAGCAGCTGGATGGTGCTCTGGCTGATCACCAACATGAGCATCGAGGCGGTGAACAGGCTGAGGAATGCGTAGTAGTGGGTGAAGCGCCGGTCGCCCTTCACGTACTCGCTCGAGTAGATGTGCACGAGCAACGAGATGGAGGTGACGGTGAACACCATGATGGCGGCGAGGCCGTCCACCAGGGTGCCGGCGGTGAAGGCGACACCGCCCGACTGCCACCAGGTGAAGGAATGGATGACGGGGAGCACGACGGCATGCTCCTCACCGCCCGCGGCGCCGAAGAGCGCCGCGAGCGCGTGCTCACCACCCTCACCGGCGGTGGTGACCCGGTTGATCCACTGGACGAGAACGCCGACGGCGGCGACCCACGACAGCGCGACTGCCGCGATCCCCACCAGCGAGCCACCGCGGGCCATGCGCTTGCCGAGGAACAAGATGACGAGGAACGAGGCCGCCGGGAGGGCGGGGATGATCCAGGCGTGGTCGAGGAAGAACACGGTCAGCCCTTCATGAGATCGACGTCGTCAAGGTCGATGCTCGCCCGGTTGCGATAGATGAGTAGGACGATGGCGAGGCCGACACCGACCTCGGCGGCAGCCACGGCGATGATGAAGAGGGCGAAGACCTGGCCCCCGATGTCGTCGTTCATGGCGCCGAAGGCCACCAGGTTGATGTTGACGGCGTTGAGGATGAGCTCGATGGACATGAGCACCATCACCGCATTGCGGCGGGCCATCACGCCGTACACGCCGATGCAGAACAGCACGGCGGCGAGCAGCAGGAACTGGTTGAGCAGCACGGTGTCAGTCCCTCCTGGCCACGACGATGGCGCCGACCAGGGCGGCCAGCAACAGTACCGAGACCACCTCGAACGGCACCAGGTAGGTGCTGAAGAGCGCGTCGCTCAGCTGCGCCGTGGACGACAGGGTCTCGAGCGGTAGCCGACTGTCCTCGAAGCGGTCGAGCAGCGAGTAGCCGAGGACGGCGAGCAGGAGCACGGCGATGAGCCCGCCCAACCATCGCTGCTCGTTGTCGAGCTCCTGGTCGTCGCCGATGGGGGCGCGGGTCAACATGATGCCGAACAGGAACAGGACGATGATGGCCCCGATGTAGACGAGGATCTGGGTGGTGCCCACGAAGGCGGCGCCGAGGATGAAGTACAGGCCACCCACACCGGCGAGCACGAGCACCAGGTAGAGCGCCGCGTGCACCACGTTCTTGGTGGTGACGACCCGCAGGGCGGCGCCGACGATGACGGCGGCGATGAGCCCGAAGGCGATGTTCTGGGCGACCAGCAGGTCGGCGGCGACGATCACCGGGACCGCCTCTTTCCCGCTCCGACGGGCCGCTCGGGCCGCGCGCTTCCCGCTCCGACGGGCCGCTCGGGCCGCGCGCTTCCCGCTCCGACGGGCCGCTCGGGCCGCGTGCTTCCCGCTCCGACGGGCCGCTCGGACTGCCTCACCGCGGGATCTTCTTCACTTTTTGCTCGGAGCCGGCCTCGTAGGCCTCGCGGTCGGGCACGGTCTCCATCCACTCGCCGAGGCGCTCCTTGTCGTGGAGCAGGTCGGCGAGGCGCGGCTCGGAGTACTCGTACTCGGGGCTCCAGAACAGGGCGTCGAACGGGCAGACCTCGACGCAGATACCGCAGTACATGCAGAGCGCGTAGTCGATGTCGAAACGGTCGAGGGCGTTCTTCTGGCGAGGGCTTCCGCCCTCGCGACGCGGCGGCGCCAGGTACTTGTGGCCCTCGATGTAGATGCACCAGTCGGGGCACTCACGGGCACACAGCATGCAGACCGTGCAGTTGTCCTCTTTGAGGGCGATGACGCCCCGGGCACGCGGCGCAGGCTCTTCCTTGACGTGCGGGTACTGCACGGTGACGGCCGGCTTGAGCATCGTGCGCAGCGTGACGCCGAGGCCTTTGACGAGTCCGGGGATCTGGGGCATCGCTACAGCACCACCTTGAGGACGCCGGTGACGAGGATGTTGAGCAGCGAGATCGGGATCAGCACCGTCCACGCGAACCGCTGGAGCTGGTCCTCCCGGAACCGCGGGAAGGTGAAGCGGAACCAGAAGATGAAGAACGACACCACCATCACCTTGGCGAACAGGACGAGCGGGCCGATCACGTTGAGCGCATTGCTGTTCAGGTCCATGCCGGGCAGCCACCAGCCCCCGAGGAACAGGGTGGCGGCGATGGCGGCGAAGGCGAAGGCGGTGCCGAACTCGCCGATGAAGAAGAACAGGAACCGGAAGCCCGTGTACTCCACCTGGTACCCGCCGACGATCTCGGACTCGGCCACCGGCATGTCGAACGGCGTCTGGGTGAGCTCGGCCTGGACGGCGACGAGGAAGACGGCGAAGCCCACGAACTGGGTGATGATGAAGGGGTTCCCGATGAAGTCGAACCCGAACATGGCGCCGTTGGCCTGCGCCGCCACGATGCCCTGGAGGCTGAGCGTGCCGGCCTGGATGACGACGCCGACCACGGCGAGCACGAGGGGCAGCTCGTAGGCGATCAGCTGGCCCGCGGCGCGCAGGCCACCGAGCAGCGAGTACTTGTTGGCCGACGCCCAGCCCGCCATCAAGATGCCGATCACCGACAGCGACGAGACCGCGAGCGCGAAGAAGATGCCCACGTCGAGGTTCTCGACGAACAGGTCGGGGCCCGCAGGCACCACCACGAAGATCAAGAAGGTGGACAGCACCACCACCAGCGGGGCCATGGCGAAGACCCACCGGTCGGCCTTGTCGGGGAAGATGTCCTCCTTCTGGATGAACTTCACGCCGTCGGCGACGAGCTGGAGCACACCGTGCGGGCCGGCCTCCATGGGGCCGAGCCGGCTCTGCATGTGGCTCATCATCTTCATCAGGAAGACGTAGCCGAGTATGAGGGCCGACAACGGGATGAACGCGAGCACGATGACGACCTTGATGGTGGTCACCTGCCAGTAGGCGAGATCGATCGCCAACGCGGTCGCGGTCACCGGTCTATGTCCCCGAGGATGAAGTAGAGGCTGGCGAGGATGGTGATGACATCGGGCACGTAGACGCCCTTCATCACCCACGGGACGATGGAGATGTTGTTGAACGACGCCGAGCGGATCTTCACCCGGAACGGCACGAGGTCGCCCTTGCTCACCACGTAGTAGCCCATCTGGCCGAGCGGGTTCTCGGTGGCCACGTAGGCCTCGCCCGCCGGGACCTTGATGATGCGGGGCACCTTCGCCATGATCGGGCCTGACGGGATGCCGTCGAGCAACTGGTCGACGATGTGGGCCGCCTCTCGGGTCTCCTGCAGACGCACCCAGTACCGGGCGAACGAGTCGCCGTCCGGGTGGGTCCAGACCTTCCAGTCGACCTCGTTCCAGGCGAGGCCCACGGGCAGGTCGCGGCGGAGGTCCCAGTCGACACCGCTCGCGCGCAGGTTCGAGCCCGACATGCCGTACCCAAGGGCCACCTCCCCGGGAATGACGCCGATTCCGCGAGTGCGCGCGTCGAAGATCTCGTTGCCGAGGAGGAGGTCCTCCATCTCGTCACAGAACGTGCGCACCTTGTCCATGGCCGCCTTGGTCTCGGTGATCCAGCCCTTCGGCAGGTCGTCCTTCAGGCCACCGATACGGTCGAAGTTGGGGTGGAAGCGGCCACCGGTGACGGCCTCGATCTGGTTGAGCACGTGCTCGCGGTCGCGGAAGGCGAAGAACACGGGGGTCAGCGCACCGAGCTGCACGCCCATGTCGCCGAGGAACAACATGACGTTGGCGATGCGGCTGAGCTCGAAGAGGACGGTTCGGATCCACTGGGCGCGCGGCGGCGCCTCGACCTCCATGAGCTTCTCGGCGGCGAGGATGAACGGCACCTCGTTGGCGAAGCTTCCCAGCCAGTCGATGCGGTTGACGAGGGTGGTGACCTGGGGATAGGTCCGGACCTCGGTGAGCTTCTCGTAGCCGCGGTGCATGTAGCCCATGACCGGCTCGGCCGAGATGACCTGCTCGCCGTCGAGCTTGGCGATGATGCGCAACGTTCCGTGGGTGGCGGGATGCTGCGGGCCCATGTTGAGGGTCATGCCCTCGGTCTCGAGCTCGACGTTGACGCGCGAGTCGGCCGCCTGCCCTGCGATGTAGGCCAGCTGCTGACGATCGGTGACGGCGGTCATGCCATGCCCCCTGCACCGACTCCGTCGGTACCCCTTCGGGATCCGGGTGTCATCGGCGAAGCTGCTCCGCTCCGCTGCGCCACTTCCCCTGCACCGACTCCGTCGGTGCCCCTTCGGGATCCGGGTGTCATCGGCGAAGCTGCTCCGCTCCGCTGCGCCACTTCCCCTGCACCGACTCCGTCGGTGCCCCTTCGGGATCCGGGTGTCATCGGCGAAGCTGCTCCGCTCCGCTGCGCCACTTCCCCTGCACCGACTCCGTCGGTGCCCCTTCGGGATCCGGGTGTCATCGGCGAAGCTGCTCCGCTCCGCTGCGCAGCGTCATTCATCGCCGGGCTCCTCGGCGGGCTCGGTCTCGCCGGGCTCGGTCTCGCCGGGCATGGGCTCGACATCGACGATGCCGGGCCAGGGCTTGACGCGGCGCGCCAGCAGGGGGAAGTCCTTGCGGAGGGGGTTGCCCTCGAAGTCGCCCGGCAGGTAGATCTTCTTCAGCCCGGGGTGCCCCGAGAACGCGATGCCGTACATCTCGAAGGCCTCGCGTTCGTGCCAGTCGGCGCCCGGGTAGACGGGCACCCAGGTGTCGACGGTGGGTGCGTCGTCGTCGAGGTCGGCCTTGAGGGTGATGCCGAAGTGCTCGGTGGGCGATGCCACCCGGGCCAGCACCTGGAAGCGGCCGGTACCCCCGGTGACACCCCAGGTCATCTCGCCGGTGGGCTTGGGATCGGCGCCCTGGGCAACGAGGTCCTCCTGGCTGTCCATGTCGCGGCCGAACGGCGACGGGAGCCAGTCGATGGCCGATAGGAAGTCGAAATAGGTGCAGCCGAGCGCGTCGCGTACCACCGCACCGGCCTCGCGCCACGATGCAGTGGTCACCCGTGCCCACAGGTCGTCGCCGGGGCTGATGTGGGTGTCGACCAGCGCGTCGCCGAGCTCGTGGCCGAGTCGCTCGACGAGCGCCTCGCGCATCGAGTCGGTCGGCGGGGCCTCGGCCGGTGCCTCCTCGGTCGGCATGTCGGCGGGGGCGTCGGTCACGTAGGCACCGGCCCGCCGCCCACCACGATCGGGTCACCCTTCCACCGCTCGGCCATGTCCTCGTGCTTGATCCGCTCCTGGAGCAACACGATGCCTTCGAGCAGGGCCTCGGGGCGCGGCGGGCACCCGGGCACGTAGACGTCGACGGGGATCATCTGGTCGAGACCCTTGGTGACCGAGTACGAGTCCCAGTAGGGGCCGCCACAGTTCGTGCACGAGCCCATGGAGATGACGTATTTGGGATCGGGCATCTGCTCGTAGAGGCGCTTGATGGAGGGCGCCATCTTGTCGGTGATGGTGCCGGACACGACCACGAGGTCGGCCTGTCGCGGGCTCGCCGGGAACGGGATGACGCCGAGACGCATGACGTCGTAGCGGGGAGAGCCGAAGGCGGCGCCCATCTCGATGGCACAGCAGGCCAGGCCCCATTGGAAGACCCAGAGCGAGTAGGTGCGACTGAGGTTGAGCAGATAGGTGAGCGGCTTCGGGATCTTGCCGCTCTCGACTAGACCCACCGGAGCACGCCCTTCCGCCACGCGTAGAGAAGGCCCAGGGCCAGGATCACGATGAACACGGCCATCTCGACGAGGCCGAAGACCCCGTAGGCCTCGAGGCGGGTCGCCCACGGGAGGACGAAGACGGCCTCGACGTCGAACATGACGAAGAGGAGGGCGAACACGTAGTAGCGGATCTGGCTCTGGGACCAGCCCGACCCGACCGGGTCGACACCGGACTCGTAGGTGAGGTACTTCGCGGGCTGTGGCCGCGTCGGGTGCAACAACTTGCTGACGCCGAGCATCGCCCCCACCATGACGCAGGCAGCGCCGGCGAACACCGCCACGGTGAGGTAACTCCGGAGGTAGTCCGACACGGTCGGGCAGCGTAGTGAAACCCATCACATGTGGCCAAAGGCGGGATCTCGCCTCGTGACAAGTTCACAAACTGTCCTTGCTTTTCAATCTATTTCAGTCCAGACTTCCGTGACCTCCCCGCACAGACATCCCGTCCCGAGGAGGGTGCCCATGAGCACCACCGACACACCGCCCGCCCACGCCCGGGCCCACTACGAACCGCCGGCGTTCTCGGCGGGCGGCAACCCGCCGCCCGCCCTCGAGGAATCGCCCGTCGCCACCTTCGTGGCCACGATCCTGGTGATCCTCACCTTCTTCGCCAGCACCGCCGCCTGGTGCTGGTTCGTGTGTCGCCGCCACGGCGGCGTCGGCTCGTGCGACGTCGGCTGGTTCACGGCCAAGGCACGCTGCCGGCGCTGACCGGCTGATTCGACCCGCCCCTGCCGGCGCCCCTCACGCCCGCTCCGCGTGCGCGACAGAGACCGGCAGGGGTCGCCAGCGGGGTGGGTCGGGCGGAGCGCCACCGCCCGACCCACCCCGTACCCCCGTTGTCCGCCGTTCTCGAACCGGGAGACCACCATGGCCCGAACGCCCCATCGCGACGCCTCCGACCGCGTGTCGCTGGCCGCCTGCACCATCACCGACCACCAGTTGGTCGACCACCTCACAGGTGAACGCCACGAGTTGAACCCCGCCGCCGTCCAGGTGCTGCGCGACCTCGATGGCAACCGGAGCCTCGGCGCGGTCGCCCTCGCCGTCGCCGCTCGCCACCAGATCGACCCCGCCGAGGCCGAGCGCGACCTACGGCGCTTCGTCGACACCCTCGAGGCCGCCGGTCTGGTGCGGGTGCGACGACCCTGGCACCCCCTCTGGCACCCCCTACTGGCCGTCACCGCCCTGAACGCCCCGGCAGGCCTGCCCGCCCGGCGCAACCGTGGCGTCCCTCGCCGCTACCCGCCGACCCTGCGCGGCTGTGCCGCTGGCGCTGCCCGCGCCGGTGGGTCCGTCGTCCTTGCCGCGGTTCCCGCTTCGATCGTCATGGCCGTTGTCGTCGCCCGGTTCGGCGCGGGCGCACCGCCCGCGGTCGCGGTCGCCCCGCTGATCCTGGTCCTGATCGCGGTGCTGAGCGTGGCCGCTCACGAGGCCGGGCACCTCGTCGCCGTTCGCGGCGTGGGCGGCCGCGCGGTGTTCGTCGCCGCGACCACCCACCAGGTGGCGGTGACCCACGACGTCACCGACCCGGGCCGGCGGCGGTGCGTCGCGCTCGCCGGGCCGGTGGCGGGCGCGGGCCTCGCATTGTCGGCATGGCCAGTGCTGGCGGCCCTGCCTCGACCGATCGACGGCCTCACCGGCCCTGCCGCGGCCTTGCTCGCCGGGGGCCACCTCGCCTCACTGCTGCCGTGGTTCGCCGACGGCCGTCACCTGTGGGGGGCCGGACGATGACCGCCCGGATCCGGCTGCGGAACGCGTGCCACTCCTTCCCCGCCTTCGAGCTCGGCCCACTCGACCTCGAGGTGGCCGCCGGCTCGATCCATGTGGTGCTCGGCCCGAACGGAGCGGGCAAGACGACGCTCATCGAGCTCGTGTGCGGCCTGCGGGTGCCCACGAGCGGCGAGGTCGAGTTGAACGGCCACCCGCTCGACCCCGACGACGCGTCCCGGTACCGCCGACTGGGCTACGCGCCCGACGGCGAGGACAACGTGCCACCCGAGCTCACCGCCACCGAGCTCTGGGAGCTGTGCGCCGTGCTCCACGGGCGCATCGAGGGCCACGCCACGGCCATGACCGAGCGGGCGGCGCAGATCGCCGAGCGACTGCGGTTCGTCCCGCCGCGACGGCCGATCGGCGAGTACAGCCACGGCATGCGCCGCAAGTGCCAACTCGTGGCCGCCCTGCTGCACGACCCGCCGGCGGTCGTGCTCGACGAGCCCACCAACGGCCTCGACCCCGTCGCCGCCCACGAACTGGGCCGGGTGCTCGCCGAACGGGCGCTCGGCGGCACCGCCACACTCGTCGCCTCCCACGACCTGATGTGGACACTGCGGTTCGCCGACCACCTGTCCATCCTCGACCAGGGTGTGATCGCGGCCCAGGGCGCGCCGGCCGACGTTGCCGGTGGGGCCGAGGCCGTCGAGGCCGTCGGCGAGATGTTCGATCGCTTCGTCGAGGGCCAACGGCGGTGACGGCGAGCGATCCGGCCCGCCCGGCCGTCCAGTGTGCGCGGGCGCCCGCTCAGCACGGCCCCCGTCCGGCGCCTGCGACCTGGGCGCTCAGCCGGCTGGTGGTCCGCCGGTGGGCCGCCACGATGGGCACCACCTCCGGCCGGCTGGTGGGCTCGATCGCGGTCGGGCTCCTACTGGTCGCCCTCGGCGCGCGTCACTTCGTCGAACCGTGGCACCCGGATCGGCTCGCCGGGAGCGGCAGCGTCGGCGATGCCGCGGCCATGCTCCTCGCCGTCACCATCTCGCTCTTCTTCGGCGCGGCGGCCTTCGGGGTCTTCGCCACCCGATCACGCTCGCTTCCCCACTCGCTGTCGGTGCTGCGCACGCTGCCGGTGCCCGCCCGCGACGTCGGCCGTGCCGGCGCGCTCCCGGTGGCTGCACTGGGTGTCGGGCTCGCCATCGCCCTGCTCCCCACGGTCGGCGTCGTCACGACCCGCCTCACCGGTCGGGGCGCACCCCACGCGGTCCTGCTCCTCGGCCTCGTGGTCGCAGGCGGCGCCGCCAGCGGCCGCCTCATGCTCGGCGGCGCCGAACGGGCCCTGCGATGGCCGGGGGCCGCCTCGCTGCGACTGACGGCGGCGTACCTGGCGTGGACCGTGCTCCTCGGGATCAGCCTGGTCGCACCGTCGACCCTGACTCGCTGGACCGACCGCCCCGAGGTGCTGCTCGTGCTCGCCCCACTCGGCTGGCCCTTGTGCTGGTGGGCCCTCGTCGATCCCACCGCCCCTGGGCTGGCCGGAGCGGCGGCGGCGACCACCGGCGTGTGGTGGCTCGCGCGTCGGGTCGACCCGGGCCCAGGCACCTGGGCAAACGCCGGCGCCACCCGCGCCACTCCCGACGTTCGACCGGTCCGCTTCGCCCACCCGTTCCCGGTGGTGCGATTCGAGGCTCGACGCCTCGTACGGAACCCCCGGACCCTCGAGGCCACGGTCGTGTCGGGGTTCTGCGCCCTCCTCGTGGTGGTGGCGGTCGCGTGGATACGCCACCGTTCCCGAGCGGCGGTGGGCGTGGAGGTGGTGGCACTGCTCGGCGCCCAGGTCGTAGCCGGCTTCGCCGTCACCGGTCGCGGGCTCTCCGCGCGACGGCGGCCCGTGGAGGCGTTCCTCGGTCTGTCCGACCGGCGGCATCTGGTTGCCGTGTTCCTCGCCACGCTGGCCCTTGCGGTGATCACGTCCGCACCCGGGCTGCTCGCGGCCGGTCTCTCCCTCCCGGCAGGCGTCGTGTCGGCGTGGATCGGATCACTTCCCCTCTACGTCGCGGTCGGGTTGCTGGTGTCGGTCTCGCTCACCCCCGAACCTGGCAACGGCGCCTCCGAAGCCGGAGCCGTGATGGTCTACGCCGCTGTGTCGGCGGCCGCGCTCACCTTCCTCGACCGTCAGGACCCAGGGGCGGCGATCGCGATCGGGTCGTTGCTGATGGCGGCCCTGCTCGCCGTCGCTGTGGCCGTCGAGAAGCGCCATCGGCGGCCCACGTGAACCGCCGCACCGTGGCGCGACTCGGCGTGGTCGGCCTGAGCCTGACCGCGGCCCTCGTGCTGGTCGCGACCATCACCGGCGCCGCGCGGGTGGGCCCGGTGGTGTTCTGGGCGGTGCATCGCACTGCCGACAGGTCGGGCAGCACCGTGGCGCTTCGCCCCGGGGCCGGGCTCGCCCTCGTCTGGGGCTTCCTCGCCCTCCTCGCGCTGCTCTCCGCCCGACATCAGCGCCGCAGTGAGCCGCCGGGTCGATGACGTGGCGAGCGGCGCATGCCAGAAACGCCGACCGATGCCATTCGGCCAGGCTGCTCCGACAAGGGCGGGCCGACGATGATGTGTACAGATGTGTATTGTGGGGGTCGTGGGACGGACGAACATCGTGATCGACGATGCGCTGGTGGCCAAGGCCAAGGAGCTCTACGGCTTCGAGACGACGCGCGAGGTCGTGGACTACGCGTTGCGCCGCCTCGTCGGTCAGGGCTCACGCGACGGCTTCCTCAAGCTCCGGGGCATGGGGTGGGAGGGCGACCTCGACGAGATGCGCGAGAGTCGGTTCCTCGATTGGTCGGACTAGACACCTCGGCGTTGGTCGAGTTCCTCCGTCAGACCGGTTCGGCCGTGGATCTCGCCGTCGTCAGGCTGCGCCTCGACCCGGATGTCGAGTTGGCCATCACCGAAGTGGTGCTCATGGAGGTGCTCGCCGGTGCCCGCAACCCGGCCGAGGCCACCAAGCTGCGCAACGAGTTGCACCAACTCACGCTGCTCCGACTCGACGCCCTCCGCGACTACGAGGAGGCTGCCGGCCTCTATCGCACGGCCCGTCGCAACGGCGTCACGGTGCGAAAGATGACCGATTGCCTCATCGCTGTACCGATCATCCGGGCGGGGGCCTCGCTGCTGCACAACGACGCCGACTTCGACCACCTGGCCGCGTGCAGTCCCCTGCGCATCGAGCCCGTCGAGGTTCAGGGCGCCTGAGAGTGCCTGGCGTGTCCCACGCGCCGACGGCTCACCGGTGGCCTTCGGGCAGCCAAGCCGAACGGGCGTGCCGGGGACGTCCGGGCTGCCACCGACGCTGGTCGGGTCAGGGGAGCGCGCCGGCCTCCAGGATGGGGAGCACGTCGGCGTAGAGGCCCCGCTTGAGCACCTGGACTGTGCGACGGTCCTTGCCCGTGTGCGCCAGCGCGCGTGCGACCGCGTGGCGCACCACTTCGTCTTCCGGCTGGGCCTCGTCGACGATGCCCTCGGCCAGGCATGCCTCGGCGCCGAAGCGACGGCCGGTGACGACGGCCTCGTGGGCCGCGGCCGCCGACAGGCGAGCCTTGATCAGCGCTGTCATGCCGGGTGCCAGCGGCATCCCCAGATCGACCTCGGGCAGGCAGAAGTAGCCGCGATCGGACCGCATCACGCGGGCGTCGTGGGCCAGGGCCAGCATCGCGCCAGCGGCGAAGGCGTGGCCGTTCATGGCCGCCACGGTGAACATGGGGAACGCCAGCATCCGCCCGAACAGCCTGATCACGTCGCTCACCAGACCGGCGGCGGCGCCCGGGTCGCTCTGGGCGCCCATCCAGTCGAGGTCCAGGCCGTTGGAGTAGAACTTGCCGTTCCCGGTGGTGACCAGGGCGGCGGGCCCCTCTGACGACTCCACCTCGTCGAGCGCCGCGTGCCATGCCGCCAGCGACGTGGGGTTGAAGCGGTTGTCGCCTGCAGTCATCTGCAGCAGGAAGACCTCGTCGCGTCGTTCGAGCTCGATCACCGCTGGACCCGCCGCGCTGGTTGCAGGATCATCGAGTCGACGACGGGCGGCCGTCACCGGAACACCCGGGTGGACCAGTGATCACCGTCACGGGGCGGAGGCGACCAGGACGGGGATGGCGTCGCTCGCGATGTCGAGCAGTGTCTGCGGGAAGAAGCCGACCACCAGGGTGAACGCCAGGCAGATGGCCAGGGCCAGGCCCGCGGCCGCGGGCACCTCGACCGGGGGGCCGTCGAGGCCGGGAGAGGGCTCGTCGCCGTCCGCTGCCCCCATGTACATGCTCACGATGATCCGCAGGTACAGGAAGGCCGACACCACCGCGGTGAGCATGGCGACGAGAGCCAGCCAGTACGAGCTCGCGTCCACCGCGGCGTCGAGCACGTAGAACTTGGCGAAGAACCCCGACGTGAGCGGCACGCCGGCCTGCGCGAACAGGAACACGGTGAACACGAAGGCCAGCACCGGCCGGCTGCCGGCCAGGCCCTTGAAGTCGTCGAGCGAGGTCAGTGCGTCGCCCTTGCGGCTGACGACCGTGATCACGCCGAACGTGCCGATCACCATGAAGGTGTAGGCGGCCAGGTAGAAGAGGGCGGCGGTGACGCCCTGCGCGGTGGCCGCCTCGACGCCGATGAGGATGAACCCGGCGTGGTTGATCGACGAGTAGGCGAGCATGCGCTTCACGTCGGTCTGCACGACCGCCAGGAAGGCGCCCACCACCAGGGTGAGCACGGCCAGCGCGTAGATCACGGGCTGCCAGTCGCTCGAGTAGGTGGCGAAGGTGAGGGAGAAGACCCGGATGAGCCCCGCGAACCCGGCGGCCTTGACCGCCGAGGCCATGAAGGCGACGGTCGGGGTCGGCGCCCCCTGGTACACGTCGGGCGTCCAACTGTGGAACGGGACCGCCGCCACCTTGAAGCCGAAGCCGACGAGCAGGAAGGCCATGCCGGCGAGCAGCGCGGCGTTGCTCAGCGGCACGTTGCCCGCCAGGAACGCGGCGACCTTCACCATGTTGGTCGAACCGGTGGCGCCGTAGACCATGGCGATGCCGTACAGGAAGAACGCGGAGGAGAACGCGCCCAGGACGAAGTACTTGATGCCGGCTTCCTGTGATTCCCGTCGGCGGTTGTGCAGCGCCGCCATGACATAGACGCTGATCGACAGCGTCTCGAGGCCGAGGAACATGACGATGAGGTCGTTGGCCGACGCCATGATCAACCCACCCGAGGCCGACAGCAGCATCAGCACGTAGAACTCGGGGCCGTCGAGGCCCTCTCGCCGCAGGTAGCCGTCGGCCAACAGCGCGACCAGCACCACCGCCGAGCAGATCACCACGGTGAAGAACACCGAGAAGCCGTCGACGCCGATGGCGTCGGCCACGGCGCTGAACGGTCCCTCCCCAGCGGCGTGGACTCGGTCCCACAAGGGCACGGCGGCGGCGATGGCACCGAGGCCGGCGGCGACGGTCCACATGGCGTGGAAGCCCTCGGGGAGGCGCTTGCGCAGCAGCGACGAGATCGTCAGCAACAAGATGGCACCGAGGATCAGGACGACCGCCGGCCACAACGCCGACCAGTCGATGCCCGGTGTCTCGATCGGCGCGGGCGCATCGACCTGGGCCAGCATCGGGAACAGGCTCATTGCCCACCGTCCCCTGGCTCACCCTCGGCTGGCTCGGCGACGGGCTGCGCCGGCGCGGCAGGCGGGCCCTCCACCGACACGGCAGGCTCGCGGTAGTCCGAGAACTCCTCGACGTGGCGGATCAGCACCTCGACCGACGGGTTGATGCGGTCGAGGGCGGGCTTGGGGTAGACGCCGAGGAAGACGATGAGGGCCACCAGCGGCACCATCACCAGCACCTCCCAGCCCGCCAGGTCGCCCATGTCGCGGTTGGCGTCGTCGGTGGGGCCGTGGAACACCCGCTGGTAGGCCCACAACAGGTAGAGGGCGGCGAGGATGACGCCGACCGTGGCGGCGACGGTCCACCATCGGAAGGTGGCGAAGGAGCCGAGCAGGATGAGGAACTCGCCCACGAACCCGTTGAGGCCGGGCAGTCCGATCGAGGCGAACATGACCACGGTGAAGATCCCGGCCAGCACCGGTGCCGCGGTCTGCAGCCCCTTCAGCTCGGAGATCTCGCGCGTGTGGCGCCGCTCGTAGACGAAACCGACCAGGATGAACAGGGCACCGGTGGTGATGCCGTGGTTGACCATTTGCAGGACACCACCGGTGAGGCCCTGCTGGGTGAGCGCGAACGTGCCGACGACGATGAAGCCCAGATGGGCGACCGACGAGTAGGCCACCAGGCGCTTGAGGTCGCGCTGCATGGTGGCCACCACGGCGGCATACAGGATGCCGATCGTGCCGAGCGTGACGAGGAGCGGCGCGAAGTACACCGTCGCCTCGGGGAAGAGGTACAGGCCGAAGCGCAGCAACCCGTAGGTGCCGAGCTTCAACATCACGCCGGCCAGGATCACCGAGCCGGCCGTGGGTGCTTCGGTGTGCGCGTCGGGCAGCCAGGTGTGCACCGGGAAGAGGGGCACCTTGATGGCGAACGCCAGGGCGAAGGCGAGGAAGATCCACCGGGAGGTGACGGTGGCGAGCGCCTGGGTCTGGGCGAGCTCCACCAGGTCGAAGGTGACGGGACCGCCCGTGGCCTTGGCGCTCAACGTGACCAGGCTCAGGATGCCCACGAGCATCACCGCCGAGCCGAACATGGTGTAGAGGAAGAACTTGAGCGCCGCGTAGACGCGATTGCCGTGCCCCCAGCCGCCGATGAGGAAGTACATCGGCACCAGCACGATCTCGAAGAACACGAAGAAGACGAACAGGTCGAGGGCCAGGAAGACGCCGAGGCACCCGGCCTCGATCACGAGCAGCCAGGCGTAGTAGGGCTTGGGGTCGTGGTGGGGTGCGCTCGCGAGCATGGCGATCGGGAACAGGATCCCGGTGAGCACCACCAACAGCAGCGAGATGCCGTCCACGCCGAGGTGCCACGAGATGCCGAGGTCATTGATCCAGGAGTGCTGGGTCTCGAACTGGAACCCCGCCTCACCCGTGTCGAACGCGGCCAGCAGCCAGAGCGTGAGCGCACCGGTGGCCGCGGCGAACAGCACCGCGGTGAGACGGACCAGCTCGGGCCGGCGTCTGGGCAGGAGGGCGACGACGAGCGCGCCGACGCCGGGCAGCACCACGAGCGTGGTGAGCAGAGGGAGGGACGGGCTCATGGTCAGAGGCTCGCCCTCGTGAGGAACCAGGCGACCAGGAGCACGGCACCGATGGCCACTCCGAGCGCGTAGTTGCGGATGTAGCCGGTCTGGAGTCGCCGCAGGCCCAACGAGCCCCCACGGACGAGGGTGGCCACACCGTTGACGGCCCCGTCGATCACCCGGGTGTCCACGAAGACCATGGCGTTGAAGAACGCGGTACCGGGACCGCTGACGAAGGCGGCATAGCCGTCGTTGATGGTCCAGGCCCGGGCGAGGATGTCCCGCTCGAAGAACGCAGCGTCGATCTTGTGGGCCAGATAGGTGCGGGCGGCGACGGTGATGCCGACGAGACAGGCGATGATCGAGATCGCGGCCAACGCGAACTGCTCGGCGCCCGACAGGGTCATCGCCGCCTCGTTGGCCCCCACCACGGGTTCGAGCCAGACCTCGAGGAAGCTGAAGTCCACACCGAACGGCAGGTTGAACAGGCCCCCGCCCACCGCGAACACGGCCAGCACGATCAGCGGCACCGTCATCGTCCACGGCGACTCGTGGGGGTGGATGGCGGCCTCGGGGCTCCCCTCCTCCGCGCCCGCGCCCCAGCGCGGCTTGCCGAAGAAGGTGAGGAACATCAGACGGCTCATGTAGAACGCGGTGAGCAGCGCCGTGACCACGCCGAGCACCCAGAGCACCGGGCTCCTCTGGAAGGCGAAGGCCAAGATGTCGTCCTTCGACCAGAACCCGGCGAACGGCGGGATGCCCGCGATGGCGAGCCACCCGACCACGAAGGTGGCGAAGGTGATCGGCATGTGCTTGCGCAGCCCGCCCATCTTGGTCATGTCCTGGGTGTCGGCCATGCCGTGGATCACTGACCCAGCGGCGAGGAACATGAGGCCCTTGAAGAAGGCGTGCGTGATCATGTGGTACGTCGACGCGATGTAGGCACCCGACCCGATGGCCACGAACATGTAGCCGAGCTGGCTGACGGTGGAGTAGGCGAGGACCTTCTTGATGTCGTTCTGGCCGATGGCGATGGTGGCTGCCAGCAGCGCCGTGAGCATGCCGATCACGGCGATCGTGGTGGGCAGCCAGGCCGACGAGGCGCCGAGCAGCGGGTTGATGCGGACCATCAGGTACACGCCGGCGGTGACCATGGTGGCGGCGTGGATGAGGGCGGAGACCGGGGTCGGGCCGGCCATGGCGTCGGGCAGCCACACGTACAGCGGGATCTGGGCCGACTTGCCGACGGCGCCGACGAACAACAGGGCGGCGATGGCGGTGACCGTGGTCGTGGCCATCGACCCGCTCGCCGGCAGGACGTCGAGGTAGCTCAGCGAGCCCACGGTGAGGAAGGTGAGGAAGATGGCGACCATGAAGCCGAAGTCGCCGATGCGGTTGGTGACGAAGGCCTTCTTGCCGGCGACGGCGTTGGCCTCGTCGGTGAACCAGAACGAGATGAGGAGGTAGGAGCAGAGGCCCACGCCCTCCCAGCCCACGAAGGTGAGCAGGAGGCTGTCACCGAGCACCAGCACGAGCATCGAGAAGACGAACAGGTTCATGTACAGGAAGAACCGGGCGAACCTCGGATCGCCGTGCATGTACCCGATCGAGTACAGGTGGATCAGGCACGCGATGCCGGTCACGAACAGGCACATGCTGATCGACAGCGGGTCGGCCAGTGTGCCGACGTCGACGTGCAGCCCACCGACGGGCAGCCACGTGAAGAGGACGTCGACGACGGTCCGGTCCTCGGCACTCCGACTCAGCAGATCGGCGTACACGCCGAGCGTCGCCAGGAACGATCCGGCCACGGCGATCGTGGCGATGACGCCGGCCACGGGCTCGCCCATGCGCTTGCCGCCGACGAGCAGGACCCCGAAGCCGACCAGCGGCAACAACGGGATGACCCAGACGTAGTCGAGCATCGGCCTGCCCTAACCCTTCAGGACCGAGAGGTCGTCGGCGGTCGAGCCGGGTCGGCGGCGCAGGATGGCCACGATGAGCCCCAGGCCCACCACCACCTCGGCGGCCGCCACCACCAGCACGAAGAACACGACCACCTGTCCACCGATGTCGCCCAGCATCCGGCCGAAGGCGACGAAGGTGAGCGTCACGGCGTTGAGCATGAGCTCGATGCACATGAACATGACCAGGGGGTTGCGGCGCACGAGCAGGCCGAAGGCGCCCAGGCTGAAGAGCACGGCACCGAGCACCAGGTACCAGGTGGGGGTAACGCTCATGTCTCCCGCTCCTGGCGGCTGGGCCGCCGGGCCGCTCGGGCCATCGCTGCGCTCATGTCGCCCGGTCCTCTTCGTCGTCCGCGGTGGCCGGCGCGTTCCGGGAGAGCACCACGGCACCGACCACGGCGATGGTGAGCAGCACGGCGGTGATCTCGAAGGCCAGGACGTAGTCGGTGAACAGCACCGTGGCGAGCTGTTCGATGTTGGGCACGCTGTCCGAGATCGCCTCGGTGGCACCGCGTGCCCCGGTCGCGGCGGTGTTGCCCGCCAGCAGCGCCACCAGCAGCAGCCCGAGACCGGCGGCGCTGAAGATCAGGGCGAGGGGGCGCTGGCCGACCAGCGGGTCGACGGTCAGGTCCTCGGCCTCGTCGACGCCGAGCAGCATGATGACGAAGAGGAAGAGGACGACGATGGCGCCGGCGTAGACGATCACCTGCACGGCGGCGAGGAAGTCGGCGTCCTGGGCGATGAACAGCACGGCGATGCCGAAAAGTGTGGCCACCAGGCTGAGCGCGGCATGGACCGGGTTGCGCGACGCGATGACGCCGATCGCACCGCCCAGCACGATGGCCGCGCTGACGAGGAACACCGCGGTCTCCATCAGTGCTCACCCTCTCCGTCGGGACCGGTGTCCGGGCTGGCGAGGTCGGCGGCCTGGCCCATCTCGGGGGCACGGACGCCGTAGCCCAGCTCGCCGGCCCAGGCCACGCGGTTCTCGTAGGCGGCGTTGCCCGCCGGGGCCGTGGCTCGCATCCAGGCCGAGGTGTGCTCGTCGTCCCCGGGTCGCCAGTCCTCCCACGGCAGCTTCTGGGGCAGGCCGTCGTCGCCGACGAGCAGTTCGTCGCGGGTGTAGATGGCATCTCGGCGGCTGGTGAACGAGAACTCGAACAGCTTCGACTCGGTGATGGCCTCAGTGGGGCAGGCCTCGACGCACAGGTCGCAGTGGATGCAGCGTAGGTAGTTGATCTCGTAGACGAACCCCCACCGCTCGCCTGGCGACACCGGGTCGTCGGGCGGGTTCTCGGCGCCACGCACGTAGATGCAGCGGGCGGGACAGACACCGGCGCACAGCTCGCAACCGATGCACTTCTCCATGCCGTCCTCGTAGCGGTTGAGCACGTGACGGCCGTGGCGACGTTCGGCGATCGGCGCTTTCGCCTTCGGGTACTCGTCGGTGACGCGGTCCTCGAAGAGCTTGCGGAACGTGACGGCGAAGCCGCGGACGTAGTCGAACGGGTCGGCCATCAGCTGAACGCCTCGGTCTCGGACTCGGTGCGCCGCTGTCGTGCCGCGGTGATGGCCCCACTGAGCAGCGAGGCGGCGGCCAGCAGCACGAGCACCGCTGCGCCCAGGACGACGCCGAGGTTCCAGCCCTCGTCGCGGCCGACGCGGAAGGCGCCGAGCAGGAGCAACCAGCCGAGCGCCAGCGGGATGAGCAGCTTCCAGCCGAGGTCCATCAGCTGGTCGTAGCGGAACCGGGGCAGCGTCGCCCGGAACCACACGAAGACGAAGAGGAAGACGAAGAGCTTGGTGAAGAACCAGAGGACCGGCCAGATCCAGTCGGGCCCGAACAGCAGCGGCCCGTTGGGCCCGCCGAAGAACAGGGTGACGATGATCGCCGACATGGTGATCGTGTTCATGAACTCGGCCAGGAAGAAGAGCGCGAACCGGATCGAGCTGTACTCGGTGTGGAAGCCGCCGACCAGTTCCTGTTCCGCCTCGACCAGGTCGAACGGCGGCCGGTTCAGCTCGGCGGTAGCGGCGATGAGGAAGATCACGAACGGCACGAAGCCCGCCGCCCACAGGTTCCAGCGGAAGTTGTGCTGGCCCGCCACGATCTCGTGGGTGCTCAGGCTCCCGGCCAACAGGACCACCGTGGCCACCGAGAGGCCGAGGGCGGCCTCGTAGGACACCATCTGCGCCGATGCCCGCACCGCACCGAGCAGCGGGTACTTCGAGCCCGACGACCAGCCCGCCAGCATCACGCCGTAGATGGCGATCGACGACATGGCCAGTGCCAACAGGATGCCGACGGGCGGGTCGGCCAACTGGAAGTAGGTGGTGTGGCCGAACAGCTCGATGGTGCCGGGGGCGCCGTCCGTGAAGACACCACCGACGGGCACGATGGCGAAGATGAGGAACGCGGGGACGAGCGAGAGGTAGGGCGCCAGCTTGAACACCGTCATGTCGGCCCGGTCCGGCTTGGAGTCCTCCTTGAAGAACAACTTGATGCCGTCGGCGAGCGTCTGGAGGAGCCCCCACGGACCGGCCCGGTTGGGCCCGATGCGGTTCTGCATGTCGCTGATCAGCTTGCGCTCGAACCAGACCATGAACATGACCGCCACCATGAGGAAGGCGAAGGTGACGACCACCTTGAAGAGCACGATCAACACGACCGCGAGGTCGAGGCCGTCGGCGAACAGCGGATCGCCGCCCATCACTGCGACCCTGCCGTCTCGACCCGGACGTCGGTGACCGGTGCGCTCGAATCGATGAGCACCCCGGCGGACGCGCCCGACTGGCGGAACGCCAACGACGCCGATCCCTGCGGAAGGCCCGGGTCGGACACGGCCGGCACGGTTACCTCACCCCTGGCCGACCGCACCCGCACCTGCGTGTCGGCGGTGACGCCGAGGCCGAGGCGGTCGAAGTCCTTCGGGCTCAGGTGGACCGCAGTGTCGGGGGCCAGGCCGGACAACGAGGGGGCGTGGGCCACGAGCGTGCCGCCGTCGTAGAGCGTGCGGCTCGACACCAGTCGCAGTGAGTAGGCGTCGTGGTCGTGGCTGTCGGGAGCCGGGCCGGGGGCGGTGAATGCCAGGAGCGCGGGGCGTCGGGGCTGTGGCTCGGGCTCGTCGGCTGGGGCATCGCCTGCGACCTCGTCGGCGGGATCGGCCGCGGGCGTCCCACCAACTGCTGCTTCGGGCTCGACCGCCGCGACCTCGCCATCGGTGGCATCGAGGGCATCGAGGGCATCGGTGGCATCAGCGTCGGCCGTGTCGGCCGTGTCGGGGTCGACCACCGCCTCGTCCTCGGGCATTGGCACCACGAAGCCGTCGGTGCCGAGCGGGGAGGCAAGGTGGTCGAGGGTGAGGCCGGCGTGCGCGGGAGCGACGTGTTCGATCTCGGCCCAGATGGCGTCGGTCGACTCGAGCTCGAGGTCGGCGTCGAGGCGCAGGGCGAGCTCCGCGGCGATCATCCAGTCGGGCCGCGCCGTGCCCGGCGGGGTGACCCGCTGGGCCAGGCGGCTGACACGACCTTCGAGGTTGGTCGTGGTGCCGGCCGTCTCGGCATAGCCCGACGCGGGGAGGATCACGTCGGCCCGATCGCTGGACGCCGTGCGGAAGAGGTCGACGGCGACGATCGAACGGGCGCCGTCGAAGGCCCGACGGGCGAGCTCGGCATCGGGGAAGTCGGCGAGCGGATCGGCGCCGAGCAGGACGAGGCTCTCGATGCGACCCTCGGCGAGACCGGCCAGGATGCCGGCGGTGTCGAGACCGGGGCGGTCGGGAACCGATCCCCACTGCGCGCGGTACCACTCCGCTCCGTCGCCGAGGCCCACGCGGCCGGGCAGGAGACCGGGGGCCAGTCCCATGTCGAGCGCACCGTGCACGTTGGCGCGCCGCAGGGCGGGCAGGAACCGGGCGTCGGGCCGGGCCGCCACGAGCAACCCCGCGGCCTCGGCGATGCCGGCGGCGGACTCGGCGAGTGACGGGCGACCGAGCACCACGCTGAGGGGCCCGTCGGCGAGCGCGGCGCGGGCCGCGGTCAGCGCGTCGGGGTCGAGGCCTGCGGGTGCCGGGCCGTCGCCGAGGAGCGCACGGACGACGGCCGCGGCCTGACCGGGCTGGTAGCGCAGGGAGGCTTCGGCGTGGGCCGTGAGGCCGGTCGACCGGGGGGCCAACTCGACGAGGCGGGCACCGTCGGTGACCGCCGCGTGTCGCAGGCGCAGGTGGAGGACAGGCAGCTCCTCCTTGAGGTCGGGGGCGAGCAGCAGGACGGTGCCGCCGGGGGCACACACCTCGTCGATCGTCGCCCGGGGAAGGCCGAGCACCAGCTCGGCGGGCAGGCCGTCACCCATCTGGGCGTCGACGTTGTCGGTGCCCAGCACGCCCTTGGCCAACTTGGCCCAGGCGTAGGCGGCCTCGTTCGTCAACCGCGCGCCGCCGATGACGCCGATGGCGTCGGGGCCACCCGAATCGAGCGCGGCCCGCAGGGCGCCGGCGGCGGCGTCGAGGGCCCCCGCCCAAGAGGTCTCGGACAGCTCGCCGGCGGCGTCGTCACGCCGGAGGGGGCGGCCCAGTCGGTCGTCGCTGTGCACGGCCTCGAAGTCGAAGCGGCCCTTGTCGCAGAGCCATCCCCAGTTCACCGGGTCGATGTCGACGCCCTGGTACCGCAGCACCCGGTTGCGGGAGGTCTGTACGGACACCCGGCAGCCGACCGAGCACGAGGTGCAGGTGGACTCGGTCTCGTCGAGGTCCCACGGACGGGCACGGAAGCGGTAGGGCTTGGCGGTCAGCGCACCGACCGGGCAGATCTGCACGGTGTTGCCGCTGAAGTAGGACGAGAACGGCTCGTCCGGGAAGGTGGCGACCTCGGTGTGGGAGCCCCGCCCGGTGAAGTGGATCAGCGGGTCGCCGGCCACGTCGGCGGCGAACCGGGTGCACCGGTCACAGAGGATGCACCGCTCGCGATCGAGGTAGACGTTGTCGCTGATGGCGATGGGCTTGGCGTAGTGGCGCTTCTCCTCCACGAACCGGCTCTCGCCGGGGCCATAGGCGATGGTCTGGTCCTGGAGCGGGCACTCGCCACCCTTGTCGCACACCGGGCAGTCGAGGGGGTGGTTGAGGAGCAGGAACTCGAGGACCCCGTCCTGGGCCTTCTTGGTGACGTCGGACTCGGTGTTCACCACCATGTCGGGGGCGACCTCGATCATGCACGACGGCTGGAGGGCCGGGCCCCGGCCGGTGTCGATGTCGACGATGCACATGCGGCACATGCCCACCGACGCCATGCGCGGGTGGTAGCAGAAGTGCGGGATGTAGACGCCCGCCCGCTCGGCGACGTCGATGACCAACTCGCCCTTCTGGGCCTCGACCGCCTTGCCGTTGATCGTCAGGGTGACCGCCGTGGGCGCCGCGGCCTGCGTGTCGCTCATGTCGGTGCTCCCACGCGGACGTCGACGGGCACCGAACCGCCGACGGCCGCCACCGCGGGCGGTTCGACGTCGGCGAGGTAGGCCTCGAACTCGGGGCGGAAGCGGTTCACCGCCGACATGATGGGCGAGACGGCAGACGGGCCCAGCGGGCAGATGGTGGTCTGGCGGGGCGGCCAGGCCATGCCCGGGCTGATGTTGTCGCAGACGTCGAAGAGCAGGTCGAGGTCGCCGGGCCGGCCGTGGCCGGCGAGGATCCGCTCGAGGATCTTGTGGAGCCAGTCGGTGCCCTCTCGACACGGCGTGCACTTTCCGCACGACTCGTGGGCGAAGAACTTCACGACCTTTGCGCACGCCTTGACCGCGTCGGTGCTGTCGTCCATCACCACCACTGCGCCCGAGCCCATCATCGAGCCGGCCTTGCCCACCGCCCCGGTCTCGAGCGGCAGGTCGAGGTGCTCGTCGAAGAACCACGGCGCCGAGGCGCCCCCGGGGATGAAGCACTTGAGTGTGTGGCCCTCGCGGATGCCCCCGCCGTACGCCTCGCCGTAGATGAGGTCTCGATAGGTGGTCACCCCGAACTCGACCTCGAACACCCCGGGGTTCCTGACGTGGCCCGAGACCGCGAAGAGGCGCATGCCCCGGGAGGTCTCGGCGCCGAGGGCCGCGAAGGCCTCGGCGCCGTTGGTCATGATCCACGGCAGGTTGGACAGGGTCTCGACGTTGTTCACGATGGTGGGCTTCTCGTAGAGGCCCATCGCGGCGGGGAAGTAGGGCGGCTTCAGGCGGGGCATGCCGCGATTGCCCTCGAGGCTCTCGATGAGAGCGGTCTCCTCGCCCACGATGTACGCGCCCGCACCCCAGTGGAGCACCACGTCGACCGAGAAGTCGGAGCCCAGGATGTTTCGGCCCACGTAGCCCGCGGCATAGGCGTCGTTGAGGGCGGCGGCGATGCGCTCCTGGGCCAGGGCCATCTCGCCCCGGACGTAGAGGAAGGCCTGGGCGCAGCCGACCGCGTAGGCGGCGATGAGCACGCCCTCGATGAGCTGGTGCGGATCGCGCTCCATCAAGATGCGGTCCTTGTAGGTGCCCGGCTCGCTCTCGTCGCCGTTGACCACGAGGTAGCGGGGCCAGACGCCGGGCGGGCAGAAGCCCCACTTGACGCCCGCGGGGAAGCCGGCGCCACCGCGGCCCAGCAGCGTGGCGGCCTTCACCTCGTCGACGACCGCGGCCGGCGGCCTGGACATGGCGGCACGCAGGCCCTGGTAGCCGCCGGTGGCCTCGTAGCGGGCCAGGGTGTGGGCGTCCTCGAGGTCCCACCGGGACGACACGATCTTGGGGAGGGTCGGTCGGTCCATGATCGGGCTCATGCTTCCCGCTCCAGCCGACGGCGTCGGCGGGCCGCTCGGGCCCCGCCCTCGTCCCTCGGGCTCATGCTTCACTTCCCGGGGTACCTGCCGGCACGAGCCACGGCGGATCGGACTGCCCTTCCGGCACGACCGCGCCCGCCGCCCGCTCGGACGGGATCGTCTGGCGGATCCGGGCGAGCACGCCGTGCACCGGCACCTCGGCCTCGCGCCGGCCGTTGCGCAGGTCGTCGACCAACTCGTCGAAGGCCTCGTGGGTGACGCGGTGCGAGTACCGGTAGTTGGTCTGGAGGCAGGGGGCCTCGGTGCAGGCGGCGATGCACTGCACGCCGGTGAGCGTGATCATCCCGTCGGCGGTGGTGCCGCCGTCGCGGACGCCCAGCACCTCCTCGGCGTGGGTGAGCAGCTCGTCGCCGCCGACGAGCGAGCACGAGATGTCGGTACAGACGTTGACCACGTAACGACCGACCGGCTCACGCTTGAACATCTCGTAGAAGCTGGCGGTGCCGAGCACCTCGGCGGGGGTGACGCCCACCAGTTCGGCGAGGTGCTCCATGGCGTCGGGGGCGAGCCACCCGTCCTGCTCCTGGGCGAGGTGCAACAGCGGGATCAACGCCGACTTGGGCCGCGGGTAGCGGCCGATGATCTCGGTGGCCAACGCCACGCGGAGCCGCGGGCACCTGTGCACCCGGATGGCGAAGCCGCTCCGACGAAGGAGGAGCCGATGTCAACGGTCGACCTCGCCCATGATGGGATCGACGCTCGAGATGATGGCGACGGCGTCGGCGAGGAGGCCGCCGCGCATCATGTGCGGGAGGGTCTGGAGGTTCACGAAGCTGGGACCGCGGATGTGCATGCGGTAGGGCTTGGCGCTGCCATCGCTCACGATGTAGCACCCCAGCTCGCCCCGGGGCGATTCGACGGCCACGTAGGCCTCGCCCTCGGGCACCTTGAAGCCCTCGGTGAAGATCTTGAAGTGGTGGATGAGCGCTTCCATCGACTCGTCGATGCGGGCACGCGGCGGGGGCGTGACCTTCTTGTCCTGGATGCGGTAGTCGCCGGTGGGCATCATGTCGAGGATCTGGCGGACGATCTCCATCGACTCGCGGATCTCGTTGAGTCGGATCGCGTAGCGGTCGAAGCAGTCGCCGTAGCTGCCCACCACCACGTCGAAGTCGACCTGGTCGTAGGCCAGGTAGGGCAGGTCGCGTCGGAGGTCCCAGGCGTAACCGGTGGAGCGCAGGATCGGCCCGGTGGTGCCGAGGGCCAGGCACTCCTCGGTGGTGATGACCCCCACGCCCTGGAGGCGCTCGCGCCAGATGGGCTGGCCGGTCATCAAGGTGTCGTACTCGGTGAGCCGGGGCGGGATGAGCTCGAGCAGGCGCAGCACGTCGTCGCGCCATCCGTCGGGGAGGTCGGCGGCCACCCCGCCCGGGCGGATGTAGTTGTGGTTCATCCGCAGCCCGGTGACCTTCTCGAGGAAGCGGAGGGTCTCCTCGCGCTCACGCCAGCCGTAGATCATCATCGACACGGCGCCGAGGTCCATGCCGTTCGTGGCCATGAACAACAGGTGCGACGAGATGCGGTTCATCTCGGTCATCAGCATGCGGATCCACACCGCACGGGGCGGCACCTCGATGCCCAGGAGCTTCTCGGTGGTGAGCGAGAACGCCAGCTCGCTGAACAGCGGCGACGCGTAGTCCATGCGGGTGACGTTGGTGGGGCCCTGGAGGTAGGTGAGGTCCTCGCCGGTCTTCTCCATGCCCGTGTGCAGATAGCCGATGATGGGCTTGGTGCGCAGCACGGTCTCGCCGTCCATCTCGAGCATGAGCCGCAGGACACCGTGGGTGCTGGGGTGTTGCGGCCCCATGTTCATGATCATGGTCTGGTCGTCGCCGGGGTCGCCCTCGCCCAGCTCGGCGGCCGCGGCCTCGCTGAGGCGGAGCACCGCGCCCAGCTCACGCAACCGCTCGGTCGCGCCGGCGAGGGCGCGGTCGGCCATCTCCTGGTCACCCTCTGCGGTCTCGGCCACCAGGCGGTCGGTGGGTGTCATCGCGACGCCGGTGCTCCCTTGAACTGCACGGGGATCGCACCGATGCCGTAGTCCTTGCGCAACGGGTGCCCGATCCACTCCTCGGGCATGAGGATGCGGGTGAGGTCGGGGTGGCCCTCGAAGACGATGCCGTACATGTCGTAGGTCTCGCGCTCCATGGCCTCGACCCCGGGGTGCAGGCTGAACAACGACGGCACCGTGGGGTCGGACTCGGGCACCTGGACACGGAGGCGCACCCGACGCGCCTCGCGGTGCGACAAGAGGTGGATCACGACCTCGAAGCGCTCGGGGGCGACCCCGTCGGGGAGCGTGGAGCGTCCGGCGTGGGTGAGGTAGTCGACGCCGCACACGTCGAGGCAGAGGTGGAAGCCGTCGGCGCCCAGGGCCGTCACGAGGGCGACGACGGTTTCGCGCGTCGGGTGCAGCACCTGCTGGTCACCCGACCAGGACACGAGGGCCCCGTGCACACGTTCGGGCTCGGGGATGGCGACGGCCGCGTCGGGCGGCGTGACCTCGTCGGCCACCGTCAGTCCTTCTCGAGGATGGTCACGTGGCCGCGTTGGTCGGGGCGCGGGGCCACGGTCGCACCCGTCGCCGCCGCTCGGCCGGCACGCTCGGGCATCGGCCCCGCGTCGACCTGGCCGTCGCGTTGCTCGACGGTGATGGCCGCACCACCACCGTTGGCCTCGCGGCGCCGGGTGAGCTCACCCGTGTCGATCACGTCGTACAGGGTGAGGATGGCGTGCATCAGCGTCTGCGGCCCAGGGGGGCACCCGGGGGCGTAGACGTCCACCGGCACGACCTGGTCGACACCCTGGACGAGGGCGTAGTTGTTGAACATGCCACCGCTCGACGCGCACACCCCCATGGAGATGACCCACTTGGGCTCCATCATCTGGTCGTGGATCTGGCGCAGCACGGGGGCCATCTTCTGCGAGACCCGCCCGGCGACGATCATCAGGTCGGCCTGACGCGGCGAGGCCCGGAAGACCTCCATGCCGTAGCGCGCCAGGTCGTAGTGGGCACCACCGGTGGCCATCATCTCGATGGCACAGCAGGCCAGGCCGAAGGTGGCCGGCCACATGCTCTTCTGCCGTGACCACTTGACCAGGTCCTCGATCCGACCGGTGAGGAAGTTGTGTTGGAGCCCCTCGAGCCCGTCGGTGAGCAGGCCCTTCTCGCCAGGACCGCTCATGCGGCCATCTCGTCGCGGCCTTCGAGGCCGACCCGCCGGACGGTCGACTCGCTGGTGCGCTCGGCACTGACCATGGGGCTCGTGGTCGAGAGCCGCTTCATCGGGCCCCAGTCGAGGGCACCCTGGCTGATCAGGTAGACGAACGACTCGAAGACCGCCACCGAGAAGATGAGCACGGCGTAGAGGCCGAAGGCCCCGAGGCCCCGGTGCACGATCGCCCAGGGGAAGAAGAAGATGATCTCGATGTCGAAGACGATGAAGATCATGGCCACCAGGTAGAAGCGCACGGGGAAGCGCTCGGGCGGCTCCCGGCTCGGCACGATGCCGCACTCGTAGGGCGAGGCCTTCGCCTCGGTCGGTCGGCGCGGTGCGAAGAGCCAGGAGGCCACGAAGCTGATCGCCGCGAACAGGGCGGCCAGCACCAACAGCGCGAAGACCGGGAGGTACTGGTCCACGGCTAGGTGGCGGCCTTCGCCAACGCGGCCGCCTGCTCCTGGTGCTCGTGGGCCAGCTTGTCCCTTCGGTGGAGCACGTTGCAGAGCACGCCGAAGATCAGGAGCGACCCCAGGGTGACCATGGCCGGGGGGAACCGGAGGTCGCCGAGGTCGCGGATCATGATGACCGAGATCACGGGTTGGGTGGGGTCGGCGGTGGGGACCGGTGGCGGCTGCCCGGGGATGGGCGCGGTCTCGATGGCCGGCCGCACCTGGATGAGGGCGTAGTGGGTGGGGTTGGTGATGTTCAGGGCGTCGGTGACGGTGTAGATCGCCCGGTCGACGAGCGAGTCGCCGCTGCGTTCGGGCTTGCCGCCGAGGGCGTACCCGTCGATCGCCACGTACTGGTTGGTCGCGTCGAAGCGGGCGCGCTCGCTCAAGGTGAGCTCTTCGTCGACCGTGGCCTGCGCCTCGGCACGGTCCGGGTTGGCGGCATCCAGCTCTTTCCACCCGGACAGTTCGGGGTCCTCGCTGATGGCCTCGAGGCTGGCCTGGCTCAGGTCGCCCTCGTTGACCTCGATCACCTGCCACGTCGGCGCCTCGCCGAGCGGGCCCTTGCCGTACATCCACCACACCGAGCCCAGGATGACCATCCAGCCCATGAGCCCGGTGAGCGCCACCAGGAAGCCGAGGCGCGACCCGAGGTTGGTGCCGAGGATCAGGTAGATCGAGCCGCACAGGATGACGACTGATATGGCGACCGTGAGGGCGCCGCGGATCTCGGGCTTCCAGCTGATGCCGGCGATGGTCATCACGGCCGTGGTGAGCGTGGTCATCGGTTGCTCGTCCTCTCGGTGGTGCCCTCGCGCCCGATCACGGTGCGTTCGTACTCGACGATCGCCTCGACCTGGTCCGGCGTGAACATTCCCGTGACCTCGGCGTCCTGCACCAGGTCGGGACGGAGCCGGGCGATGTCCTCGGGGGTGTTGGGGTTCGACCCGAAGCCGGGCATGCGCCCGCTGCCCTGGCCGTGGACCCCGTACTGCTTGCCCTTCTCGGAGCCGATGGTGATGAAGTCGATCATCGACTGGTACTGCGACTCGCCCTCGGGCGTCCCGGTGTTCGTGGGGAACTGGCGCTCGGTGGCCCCGTTGGTGAGGTTGGGGCCGAAAGCACCACTGCCGTTGGGGATCGCGGGCGTGCCCACGTTCTCGTCGCCGTACGACCAGCCCTGGGTGTGACAGCGCCCGCACGAGTAGCCACCGCCGGCGAAGCCGTCGGCGAAGCCCAGGTTGAAGAGGGCCTCACCGAGCGCGGCGGGGTCGTTCTGGTCGAGGCCGTCGTTCTCGGTGAGCGTGTCGAGGGCGCTCTGGACCTCGGTCCGCATCTCCTGCGGGGTCAGCTGGATCGTCCACATGTAGTCGATCAGGTTCTGGACCTGCTGTTCGTTGAGCGGGCCACCGCCCTCGACACCCCAGGCCGGCATCGGCGAGAACGGCCGTCCGTAGACGAGCACCTCGCGCACCTCGTCCTCGCTGTACCGCCAGAGCACGGTGTTGAGCGCGGGTGCCTTCCAGTCGACCTGGTCCACGTAGTCGCCGTTGGGGTCGGTGAGCGTGAAGGGGGCCACGCCGCCGACGCCCTCGGGTCCGTGGCAACCGGCGCAGTTGAGGCCGCCGTCCGCCGTCGTGGCGAACAGCTCGGAGCCGCGGTCGGTGAACTTGCGGTTGAAGTCGGCGACGGCGCCCTCTTGGCGGCCCGGCTCGTTGAGCCAGTAGAGGGGAAGGCCGAGCCCGATGATGCCGAGCAGGATCAGGCCCCAGGTGAGGGCCCGGTCGAGCACCTTGCCCTCGAGCTGCTCGTCGTCGTAGTAGGGCTTGCGGTTGGGGGCGAGCTCGAGCTCGGAGCCCACCTCGGCCTTGGCCTTGCGGGTGTTGACGAACAGATAGACGATGAAGCCGATGAAGATGACGGCGGCGACGAGGTAGCCGACGCTCCGGTACGTGCTGGCGGCCAGGACCGCTGGGGAGTTGGTCACGATCATCCGCCGATGCAGTGGGGGCCTTCGGCCTCTTGGCCGGTGGTGTTGGTGCCGATGGGCGGGCCCTGGATCACGAGGCCGGTGTTCACCGAGAGCTTGCCGCCCGAGACGGCGGTGGAGAAGCGGTCCATGCCGCGAGGAGCCGGGCCGGCCTTCTTCTCGCCGGCCTGGTTGTACTGCGAGCCGTGGCACGGGCACTCGAACCACTGCGAGGTCTCGCAGCTCGGCACCCGGCAGCCCAGGTGAGGGCACTTCTGGTACATCACCGCGATGCCGGCCTCCATCGACGCCAGCACCGGGGGCGGGTAGGCGGACTGGGCCTTGCTGAGTGCCGATTCGGGGTAGTCGGTGAGCCACATGCGGCCCTCGGCCTTGTACACGAACCCGTTGTTCGCCGCGATCTCGGCCTTCAGGTCGCTCACGTTGCCGACCGTGATCTTGGAGCCGAACCCGCCACCGAGCTTCGGCCAGATGAACGCGATGCACGCGGCACCGAAGCCGGTGAGTCCGAGGGCGAAGAAGCCGATGATGCTCCGGTTGAGGAACTGGCGGCGGGTGACACCGAGGGCGTCGGCGTCGGGCGGCACGAAGGGAGCCGGCGGGGCGGCGCGGTCGGCCAGCACCACCGCGCTGCCGCCTTGCTTCGCCTCGACGGCGGCGCGCTCGACCTCTCGACCCGTGAGCGGCCGCTCGTCGTCCGCGTCGAGCGCGCGGTCGCGGTTCTTGCCCCGGGTCTCACGCGAGAGCCGGCCGACGGCGTCGCCGGTCTCGCGTCGACGGGCCGCGGCGAAGAGCACCACGCCGGCGAGCACGACGAGCAGTGGGATGACGATGAGCAGAGCAGACACGGTCGATTACCTCGGGAGGCTCACAGGTCGAAGAAGATGCCGTCTGCCCAGGGGAAGACGAAGTTGAAGCCGGGGCCCCGGAAGAAGGAGCCGATGATGACGAGCACCGCCCAGAACATCAGGAAGAGGGTCATGAGCGAGATGACGAACTTGCGGTCCTCGGGCTTGGTGCTCGGGTTGCGGTCGATGTAGGGCGCCAGCATCAGCCCGAAGATCCCCATGCCGGGAATCGTCACCCCGGCCACCATGGGGTGGAACATGGTGAGCAGCTCCTGGAGGCCCAGGAAGTACCACGGCGCCTTCGACGGGTTCGGGGTCTGGTTGAAGTTGGCGAGCGTCAGCAGCGGGGCGTTGACGAAGATGGCGAAGATCAGGGTGAACGCCGTCACCGCGAGGGCGGCCACGAACTCGATCACGATGAGATGGGGCCAGGTGTGGACCTTGTCCATGGGCGTGGCGCGCACGTCCTGGATGGAGCCCGACTTGACCACCGTGAGGAGGCGCTGGGTGTGACCACCTGGCCCGGTGGCCACCGGGGGTGGCGCCGTCGCGACCGCGGTGCCGCCCCCCGCCGCTGGGGCGTCGGGCGTGGCGACGGTGGACCCGGCCTGGGCCTTGGCCGCCTTGCTGCGCTCGAGCAGGTGCGCGGGGATCTTGCTCTCGGCCGCCGCGCCCGGGGCCTGGTCGCCCGCCGGGGCGTCGCCACCGCCGCGCGCGGCTTCGGCCTTCTGGCGAGCCTCTTCGGCACGCTTGCGCAGATGTTCGGGGATCTCGGTCATCGCACCTCCCTACAGCGGTCCGGAGATTCCGCCGTCCTTGCGGACCCGCCAGAAGTGGATCGCCATGAAGATGACGATCACGAACGGCAGGAGCAGGACGTGCAGCACGTACCAACGCAACAAGGTCTCGGAACCGATCTCGGTACCGCCGAGCAGGGCGAACCTGACCTGATTGCCGAAGACCGGGGTGTAGCCCATCATGTTCGTGCCCACCGTGACCGCCCAGAGCGCCAGTTGGTCCCAGGGCAGCAGGTAGCCGGTGAACGAGAGCATGAGCGTGAGCACCAGCAGGATCACGCCGATGACCCAGTTGAACTCCCGAGGCGGCTTGTAGGCACCGTGGTAGAAGACGCGGGCCATGTGGAGGAAGACCGAGAGCACCATGAGGTGCGCTCCCCACCGGTGCATGTTGCGCACGAGCAGGCCGAAGGTGACCGTGGTGTGCAGCGTCTCGATGTCGGTCCACGCGGCAGCAGCCGTCGGCCGGTAGAAGAACATCAAGAAGATGCCGGTGACCGTGAGCAGGATGAACAGGAAGAAGCTCAGCCCGCCGAGGCAGAGCGTGTAGCTGACCTTCACCGCGTGACGCTTCACCTTCACCGGGTGAAGGTGGTAGAGCACGCTGTTCATGATCACGTAGGACCGGTTGCGGGGGCTGTCGGTGTAGCCCTTGCGGAACACCGAGCCTGGTCGGAAGATCGAGTTCCAGGCCTGGGAGCCCTGCACCTGGTTCCCGAGGTCGCCGGCGCGCTCGGCCAACTTGTCACTGATCTTGGGCTTGTCCTGAACCGACTTGGCCACGGGCCGTCTCCTCTTGCTCGGTCTTACCCGAGCCGCATGCCGTAGGCATAGCCGTGGGCATTGGTTCGGGCGTGGGGGTCGCCGTCGGGTGCGGGGGCGGCGATCTTGCCCATGACGATCACACCGGTGGGGCACCGGTCGACACACAGGGCACAGCGGGTACAGACATCGTCGTCGATGGTGAAGATCACGTGGTCGCGCGGGTCCTCACCCGGCTGCTCGGTGCCGACGGCGGAGTCGATCGCCTCGGGGAGCACCATGTGGATGCACTTCCAGGGGCAGATGTCGACACACCCCTCGCACATGATGCACTCGGACTGGTCGATGTGGATGAACTGCTTGGGCTTGACGGCCTTGCTGAGCCAGTCGCCGTCGACCTCCTGCAGCACGTAGTCGTCACGGAACACCGGCATCGGCGGGTTGGCGTCGGTCTTGGCCATGCTCAGGCGTCCTGTCTCACGAGCGGCCGGCCGTAGCGGGACTTCTCGACGTCGTCGCCGGGCGTCACGTCGCCCCGGCCCTGCCACTTGGCCCACAGGGCCACCATGCCCCCGAGCAGGATGCCGTAGATGGCAACCGCGATGAGGTCGCGCATCGTCTGCTTGGTGATCGCGAAGGGCAGGTAGTCGGCCAGCACGTTGCCCGGGCCGACCACGATGACGTCGGGCCGCCAGTTCAGCTCGTTGTCGGCCCAGGTGAGCCACTGGTGGGGCACCACACCGTAGGCCCAGAACATGATGAAGAAGACATAGGTGGCGGCGACCATGGCCTCGCCCCACGAGAGCCAGGTGCCCACGGGCCGACGCTTCGCGTAGATGCCGATGGGGGCGACGAGCACGACGAGCACGAGGACTGAAACGACGAATGCAACCACCGGGCCTCCTCCACTGACTCTCTCGTGAAATCGCTCTTGTGAATTCGATCACATGCTATCGAGGTGGGGTCGATGCCCTGCCTCGAACGGCCAACGGTCTACCACGACCCGACGAGGAGGGGCACATCAGCGCTGGCGGGCGGCGCGAGAGGACCGCTATCGCCGGCCGAGGCCCAGCCCTGCTTGGCCACTGCGGGCACCTTGGTCCTAAAGTGCGGCGCGTGACCGAGATCCCCGAGCACCTCCTCAAGCGCTCGCAAGAACGACGAGCGGCCATGGGCGGGGGCGGCGACGCAGGGGGCGGCACTGCCGGCACCCCTGCCGACAGTGCACCGAGCACCGCCGTCGCCGCGACCGCCGCAACCCCGGCCGTTGCCGCGGCGACGCCCACCGAGATCGAGCCGGCCAGGCCTGCGCCGGTCGCGCCCTACGTCGAGGCCGCCCTGCGCCGCAAGCGCGTCCCCCTCTGGGCCGTGCCCGTTCTGGCCGCGCTGCCCATCTGGGCGTTCATCTACGCCGCCACCCTCGAGCCGCCGAGCCTGGGCGAGAGCGACCCCCTCGCCTTCGGCGAGGCCGTCTACACCAGCAACTGCGCCACGTGCCACGGGGCCACCGGCGGCGGCGGCGTCGGGCCACAGCTCGCCGGCGGGTCGGTGCTCCAGGTCTTCGGCGATCCCGTCGACCAGATCGACTGGATCAACAAGGGCTCGCAGGGCTTCCTCGACGCCGGCGAGACCACCTACGGCGACACCGCCAAGCCCATCGCCGGCGGCATGCCCGCATGGGAGGGCGTGCTGACCCCCGAGGAGATCAATGCGGTCGTCTACTACGAGCGCACCGGCCTCTCGGGTGAGGACCCCGCCAACCCGGCGCTGATCGACCCCACCGGCGCCTTGCTGGTCGACGGCGCACCGGTGGTCCTCGCAGGCGGCGGCGGGGGCGGGCACAGCGGGTAGTGGCCCAGGACCCCGCGTCCCGCCATGACGTCCTCGTCATCGGGGGCGGGCCCGCCGGGGCGGCCGCGGGCTTCTGGCTGGCCGAAGCCGGCCACGACGTCCTGATCGTCGAGAAGAAGCACTTCCCCCGCGAGAAGACCTGCGGCGACGGGCTCACCCCCCGGGCGGTCCGACAGCTCCAGGACATGGGCCTCGAGCACCGCCTCTCCGACTTCCACCGCTACGAGGGCCTGCGCGCCGTCGCCCACGGCGTCACCCTCGAGTTGCAGTGGCCCGACCACCCCCGCTTCCCCCCCTACGGCTACGTGGTCCGCCGGCGCGACCTCGACGAGTTCGTGGCCGAGCGGGCGGTCAAGTCCGGCGCGGTGCTGCGCCAGGGCGTCGAGGCCATCCGGCCGGTCCTCCACGACGGCCTCGTGGCCGGCGCCGTGGTCGAGGACAAGGAGACCGGCGAGTCCACCGAGATCCACGCCCGCTACGTGGTCATCGCAGACGGCGCCAACTCCCGGTTCGGGCGGGCGCTCGGCACCGCCAGGGACCGCTCCTACCCCCAGGGAATGGCCATCCGGGGCTACTACGAGAGCCCGCTGCACGACACCCCCTGGATCGAGAGCGCGCTCGACGTGCGCGACCGCCAGGGCAACTCGATGCCCGGGTACGGCTGGATCTTCCCCGTGGGCGACGGCACGATCAACGTCGGCATCGGCCTGCTCTCCACGTTCCGCGACTTCAAGAGCGTGAACACCACCCACCTGCTGCGCGAGTTCTCGTCGACCGCGCCCGACTACTGGGAGATCGGGCCCGAGACGGCCGTGGGCGAGCCCACCGGCGGCCGTCTGCCCATGGCCGGTTCGGTCGGGCCCAAGTCGGGGCCCACCTTCATCGTGGTGGGCGACGCCGCCGGGTCGATCAACCCCTTCAACGGCGAGGGCATCGACTACGCCTACGAGACCGGGCGCATGGCCGCCGGGCTCATCGACGAGGCGCTCACCACCGGCAGCGGCATCGCCCTCCAGCGCTACCAGGGCATGCTCGACGACGAGTTCGGCCTCTACTTCAAGGTGGCCCGCCTCTTCGTCAAGATCATCGGGCGCCCGGCGCTCATGCGAGAGCTCACCCGGGTGGGCATGCAGTCACGCACCCTCATGGACTGGGTCCTGCGCATCATGGCCAACCTGCTCCGCGACGACGAGATCGGCGGCGCCGAGGCGGCCTACAAGGCCGTGGCCGCGCTGGCCAGGGTCGTGCCCGAGCCCCTCACCCGCGCCTGAACCGTCGCGTCGGGCCGCGCCACGGCCCCCTACCCTCCGGAATTCTTGGTGAAAGCCCCCCGGATCGGGGAAAAACACCAAGATATCCCCGGGGACTCCGGCGCTCAGGGAGGTGGCGGGGGCGGCAGCGGGTCGTGCCAGCCGCCGTAGGGCGCGGCCAGCGCGTCGGCCTCCGCGGGGCCCATGGTGCCGCGGTCGTAGAGCCTCACCTCGGGCAGGTCGTCCGAGAGCAGCGGATCGACGATCCGCCACTGCTGCTCGAGCGAGTCCTCGCGCCCGAAGCGCCGGGCGTTGCCCTCGAGCGCGTCGCCGATGAGCCGCTCGTAGGCCTCCTGGCGCATCCCGAAGACGTGCTCGTAGTCGACGTCGAGGTCGGTCGACTGGGTGACGAGGGCCTCGCCCGGTGCCTTGCTGTGGACGTGCAGGGTGACGCCGTCGTTGGCGCCGAGCCGAAAGCGCAGGTGGTTGGGGGAGGGGCGGACATCCTCGTCGGCGAACAGCAGGCGCGGCGGTGCGTTGAACTGCACCACGGCCTCGGTGGCGGTCACGCCGAGGTCCTTGCCGGTGCGGATGAGCCACGGCACCCCCGCCCATCGCCACGAGTCGATCTCGAACTTGAGGGCGATGAAGGTCTCGGTGTCCGATCCCGCCTGCACCCCTTCCTCGTCGGGATAGCCGTGGTACTGGCCCCGCACCACGTGCGCCGGGTCGAAGGCGCGCATCTGGCGGAAGATCCGGTGGTACTCGTCGCGCAGCGCGTCCGCGTCCGAGTCGACGGGTGGCTCCATGGCCAGCAAGGCCACGATGAGCAGAAGGTGGTTCTGCACGACGTCGCGTAGCGCCCCGACGTTGTCGTAGAACTTGCCGCGTCCCTCCACGCCGAAGTCCTCGGCCATGGTTATCTGCACGTTCGAGATGAAGTTGCGGTTCCACACGGGCTCGAGCATCGAGTTGGCGAACCGGAAGATCAGCAGGTTCTCCACCGCCTCCTTGCCGAGGAAGTGGTCGATGCGGAACACCGACCGCTCGGGGAAGGCCTTGTGCACCACCTCGTTGAGCTCGCGTGCCGATTCGAGGTCGCGCCCGAACGGCTTCTCCACCACGACCCGGGCGCCCTTGTTGAGCCCGACCCCCGCCAGGCCTTCGATCACGTCGTCGAACAGGATGGGCGGGATGCTGAGGTAGAAGAGGGGTCGCTCGCAGGTCGTCATCTTGGCCGCCAGCGCCGTGAAGGTGCCCGACTCCCGGTAGTCGCCGCTGACGTAGCTGATCTTGGCCGCGAGCTGCGACCAGACCGCCTCGTCGATCGTGTCGTTCCTCGCTTCGACCGACTCCCGGGCGTAGGCCCGAAGGCGGTCGTCGTCCCATTCGCGTGTGGCGACCCCGATCACGGGGACGTCGATCCGGCCGGCGAGGGCCAGGCGGTAGAGGGCGGGGAAGATCTTCTTCTTCGCCAGGTCGCCGGTGGCGCCGAACAATACCAGCGCGCCGCTCATCTCCCGCTCCCGTTCGGGCACCTCAGGCACTGCCGGCCTCCTTCTCGACGGCGTGGCCGCCGAACTGGTTGCGCAGGGCGGCGACGGCCTTCATGGCCAGCGACTCGTCCTGCTGCGACACGAACCGGGCGAAGAGCGCGGCCGAGATCACCGGCGCCGCGACCCCGTGGTTCACCGCCTCGAGCACGGTCCAACGACCCTCCCCCGAATCGGCGGCCACGCCGCGTATCGAGTCGAACCCGGGATCGGCCCGGTTGGCGGCGACGAGCAGGTCGAGCAGCCACGAGCGCACCACGCTGCCCTCCTGCCAGCACTCGAGCGCGGCCTGCACGTCGATGCCGAGCTCGGCCTTCGAGAGCAGCTCGTAGCCTTCGGCGTAGGCCTGCATGATCCCGTACTCGATGCCGTTGTGGACCATCTTGGTGAAGTGGCCGGTGCCCACCGGCCCCACATGGGCGAACCCGCCGGGCGGGGCCAGCGCGTCGAAGACGGGCTGCGCGAGGGCCACGTCATCATCGGAGCCGCCGACCATGAGGGCATAGCCGTTCTCGAGGCCCCACACCCCCCCACTGGTGCCCGCGTCGATGAAGCCGATGCCCGACTCCGCCAGGGCCGCACCGCGCCGGACCGAGTCGTGCCAGTTGGAATTGCCGCCCTCGATGACGAGGTCGCCCGCCTCGAAGAGCTCCCCGAGCGCGGTGACGGTCTCCTCGGTGGGGTCGCCGGCGGGCACCATCGACCAGGCGACGCGTGGCCCGTCGCCCGTGAGCGCCTCGGCCAGGGCCGCGAGCGACGTCACCTCGCTCGCCTCGCTGAAGGCGTCGTAGCCCACGACCTGGTGGTGGTGCCGACGAAGGCGCTCGGCCATGTTGCCGCCCATCTTCCCCAGCCCGATCATGCCCATTCTCATGGTTCTTCGCTCATCGCTCATCGCGCCCTGTCTGCTCTTCGCTCATCGCTCATCGCGCCCTGTCTGCTCTTCCCTCGCTCACCGCAGCGTGCGGTTCACGCTCTCCATTGCACTTCGCTCATCGCTCGCCGCGCCGTCAGGCTCATCGCTCATCGCTCCGTCCTGGCTCCTCGCTGAAGCTCATCACCGAGCCGCGTCAAGGGGCCGCCAGCAGGTCCTGCATCGAGACCCGGGCGGCGCGCAGGCCGTGGGTTCGCAGCGTGGCCAGGTCGCCCGCGGCCTGCGCGGCGAGCAGGGTGCCGAAGCCGAACGGCCGGCCCGGTATGGCCAGGTCGCCCCGACCGGGTGCGGCGACATCATCGACCACCTGCGCGAACACGCCGGTGGGCGGTCCGCCCTTGTGCAGCTGGCCCGTGGAGTGCAGGAAGCGGGGCCCGATGCCGAGCGTGGTGGCGATGCCCAGCCGGTCGCGCAGCGCGAGGCGGGCCCGCTCGAGCCCGGCGACCACCGGGCTGTCGGGGTCGACGTAGGCCTGGATGGCCAGGTAGTCGCCAGGGCGCACCTGGGCGAGCAGCCCGCCGAGGGGCTCGGCGGCGATCACCGGCGGGTCGCCGGCGTCGAGCACCAGCTGGGTGGCCGCCTTGGCCTCGGCCACGTTGGGCTGGTCGAACGGGTTGATGGCGAGCGCGGCGCCGCAGACCGCGGTGGCGAACTCCCAGAGCAGCACCTGGGCCCCGAGCCCGTAGGCGTTCTCGTAGGGCAGCTCGACCACCGGGTGCCCCGCGTCGGCGAGCTCGTCGAGGGCCGGGTGCCAGCCCACCGCCACGAACAGGCGGTCGTCGCCGTAGGCCGACAGGTCGTCGGCCACCGCCTCGCCGGCGACCGGGATCACGCCCGTCCCGCCCTTGCCGGTGGACTCGGCCACGAGCTGCTCGAGCCACAGGCCGAAGGTGGCGATGTCGGGGTCGAGCAGCAGAGTGAGCTTGTCGCGTCCGGCCTTGGCCGCGGCCGCCAGCACCGCGCCCAGGCGGAGCCCGGGATGACGGTAGGGGTCGGCGCCCGGGGCGAGCTGGGCGGCGAGCACGTCCGCGGCACGGAGGAGGCGCAGGTAGTCGACGCCCGCCACCGCGGCCGGCACGATGCCGAAGTACGACAGGGCCGAGTAGCGGCCGCCGATGTCGGGGCGGTTGAGGAACACGTGGCGGAAGTCGAGCTCGCGGGCATGGGCCTCGAGGTCGGACCCGCCGTCGGTGATCACCGCGAACTGCTCGGGCCGCCCGACCTTGTCCCAGAAGTACGCGAGGTGACTCGTGGTCTCGAGGGTCGAGCCCGACTTCGACGAGGCGATGAAGAGCGTGTGATCGAGGTCGAGCGCCGCTTCGGTGCGACGGACGGCCGCGGGGTCGGTGCTGTCGAGCACCGACAGCCGCGGACGGTCGTCGGGGCCCCCGAAGGTGGCCGCCACGACCTCGGGGAAGAGGCTCGAGCCGCCCATGCCCATCACCAGGACGTCGACGAACCCCCCGGCGAAGGCGTCGGCGGCGAACGTGTCGAGCGCCACGTGCCCGGCGGCGACCTCGGGCCCCACGCGGAGCCACCCGAGGCGGTCGGCAACCTCGACGGGGTCGTCCTGCCAGAGCGTGTGGTCGCCCGACCAGATGCGGGTGACCGCGTCACGGGCGACGAGATCGGCGATGGTGGCGTCGACCGCCGGCCCCAACGCGCCGAGACGCTCGCCCTCACGGGTGTTCAGCCACTCCAATGGACCGTCCTTTCGCCGTCGGCCAGTCGACCGTACTTCCCTCGGCCAGGGCCGGGTTAGCTTCTGGGTCGATGGCGCCGAAGACCGACTGGAACCCTGTCCTCCGCGCCGAGCTCGCCGAGCCCTACTGGGGCGAGCTCCAACGGTTCGTGGCCGACGAACGCGCCCGCCACCAGGTCTTCCCGCCGCACGAAGAGGTCTTCGCGGCCCTGCACCTCACCCCCTACGAATCGGTGAAGGTGGTGATCCTCGGCCAGGACCCCTACCACGGCCCCGGCCAGGCGCACGGCCTCTGCTTCTCGGTGCGGCCAGGTGTGACCGTGCCGCCGTCGCTGAAGAACATCCACGCCGAGCTCCGGTCCGACCTGGGCATCGACCCCCCCGACCATGGTTGCCTCGACGCCTGGAGCCGCCAGGGGGTCCTGCTGCTCAACACCACCCTCACGGTTCGGGCGCGCCAGGCGGCCTCGCACCAGGGCAAGGGGTGGGAGACCTTCACCGACCAGGTGATCTCGGCTGTCGACGACAAGCCCGAGCGGGTGGTGTTCATCCTGTGGGGCGCCGCCGCCCGAAGGAAGAAAGCGTTGATCGACACCAGCCGTCACGTGATCATCGAGTCCGCGCACCCCTCTCCCCTGTCGGCCCACAACGGGTTCTTCGGCAGCCGCCCGTTCTCTCGTGCCAACGAGGCGCTGATCGCCGCCGGTCGCGAGCCCGTCGACTGGGCCATCCCGCCCCGATGACGGTGCCCGTGATCGCGCACCCGGCCGGACCGGGTGCACCTGACCACAGCAGCGTCAGCGGTCGCCTCGACCGATCCAGGGCTCGACGTCCTCGGGGCGGGCGTCGGCCAGTTTGGCCAGCGCCTCGTCCACCGACCCGGCTCGCAGGATCAGGGCCCGGTTCCGGGACAGCAGGAACCCGGCGGCCACCATCTGGTCGAGCAGTGCCACGAACGGGTCCCAGAAGCCGTCGACGTCGAGCAGCACAAGGGCCTTCGCGTGCAGCCCCAGCTGGGACCAGGTGGCCACCTCGGCCAGCTCGTCGAGGGTGCCCAGGCCACCGGGCAGGGCGATGAAGCCGTCGCTGTGGTCGTACATCAGGGCCTTGCGCTCGTGCATCGAGGCGACCTCGTGCAGCTCGTGAAGGCCCGGGTGCACGACCTCACGGGCGAACAACTTCTGGGGGATGACCCCGATCACCCGCCCGCCCCCGGCGAGGCAGGCATCCGCGGTCGCGCCCATCAGCCCGACCTGGCCGCCGCCGTAGACGAGGGCGATGCCCCGATCGGCCAGCGCCGCGCCCAGTGCGCGGGCCTGCTCCACATGCCGGGGGTCATGCCCGGTCGACGAACCACAGAACACACCCACCGCCGACAGCTCGGACATCCGCCGACGCTACGCCGCCGGTGCATGAGCCCGCTCCTGGGACGCGCACGCACCGCCCGTTAGGGTTCGCGTGCCGGCAGGGCCAACGGGAGGGCGGCGATGACGACGGAGGAGCAGGTCGACGTCACCGGCCGGGTGGTGGTGATCACCGGCGCCAACACCGGCATCGGAAAGGCCACCGCGGCCGACCTGGCCGGGCGTGGGGCGGAGCTCATCCTGGCCTGTCGCAGCGAGGCCAAGGCGCGGCCGGTCATCGACGACCTGCGGGCCACATCGGGCAACGACACCATCGACTTCCTGGCCCTCGACCTGGGCGACCTGGCATCGGTACGGCATGCCGCCGACGAGCTGCTGTCCACCGACCGCCCCCTGCACGTACTGGTGAACAACGCCGGCCTGGCCGGCCAACGGGGCCAGACCACCGACGGGTTCGAGCTGGCCTTCGGCACCAACCACCTGGGCCACTTCCTGTTCACGACCCTGCTGCTCGACCGCCTGCGCGAATCGGGCCCGTCCCGGGTCGTCAACGTGGCCAGCGGCAGCCACTTCGACGCCTCGGGCATCGACTTCGACACGGTCCGGCGACCGACCCGAAGCCTGGTCGGGATGCGCGAATACAGCGTGTCGAAGCTGGCCAACGTCCTGTTCACCCAGCAGCTGGCCGATCGGGTCGATCCGGCCGAGGTCGCGGTGTTCGCCACCGACCCGGGCCCCGTCCACACCGACGTGTGGCGCCGCATGCCCGGCCCGATCTACGCGGTGTTCCGGCGGGTCATGCGCCTCAAGGCGCCGGCGGAGGGTGCTGCGCCCACCATCTTCTGCGTCACGGAGCCGGGCCTCGAAGCCGACAGCGGGGCCTACGTCGACGAGCACTGCCGGGTCGTCCCGCCCAGCCCCGTCGCCACGCCCGGCCTGGGCCGCGAGCTGTGGGACCGCAGCGAGGCCTGGGTCGGCGCCTGACCCGGCTCGCCCGGGACACCGTGCCCGTCAGACCCCCTCGGTAGGATCGGGCCATGGGCACGAGCACGAGCGCTTTCGGGGCGGGCAAGCGCGAGGCGCACGACGCCTCCGACTTCTACGGCCGCTTCACGGCGCCCGCGATCTCCACCGACGCCGAGGTCGCCACCCAGCCCGAGGTCGACCGCGTCTGGCACGGCGACTCTCGCCACATGGACGCCATCGTCGACAGCTCGGTGGCCCTGGTGGTCACATCGCCGCCCTACTTCGCGGGCAAGGAGTACGAGCTCGCACTGGGCGAGGGCCACGTGCCCTCCAGCTACCTCGACTACCTGCAGATGCTCGAAGACGTGTTCGCCGAGTGCGTGCGCACGCTCGAGCCGGGCGGGCGAATCGCCGTCAACGTCGCCAACCTGGGCCGCAAGCCCTACCGCTCGCTGTCGGCCGACGTCATCACCATCCTCCAGGATCGGCTGCGCCTGCTGCTGCGGGGCGAGGTCATCTGGTGGAAGGGCAAGGGGGCCTCGGGCTCGTGTGCCTGGGGCTCGTTCAAGAAGCCGAGCAATCCCGTGCTACGCGACCTCACCGAGCGGGTGATCATCGCCAGCAAGGGCCGGTTCGACCGTGCGGTGTCCGCCCACGACCGCGACGTCGTGCCCGTCAACGAGTCGGGCCAGGCCCTGCTGTGGGCCGACGACTTCATGGACATGACCACCGACCTGTGGGAGATCCCGTCTGAGAGCGCTCGCCGGGTCGGCCATCCCGCGCCCTTTCCCGTCGAGCTGCCCAAGCGCCTGATCGAGCTGTTCACCTACCCCGACGACCTCGTCCTCGACCCGTTCATGGGAGCGGGCAGCACCGCCGTGGCCGCCCTGCGGGTGGGCCGCCACTACGTCGGCTACGACACCGACGAGGCCTACATCGCCCTGGCCGACGAGCGCATCGCGGGCGAGCACACCCGGGCCGAGCGCTACCGCGGGCCCGTCCCGATCACCCTGCCGGCCGTGCCCGAGGCCGCCGGGGACGACGAGGACCCCATGGCCCGCGCCGTGCGCGAGGGGCGCAAGGCCAAGGACATCGCCAAGGCCCTGCTCGAGCAGTGCGGCTTCGACCAGATCCGCGACGACGTCAAGACCGCGGCCGGCGTGGAGGTCGACTTCATCGCCGTCGACGTGGACGGCAAAGAGTGGTGGTTCGACGTCTCGGGCGCCTTCACCAGCGCCCGCCCCGGCCTCCAGCGCACCGACACGCTCTGGAAGGCCATCGGCCGGGCCGCCGTGGTGCACGCGTCACGGGACCCGAGCCCCCGCTATGTGCTCCTCACCACCAACGCCCCCCGCAAGGGCAATGCCGGCGCCAAGGCCCTGAACAACGTGGTGGGCGCAAACGGCCCCATCCACGCGGTCATCGAGCTCTTGAACGAGGCCGACTGGCGGCGTCTCCGCGACTGCGCGCTGGGCGTGGACGCACCGGCCGAGCCCGGTCGCTGACCGCGCGATGGTGAGCGAAGACCTCTTCCCCCAGCGCACGAACCGGATCGCGGTCGGGGTGGTACGGGGCGACGTGCCGCAGGTGTTCCTCGCCGAGAACGTCGAGGTGCTGGGGCGCCTGCTCGCCCTCCACCTCGTGGCCCGGACGCCGGCGGCGACCGTGGGTGTATCGGCCGAGACCATCCGCGCGGCCCTCCTGGAGGAGCGCTGGGGTGATGCCGTCCTGGCCTGGATGGGCGCCACGGACAACGTGGTCGACGGCTACGACGACGAGCACGTGTGGACCGACGAGCGCCTCGACCGCACGTTCGCCGACTTCGAGCTGCGCCTCACCCCGCTCTTCCAGGATCCACCCACACCCGGCTGAACCGAGCCTGGCCCCCGCTCAGGCGGTGGCGTCGAGGGCGGGCCAGGGGGCGATGTCGCTCCACCAGGCGTCGAGGCGCCCCGTGGTGCGACACACGGCGTCGAGGGCCTCGCCCAGGTCGCTCGTGGCGAGCCCGGCCTCGCTCAGGTCGAACAGGAGCTTGCCTTTGACGTGGGTCCCCGAGCCCCGGTCGAGGCTGCGGGCGTGGCGCGACCGGCTGGCCACCAGCAGGTCCCCCACCGTCCAGAGCAGCCACCGGGCCTGGGGGATGTCACGCACGAGCAGGAAGGCATAGCGGCCGGCGTCGACGATCTTGCGCAAGGCCAACTCGTCGAGCACGAACAGGTCCTGCGGCGCCACTTCGGGGCGGAGCTGCCGCCAGCCCGCCGACAACGGCTGGCGCTTGGCCTTGAGCTCGATCTGGACGAGCTGCTCGGCGGCGCTCAGGACCTGGAAGTCGAGGCGGTCGAACGCGTTGGTCGAGGCCCGCAACAAGGTGAGCGACCGGTGCGCCACCAGCGCGTGCTCGACCTGGGCCTCGATGCCATGGCGACCGTTGAGGTCGATCACCCAGTCGGAGCTGCGGCGCTCACGCATCGGGGCTCGTCTCATCGAGATCGAGGGTTGCGGGATCGAAGCCGAGTTGCACCGCCCGCCATGGGGCCGGTCGTGGCGCGATCGGCTCGTCGGTCGTGAAGTAGTGGTGCAGGCGCTGTCGGCCGGGCAGGTCGCCCACGATCGGCACGGCGTCGAGGAGCACGTCGTTCAGCTCCGAGAGCAGGAACTCCGACGACGACCCCGCCCTGGGCATGTGCGACGTCACCAGGATCAGGGGGTGGAGGCACCCTCGCTGGGCCAGCCGCATCGCCTTGAAGCCGAACTTGAGCATGGTGTCCTGACGGCGTAGTCCGGCCTTGGGCCGGTCGGTGCGATCCGGGGTGCCACGGGCGTCGATCAGGAACCGCCGACCGTTGGCACCCTCGACGAGCGCATCGAGCGGGTAGTGGTCGATCTTCACGTAGCGCTCGACGACCGTGGCTCCCATGTCCGCCACGAAGGCCAGCGCGAGGGCGTCGAACTCCTTGCCGTGAAGGGTCGAGCGAGCCTGGGACTCCGACGCTGGGTCGGGCGGCAGGTCCTCGAACTCCTCGTCGGTCCCGCCGTCGGCGACCGGGAAGAGGCTCATGCCGACCGCCGCTCGGCGTGGGCCGGACGAGGGGCCTCGGACGCCCCTGCCGCGTCGGGCGCGACGGCAGCGAGGCGACGGCGGACCCTTGCGGGGTTGTAGACAACCCACGCCCCACCCGCCTCCACCACGCCGAGGGCGTCACCCGCCGTAACCACCCGCAAGCCCGTGTGGGCGGGGTCCTTCTCGCCGACCGGCCCCCACACCATCCGCACGTCACCGGGGAGAACTGCGCACCCCGCCACCGCCGGGCCTGCCACCGCCGGGCTCACCCGGGACACGGCCAGGTGCCGCAGGAGGTCGAGCCGCACGACGTCGTCGGCCGAGTACAGGCGCCGACCCGACCGGCCTTCGCCGGGGTCGACCGAGGGCGTGACCCACCCCTGCCGGGCCCAATGGTCGAGCTGGCGGTAGCTGATGCCCGCCGCCGCGTGGGCATCGCCGGCGAGGATGCCGCTCAACCCCGCATCCATTACCTGAGATGCATCCTGTGTAATCACAAGGGTGATTACACAGGATGCCGTTCATGTTGTCAAGCGCGGATGCTCCCGCGCCCGGATCAGATCGTGACGGCGACCGACCGGCCCGCGCCCACACCCAGGGCATTGACGGCACGAACGGTGACGCGGTGACGGCCCGCCGACAGGGAGGGGACGTCGACGCTGCGGGCCCGGGGACCGAGATCGAGGGTGGGCCCACCTCCGGACACCCTCACCCGGTACCCGGTGATGGCCGTTCCGCCGTCGAAGTAGGGGGCACGCCAGGAGACCCGTGCCGTGGTGCCGATCGCCCTCGCCTGCACATCGCGGGGAGCGTCGGGCACCGAATCCGGGGCGAGGAACCGGCCGATGAACGCGCTGTTGGTGGTGACCCGCGAGAAGATGCCCGGCCGCTCGGGCGAGCCGCAGCCGTCACCGCCGAGCACCACGCCGACCAGGAGCGGCTGGCCCCCGTTGTCGATGACGAGCGGGCCTCCACTGTCGCCGAAACAGGCGCTCGGCCCGCCGGCAACCAGCTCACCGGCACAGAGGTTGAGCACCTGGTCGAAGTCGGTGCCATAGGCCGTGGCACAGCTGCTGTCGGACACCAACGGCATGGTGACGTGGCGGAGCACCGCGGGCGGCCCCTGGATGTAGTCCTCGGTGAGCCCCCACCCGCTGACGGTCGACGGCGTGCCGGGGGCGATCAGGTTCTCCTGGCCCGGGACGGCGACCGCCACCGGCGTCTGGGTCGAGTCGGAGGCGAGCTTCAGAATGGCGAGGTCGGGCGCGAAGAAGTTGAACGACGCGTCGAGGTTCACGGTGAACTCGGGCGCCAGGCGGATCTGACGCACGTGGATGCGCTCACCGCCACCGCCCGCGCCGAGGTTGACGGTGCCCACGATCACGTCCACATTGGCGGGCCGCTCGAGGATCGGTCGCAGGACGAGGTCCCCACCGCCGGTCGGGTCGTCGATCCCGCGGAGCTCGGAGATCACGCAGTGGGATGCCGTGAGAACGGTGTCGGGGGCGATGAGCGAGCCACCGCAGAACTGGCCGCGGGCGGGGATCCCCGGAGCCCCGTTGAAGACCAGTGCGACCTGGTAGGGGAACTGACCGGGGCTGGCCGGCACACCCCCGACGATCTCGGGCTGCGCGCCGCCGCCCGCGTCATTGGCCGCTCCGGCCGGGCTCGGCCCCACCAGTCCCGTCAGAGCCACCAGCATCGCGGCAACCACAAGGCCCGTCATCGTTCTGCGCATCGATCGTTCCTCCCCGGAACCGCACTGCTGAGTGGCCCGACCCTAACCCATCAGTAGGTGCCGGCGACTTCACGCGCGCCGGCCGAGGCGAGGTCGGTGACCCGCTCGAGCTCGTCCTTGGAATGGGCGAGGCCGGGGAACAGCACCTCGTACGCGCCGGGAGCAAGGGCCACGCCGCGGTCGAGGAGGGCGTGGAAGAAGGCGGCGTAGACGGACTCGTCGGTGCCCTTGGCCGAGTCGTAGTCGGTCGGCGCCTCGTCGCCGAAGAACAGCCCGAGCAGCGACCCGAACACCGGCACCCGGGCGTGGAGGCCGGCATCGGCGAACACGTCGCGCAGCCACCCGGCCAACATCTCGGCCCGCCCGCAGAGCATCCGGTACGCCCCGTCATCGAGCAGGTCGAGCACGGCGAGGCCGGCGGCGGTGGCGAGCGGGTTCCCCGACAGCGTGCCCGCCTGGTAGACCGGACCGAGCGGGGCGAGCGACGACATCACCTCGGCCGACCCGCCGAGCGCGCCGATGGGCAGGCCACCACCGATGACCTTGCCGAAGCAGGACAGGTCGGGGCGAACGCCGAGCAGGGCCTGCGCGCCGCCCCGGTCCACCCGGAACCCCGTGATCACCTCGTCGAAGATCAACAGCGCGCCCGAGGCGTCACATGCGGCACGGAGCCCCGGGAGGAACCCGTCGACGGGCAGGACGAGGCCCATGTTGGCCGCCACGGGCTCGACGATCACCGCCGCAACGTCATCGTCGATCCGGGGCACCACGTTGTAGGGGACGACGAGCGTCTCGGCCACGGCCGACGGCGGCACCCCCGCCGAGCCGGGTAGACCCAGGGTGGCCACCCCGCTGCCGCTCTCGGCCAGCAGCGCGTCGCCGTGGCCGTGGTAGTTGCCGGCGAACTTGATCACCTTCGACCGACCGGTGTGGCCCCGCGCCAGGCGGATGGCCGTCATCGTGGCCTCGGTGCCACTGCTCACGAGCCGCACCATCTCGCACGAGGGCACCCGATCGACGATCGCCTCGGCCAACAGCACCTCGCGCTCGGTGGGCGCACCGTACGAGGTGCCGTCGACCGCGGCGCGCCTGACGGCGTCGACGATGGCGGGGTGGGCGTGCCCGGCGATGACGGCGCCGTAGCTCTGGACGAAGTCGGTGTAGCGCCGCCCCTCCACGTCCCAGACGTAGGGCCCCTCGGCCCGGGCCACGAAGTACGGCGTGCCGCCCACCGACCGGAACGCCCGCACCGGCGAGTTGACCCCACCGGGGATCACCCGTTGGGCGCGCTCGAACAGGCCGGCGTTGGTGCGGTCGGTCGAATCGGTCACGTCACCCCCCCATTCCCACCGTTCTGGCCGCGAGATCTCTTGCGTGACAACAGGTCGCCGCGGCCAGAACGGGCGGGGTCGAGGGTGTGGTGCGTCATGCGGTCAGCCAAGGAGCGTGGCCATCTCTCGGGTCAGGTAGGTGAGGATGAGGTCCGCCCCGGCCCGCTTGATAGCGGTGAGCTGCTCGAGGGCCACGGCCTCGCCGTCGATCCAGCCCCGCTCCGCCGCGGCCTTGATCATCGAGTACTCGCCCGACACGTGGTAGGCGGCGAGCGGCACGTCGACCTCGGCCCGGGCCCGACTGATCAGGTCGAGGTACGACAGGGCGGGCTTCACCATCACCATGTCGGCGCCCTCGCCAAGGTCCGCCCGGATCTCCTCGAGGGCCTCGCGCCCGTTGCGGTAGTCCTGCTGGTAGGCCTTGCGGTCGCCGCCGTCGGCGATGCTCACGTCCACGGCGTCTCGGAACGGCCCGTAGAGCGCCGATGCGTACTTGGCGGCGTAGGCCAGGATCGCCACCGGCTCGTGGGCCGCCTCGTCGAGGGCATCGCGTATGGCGAGCACCTGCCCGTCCATCATCCCGGAAGGGGCCACGATGTCGGCACCGGCGTCGGCCTGGGCCACCCCGACCAGGCCGTAGCGCTCGATGGTGGCGTCGTTGTCCACCTCGCCGGTGTCGGTGAGCACCCCGCAATGGCCGTGGTCGGTGTACTCGTCGAGGCAGAGGTCGGCCATGACCACGAGGTCATCGCCCACCTCGTCGCGCAGGTCGCGCAGGGCCACCTGGACGATGCCGTCGGGGTCCCACGCCTGCGATCCTTCCGCGTCCTTGGTGGCCGGCACCCCGAACAGCATCACCGCGGGGACGCCGAGGGCCGCGAGCTCACGGACCTCCTTGCGCAGCGACTCACGGGTGTGCTGCACCACCCCGGGCAGCGAGTCGATGGGCTGGGGCGAATCGATGCCCTCACGCACGAACAGCGGGGCCACCAGGTCGTCGACCGACAGCCGGGTCTCGGCCACCAGGCGCCGCATCGCCGGCGTGCGCCGCAGGCGCCGCATCCGCCGCTGGGGGAAGCTCATGGCCCGGATCCTACGACCAGCCCCTCCGTCACCCCATTCCCGAGGCAATGGCGGGCGGGTTCCGGCCGCTATTGCCTCGGGTTGGGGGCCGGCGGCGGTGGTTCGGCTGTCGGCGAAGCGGGCGTGGGTCAGGGGGCGTGGGTCAGGGGGCGAGATGCGCGATGAGGGCGGCGACGAGGCCGGGAATGGTGTGGACGTCGGCGACGAGATCGACGCGCAGGCCGTGCTCACGGGCCGTGTCGGCGGTGACGGGGCCGATGCAGGCCACCACCGGCGGCACCGGGTCGTCGCCCTTCACCTCGAGGTAGCGGGTGACGGTGGACGAGGCGGTGAACGTGATGATGTCGGCCGAAGCGGCGGCCGCACGATCGGGGGCGGATGGCTGACCGGTGACCGAGCGGTAGGCCTCGACCACGTCGACCTGCCATCCGGCGGCACGAAGGCCGTCCGGCAGCACGTCGCGCGCCACCGCGGCCCGGGGCAACAGCACCCGGCCGGGCCGGTCACCACCGGCGGGTGGGTCGGGGAAAGCAGTGAGCAGCGACTCGGCCACGTATTCATGGGGCAGCAGGTCGGCGACGACGTTGCCGGCAGCCAGCGCGGCGGCGGTGCCCGGACCGATGGCGGCGACCTGCACCCCGCCCAACGCACGGGCGTCGCGCAGTTCGGCCAGGAACCTGGTGGCCCCGTTCGCCGAGGTGAGCACCACCCAGTCGTAGCCGGACAGGTTCGCGGCCGCCGCCCGCAGCCCGGCACCGCCGTCGTCCGGGTCGGTGATCTCGATGGTGGCCAACTCGACGGTGGCGGCGCCCGCAGCTTGTAGCGCCCGCACCAGGGTCGATGCCTGCTCGCGCGCCCTCGTGACCACGATCCGCTTCCCGAACAGCGGGCGAGACTCGAACCAGGTCAGGTCCTGCGCGGCCACGTCGCCGATCACGATGGTGGCCGGCGGGGCGAGGCCCGCATCGGCGAGCGTGCCCAGCGTGGCCCGGATGGTGCGCTGCTCGGGACGGGTGCCCCACTGCACCGACGCGGCCGGGGTGGCGGGCGCCAGCCCCGCGGCCAACAGGCGCTCGACGATGGCCCCGATCCGGCCCACGCCCATCAAGACGATGATCGTGCCGCCCACCCGGGCCACCGCTTCCCAGTTCACCGACCCTTCGGGCTTCGACGGGTCCTCGTGGCCGGTGACGACCGTGAACGAGGTGGACGAGTGGCGCAAGGTCACGGGTATGCCCGCGTAGGCCGGCACGGCGATGGCCGACGTGATGCCCGGCACCACCTCGAACGGCACTCCCGCCTCGAGCAGCGCCGCCGCCTCCTCGCCGCCGCGGGCGAACACGAACGGGTCGCCGCCCTTCAGCCGCACCACGGCCTGGCCCAGCCGTCCGCGCTCGACCAGCAGCGCGTCGATGTCCTCCTGCGCCATCGCCGCGTGGCCAGGTGCCTTGGCCACGCTGATGCGCTCGGCCGCCCGGGGGGCCAGGGCCAGCAGCCCCTCCAGTGACAGCCGGTCGTAGACCACCACGTCGGCCACGGCCAGTACCTCGGCGCCCCGCACGGTCAACAGCCCCGGATCACCGGGCCCGGCACCCACGAGGTAGACGGTCATGGCGTCAGTCCATCACGAGTCCCCCCTCGACACGGGGATCAGACACGGGGATCAGAGGAGGGAGGCACCGCCGTGGTCGTCGAGCAGCGTGCGGGCCAGGGCCCGACCGCACGCGTCCGCATCAGCCTGGGTCGCCTCGGCCGCATCACGCAGCACCACATGGCCGTCGAGCGAGGCGAGCAGGCCCTCGATGGACAGCGCCCCTTCCCCGTCGACCGTGGCGAAGGCACCGGCGGGCAGGTCGCAGTCGCCCCCGAGCTCGGCGAGGAACCCCCGCTCGGCGTCGACGGCGGCCCGGCTCGGGACGTGCTCGATGCCGGCCAATACCGCGAGGGTGGGGGCATCGTCGACCCTGGCCTCGATGGCCAGCGCGCCCTGACCCACCTGCGGCAACATGACACCGGGCGAGAGCACCTCGGCGACCCGGTCGGCCACGCCCAAGCGCTCGAGGGCGACTGCGGCCATGACGATGGCGGCGAAGCCCGACGCCTTGTCGAGGCGGGTGGCGATGTTGCCCCGGAGCCCACTGAAGGTGAGGTCGGGACGCAGCCAGGCCAACTGCGCCCGGCGGCGCACCGAGCCGGTGGCGACCTGCGCCCCGGTGGGCAGGTCGGCGAGCGTCGAGCCGACGAGCGCGTCACGGGGCTCGCCCCGCTCGGGCACCGCCGCGAGCACGAGCCCGTCCACCACGACCGACGGCAGGTCCTTCGCCGAGTGCACGGCCAGATCGGCACGACCCCCGAGCACTGCGGCCTGGACCTCCTTCACGAAGACGCCCTTGCCGCCGAGCTCCCAGATGGGCCGGTCGGCCAGCCGGTCACCGGAGGTCTCGACGACGACCGGCTCGAGCTCGATACCGGCCGGTGCCAGGAGCGTGGCCACGTGGGCGACCTGCCAGAGGGCCAGCGGGCTGCCCCGCGTGGCAGCGCGGAGCCTCACGCGCCTAGAGGTCGAACAAGCTGCGCAGGGACTCGGCGAGACGCTCGCCACGGGGCGTGCCGGCTGCGTCCTTCAGGCGCACGGTGGGCTCGTGGAGCAGCTTGGCGAGGATGGCCCTCGTGAGGGCTTCCACCGCCTCGCTCTCGCGCTCGCCCAGACCGTCGAGCCGTGACCGGTAGCGGTCGAGCTCGCCCTGGCGGATCTCGTCGGCCCGGTCGCGCATGGCCGTCACCAGCGGGGCCACCTCGCGGGCGGTGCTGACGGTGAGGTAGCGATCGAGCTCCTGGGCGACGATCCGGTCGACCGCGGTGACCTCGCGGCGGCGCTCCTGCACGCCGGCCTCGGCGAAGACCCGGAGGTCGTCCATGTCGAGCAACGTGATGCCGTCGACCTCGGCCACCGCCACGTCGATGTCGCGTGGCACCGCGATGTCGACGATGAGCAACGGTCGCCCGGGGCGGTCGGCCATCACGGGGACGAGATCGGCCTGCTCGAGCATGATCGACGACGCACCCGTCGAGGTGAGCAGCAGGTCGACGTCGACCAGGGTGGCGGGGACGTCGTCGACGTGCACGGCCCGCCCCCCGATGCCCGCTGCCAGCTCCTGCGCCTTCGCCCAGGTGCGGTTGGCCACGAGCACCTCGGGCGGGTTGGCCCCGTCGGCGTCGGCGAGTGAAGCGACCATGCCCTGGCCCATGTCGCCGGCGCCGAGGACCAGGATGCGGCGCCCACCCAGGCTGTCGAGGCGATCGGTGGCCATCGCCACCGCCGCCTGGGCCACCGACGTGATGTGACGGGCGATGCCGGTCTCGGTCCGGGCCCGCTTGCCCACCTCGAGCGAGTGGCGGAACAACATGTTGAGCGACGGCCCTGCGGCCTGCTCGGCCTGGGCCCGCTCCCACGCGGCCTTCACCTGGCCCAGGATCTCGCTCTCGCCGAGCACGGCCGAGTCGAGCCCGGCGGCCACGCCGAACAGGTGGGAGACGGCCTCGCCGTCGTAGTGGGTGTAGAGGTGGTCGCTGAACGCCTCTGGCGGCAGGTAGGCCATCTCGGACAGGAAGTTGCGGATGTCCTGGTAGGCGGGGTGGAACCGTTCGACGACCGCATAGACCTCGGTGCGGTTGCAGGTGGAGAGCACCACCGCCTCGCTGATCTGATCGCGTGAGCACAGGTCGGCCAGCGCCTTGGGCAGGTGCGCGTCGCTGACCGTCATCCGTTCGAGAAGGTCCAGAGGGACCGTCCGGTGGTTGAGCCCGACTACGACGACAGACACGCCTGTAAGCGCTCCTTGGCTTCGGCGACGCGACCCTCACGGATCAGCTCAAGCATTCCCGAGTCGAGCGCGCTTTGCCAGTCAAGACCCTCGGTCGACCGCCCGGACGACCGGATGACCTCACGCTCGTCGGCCAACACCGTGAGCAGTGTCTCGTACTCGGGCCCGAACTCCTCCGCGAATCGCCGCCGCAGCCAGGTCGCCACGGCCGGGCTGTGGCCTCCGGTGGCGAAGGTCACGAGCAGTCGGCCCTGACGGATCCGTGACGGCAGGGTGAAGGCGCAGTTGTCCGGGTCGTCGGCGCTGTTGACGAGCACGCCGGCCGCCTCGCCGTCGGCGAAGACCGCGTGGTTGACCGCCGGGTCGTCGGTGGCGGTGATCACCAACCGGTACCCGGACACCTCCCCGGCGGCGTACGGCCGCGTCTCCCAGGTGACGCCGTCGCCGGCCATGGCCCGCACCTCGTCGGCCACCACCGGCGCCACCACGTGGACGAGCGCACCGCACTCCACCAGGCCGGCCACCTTGCCCGCCGCCACCCGACCACCGCCGACCACGAGGCAGCGGCGCCCGGACACCCGCACGTTCACGGGATACAGGACCTCGTCGAGGGGCACCGCTCGCGTGCCGGGCCGGGCCGGCTAGGCGCCGGCGGTCCGGCGCTCCTCGGTCGGGTCGGTGCGCCGCTGTTGGTAGAAGCTCAAGATCTGCAGCTCGACGGCCAGGTCGACCTTGCGCAGCGACATGTCGGCGGGCACCGTGACGACGGCCGGCGCGAAGTTGAGGATGGAGCTGACGCCCGCCGCGACCATCCGGTCGGCCACGTCCTGGGCGGCACCGGCCGGGGTGGCGATGATGCCGATGGCGGCCTGGTGCTCGGCCATGATCTCGGGAAGCTCGTCGATGTGGCGCACGACGATGCCGGCGATCGACCGACCCACCTTGGAGTCGTCGGCGTCCACCAGGGCGGCGACCGGGAAGCCGCGCTCGCCGAAGCCCCCGTAGTTCGCGAGGGCCTGGCCCAGGTTGCCGACCCCGGCGATGACGACCGGCCAGTCGTGGGTGAGGCCCAGCTCGCGGCTCATCTGGAACAGCAGGTACTCGACGTCATAGCCCACGCCGCGTGTGCCGTAGGATCCGAGGTAGGACAGGTCCTTCCGCACCTGTGCGGCGTTCACGCCCGCAAGCTCGGCGAGGCGCTCCGACGAGATGGTGGCCGTCTTCTCCTCGGCCAGCACGAGCAGGCTGCGGAGGTAGACCGGCAGGCGGGCGACCGTGGCCTCGGGGATGCGCCGGGTCGTTCTGGATTGCGGACGACCCTCCATCGGGAGCCGAGGGTACGCCCTCGTGCACGCGTTCACAATGTCGGGGGCGCCTCGCCCGACACCCGTACCCGGCCGGGTGCGGAGGGCGTCGGCCAGCCCGCTCGGGCGCCGGCTACCGCAGTGAGCGGCGCAGGACCTTGCCCGAGGCGTTCTGGGGGAGCTCGTCGACGAACATCACCTTCGAGGGGCACTTGTAGCGGGCCAGGTGCTCGGCGCACCACGAGATCACGTCGTCCTCTTCGACCGCGAAGCCGTCGGCCACGACCACGAACGCCTTGACGGCCTCACCCGAGTGGGGGTGCGGTACCCCGACCACGGCCGCTGCCCTAATGGCGGGGTGGTTGTCCAGCACCGCCTCGACCTCGGCGGGGTAGACGTTGAAGCCCGACACGATGACGAGCTCCTTCACCCGGTCGACGAGGAAGAGGAAGCCGTCGTCGCTGACCACGGCCAGGTCGCCGGTGCGCAGCCACCCGTCGGGCGTCAGCGCGGCGGCGGTGGCGTCGGGGTCGTTCCAGTAGCCACCGAAGACGTTCGGCCCACGCACCCACACCTCGCCCGAGTCGCCGATGAGGACGTCGTCCCCGTCGGCGTCGACGAGTCGCATCTCGACGCCGCTGATCGGTCGGCCGATCGATCCGATGGGCGCGTCGGTGCCGTTGGTCGTGGCCACCACCGGCGACGTCTCCGTGAGGCCGTAGCCCTCGGCCAGGTGCAGCCCGAAGCGCTCCTCCACCCGCCGGGCCACGTCGTCGGGGAGCTTCGCGGCGCCCGAGGTGGCGAGCCGGACCGACGCCGTGGACGTGCGGTCGGCGTCGGGTTGGTCGGCGAGCGCGGCCCACATCGTCGGCGGGCCCGAGACCAGCGTCACCGAGTGGCTCTCGATGGCCTCGAGCGCGGACGACGGGTCGAACCGCTCGACGAGCAGCACCGCGCTTCCCGTGTGGAGTGCGCCGCCCAGCACCACGTTGAGGCCGAAGATGTGGAAGAGCGGGATCACGCCGAAGCTCACGTCGTCGGGCTCCTGCGCGGGCCCGGGGCTGGCCTTCACCTGCTCGAGGTTCGAGCGGAGGTTGCCGTGGGTGAGCATGGCGGCCTTCGGTGATCCGGCGGTGCCACTGGTGAACATCAGCACGGCGAGGTCGTCGTCGGCCCGCTCGACCACCGGCACCGGATCGGCCCCGAGCAGGTCGTCGAAGAACACCGACTCGCCGACACCCGAGCCCGCCGCGCCCACCACGTGCTCGAGGGCCGGCGTGGACGAACGGTCGACCGAGGCGACCGCCCCGCGGCCAGAAGGCCCCACGACGAGTGCCCGCGCGCCGATGGACGCGAGCTCGCGTTCGAGCTCGCGTCGGGGGCTCGACGGGTTGAGCGGCACGGCCACGAGCCCGCTTCCGAGCACTGCCAGGTACGCCACCACGAAGTACCAGTTGTTGGCACACAGCAGCGCCACCCGGTCGCCCGGCTCGAGGCCGAGCCCCACGAGCCCGCCGCGGAACCCGGCCACCTGCTCCCGGAGCTGCCCGTAGGTGGTCTTCTCGCCCCGGCTGATGAGCGCGACGGCGTCGTCGGGGTGCGGCTCGATCATGGTGACGAGGTTCACGGTGGCTCAGTATCTCCCGCTCGGGATCGCTTCGGCGCCCGGCTCGCCCCCGAGCCGCCGTCGACAAGCGCTCGGCCTCGGTGGCGCCGGTTCGCTCAGTCCAGCAGATACCGGTGCCGATAGCGACATCGTGACGACCGCGATCGAGACCGACGGGCTCACCCGCGCCTTCCCGAGCGGCACCGCGGTCGACGGACTGACCTTCGACGTTCGCTCGGGCGAGGTGCTGGCACTGCTCGGGCCGAACGGGGCCGGCAAGACCACCACCATCCGGCTCCTCAACGGTGTGCTGCGACCCGACCGGGGAAGCGCCCGGGTCCTCGGCCTCGACCCCGCGGTCGACGGCGACGCGGTTCGGCGACGGACCGGGGTGCTCACCGAGAACGCCGGTCTGGATGAACGACTGACTCCCCGCGAGAACCTGGCCTTCGCCGCCCGGATCCGGGGGCTCGACAGCCGGGACGCCGACCGGCGCGCCGCGGGCCTGCTCGAGCGTTTCGCCATGAGCGCCGAGGCGGACCGCCAGATCACCGGCTTCTCCACCGGGCAGCGGAAGCGGGTGGCCCTGGCGCGGGCGCTGCTGCACGACCCCGACGTCCTCTTCCTCGACGAGCCCACCTCTGGCCTCGACCCGGCCGCCACGCGGGACGTGGTCGACCTGATCGGGTCACTGGCGGCGGACCACGGCCGCACGGTCATCCTGTGCACCCACTTCCTGGGCGAGGCCGGCCGACTTGCCGACCGTATGGCCGTCCTGCACCACGGGCGCCTCCAGGCCTTCGGCGAGCCCGAGGCCATCGCCGCCGAACTCTGGTCCGGGCTCGGCGTGGACCTCGACCTGGGCGCAGAGGCCGGGGCCGCGACCCTGGCGCGGATCCAGCGCGTCGACGGCGTGCTGGACGCGACGGCGGTCGACGGCGGCGCGTCCGTGCTCGTGCGTGACCGTGAGGTGCTGCCCGGCCTGATCGCCGCGCTCGTGGCCGCCGACGTGCGGGTGTACGCCGCCACGCCCCGGCCACCCACCCTCGAGGACGTCTACTTCGAGCTCGAGGCCCGCCGCAGCAAGACCCCGGGCGGGCAGCCTGACCTCGCCGAGCGGGCGGCATGACCCGGATCACCAACATGGGGGCGGTCGTCGCCAAGGACCTGACGGCCGTTCGCCGGTCGAAGGCGGTGCTGCTGCCGATGCTGCTGGTGCCCACCCTGCTGTTGATCGTGCTTCCGCTCGTCATCGGCCTGGCGGCGTCGCATTCGCAGACGATCGAGGTCAGCTCGTTCCTCGACAAGCTGCCCCACGGCGTGGCCGACCCCATCACCAGGCTCCCCCAGCGCGAGCAGATGGTGGTCCTGGTCAACGGCTATCTGCTGGCGCCGCTCTTCCTGATCGTGCCGCTCATGGTGTCCGCCGTCCTCGCCGCCGACGCCTTCGCCGGCGAGAAGGAGCGCAAGAGCCTCGAGTCGCTCCTGCACCTGCCGCTCCCCGACCGTGACCTCTTCCTGGCCAAGCTGGCCGGCGCCTTCCTCCCCGCGTTGGCCGTGTCGTGGATCGGGTTCGTGTGCTTCGCCACCGTCGCCAACACCGTGGCGTGGCCCGTGATGCACCGTCTGTTCCTTCCAACGCGCCTCTGGATGGTGATGATCATCTGGGTCGCACCGGCGGTGGCGGCGCTCGGCCTCGGCGTGATGGTGCGGGTGTCGGCCCGCGCCCGCACGGCCCAGGAGGCCAACCAACTCGGCGGCGCCGTCATCCTGCCGCTGATCTTCCTGGCCATGGGCCAGGCGACCGGCATCCTGCTGGTCGACATCGCCGTGGCCGTCGCCATCGGCGCCGCGCTCTGGGCCCTCGCGGCCTTCCTCATCCTCCGCGGGGCCGGCCGCTTCACCAGGGACCAGCTCGCCGCCACCGTCTGACAGGGCAGGATCTCTGCACGCACGACCACGAACTCAGCGCATCTACTGCGCTGAGAGGGGTGTAGCGGCGCTGAGTTGGTCAGCGGGCGAGGAAGAAGAGCTGCAGGGCGGCGGCGCCGAGGATGAGCATCAGCAGGATGGCCATGGTGATGGTGGTGCCCTTCCTCATCGGGACGTCCTCTCGGTGAGCGCGACCGGGGTGGGCACGCGGGCGGGTGGATCATCGGCGACACCCTCGAGCGATTCGATGGTCACCTCGTCGCCCTCGGCGAGGCCGAGCGTGGCGGCGGCCGATTGCCCGGCGGCAGCGATCGCCAGGAGTCCGTAGGAGTCGGTGAGCAGCCCGATGTCGCCGGTCTTCAGGTCGGTGTAGACCTCGGCCCGGCGCGCCGACCGGGTGGTCTGGCCGAACCGGAGCTGCACCCGGTCGCCGAAATCGGCCAGGTCGCCCGGATCGGCGTTGAGCTGGGCGTTGCCGAAGCGGTCGACCCACAACACCTGAGCGGACACCACGCCGTCCTCCGTGCGGCTGAGCGGCAGGACGCCCGGCTGGAGGGCCGACGGGTCGACCGGCTCGCCCAGCTCGCCGAGGTCGACCCCGAGGCACAGTTGGGCGGCCACGGGGGCAAAGATGTCACGTCCGGCGAAGGTGGGGCCCGGGGCGGGCAGATGGACGTCGGTGTTCGTGAGCTCGACGGCGCGGGTGGCACCTCCGACCATCGCCACCGCCGGGGCGAGCAGGCCGTTGTCCGGGCCCACCAGCACCGAGACGCCGTCGCCCACCTCGACCGCGACGGCCCGCCGGGCGCTGCCGACCCCGGGGTCCACCACGGCCAGCACCACGCCGGGGCACAGGTACTGGGCGCTGCGTGCGAGTAGGAGCCCGCCGGCCCGAACATCGTGAGGGGCGATGTCGTGGGTGAGGTCGACCACGGCCACGGCGGGCGCGATCGAGCGGATCACCGAGTGCACGACGCCGACGAACTCGTCCACACGGCCGTAGTCGGAACAGAACGTGATGGTGTCGTACCGGAGGGCCATGTCGGGCCCGACGCTACCGCTCACCACGCTGTCCCTCACCACGCTGTCCCTCACCACCCGGCCGCCCGGTCACCGCGATCATGGGCGACCCGTCCGCGTTCGTCGGTGGTCGGTGGCCGGAGGTCGGTCGAGCACCGCAAGCTCGCCCGGTGAAGACGACCGGCTATCCGGCCTCGGTGTAGCGGGCGGCCAGGAAGTCGTCGATGTCGTTCTCCTTGATCCGGTACGACTTGCCGACCCGGATCGCGGGCAGGTCGCCAGCCTTGATCAGCCGGTACACCGTCATCGTCGAGACTCTCATGAGATCTGCGACCTCGGCCACTGTCAGCAACCGCGCTCGCGCATTGGACTGCGCCAGAGGAATCACCCCTTACTCCGCTTGCGTCGGACGCTAGCGCGGTGTTGCTGATGGGGAAAGTGGGGCAGGTGAGTCGCCGACCCGCCGCCGCGTCCGGAACAACGCCGCGTCCGGAACAAGACCGCGTTGGGCCGCTCGGCGGTGTCCTCGGAGAGGCGCTCGCCCGGCCGGCACGGCACGGTTCCGGTGGGCGGGGCCGCGCAGACCGCTCAGGCGCGTCCCATCTCGCGCGAGCGCTCGGTGGCGGCGGCCACGGCATCGGCGAAGGCCTCACGCACGCCCGCCCCGTCGAGCACGGCGAGTCCCGCGGCGGTGGTACCGCCCGGCGAGGTGACCGCGATGCGGAGGGCCTCGGGTCCGTCGTCCGTCTCGGTGAGCAGGCGGGCCGCCCCGAGCAGGGTCTGGGCGACGAGTGCCTCGGTGATGCCGGCGGGCAGGCCTGCCTCGGTGCCGGCCTTGATCATTGCCTCGGCCACCAGGAACACGTACGCCGGGCCCGAGCCCGACAGGCCGGTCACCGCGTCGAGGTGGGCCTCGGGCACCCGCACCGTGATGCCCACCGCCGACAGGATGGTGTCGGCCCAGTCGAGGTCGGCGTCGGTGGCGGCGACACCAGCGGCGATGGCCGCTGCCCCGGCACCGACCAGAGCCGGTGTGTTGGGCATGGCCCGGACCACCGGCGTACCCGGGGGCAGTGCGCCCTCGAGGGTGGCGAGGGTGACCCCGGCGGCGATGGAAAGGACGCGTGCGGGCGCTCGCAGCGCACCACACGCGGCGACCACGTCGTCGGGCTTCACCGCGATCACCACGCCGTCGGCGACGATCGGCTCTTCGACGACGGCCAGGCCCGGGATGCGCTCCGACAGCTCGGCGCGTCGTCCTGCCACCTTCTCGACCACCGCGAGCGACGCCGCAGGCGCCCAGCCTGCGCTCACCAGGCCCGAGACCAGTGCCTCACCCATCCGCCCGCCACCGACCACCAGGAGCTTCGCTGTCACGGCGGGACGTTACCGCCCCATCTGGCCGCAGCACGTCGTCGTCACCGGGGTGAACCCGCGACCGCGGCGGTGGCTTCGGTGGGCCGCACCCGCCACTGCGCCGCGAGCATCCCGAAGGCGAGCGCGCCGCCGACCGTGAAGGCAGCACCGGCACCCAGGGCACTCAGCGCCGCGCCGGCAGCCAGCGGCCCCGCCACCTGCCCGGCCCGGGCGGCACCGACCCAGACCGCGACCACCGCCCCTCGACTGGCCGAGGGCGCCGAGCCCGCCACGAAGTCCTGGTAGGTCGGGATGCTCAGCCCCTCGCCGATCCCGTAGACCATGGCGGCCAGCAGGAGCAACGGCAGGGTGGGAGCGAGGCCGATGCCGACGAAGGCAATGGCGAACGACGCGGAGCCGACGAGGACGAGTCGACGCCCGCCGTAGGCCGCCCGCAGGCGCCCCACGAGCAGCGCCGCACACGTCGAGGTGAGCGCAGGGGCGGCGAGCACGAACCCGCGGGGCGCGGCGCTGAGGCCGAACCGGCTCTCGAGCAGGACGGGGAGCACGGTGAGGTAGAGGCCGAAGATGAGGAAGAAGATGACGAAGGCCGCCAACGTGGCGCGGAACAGGAGGGGACGGCGGAGCACCCGGGCGGCGTCGCCGAGTTGGGTCACCACCCGGGGCTGCGGCACGAGCGCGACGTCGGGGAGCCGGCGCCAGACGACCAGGGCCGTCACCAGCGCGAGCGGGTACGGGGCGAAGGCGAGGCGCCAGCCGCCCACTTCGGCCAACAGGCCGCCGACCGCGGGGAACACGGCCAGCGACACCGTGAGCGTCGCCGAGTTGCGGCCGATGAGGCGCGCCCGCTCGGCGCCGGTCCAGTGGTCGCCGATGATGACCACGGCCAGGTTGATGAGGCCGGCGCCGCCGACGCCCTGCAAGAGGCGGAACAAGAGGAGGAGCGCGAAGGAAGGTGCCAGCCCGGCGAGGCCGCCGAACAGGCCGAAGACCACGAGACAGGGCACCAGCACCGGGCGGCGCCCGAAGCGGTCGGCGAGCACGCCGATGAGCGGGGCCACGACGATTCCCGGTATTGCGCCTGACGCCACCAGCAGCCCCGCCCGGCTGTCGGGCTGGTCGAAAGCCGCGAGGATGTCGGGGATCGACGGGCCGATCAGGGTGTTGTTCAGGATCCCGGTGAGGGTGATCGAGTAGATCAGCAGGAGCGGTGGCGGTCCGGCGTTCGAGGGCCGCCGAGAGCCCAGGGACCGGAGCATCGTCACCCGCACTTCCCCAATCCGAGCGGCCGCGCCCGGTCCCCGGGCTCGGTGCGCACGGTACATTCAAAGATACTGAAAATCAATGAAATAACAACAGAAAGTGTTAGCCGGCACGGGAGGCGAAGCCGATGCGGAGGGCAGGCCGGAAGAACTGCTCCACGTAGGCGTAGAGCGAGCCCACGACCCGGTCGAGCTCGTGGGTGTCGAGGGCGGTGTTGGGGAGCTGACCCACCAGGAACACCGCGTCCTCGGCACCGATCGCGAACGCGGCCCCGAAGAGCGTGAGGTTCCGGCGGAGCAGGTGCTCGTAGAACGCCGCGTGGTTCTCCTCGGGCGCCGGCATCACGTAGGTCTCGTAGCGGAGCGTCCGTTGGCCGAGCGTGAACCAGATGGTCGAGGTCGACTTCTCCTCACCGACGAGCCTCACGTACCAGCGTCGCTCGCCCGGCTCGCCGCGGTCGACCGCAGCGACGGCGGGGTTCTCGTCCAGCTGGTCGGTGAGCCACCCGTCGATCAGGCGGCTCAGGCGATCGAGCTCGTCGACGCTCGAGGGAGGGTCCGGCACCGGCTCTTACCCGCACTCCACCAGCGAGCGGGCCATGAGGTCGGTGTGCAGCCGTCGCAGCCGGGCCGCGGTCGTCGACCAGGTGTACCCGGCGGCCCGGTGCGCGGCGGCGGTCGACAGCTCGGCGGCCAGCACCGGCCCGTCGAGGATCTCCTCGACGTACGACGCGTAGACCGCCGGGTCGCGCCCGTCGACCAGGAAGCCGGTGCGACCGTGCTCGACGATGGTGCGGAGCCCACCCACGGCCGCGGCCACGACCGGCGTCCCGCACGCCGCCGCCTCGAGCGCCACGAGCCCGAACGACTCGGACCGGCTGGGCACCAGACAGACGTCCGCGGCCCGGTAGTAGGTGGATAGGAGGTGGTGGGGTTGGGGCTCGACCCAGGTGATGCGGTCGGCGACACCCAACCGTGACGCCAACTGCTGGACCCGGTCGACCTCGTGGCGGCCGCCGACCCCGCTGGCGCCCCCGACCACCAGGAGCACGGCATCGGGGTGCGCGAGCGAAGCCAAGGCGCGGACCGCCACGTCCACACCCTTGAGGGGTTGGATGCGACCTACGAACAGGAGCACGGGATGGCTTCCCAGCCCGAGGGCCGCACGGGCACCGGGCTTGCCGCCGGGCGAGAAGAAAGCGTGGTCGACCCCGGGCGGCACGATCTCGATGCGACTCGGATCGGCCCCGTAGAGCCTGGTCAGCTGCGACGCCTCGGCCACCGACGAGGCGAGGATCGCGTCGGAGCAGCCGATCACCTCGGCCTCGGCGTGCACCCGGCGGCCCGGCTCGACGTCGCCGGTCTCGGCCTTCACGCGGGCCAGGGTGTGGAACGTGGACACGAGGGGCAGGTCGAGCCGGTGCTTGATGCGGTGCCCGGCGACCCCCGACAGCCAGTAGTTCGCGTGCAGTGTGTCGACGTCTCCGATGCCCTTGATGTGGTCGGCCACCCAATCGGCGTAGCGGTCGACGATGGCCGGGAGCTGCTCCTTGGTGAGCTCGAGATCGCCCGCCGGGACGTGCACGACACGGAAACCCGGCTCGACCTCGACCACGTCGGGCAGGTCGGCGTGCCACCTGCGGACGTAGACGTTGCAGGCGACCCCTGCCTGCGCGAGCGATCCGACCAACTCGCGCACGTACACGTTCATGCCCCCGCTGTCGCCCGCCCCCGGCTGGGTGAGGGGTGACGTGTGCAGGGAGAGGACCGCTACGTTGGGCACGATGAGCTGAACACCGCCGATGCCATCAGGATTCCGGCCGCGACCGGCTCATGCCTCCAGCTGGCGGCGGACCGGCTCCTGGCGGAACGACTCGTAGATGTGCACGAGCGTCTTCTTCTGGTCCTCGCCGATGTAGGGATCGCGTCGGATCTCGGCGACCAGGTCCGGCGCACCGTCGCGCTCCTCGAGGATGCCCGCCCGGATGTACAGCTCTTCCGAGGAGATCTCGAGGGCGCGGGCGATCTGGCGCAGGATCTCGGCCGACGGCTTGCGCATGCCCCGCTCGATCTGGCTCAGGTAGGGATTGGAGACCCCGGCCATCTCGGAGAGCTTGCGGAGCGACAGCTGCCCGACCCGCCGCTGGTCGCGGATGAACTCGCCCAGATCGCGCCAGCGCTCCTCGAATTCGTCGCGCATGGGTGCCAAGTGTACGCGACCATCGCGAGCAGTTGACAAACCACGGCAAGCGGTCCCCACGGCCCCCGGAGGCTTCACGGGGAAGCGGCCCGCCGCCACGATTCACTTCAGGAGCGACTCGACGTTGGCCTCGCCGTCTCGGTACCGACGCTTGATCTCGTTCTGGAGGGCGTCGATGCACACGTGCAACTCGTGGCGCCGGGACGAGACCACCGCCTCGAAGGAGCGCAGTCGCTCGCTCATGACCTCGAGCGTCGGATCGTCCATGGCGGGCAGGTCACCCAGGTCGATGCCGCCGATGATCTCGTCGAGCGAGGCCTGGAGCTCCGGCGGCACCACCGCCGGCTGGATGTCCTGGGGCGGTCGGCTCGCCCCGGGCCCACGTCCGTGCTCGGCGAGTATGTCGGGCAGCTGGCCGATGAGCTGGGAGACGTCGCCGGCATCACCGCCCTCGCGGCGACGCGTCCGCTCGTGGTTCACGATGTCGAGATGACCCTGCGCGAGTCGACGCAGGTACGACACGCCGTTCTCCACCCGCTGGGCCTGGTCCCGCATCGAGCGCACCTCGTCGAGCGGTCTGCCGGTCAGCCCCGTCACGTAGGCCGGGTCGAGGACCTCCGCGAGCGTGGTCATGACCCGATGATGACCTCCCAGCCACCGATGAAGAGGAACCCCCAAACCACGAATCCGGCGATGATCGTGCTCCGGTGCTTGTCGAACACGTTCTTGTTGAACGAGCTGTCGAGGCCGCCGAGCAGGCCCAGCGCACTGGCCTCGATGAAGCCCACGACGATCAGGAAGACGGCCCAGGCGCCGAACAGATGGCCGCCGTTGGGATCGGCGTAGGCGAACGAGAAATGGCTCGTGAAGACCATGAACCAGATCATGGGGATCGAGAACAGGGCGTTGGCCCGTGAGGCCCTGGCCGCCTTCTTGGCTGCGGTGGGCTGCGCGGGATCGCCCTCGCCGCCGCCGAGCTTGGCCCGCTCGCTCGCGATGACGACCTTCTGGTTCCGCCAGATGACGCCCCACACGTTGAGGAACATGATCGTGCCGAGGGTGGCACCCCAGGCGATGCTGGTGCCCTGCGGCCCGGCGAAATAGGTGGTGAACTCGGAGCCGAGCGCCTTTTGGACACCCAGGATCATCACGCCGGTGAGGAAGGTGAGGGCCGCCGCCCACCGGAACCACCAGAGCGCCCGCCACGTGAGCTTGTCGAAGGCCTCACCGCGCGCGGCGGGGCTCATCTCGGCGTACGCCGGCACCTGCACGAAGTTGAAGAAGTAGAGCAGGCCGATCCAGGTGATGCCGGCCATGACGTGACCCCACCGGAACAGCATCTCGGTGCCGCTCGATGGATCGCCGAATGATTCGAAGATGGTCATGTGGGTGTGCCTCCGTGGTCCCGCTCGGTCAGGCGGAACCTTACCCCCGTCAGATCGTGAGGTATCGACTTAGCCCGAACAGCCAGACCGGGCCCAGGAACAACAGTGAATCGAGGCGCCGCAGGGCGCTCGCCTTCGCGTCGGCGCGGGGCAGGATGGCGGACCCGGCGAGTTGTCCGAGCGGGCAGAGCACCGCCGCCACGACGCCGAACCCGACGACGTCGAGCCTGGTGAACGGCGCCAGGTGGACCACCGCCATGGCGAAGGTGAACACGGCGATGCCGGCGATGCCGGCGAGCGGGCCCTCGAAGTGGTTGCTCGACCCCGAGCCCACGAGGAAGTCGCCCATCTCGTAGACGCAGACGAGGACGACCAGTGCGATGAACCCGCTCACGTCGATTCGATAGGTGAGCGCGGGTGCCGAAGCCGCCATGCCGAGGAACAGGCCGCACTGCAAGGTGAGCCCGACCGACGCCAGGTAGTCCCGCCGGGCCCCGTAGGAGGACACGCCGGCGAAGAGGGCCAACGGGATCGCGCCGAGTGCGACCACGCCCACCCAGCCGAACCCGAAGGCCGAGGCCACGCCCATGCCCCCGGCGATGGCCCCCGCCGTGTACTCCTCGGGGAAACCACCCCAGAGCCTCCACGCGCGGGCGGCCTGCCACCCGGCGACCGCGGCCATCGCCCCGTAGAGCGCGGCCAGCCCCGGCTCCTCCCCGAGCGTGGCGATGGCTATCAGCGCAGCCCAACCGATGCCGAGACGGACCTTCGGCCCGTTGATGTCGTAGGTGATCAGGAAGCGGGTCGGCGGCTTGGACTGCATCCTGGCGATTCGGCGCTGCTTGCGGGTGGGCTTCTTGGCCTTCGGCGCCCGGGGCGTCGCGGTCTTCGCCATCAGGCGCCGCCGCTCACCGGCGGGAGCACCGCCACTTCGTCGTCGTCGCCCACGGGCTCGTCGCCTGCCGACGACTCGCCGTTCACCCACACGCGACTCTCCGCAAGCACCGCCGAGAAGCGATCGCCGTAACGAGCGCGGGCGGCAGCGAGCACCTCGTCCACCGTGGCACCCGGGACGATGTCGCGCCCGGTACCGGCGGCGTCGCGCGCCGAAGCGAAGAGGCGGAGCACGGGCACGCCAGGATCGTACGCGTTCGACGCCGGCTCCCCCTGCCTCGCGGGGGCGGCCCGGGCCGAGATCGCCGCTACCTTCGACCGGGTGCCCCGCCTGCTGCTCGTCCGCCACGGCCAGTCGGAGTGGAACGCCGCCGGGCGCTGGCAGGGCCAGGCCGACCCGCCCCTCTCGGACCTCGGCCGCCTCCAGGCCCAGGCCGCCGCGGGTGCCATCGGAGCGGTGGACGCGATCGTGGCCTCACCCCTCGACCGCGCCTTGCGGACCGCAGCGACCATCAGCGAGGCCGTCGGCATCGGCCCGGTCCTGGTCGACGCCGACCTGCAGGAGCGGCACGCCGGTGAGTGGCAGGGCCTCACCCGCGCCCAGATCGATGAGCAGTACCCGGGCTACCTCGACCCCAGCGCCGGCACGCGGCGGCGCCCGCCCGGGTGGGAGGACGACGATGTGCTCCTCGAGCGGGTCCTGGGCGCGATCGGCCGACTGGTCGCCGTGCTCGACGGGGCCGACGAGGTGCTGGTGGTCACCCACGGCGGGGTCATCTACGCCATCGAACGCCACCTGGGCGCCACCTTCGAGCGGATCCCGAACCTCGGGGCCCGCCGGGTCACCGCAGAAGCCGATGGCGTCGTCGTGCTCGGCGAGCGTCTCGTGCTCGTGGACCCCGACGCCGTGACGGTCACGACGCCCGACCAGATCTAGCGGCTACCGACCTGGTGCTCTCGGCACCGGCGGGCGACGGGATCGGTCGCGAGGGTGTCGTCGGGCAGGGCGGCCTCGCACACCTCGCACATGCCGTAGGACCCCGAGTCGAGCCGCAGCAGGGCGTGGTCGACGGCATCGAGGTCGACCGCCACGGCGTCGAGGTCGACCTCGACCGGGGCACCTTCGACGTCCTCGACCTCGCTGACCGCCTCGGCCCCGCTGACGACGCCCTCGGTGACCACGCCCTCGGTGACCTCGTGCCCGGCGAGCGGTGACGGCTCCATGCCGTCAGACTAGGGGGATGGCCACCTCATCGATCGAGCCCGCCACCGACCGTCGCGCCGAGTGGGATGCGCTCCGCGCCGCCCACCTGCGTCCCTCCGCCGACCGTCCGCCCTCGACCGCACGGGGTGTCCACCACGTGGCGCTGCTCTGCGCCGACGTCCCGCGCACCATCGCCTTCTACCAAGGCCTGCTCGAGTTCCCCCTCACCGACCTGTTCGAGAACCGGGACTACGAGGGCTCCACCCACTTCTTCTTCGACATCGGCAACGGCAACACCGTCGCCTTCTTCGACTTCCCGGGGCTCGACCTCGGCCCCTACGCCGAGGTGCTCGGCGGCCTGCACCACCTCGCCATCTCGGTCGCACCCGACCAGTGGGACCGCCTGAAGGCCAAGCTCGACGACGCCGACGTGCCCTACCAGCACATCAGCGGGTCGAGCATCTACTTCAACGACCCCGACGGCGCCCGCCTCGAGCTCATCAGCGACCCCCTCGGCAAGATGTACGGCACCGACGTGCTGTAGCGCGCCACGCGGTGAGCCTCGCCCCCTCGGGGCCTGCTCTACTGGCGGCATGCGTGCCGCCGTGCTGGAGAACTACCGCGAGCCCCTCGTCCTCACCGAGGTCGACGTCGAAGCCCCCCATCCGGGCGAGGTCGCCGTGCGGGTGGCTGCCTGCGGGGTGTGCCACTCGGACCTCAGCGGCATCGAGGGGTCGTTCCCCGTGCCGCTGCCCACCGTGCTCGGCCACGAGGCGGCGGGAGTCGTGGAAGGGGTCGGGGCCGGCGTGTCCACCCTCGCCGTGGGCGACCACGTCGTGTTGACCGCGTCCCCTCCGTGCGGTCGCTGCTACTGGTGCGTTCGGGGCGAGCACAGCATCTGCGTGAACACCGCCGGCCTGGCCACCGGAGCCATGCCCGACGGCGGCACCCGCCTCTCTCGCGACGGGCACGTCGTGCACCGCGGGCTGAACCTGGGCGCTTTCGGCGAGGTCGTCATCACCCAGGAGGCGGGCGCGGTGAGGATCGCCGACGACATCCCGCTCGAGGTCGCCTGTGTGGTGGGGTGTGCCGTGCAGACCGGGGTCGGCGCGGTGTTGAACACGGCCAAGGTGCCCGAGGGTGCCACGGTGCTGGTGACGGGGTTGGGCGGCGTGGGCCTGTCGTGCGTGCAGGGTGCGCGCCTGGCGTCGGCGGCACGGGTGATCGCGGTCGACCCGGTGGCCGAGCGACGCGACGCCGCACTGCGGCTCGGGGCCACCCACGCGATCGACCCCACCGAGGCCGAGGTGGGCGAGCAGGTGCTGGCGCTCACCGGGGTCGGCGTGGACTACGCGTTCGAGGCGGCGGGGCGGGCCGCCCTCATCACCACTTGTGTCGACGCCACCCGATCGGGCGGCACCACGGTGGTCGTCGGCGCACCGCCTCTCGACCAGACCATCGACCTCGGCATCGCCGCCCTCTTCGGTGCCGGCGAGAAGAAGCTGCTCGGCTGCCTGCTCGGCAGCTCGCACGCCCCACGCGACATCCCCCGCTACCTCGACCTCTGGCGGGCCGGCCACCTCGATCTCGAGGGCCTCATCACCGCCACCCGACCCCTGGCCGAGGTCAACGAGGCCTTCGACGACCTACGGTCCGGCATCGGCATCCGCACCGTGCTCACCCTCTGAACCCGCTGGCGAGGGCCCGCCCGTCCAACGCCAGGTGGTCCAGTCGCCCATGGGAGCCGCTCCCATCGAGCGGTAGAACTCCTGGGCGGGCTCGTTCCAGTCGAGCACCGACCATTCGACCCGTCCCGGGCTGATCGACTGCAGGTGCTCGAGCAGGGCCCGGCCCATGCCGCGTCCTCGATGCTCGGGACGCACGAACAGGTCCTCGAGCCAGATGCCGGGTCGCCCGAGGAACGTCGAGAAGGTCGTGAACCAAAGGGCGAAGCCGACCACCTGCCCCTCGTGCTCGGCGATGAGCACGTCGGCCGCTGGCTCGGGCCCGAACAGGTGCTGCCGGACGGCGTCGCGGTCGAGGACCACCTCGTGCCCGAGGCGCTCGAAGGCCGCCAGTTCACGGATCAGCGCGCAGATCTCGTCGAGGTCGGCCTCGGTCGCAGGTCGGACGGCCACCGGGTCGAGGCTACCTGGGGGCGGTCGCCGGACCGGGCGCGCGAGGGCGCGATAGCGTTTCGGCCATGCAGACGACGAAGCAGCCCCGCCGGCGCATGCCACTGATCCTCGCGGGGATCGTGATCGGCGCGCTGGCCCTGAGTGCGTGCGGCAGCAACGGCGACGAGAACGCGAACGACAACGCCGATGCCACCACCTCCACGACCGGGGCCACCACCACCACGGCCTCGGGCGGCGAAACCCCCACCACCGCTGCCGGAGGCAGCGCCACCACCGCACCACCGGAGGTGCCCGCGCCGGTCACCGACCTGGCGGCGCAGATCAACGACGCCGGACTGGGGTGCGACGCGGTCGAGGCCCCTCGCGCCGCCGAGGGGGCGCAAGGGGCGGCACAGTGCAGCCTGGAAGAGGCCCCTGCCTACCTCTACACGTTCACCGACAACGACAAGCGTGACGAGTTCATCGACAACGGCGGGGTCATCGACTGCACGTTCATCTTCGGCGCCGGCATCAGCTTCGACTACGTGGTGACCGACACCGCGATCATCCGTCCGGAGGACAATGCCGACGCAGAGGCCCTGGCCGACGCACTCGACGGCGAGGTCCGCACGATCAACTGCGAGCCACCCGACGCGGGCAACTGACACCCGCTGGGCGCTTCCTCGGTGGTGCCCCCGGTGGGATTCGAACCCACGATCTTCGGATTAAAAGTCCGCTGCCGTGACCAGGCTTGGCTACAGGGGCGGGGCCACTTCGAAACCACCTTCGAAAGTCCGAGGTCTGGAGCAACCGCCGTGTGTCGGGCGCGAAACTACCGGGCCGGGCTCACCGAGCGGCCCGGGAGCGCCACGAACCGCCGGCACGGGGGCACTCGGAGTCGGAACGCGGCGGCCGCGTCGACGGTCTCCTGGCGTAGTCGCGTCGAGGTCTGGCGGTGGTCCTCGGGGGTGAGCTGTGGTGGCGCTGTTGCGTTGTCGGCCAGCCCGACGGCCGCGAGACTCCGGTGATGCGCCGTCCCCCGTTGTGCCCGGCGGTCAGCCAGGACCGTTCCGCGTTCTCGGGGTTCCGGTTCCCGCCCGAGGTGATCATCCTCGCGGTGCGCTGGTATCTGCGGTACGCGCTCTCGTTCCGGGACCTCGAGGAGCTCCTCGCCGAACGAGGCATCGAGGTGGACCACGTCACCTTGTACCGGTGGGTCCAGCGGTTCACGCCGATGCTCGTCGACGCGGCGCGGCCGTGCCGTCACGCGGTCGGTTCCCGGTGGTTCGTGGACGAGACCTATGTGAAGGTCTCCGGGGTGTGGCGTTACGTGTACCGGGCCGTCGACGACAACGGCCAGGTCATCGACGTCTACGTCTCACCGAAACGGGATCTCGCCGCGGCCCGCAAGTTCTTCAACCGGGCGATCACCGCTCACGGCAAGCCCGACGAGGTCGTGACCGACATGGCGCAAGCCCTCGAGACCGTGATCGAGGAACTGCTCCCTGACGCGTTCCACAACACCAGGCAACATGCGAACGACCGGGTCGAGTGCGACCACGGCCGACTCAAGGCCCGCCTGCGCACGATGCGCGGCCTCAAGACCGACCGGACCGCCAGGATCACCGTCGCCGGTCACGCCCTGATGGCGAACATCCGCCGCGGCCACTACGAACTCGGCATCGAGGCGGAGCCGCGCCTGCGCGTCGCAGAGGCGTTCGAAGAGCTCACCCACGCGATCTGACCACCACCCCACCTCGAGGGCGAACAGCCGCGTCACGTCCCCCGACAACGCAACAGCTAGCTCCGAGAAGGGCCTGTCCAAGCTGGAATCCGCGGCCGAGGGCTGACACAGGCCACCCGCCGACGCCGCCGGGGGTTGGCCCGTCAGCCCTGGCCGAGGATGTGGTCGACCCGGATCTCGATGGTCACCCGGTCGTCCCGCTCGCGGGGCGCCTGATAGCGCTGGGTGTAGCGGCGCCCGGCCAGGAAGCGCAGCACCGCCTCGCCGGGATCGGTGGGGTCGACGGCCATCGGCCCATAGTTGCCGCACATCGCCGGGTGCGCGCCCGACGGACGGCATGCCGGTGCCACCGCTCGAGGCTGTCGTTCCGCGCCGGCCCCGGGGCCGGCTCCTCAGTCGGCGGTGACCAGGTTCTCCAGCGCGGTGCCGATCAGGCGGCGGGCTTCGTCGGCGATCACGCGGATCTCGTCCGTGCCGATCAGCGTCGCCATGATCCCGGGGTCCATGGCCTCGACCAGGACCCCGTCGTCGACCTCGCGCACGACCACGTTGCACGGCAACAGCACGCCGATCTGAGGCTCGACGTCCAGCGCGCGGCTGGCCAGGCCCGGGTTGCAGGCGCCCACGATCACATACGGCGACATCTCCTTGGAGAGCTTGGCCGCCATGGTGGCCTGGACGTCGATCTCGGTGAGGACGCCGAAGCCCTGCTCGGCGAGAACCTCCTTGGTCTTCGCCAGCGCCTCGGCGAAGGGCAGGGACAACGTCACGGCTTCTTCGAACACCATCGCGGATCCTCCAACTCGAGCGGTGACCTCAACCTACGTCCGGTCGCCCGCGCCCATCAGGGCCGGAAGACCCGATCTCGGTCCGGGTGGGTCGGTCGAGAGCTGCTGATCCGGCGCTCCGCCCAACGGCGCTCGGCGAGATCGGGGCCTCGTCGCCGGCACGGGGCCAGGGGGCGAACACCCCGCGTCGATGCCGCTGCGCTCGACGCACCAGTCCCACAGCCGGTGCCGCTCGGCCGGGGTGCCACCGCGACGAGTCGCGGGCAGGCGGGGATGGCACGGGGGCGCCGGTCGAGCCAGAACCGGCCGGTCGACCGGAGGGGCTCACCGTCGTCGGCGGCCAGCACCAGGCTGCCCAGGCTGTGGATGGCCGGAACCCTGAGGCCGACGAACAACGCCTCTTGCCGGGAACCCGTGAACCAGAGCGTCACCGAGAGGACCAAAGAGAGCCCTCCGGCGATGAGAAAGGCCATCTTGGCCTTGTGGAACGAGTCGAGGCGGGCGTACACCCCGGCGGCGGTCGAGCGAGGACTGGTCGTTTGCATGGTTGCCACCTCCGACCTGTGCAGCATTAGTTAGTACTGAAATATCCCCTGGCGGTGAGAACGACTCAACGACCCTCGGGTCGCTGTGCTCGGCATCGTGTGCGCCGCCCACGAGAACGGCGTGCAGGCCGGCGCCCCAAGTCCATGAAGTGGTACCTGGGGTCCCGTCTCATGGTCACGCTGGTGTGCTCAACGTGACCTTCCTGCGGCTGCTCGAGTTCCTGAAAGGCTGGTTGGCCCGACTGCTACCGGTGACCGCGTGGGGCACCGGCCGGTTCGCTCGGGCCGAGCGCGTCCGGCGCACGACGTCGCCCCAGGCCGCTGTGTTGCCCACTAGGTTGAGGGCTACCGGTCCGTCTGTCTCAATTGGCACGGGGAGAACGTCGGCTGTCGCTTCGGGGGAGGAACACCGCGATGACCCTGCTCCACGCGGACGAAAGGGAACGGGACGATCTGGGCGCGCCGCCGGGCCTTGCTGAACCAGCACCGCGGCGGCCCGTCGGCGAACGCTCGGCGCGGACCATGCCGGCCGCCGAGCTCGGACACTGGGTGGTCGCTGCCCTCCTCTCGGGCGCGGGCGCGATTCATCTGGCGATGGCGCCGCCGCACCTCGGCGAGTCGACCGTGCACGGCGTGGGCTTCCTGGTAGCCGGGGTGCTAGGGATCGGACTCGCCCTCTGGGTCGCGGTCCGTCCCAGTCGTACCGCGTTGTGGATGGCGGCCGTCACGAGCGCGGCACTGATCGGCGCGTGGGCGGTCAGCCGCCGTGTCGGTCTGCCCTACGGGTCGGAACCCTGGGTGGCGGAGGCGGTGACCGTGGTCGACGGGATCGCCGTGATCCTCGAGGCCGCAGCCGTTCTCCTGGTTGCTTCTCTCCTGGTTCGCCGGGGGACCGTGTTCGTGGAGTCGACGGCGTTCGCAGTAGCGGGTGTGTTCGGGGCACTGGTCCTGACGAGCGGGGCGCTGGCGTCGCCGGCGGCTCGGGAGCATGCCGTCGACGGCCACGGTGGCGAGCACGCCGCCTCCGACCACGCAACTGGAGTGCCCGTGGGGGACGACCGTGGGTTCGGCGATCTGGCCAACGGCCAGATGGGAAGCCACGGCCACCCCGGCGAAGCCGCGGCTCCCGTCGAGGAGTCGATCGATCCGGCGGCCGCGGCCAGCCTGGCCGGCCAGCTCGCCCTGACGGCGCCGCTGGTCGAGGCCTACCCGACGCTCGGCGATGCCCGGGCTGCGGGCTTCGTGCAGCAGGGACCGTTCTCTCCTGGGCTGGGCGTGCACTTCGGTGGACCGTTCGCGGGAGGGCTGAACCTGGACGGCGACATGGACGCGGAGGACATCGGTGCCCCGACCCTGATCTACGACGGACTCGAGGAAGACGCCCCCCTCGCCGGGTTCATGTACCTGGCCTTCCAGGACACCGAGCCCGAGGGCTTCGCCGGTCCGCTCGACCACTGGCACTATCACACCGCGACGTGCGTCGTGCTTGGCCCGGACGGCATCGAGACGCCGTTCGGCGCCGACCTCTCAGGCGTCACGGACGCCATGTGCGAGGCCGAGGGTGGCCTCATGATCGACTTCACGGGCTACATGGTCCACGTCTGGACCGTGCCAGGGTACGAGTCGGACCTGGGGACGTTCAGCGACCTCAACCCCGACATCGCGTGCCCGGACGGCACCTACTACACGATCCCCACCGCCGAGATCGGTGGCGCCGACACGACCTGCCGGGATGCCGCCACCTGATCGCGCAGCCCTGAATCGCGGACCTAGGTCCCTTCCCGTGTCGGCCGCTCGGTGGCACCATGCCGTTGTGAACGATTCCCGCCACTTCCACGATGTCGTCGATGACCTTCGCGGGCCCACCCGTGACCTCCGAAAGGCGATTCCGGGCCCGTGGTCGGCGTTCGCACAGCTCCACCAGGAGGTGGTGGCCGATGGCGCCCTCCCCGGTCGGATCAAGGAGTTGATGGCGATGGTGGTCGGCGTGACCGAGCACTGCGACGGTTGCATCGCCTACCACGCCCAGGCCGCGGCGAAGGCCGGCGCCAGCGAGGACGAGGTGGCCGAGGCCCTGGGCGTGGCCCTGTTGATGGGCGGCGGGCCGGCCAGCGTGTGGAGCCCGAGGGCACTCGCGGCGTTCCGCGAGTTCGCAGAGCCCGGCTGACCCGCTCGGGGTCGGTCAGCGGCGGCGTTCGAGCGCGGCCATGGCAAAGGCGTAGGGCTGGTCCGGCGGCGGGAGGCGCCCCTGCCGGGCGGCGGTCAGCGCGTCGGCCGAGGTGACGACGGCCATGTGGCTGAAGGCCTGCGGCGTGTTGCCGAGGGCCGCGCCCGTCGCGGGGTCGATCATCTCGGAGAAGACGCCCACGTCGTTGCCCAGCGCCAGCAGCGATTCCATGAGCTGGTCGGCCTCGTCGAGGTGACCGGCGTGGATCAGGCAGTCGAGCAACCAGAACGAGCACAGCAGGAAGGCCCCCTCCCGCCCGTCGAGCCCGTCGGGGCCCAGGTATCGGTGAACGAGGGTGCCGTCGCTCAGGTCGCGGGTGACCGTCTCGATGGTCCGGGTCACGTCGGGGTGACCGACGGGCAGAAAGCCGAGGGCGGGGACCAGGAGGGTTGCGGCGTCGGCCCCAGGCCGGTCCCCGGCCTGCACGAACCAGCCGTCGGGCGAGCCCTCGCTCCGGAGCCAGGCGGCCAGCAGGTCCCGCTCGCCCGCCCACTGCTCGACCGGGCCCGAGAGATGGCCTGCCTCGGCCATGCGCACGGCCCGGTCGAGGGCTGCCCAGCAGTTGAGCTTGGAGTGCACGAAGTGGCGGGGCTCGTCGCGGATCTCCCAGATGCCCTGGTCGGGCATTCGCCACGATGCCACCGTCAGGTCCGCCACCCGGGCCAGGAACTCACCGTTGGAGGGCGTCAGCTCGCCCCCGGCGGCGACGAAGCCATGGGCCGCCTCGAGGAGCTGGCCGTACGAGTCGAGCTGGAGCTGTCCGGCAGCCCCGTTGCCCACCCTGACGGGCCGCGAGCCCCGGTGGCCGGCCAGGTGCTCCAACCGGACCTCGGTGAGTAGCCGCTCCCCGGTCACCCGGTACATGATCTGCAGGTCCTCGGGCCGGCCCGCCGCAGTGCGTTCCAACCAGCCTTTGAAGGCGGCGGCCTCCCCGAGAGACCCGAGGATCACGAGCGAGGTCAACGTGAGGGTGGCGTCGCGGATCCACGTGTAGCGGTAGTCCCAGTTGCGGCTCGCACCGAGCCACTCGGGCAGCGACGTCGTCCCCGCCGCGACCACGGCCCCGGTGGGTGCGTAGGTGAGTGCCTTGAGCACGAGGGCCGAGCGGTGCACCGTGCGGGCGTGCTCCCCGTCGTACGAGCAGCTGTTGGTGAACCAGTCCTGCCAGAAGGCGACGGTGTCGGTGAAGCGTGTCGCCAGCGCGGCCCGCGTGTTCCCCGACCCCTGCTGCGGCTGCTCGGCGGCCGGCGTCCAGGCCATCTCGATGAGCTCCTCAGCGCCCGCGACCAGTGACCAGGACGAGGCGACACCGTCCCCGTCGCCGTCGAGGGGGCGGGTGGCCCTCACCCACAGGGCGTCCGGTCCGCCGATGATGGACCAGGACGTGTCCGAGGTTCGGGTGAACCGGGGGCGGACCACCCCGTACTCGGGGCGGGGGTCGAGGTGGATCTCGGCGATGACCCGCCCCGCCAGGCAGCGGACCCGACGCAACACCGAGTGACGGGTGGTCACCTCGGCGGGCCGCTGGGGGTCGAACGGCGCCACCGGCATGCAGTCGGTGACCTCGAGCACGCCCGAGTCCGTCTCGAAGCGGGTGGCGAGCACGTTGGTGGCCGGCAGGTACGACCGCTCGACCCCGACGACCGGCTCACGGGGCGCGAGCGAGAAGTGGCCGCCCCGCTCGGCGTCCAGCACCCGGCCGAGCACCGACGGCGAGTCGAAGCGGGGGAAGCAGCACCAGTCGATGGATCCGTCGCGGCCGACCAGTGCGATCGAGTGGCAATCGCCGATGACCCCGTAGTCGCCGATGCCGTTCATCGTCGCCCCCCTTACCCCTCGGCTGCGAGCTTAGAGTCGGTGCTGCGGCCGAGGCGCCGCCCGGTGGGCACCACCACCGACGAGGGCCTCGCGGGGCCGACCTCACGGGCCGTCGGATGGTCATCGCCGGCGCTTCCGGGCCGGCAGGGCCACTTCGCGGCGCCTCTCGCTGGTCGGGGTCCTCGACACGAGGGTGAAGCTCCCCACCTCGGTCTAGAGCGCACGCGAACAGGTCGTGGGCAGGGGTTGGTGGGGCTCCATCGGTCGGCCCACTTGATGAGCTTGACGGTGAGGATGAGGCCGACGGCGAGGTCGATCTGGGCGAGGCGGTGGCTGGTGAACCGGTCGGTGTCGCGGCGTAGCTGCCCGAAGTTCGAGAACCAGGAGTTGGTTCGTTCGACGCGCCAGCGCAGCCCGAGGGTGTGTGTCCCGTTCTTGTGCGGGGTGGTCTTGGCGAACGCTTCGAGGGTCGGGCGGAGCAGCGCCATGTCGTTGCGGTTCGCGCCGTCGATCGCCCAGGCCAGCGGGATACCGAACCGGTCAGTCAATATCGACCACTTCCAGCCGCTCTTGGCCCGGTCGGTGGGGTTCGGGCCGGTGCCTTCACCACCGAAGGGCGCTTTGTGTTGGGAACCGTCGATCGCGATCTCGGACAGGTCGAGACCGACGACCTTGTCGTACGCCGCGAGCGCTTCGACCCGGAGGCGCTCGAACACCCCGGCCGCGTTCCACTCGGTCCGCCGTCGCCGCAGGGTGGTCTCACCGGCGCCGCTGATCCGCGCCGCGACGTCCCACGAGCAGCCGGTGACGAGACGCCGGAGGATCCCTTCGAAACACACCCGGTCCGAGATCCGGGGGCGGTGACAACCGAGCGGGTGAGGGTTCGGCACGTGACGCGGGGGCAGCGGCGCGACCGCCGCCCACACAGCATCGACCGTCCTGGGGTGAAGCGCCGGGCGGAGAGGTGCGACGGCTGAGCGGCCATAGTCGATCGGATATAGCCTGTCGGTATGGATGTGGGTGCCGAACTGCGAAAGGCAAGGACCGCGGCGGGTCTCAGCCAGGCTGAGTTGGCGGAGCGAGCGGGCACGACCCAGTCGACGATCTCGGCCTATGAGTCCGGCCGCAAGGAGCCGGGCGTGTCGACCCTGGAGCGCCTGCTCGGGGTGGTGGGGGTCTCGCTGAGGATCTCACCAGGTGTTTCCCCCGCCAGGCGGCCCAGTGCCGTGAGAAACGAGCATCGGGCCGAGATCCTGCGACTGGCTCGGCGCCACGGTGCCGAGGTCCTGGGCGTCTTTGGTTCGGTGGCTCGGGGTGAGGATCGGCCCGGCTCGGACCTCGATCTGCTCGTCCGCTTCGAGTCGGGCCGGTCCCTCGTCGATCACGCCGCCCTTCTCCGCGAGCTCGGCGAGGCCCTAGAGGTTCCCGTCGATGTGATCTCCGCCGGGGGCCTCACCGACAATGACCCGATCCTGGCTGAACTCGTACCGCTGTGAATGCCGCCCGGCGTTCCGAGGAAGCGGTCATCGGCGACTTGCTGTCGGCGGCCGACGATGCTGCGGAGCTCGTGCGACGCGGCCGCGACGCGTTCGACGGCGATGTCCTGCTGCGTCGCGCAGGCGAAGCGATCACCGGCCAGATCACCGAAACGGCGGGCAAGATCAGCGACGAGTTGAAGGCCTCTGTCCCGGGCGTGCCGTGGGAGGACATCATCGGCATGCGCATCGTCCTGCATCACCGCTATCACGCCATCGATCACGACACACTCTGGAATGTGCTCGAGGTCGACATCCCGGCACTGGCCGCGGCGCTGAGGGGCGTTGTGGACGGCGAGGATTGATGGACTGCGTCACTCGGGGGCGTTCCCGAATCGGCGAAATCCCTTCCCGGCCCATCTGCGATCTCAAGCGCTGGTTGAGGAAGGGGGCCGACGAGCACGAGAGCACCTGCCCGCCCTCGCGAAGGTGGCGTGACGTAGGTCGGACGACCCGAATCCGCTCGCTCGCTTCACCCGGCACGCCAACCGGTCGAAGGGACTTGCGAGATGTCGCACCGAAGCCCGAGCCGAACAGCAGATCCGCATCGCGGGAAGGCAACCGTCAAGCGGTTGCGGAGCGGGCGGCGGCAGAGGTGATGGACTTCCAGCCGCCCAAGGAGGTCGCCGCGCTCGGCGTGCCCGAGTCGATGATCCTCGACATCGTGTTGCGCCGCGCCCTGCTCGACGGGCACACGTCGACGCTGCAACTGGCGACGGCGCTCGCCGTCACGCCGTTTCTCATGGAGTCGGTGGTCGAGGTCATGCGCCGCGAGCGCATGGTTGAGGTCGGTGGCCTCGAAGGCCGCAACCTGATGCTCGGTCTCACGGACCACGGCCGGGCGCACGCCATCGACCGGATGAAGCTCTGCCGGTACGCAGGTTCGCTGCCCGTGAGCCTCGCGGACTACGCCCAGGTGGTCAGGGGACAGCACCGCCAACCGAAGATCCACCACGACACGATCCGGGCGGCATTCACCGACCTGGTCATCAGCGACCGCCTGCTCGACGAGCTCGGTCCCGCGGTCCTGGCCAAGGGCGCCATCTTCCTGTACGGCCCCCCGGGCACGGGCAAGTCATCGATCGCCGAGCGCCTGATCCGGGTCCATCACGACCACGTCATCGTCCCTCGGGCCGTCGCGGTCGACGGCCAGATCATCACGGTGTTCGACCCGGTGATCCACCAGCCGACCGATCCTCAGCCGAAGGGCCTCGACCCGAGATGGGTGCTCTGCAAGCGGCCGAGCGTGATCGTGGGTGGCGAGCTCCGGGCGTCCCAGCTCGATCTGAGCTACGACGTGAACGGCGGGATCTACTCCGCACCGCTGCAGATGCAGGCCAACAACGGGATCCTCGTGATCGACGACTTCGGCCGCCAGGCGCTCTCGCCCGAGGAGCTCCTGAACCGGTGGATCGTCCCCCTCGATCGCGGCATCGACTACCTCACCCTGGACAACGGGCTGAAGTTCGAGCTCCCGTGCCTCACCAAGATCGTGTTCTCCACCAACCTGGAGCCGTCGAAGCTCGCGGACGAGGCCTTCTTCCGGCGCATCCGCAGCAAGGTGCTCATCCCGTCGATCGACGACGACCAGTTCGACCGGATCCTCGTCGCCGTCAGCGGCGCGGCGGGCGTCACCCTGGCCCCCGGCGCGGCCGAGCATCTCCGGGCGGTCAGCCGCGAGAAGGGAGACGGCGATCTGCGCCCCTACCTCCCCGCCGTGGTCTGCGAGCTGGTCAGCTCGATCAGCGACTACGAGGACATGGACCGCGTGCTCGACGTCGCGATGGTCGACCGCATCGCCTATCTCTTCTTCACCCAGTCCGACGCCATGCGTGCACCGACCAACGCCTGAGCCAATCGGATCGGTGGGTCACCACCCGAGGGCGGGTCCGCCGAACCCACGAGCCGTCCCTCGCCACGCACGGGGACGACGACAAGGATCTGCGACGCCAGGTCGACCCGGCCTCAGGCCCCGGTGAGCGCCGCCACCAGCGGGGCGAACGAACGGGCCTGATCACCCGGCACCACGGTGTACGAGTAGCCCCATCGTTCTCGGCGGCGGCGCAACTCGTCGCCCAGGCTGCCCACGTTGCCGATCAGGGTGACGGGCGATGCCAACAGGTCGGCGCCGTGCGCCGCGCCGAAGAGCGGCGCCATCTGATCGGCGAGCCCCACGGGGTCGTCGGTCAGTTGGGCGACGGCGACCCAGGCATTGATCTCGAGCTCGTCGAAGCGGTCGCCGGCGCCCTCCCGCACCCACGCCACCTTCTCGTCGATACGGTCGGCCATGGCGTCACGGCTGGCGTCGGCGTCGATCTCGCCGGAGTGGATCGAGGGGTTGACCCCCACGATGTCGGCGTTGGCGCCGGCGAACCGCAGCACCCGTGGTGCGCCGCCGGCGATGATGAACGGGGGGCCACCGGGGGCGTGAGGAGAGGGGCTGCCGACCAGGCCCGTGATCGTGTAGTGCTCGCCCGAGACGTGAACGGGCTCGCCCGAGAAGAGCGCCCGCAGCACCGCCACGTGCTCCATCATCCGGTCGACCCGGACGCCGGGGCGCTCCATGGGGATGCCGGACTGCTCGTAGTCGACCTTCTTCCAGCCGGCGCCCAGCCCCACCTCGAGGCGTCCGCCCGACAGCTGGTCGATGGTGGCCAGCTCACGGGCGACCATCGCGGGGTGGCGGAAGTCGCAGGCGAGCACCAGCGGGGCGACCTTCAGCGTGGTGGTGGCGGTCACCGCGGCAGCCATCGCCGTCAGGGGCCCGAGGCCGGAGTCCACATGGTCGGGCACGAACAGCGTCGAGTACCCGAGGGCCTCGAGCTCGCGAACGCTCTCGGTCCAGGTGGAGCCGTCGAAGGGGGCGTTCAGCTGAACGCCGAACCGGAAGCGTCGGGGATGCGCCATCGGCCCAGTATGACCGGTGCCGAGCGGCGCCTCCCGGCTCGGCGGGTCAGTCCCGTCGAACCTTGGCCTCGTCGAACAATGCCATGACCGCCGCCACCTTTCCGGTCGGCACCTCGACCGTCGCTCCCTGGACGATGACACCGTTGCCGGGGTCGATCCCGACCCGCAGCTTCAATCCACCGTCACGCGCCGGCGTGGCGGCAACGGCGACGTGGTTCACGTGGAAGCGGTAGGAGAGGCCCGTGGGGTGGAACAGCTCCAGCACCCGCCCGTCGAGCAGCAGCACGTGGTCGCCGGCGATGACCTCGAGCGGTTCGGTAGCAGGCATGCAGACCACGCTAGGACTCTGCTGCCGTCCGCCGTCGCTCCGATCACGCGGTTGCGCGCTCGAACCCGTGACCAGTGGATCGAGCGCTACTGCAGGACGCGGACCGTGCCCGAAACGGGGTCGAGCTCGATCTCGCTGCCATCCGGGATGAGGGTGACCGCCTCGGCCGAACCCACCAGGGCGGGCAGGCCCAGCTCGCGGGCGATCACCGCAGCATGCGAGAGGGGCCCGCCCTCCTCGGTGACGACCCCGCCGGCCAGGGCGAGGACGGTGTTCCACGCGGGCGAGGTCCCGGCGGTCACCACGATGTCACCCGGCTCGAAGCGAGCGAGGGCCTCGGCGGGATCAACCGCCACGCAGGCCCGCCCGGTGACCGGGCGATCGCCGATGCCCACGCCACGGAGCGGGACGCGATCGCCGGGCGGGGTGATGCCCAGTTCGCGGAGCGTGATCAGGGACCGGCCCATGAGGGCCATGGCGGGCGGCAGCACCGACAGCGGCAGCGGTACCACGGGCCCGAGCATCGTCGGGGCAGGGACCGCCGACAGGCGCCGCCGCTCCTGCAGGCGGGCCTCGGAGTCGTCCGCGGTGGGAGAGGTCGCGCCCACCAGCACGCCCCCCAACTCCTGCACGGTGAGCTCGACGGCGTGCTCGTGGTGGTGCAGGAGGCCGCGTTCCACGAGGCGTCGGCCGACTTCGAGCATGGCCCGCCGCAGCAGGCCCACCGGCCAGGCTGCGGTCAGCACCCCGTTGTCGTCGCGGACCCCGCAGGTGGCACGGGCGTCGGCCAGGCGGACGTCCCACTCGGCCCGGTGCGGCCGTGGCACTCGAGAGCGGATCAGTGACTCGACGGTGTCGACGATCTCGGCCGATGCCAACCGACCGGTGGTGACCGCTCGGGTCGGGAGCTCGCCGGCGGTGCGCTCGTCGAGGTCGTAGCCGGTGACCATGGCCCAGTCGGGCAAGGGCGCGGCACCCGTCGAAGCGGGCGACGACCCCGCGAGGAGGGCGGCGGCCGCGCCGGCGTCGATGCCCCAGTCGGCCGCCCGGGTGAGGAAGATCGAGGTCGGCGCCAGATCGGTGCCGTGCAGGCGGAAGTGGGCTCGGTACCCGTCACCGGCGTTCTGCCGGACGGACCGCAGGTGACCGATCAGGTCGCCGTCGTCCAGGCCCCCGGGGTCGACCGCGGACAGCCTGGCGTTGCGTTCCTGCCATGCCGGCTTCTCGACGGCGTACCAGTGGTCGGCCTCGGCCAGCCAGATGCGCTCGGCCATCGCCCGTCGGGCCGCGGCCGCCCGACGCCGAAAGGTAGGGGCCAGTCGCACCACCAGCCAGAGCAGCGGCGCGGGCGGCAACCGATTCGTGGCGGTACCGACCAGGGGCTCCGGCGCGATGAAGACCCGGCCGTGCACGAACTCGGGGCGAATGGTGCGCGCCGGAAGGCCGTACCGCTCGAAGTAGTCGGCCTCACCCTCGGTCATGCCCTCGCGCAGCAGGCCCTGGAACTCGGGCGTGAGCGCGCGGGGGAAGTGGTCGTGCAGGCCCCGCCACTCGCCCTTGCCGGGCGGGTCCCACGTGAGGTCCGGCGCATCGGCCCCGGTCTCGCGAGGCGCGGTCACGGCGTCGCCTCGGTGAGGGTCGCCCGGTAGAGCGTCTCGACGGCCCAGGCGCACCATGCCGACGCGTCGTCCACCGGCGTGCCCGCCTTGTCGTGCAGTTCCAGCAGGGCGGTGGACGACGTGAGCACGTCGACCACGGCGATCAGGCGCCGGCCGGCGTCGGTCTCGGGGTCGACGCCGTCGGCACGCGCGATCTCGGTCATGGCGAGGTGCTTGGCCTGCCAACGGCGCCGATGAAGGTCGCGGCCGAGGGGCGAGGCGAACTGGTTGCGCACCAGCGGCAGCTGGTCGGCGAGCTCGCCCCAAGCCGCAGCCAGTGCGGCCCCCACCTCGTCGAAACCACGCGGCAGACGCGCCGCCTCCGGCGTGACGGCCCCACCGGCTGCGGCGTCGAGCAGCGCTTCCTTGGTGGGGAAGTAGCGGTACACCGTGGCCACCCCCACGCCGGCCCGACCGGCGACCGTGGGAACCGAGATCGACGCGGGGTGCTCCTCGGCCACGAGCGCCGACACGGCCTGGACGATGCGTCGCCTGGTCGAGGCCCGCTGCTCGGCCCGCAGGTCGACGGGAGCGACGGAAGCGCCGAGATCTGTGCCTCTGACGCTCATGAGATGATCCCTCTCAACATGAGATGAATCATCTCATGCGATCGGCGGCGATGCAACCCCGTCTGGTGCAGACTGCGCCCATGCAAGTCGTGACGCTCGGAACCGGCACACCCATCCCCGATCCCGTGCGAGCGGGCCCTGCCACCCTCGTGCGCGCCGCCGGACGCGACCTGCTCTTCGATTGCGGGCGGGCCGTGCTCATGCGGTGCGCGGCCGCCGGCACGGGCCCGCTGCAGTTTCACACCGTGCTCCTCACCCACCGCCACAGCGACCACATCACCGACCTGAACGACGTCATCACCATGCAGTGGGTGATGACCCCCGGCCCGACACCGCTGCGCGTCGTGGGGCCGGTCGGCACCCAGGCCCTGATCGACAAGACCCTCGCCATGCTCGCCGAGGACATGGGCTACCGCATGGACCACCACGACACCCTCACCTACGAGCCGGTGGTCGAGGTCACCGAGGTGACCGACGAGGTCGTGAGCGACGAGGGCGGGGTGCGCATCGTCGCCGCCCCCACCGACCACTCGCCGGTGCGTCCCACCGTGGGCTACCGGGTCGAGGCCGACGGCAAGGCCGTCGTCATCGGCGGCGACGGCATCCCCTGCGAGGGCCTCGACCGCCTGTGCGCCGGGGCCGACCTCTACGTGCAGACCGTCGTGCGCGAGTCGATGGTGCGGGCCATACCCGCGCCCCGCCTCCAGGACGTGCTCGACTACCACTCGTCGATCGAACAGGCGGCCGACACCGCACGGCGAGGCGGCGTGAAGACCCTGGTGATGACCCACCCCGTCCCGGGCGTGGTGCCGGGCACCGAGCACGAGTGGATCGACGAGGCCAAGGCGGTGTTCAGCGGCGACGTGGCCCTCGCCAACGACCTCGACACGTTCGACGTGTGAGCATCTGCCCACCCCGCCACCGATCCTCCCCCTCGTGACCGGCCGACCGTCTGCGGTCCGGCTCGACGACCTCGCCGAGCCGGTCTTCCCCGACCACATCGCCGAGATCATGGCGTCGGTCGAGCCGATCGCGTCAGGAATCGTCTTCGAGCCGGCCGCCCTGAAGGACGCCGCCTCGACGGCCACCGGGCTCGACGACTTCGGCGACCCCCGCTTCGAGGAGCCCCTCGCCGTCCTGTGCAAGGCGATGACCCACGACGTGGAGCTGAGCCCGATGGGGCGCGTGGCGCAGCACACGCTGTTCGTCCAGCTCCTGGCGAACCGCCTGCTCGTCCAACACGAGCTGGCCCGACACCCCGCGATCCTCGACCGGCCCGTCGAGGCGCCGATCGTCATCGCCGGCCTGCCCCGCACCGGCACCACCCACCTGCACAACCTTCTGGCTGCGGACCCCCACCTGCGCACGTTGCCCTACTGGGAGGCGCTCGAGCCGGTGCTGCCCGACCACGAACGGACCGGTGCCGACGGGTCGCCCACCGACCCCGACCCCCGCCTCGCCCGCACCGACGGCGCCCTGTGGTTCGTCAACGAGGCCATGCCCCACTTCGTGCGCATGCACGAGATGACGACCCGTCACACCCACGAGGAGATCCAGCTGCTGGCCCTCGACTTCTCGACCATGTTGTTCGAGGCCACCATGCCTCTCCCCCGCTACCGCGACTGGTTCGACGCCACCGACCAGACCGAGAGCTACCGGTACCTCCGCACCGTGCTGCAGGTGCTCACCCACTTGCGGGCCGGCGAGGGGGCCGGCGACCGCTGGGCCCTCAAGTCGCCCCAGCACCTGGCCCAGTTCGGCCCGCTCATGGCCGCCTTCCCCGACGCCTCCGTGGTCGTCACCCACCGGGACCCCGTGGCCGTCACCACGTCGATGGCCACCATGGCCGCCTACAGCAGCCGGCTCAACGTCGCCCACCCGGACCCGATCGCCATCGGCGCGTACTGGGCCGACCGGGTGGAGCATCTGCTGCGGGCCTGCGTCCGCGACCGCGACCTGCTGCCGGCCGGGCAGTCGATCGACGTCCGCTTCGACGAGTTCATGGCCGACGACCTGGCCATGGCGCAGCGCGTCTATGACGTGGCCCGGCAACCCTGGACCTCGGACGTCGCCACCGCGCTCCACACGTACGTGGCCGAGCACCCGCGGGGCCGCCACGGGACGGTCGTCTACGACCCCGCCCAGGTCGGCCTCGACCCCGTCGAACGGCGCGCCGCCCTCGCCTGCTACGCCGAACGCTTCGCCGTCTGAACCAACTCCGTCGGAGCCCATCCCGTAGGAGCTGACGGGCGCGGTCAGATCTTGATGACCCGGGTGATGGGGCGATCGGGCATCGACTCGGCCAGGAACCAGCGGAACCAGAGCAGGCCGCGGGGGTGGCCGGCGGTGGACAGCCAATTGGGCATCCCCGGGTCCCTCGCCGCCACCACCAGACGCCACGAGCCGTCGTCCTCGTAGGCCACCTGGGTGCCGTTGATGGTGACCTGCTCGTAACGGTAGTCGTAGGTCTGCAGGTACGGGTTCCACAGGCAGAGGTTCCAGAACACGCACCCGGGCGAGCGCCCCTCGACCACGAGCGCCTCGTCGTCGGCCAGGTCGTAGTGGCCCATGGCGTAGCAGGCGTCGGGGGCGGCCCAGCCGTAGGTGGCCTCTGGCACGGGCCACGGGTCCTGCATCACGTTGGACTCGTCGGCCGGCGGCATCGTCAACGGGAAGATGGCCAGCAGGTCGCGCACGAAGTTGGCGGTGGCCCGCAAACGGGCGGACAGCGCGCCGTCATCGAGCGGAGGCGGGGGGTCGGTGGGGCCGCCCACCGCCTCGATGGCGTAGGTGGCCCGGCGGCCCACGCGGGGCCGCTCCATGTAGTCGCGGGTGACGCAGGCGACCGCGTCGGGGGTGAGGGCGATGAACGCGGTGCCGTCGCCGGGGTCGGCATCGGGAGGGCCGAGGAGGAGCTCGAACGACCCGTCGTCGGCCACGGCGAAGTCATCGCGGTCGTTCAGCCACCCGACGATGCGGTCCGACCAGCGCCCGTCGTCGGGGCCGCCGTACACCGTGAACGACAGGTACACCGCGTCGCCCTTCACGCCGGTGACGCGGTAGGTCCGGGCGGGGTCGACGGGCGCGAACGAGTAGAAGGCGTCCGCGTTGTCGCCGCCGAATTTGCGGGTGGGGCCCACCAGGTCGACGAACTCGGGCCTGGCGGGATCGGCCCACAGGTACACGTCGAGGGCCACGCCCAGCACCTCGGTGAGCCATCGGTAGCCCTCGAGCACCAACACGTCGTCGCCCACGGCCCGGTCGCCCGCCAGGAAGCTCTGGTCGGCCCCCTTGATCAGGTCGAGCAGGTCGTGGAACGCCGCCGTCGTGTCGTACGTCCGGTCCCCCATGTCGTCCCCCTTCCTAGTCGAGGCAGCGGAGCGGAGCAGCGGGCACCTGTCTACCCGGATGCCGAAGGCGCTCCGAGGGACGAGGAGCCAATGTCGAGCCCGAGCATGCGGATGGCGTTGCCCCGGACGATCTTGTGCACCACGTCGGCGGGCAGGTGGCCCATCATCTTCTCGGCCACCTCCAAGGTGTCCGGCCAGGTCGAGTCGGTGTGCGGGTAGTCGGTCTCGAAGGTGATGTTGTCCACGCCCACCGCCTCGAGCGAGTCGAGGCCGTGCTTGTCGCGGAAGAAGCAGCCGTAGATCTGGCGGTAGTAGTAGGTGGACGGCGGCTCGGGGACGAGGTCGCGCACGCCACCCCAGGCCCGGTGCTCGTGCCAGACGTCGTCGGCCCGTTCCAGGATGTAGGGGATCCACCCGATCTGGCCCTCGCTGTAGGCAAGGATCAGCTCGGGGTGGCGCACCAGGATCCCCGAGAACAAGAAGTCGCTCATCGAGCTCATGGCATTGCCGAAGCTGAGGGTGGCCGCCACGGCGGGCGGGGCGTCGGGCGAGGTGGCCGGCATCTGCGACGACGACCCGATGTGCATGCACACCACCGTCTGCGTTTCCTCGCAGGCCTGGAAGAAGGGCTCCCACGCACCGCTGTGGATGGTCGGCAGGCCCAGCTTCGCGGGGATCTCGCTGAAGGTGACTCCCCGCACGCCCCGCTCGGCGTTGCGGCGCACCTCGGCCGCGGCAAGTTCGGCATCCCAGAGCGGGACGATCGTGAGCGGGATGAGGGCGCCGTCGCTGTCGCCGCACCACTCCTCCACCATCCAGTCGTTGTACGCGAGCACGCACGCCAGCGCGAGCTCTCGGTCCTTGGCCTCGAGGAAGGTCTGGCCGCAGAACCGGGGGAAGGTGGGAAAGCACAGCGAGGCCTCGACGTGGTTCGTCACCATGTCCTCGACCCGCGCCTTCGGCTCGTAGCAGCCGGGGCGCATCTCGTCGTAGGTGATGGCCGACAGGGTCATGTCGTCGCGGTCGAACCCCACCGAGGCCACGTGACGCTTGTGGGGGAACATCTTGTCCTCGTAGAACCAGATGTCGCAGGGCGGGGCGTCGTCGTCCAGGTCGTACTCGTAGGTGGTGCCGCCCTTGTACGTCAGGCCGGCCAGGCCGTGGCGCTCGACGCGGGGCGCTCGGTCGGCGAACCGGGCCGGCAGCCACTGCTGCCACAGGTGCGGCGGCTCGACCACGTGGTCGTCGACGCTGACGATCAGGGGGATCGGGGTGCTCTCTGACACGACGGCCTCCGTTTCTGGCGACCCGCCAGTGCGTCACCCTACAACGGAGGTCGAACCGCCCCCCACCCGTTCTGGGGTCATCGAGCGTCGCAGGGCGACGGTGCGTGACGCCAGAACGAGGGGTCGGATGTTCAACCGGCGGTCCGCCGGGGCCGATAGGTGACCGTGCCCGATGATCAGCCCCCCGGCGACGCTCAGGCGCCCGGGCCCGCGCCCACTCCGGCGCTCGGCCCGGAAACCCCCATCGGCGGGCAGGCCGTGGTGGAGGGCGTGATGATGCGCGGCCCCCGCCACTGGGCGGTGGCGGCCCGACGGCCCGACGGCACCGTCACCACCACCGATGCCGAGGTGCCCACCTGGGCCCGGCGACCGAAGGACGTCCCCGTGGTCCGCGGGGCCGTGGCGCTGGTGGAGACCATGCAACTGGGGCTCCGGGCGCTGCGTTGGTCGGCGGGGGTCGAGCGGGGCGAAGAGGCGGGCGAGCCTGCGTCGAACCGGTCGCTGGCACTGGCCACCGCTGTCACGCTCATCGTGTTCATCGCGTTCTTCGCGGTGGTGCCCGCGGCGGTCGCCCACGCCCTCGGCGGCCTCGTCGGCGACAGCACCTGGGCCTTCGTGCTCGTGGAGGGCGTCGTGCGGCTCGCGCTCTTCCTCGGCTACGTGGTCGCCATCGGGCGATCGCCGGCCATCCGTCGCACGTTCGAGTACCACGGGGCCGAGCACATGGTGATCGCCGCGTTCGAGCACGCCGAGCCGCTCACCGTCGAGGCCGCCCGGCGCTACAGCACGCGTCACGCCCGGTGCGGCACCGACTTCCTGCTGCTCGTGGTCGTGGTGGCCATCGTGGTGTTCTCGCTCGTGGGCGAGGCGTCCTGGCCCGTGCTGGTGCTCAGCCGGGTGCTCGGCCTGCCCCTCGTGGCCGGCCTGGCCTACGAGATCCTGCGCCTGGCCAAGCGACGCCCCGACAGCGCGGTCGTCAAGGCGGTGACCGCCCCGGGGCTGGCCCTCCAGGCGCTCACCACCCGGCCGCCCGACGACGACCAGATCGAGGTTGCCATCGCGTCCCTCCAGGCCGTGCTCGAGGCCGAGTCGATCGTCGTCGCCAACCCCTGACGCCCGCTCGCCCGCCCGAGCGCTCCCCACCTCGCTCCGGCCGCGCCCCCTGTTCCTGGAGACAACGGCGCGACTGACCGTCGTCGGTCGGGGACGGGACCCGGATCAGCCGCCGTTGTCGTCGGCGATGCCGCGGATGAGGTCGAACCGGCCGGCGGTGATCCGCGGGCCGCTGTTGTTCAGCGGGTTGCCGACGGCCGAATAGGAGTGGATGGCCATGGCGCAGGGGCCACCACACGCCGACCGGTTGGGCTGGAAGACGGGTGAGCCGGACTGCCCGCCCGCGGTGTCCATGGCGTAGAACACCGATCGGTCCGTGGAGTGGTGGATCGTGCCGCCCATCTTCCACTGCGTGCCGAAGGGCTTGTCGCCCGGGTAGCCCTCGACCTTCGCCTGCACCCCGGCGAGGCCGTTCGTACCAGGGACCGCGAAGATCCCGAAGTAACCGACGGTCGCGCCGACGTTGCAGTCGAGCTGCATGACGGCGAAGTCGGCCCAGGCCTTGCCCTTCACCCGCCAACCCAGGGGTGCCCACACCGACGACGCCTGCACCGCGCAGGTGCCGAAGGGGGTGACGGCACCGTTGCGACCGGGCGAGAAGGTGGCGGACCGGATCCTGCGGTCGCCCGAGGGCGCGGGCTCGTACGCGCAGTGCCCCGAGGTCAGGATCGTGTTCTCGTCGATGAGCCAGCCGGTGCACTGGGCCGCGCTCCCGTTGTACCGAACCAACTCGATCTGGCCGATGGCGCTGGCGGGGTAGGCCGTGGTGTCGGTGACGCGCACCCGACCGTCGGGCCCGATGACCGACTCGGTGCCCACCGGCGCGCCGCCGGAGGGCGGCACGGGCGCCGCCGTGGCGGGCTCGGTGGCATCGGTGACCGTGCCGGGCGAGGCCGGCATCACCCTCGGGCCGGCAGTCGGAGCGACCGGACCGGGGACGATCGGGGTGACCTCGGGCGGCGAGGCGGCCGGCTGGCCCGTGGCCGCGGGAGCCCCCGTGACCACGGAGAAGCAGGTGAGCGCCAACGCAACCGACGCCGTGACGGCCGCTGGCCTGATGTGCCGGAACATGGACCCTCCTCAGGGAGCGAGCGCCGGGAGCCGACCGATCATGACATGGCACTCGAGGTGGTAGGGCGCGGCCCGAGCCCGCTCGGAACCGCGCCTCTCCAGCCCCCAAGCGTACGGGACGAGCCTCCCGATCCGTCGGGGCGTCGGCACCCGTCCGAGCCCGCCGGCCGTGACGATGCGCGGCTCGCCGGCCGGTGCGGGGCCACACCGACGGCTGCTATCGTCCGGCCCGTGCAGGGGCCGCTCCGAAGCGGCCGACGTGGCGGGCAGAGCGGCGGGCAGAGCGTGGAGGCGATCGAGTTCCTGGTGGGCTCCCCGGTCTTCAAAACCGTGCGGCACCTGAGTTCAGGTGCGGGGGGTTCGATTCCCCTTCGCCTCCGCCACGCGAGCGGAGGCCCGTGGTCCGCCTGACCGCGTACTCGCACGGGGCCGGTTGCGGGTGCAAGCTGTCGTCGCGAGAGCTCCGGGCCGCGCTGGGCGCCATGCGGGTGCCGTTGCCGACGGGCGACAACGTGCTCGTGGGCCCCGCGGGGTCCGACGATGCGGGCGTCTACCGCCTCGACGACCGGCGGGCGCTCGTGCAGACCGTGGACTTCTTCACCCCGGTGGTGGACGACGCCCGGACGTGGGGGCGGATCGCCGCCACCAACGCGCTGAGCGACGTCTACGCCATGGGGGGCACCCCGGTCACCGCCCTCAACATCGTGGCCTGGCCACGTGACGGGCTGCCCTGGTCGATGCTCGCCGAGGTGCTCGACGGGGCGGCCGAGGTGCTCGCCACCGCAGGCTGCGCGCTCCTCGGCGGGCACTCGATCGACGATGCCGAGCCGAAGTTCGGCCTGTCCGTGACGGGCCTCGTCGATCCCGCACGGTTGCTCACGAACGACGCCGGGCGGCCGGGCGACGCGCTGGTGCTCACCAAACCGCTCGGCACGGGGGTCGTGACCACGGCCGCCAAACGCGGTTCCTGCCCCGCCGAGGTCCTCGACGCCGCCATCGCCGCCATGACCACGCTCAATGCGGTCGCCAGCGAGCTCGCGGTCGCCCACGGGGCCCACTGCGCCACAGACGTCACCGGGTTCGGGCTCGTCGGCCACCTGAGTGAGGTGGTCGCGGCGTCGGGCGTCGGCGCAGAGATCGACAGCGCCTCCCTGCCCCTGCTCCCCGGCGTGGCCGGGCTCGCCACGACCACGGTGTCGGGCGGCACCACCCGAAACCTGGCCGAAACCGACCAAGTCGACTGGGGCACCACACCCGAGCACCTGCGGGTCCTCGCCTGCGACGCCCAGACGTCGGGGGGGCTGCTCGTGGCCCTCCCCCGCCCACAGGCCGAGGCGTACGCGGCGGCGCTCGCCGAGCGTTCGGGGGAAGAGGCGCACCTGGTGGGCCGCCTCGTGGATCCCCCCGACCACGGACCGACGGTGCGGGTCCGGTGACCGGCGCGGTCGACGCCGGGCACGGGGCCGGGGCCGGGGCCGACCCTGGCGTTGACCCGCGCCGGGCGCTGCCGGCCGTCGACGAGCTCGCCCGAGCGGCACCCGAGCAGGTGGCGCCCGCCCTCGCCCGCCTGGCCTCGAAGCGGGTGCTCTCGACGGCACGAGCCTCGGGCGCGGCGGGCACCGTGCCCTCGGACGCCGACCTGCGAGCCGCGCTCGCCGCCGACCTCGACCGGGCCGCACCGCTGCGCACCGTGCTCAACGCGACCGGCGTGCTCCTGCACACGAACCTCGGTCGGGCGCCGATCGGCGAGACAGGGGACAGCGCCGAGCACCACCTCGGCGGTACCGTCGATCTCGAGCTCGACCTCGCGTCCGGTCGACGCGGCCGCCGGCTGCGGTCGCTCGACGACGCACTCTGCGCGCTGACCGGGGCCGAGGACGCGCTGGTGGTCAACAACAACTGCGCCGCCCTGGTGCTGGCGCTCGCGGCACTGGCCGGCGACGGGGAGGTCGTGGTGTCGCGCGGCCAGCTCGTCGAGATCGGCGGATCGTTCCGGATCCCCGATGTCATCGCCAGCGGCGGCGCGCGTCTGGCTGAGGTCGGCACGACCAACCGGACGCACCCCGCCGACTACCGACAGGCGATCGGCGACGCCACCCGGCTCCTCCTCGAGGTCCACCCTTCGAACTACCTGGTGCAGGGATTCGTGCACCGCGTCCCCACCGCCGAGCTGGCCCACCTCGCCCACGAGCACGGCTTGCCGCTCCTCGTCGACCTCGGGTCGGGCCTCCTCGACGACCGCTGCCCGTGGCTGCCCGAGGGCCCTCCCGACTGGCTGGCGGGCGAGCCGGCGGCGCGCCAGACCCTCCGCTCCGGCGCCGACCTCGTCACGTTCAGCGGCGACAAGCTCCTCGGCGGCCCCCAGGCGGGCATCGTGTGTGGGCGGGCCGACCTCGTCGATGCCCTCCGCCGTCACCCGCTCGCCAGGGCCCTCCGCTTCGACAAGGTGCGGGGTGCTCTACTGCAGCGGACCCTCGATGCCTATCTGCGCGGAACCGCGGCCAGCGTCGTGCCGTTCTGGCGCATGGCCACCGCGGAGCTCGCCTCGTTGCAGGAGCGGGCCGAGGCCATGGCCGCCCGGCTCCCGGCCGGGCTCGACCCCACCGCCGTCCCCGCCGAAGGCGCCGCCGGTGCGGGGTCGTTGCCCGGCAGAGGCCTCCCGGGCGCGGCCGTCGCCCTCACGCCGAGCGGCGGCGCCGACCACCTCGCCGAGGCCCTCCGCCGGGGGGCGCCCCCTGCGCTGGCCGTCATCGTCGCCGGTTCGGTGCTGCTCCACCTCCGGTCGCTCGACCCGGCGGACGACGAGCGCCTGGTCGAGGCGGTGCACCGGGCCGCCCGCTCCTCGGGCCCGTGATCATCGCCACGGCGGGTCATGTCGACCACGGCAAGTCCACCCTGGTCCACCGTCTCACCGGCACCGACCCGGACCGCTGGCAGGAGGAACGGGACCGGGGCCTCACCATCGATCTGGGCTTCGCCTGGGCGCTCCTGGCGTCGGGGCGCACCGCGGGCTTCGTGGACGTGCCGGGGCACCGGCGGTTCCTCGCCAACATGCTGGCCGGCTGCGGGGCGGTCGACGGGGTGCTGCTCGCCGTCTCGGCACGTGAGGGGTGGAAGCCCCAGACCGAGGAGCACGTCCAGATCCTCCACCTGCTCGGTGCGCCGACAGGCGTGGTGGCACTGACGCACGCCGACCGGGTCGACCCGCAGGAGCTCGCCGTGGCGACCGCCCAGATCACCGAGCACCTGGCCGGCACGTTCCTCGACGGTGCCCCTGTGGTGCCCACCGCCGCCGCGGACCCGACGACGATCGAACGCCTGCGACACGAACTCGACGCGGTCGTGGGCGCCACCCCGACCGCGCTCGACCTCGGGCGACCCCGCCTCTGGGTCGACCGCTCGTTCGTGCTCGACGGGTCCGGCCGCATCGTGACGGGAACCCTCACCGGAGGTCGTCTCGCCGTCGGCGAACGCGTCACCGTCACCGTCACCGTCACCGACGGCACCGGCGCGCCGACCGCCCGCATCCGCTCGATCCACACCTACGGCGAGGCAACGCCCGATGCGGCACCCGGTACCCGCGTCGCACTCGGCCTCCGGGTCGACGGCCGAGCACCCGCGCGGGGGGACGCTGTGGTCCATGGGCACCAGTGGGGCACCGGCACGCACCTCCACGTCGCCCTGCGGCCGGTGCGGGACCTCGACGAGCCGATCCGGGCACGCGGGTCCTACACCCTGCACGTGGGGACGGCATCGACGCCCGTCCACCTCTCGCGCCCCGCCTGGGCGGCCGAGCAGGGCATCGCCCGCCTGCACCTCGCCACCGCGCTCGGGCCACTCACGATCGGCGACCACTTCATCCTGCGGGACGCAGGGCGAGACCGCACGGTCGCCGGCGGCATGGTCATCGCGGTCGACGACCGCGTCGTCCGCTACCCGGCCTCGCAGATCGGCACCCGCACCGCGGCCGCCATCAGCCCGGTCGGACGGCGCCACGCTCGGGTCGCCGCGGCGGTGCTCGCCGAGGGCGACGGCGTCGCTCCCAGGGCCGCCGTCGAGGTGGCCACCGGGCTCCCCCGACCGACCGGAACCCGCGCGGCCGGCGATCTGGTGGTGTCGGTGCCCGCCCTCCGTCGCGCCCGACGGGCACTGCGGGACCGCCTCGACGACGCCGGCCGCATCGACGTGCCGACCGACCCCCTCGGGCGGATCGCGGCCCGTTCGCTGGTGGGCCGCAAGGGGGCGGTCGAGCGTGACGGCGCGCTGCACGACCGTGCCGCCGACCCGGACGCAGCGGTCGCGGAGGCCCTCGCCGACCTCGAGCGGGCGGTGCGCGAGGACCGCCTCGGCCGTCTCTTCACCCTCGACGAGGCGCGGCGGGCCTGTGGCACCCCGACTCGAGCGGCGCGGCGCCTGGTGGATCGCGGCGACCTGGTCGAGGTCGGCGCGCTGGTCAGCACCGCCGCGGACTTCCGGGACTTCGTCGCCACGGTCACCGGTGCCCTCGGCGGTGGGGCGGCCACCGCCGCCGAACTGAAGGCCGCCCTCGGCCTGACGAGGAGGCACGCCATCCCCCTGCTCGAGGCCCTCGACGCGCTCGGCGTGACCCGCCGCGACGGTGGCTGGAGGCGACTCGCCTAGCATGGCGTGTCGACGCGACGGAGAGAAGGACGGCTCGGGTGACGGACAAGAGTGGTGTGCGGGTACGCAACGCAGCAGTCTTGGGATGCCTGACGCTGTTCGCCGTGTTTGGCGCCACGACCGGCGCGGCCGGGGCGACGAACGCGCCGACGACGACCGCAGCAACCTCGGCGACACCGACAGCTGGGCGTGCGTTCGTCGGCGACGCGCCGCAGGCCGGTCCCCGCGGCGAGGCCGCCGACGGCAGTGAGAGCGTGGTCGTCGACACCACCACCTATCCCGCCCGTGCCGTCGGCACCCTCACCTTCGTCCAGGGTGGCGAGGCCGGGGCGTGCACCGGCTTCATGATCGACGCCAACACCGTGCTCACCGCCGCGCACTGTGTGCACCAGGGCGGCGGCGACGTCGACTCGGCGTGGTCGACCGATCTCGTGTTCAACCCCGGCCAGAACGGCGAGACGACGCCGTACCGCACGTGCAACGGCACCGGGGCCCACGCCCCCGACGGTTGGCTCGTCGACGGCCTGGAGGCCTCCGACTACGGCGTGGTGCAGCTCGACTGCAACATCGGTCGGCGGGTCGGGTGGTTCGGGCTCACGCTGTCGGGACAGGGCAACGGCCTCGTCGGCCGGTTGGCCCAGGTGCGGTCCTACCCCACCGATCTGGCCGGCCAGCAGGACGCCGCACGCGGGCGCATCCGCGCCACCAACCCGAAGATGCTCTTCCACGACGCCCCCACCGCACCGGGCAGCGACGGCGCACCAGTCTTCGCCTGGAGCGCCGGCTGCGGCGGCCCCTGCGCCATGGGTGTGCAGGCGAGCGACGCCCACGGTTCGACGGCGACCGACCACGGCCGCTTCGCCCACGGGCCCCGGTTCAACGAGCGCCGATTCTCGCTGCTGCTCGACTGGGCCGACGAGAACAACTGAGACGAGGAGCCCCCATGACCGCGTCCATTCGCCACATCGCCATCGACGGCAGCACCGTCACGATCACCACCGATGCCGCCCTCACGGCACCGGCCACCTCGGCCGGGCGCTACACCATCGACGGCATCGTCCGCGAGGTCACCACCCAGCCCGCCGGGTTCTTCGACCTGCTCGTGGCGTCCGAGGGCCTTCGGGCCACCGAGGAGTACCAGTACCGCGGCGGGTCCCTCCGGATCGGCCAGGCCTTCCACCCCGACCCGGTCATCGCCACCGAGCGACTCGACCGCACCGCGGTCTGGGAGTCGGCGGGCACCTCGCTGGCGCTCACCACGAGCGACCTGTCCACCGAGCGCCTCATCGGCGTCCTCGACCGCTTCCGCCTGCGGGAGGCGCCCGAAGGCCTCGCGGTCACGCCTCGGCGATCGAGCGTCACCTGGTACGACGCACCGCTACTGGTGAAGGAGCTCCCCGGCATCGGCCTCTGCGAGGTCTACCCGCTCTCCGGCGACATCGCCGCAGGGCTGCCGTCCTGGCCCGGGACCCCCGCGGGCGGCGGCGAGCTCTACCAGGACCAACTCGCCCCCAACGCCCCGTACGTGGTGCTGATCACCGAGACCGCCCGGGTGAACGTCCTGCCCGACGAGGGTGGCATCGAGGCCGCCACCGAGGGCGCCGGCGCGCTCCGGGTCGACTGGGCACGGCCATGAGCCGGGAGCGCCGACGATGAGCCTGACGGCCACCGCGCTCCTGCTCTCGTGGGTCGCCATCATCACCCTGGGCTTCGCCCTCGCCGGCGTGCTGCAGCGGGTCCACCGCGTCGAGCTGATGCTGACACCAGGCCGGGCGACCATGGCGAGCACCGACGCCGCGTCGCTGATCGGGGGACCGGCACCGCGGGTGGCCGGCCTCGACCTCGACGACGGACGGGGCGCCGTCCTGCTGTTCGCCGACCGGGCGTGCCGCACGTGCCTGCAGGTGCTGCCGACGGCGACGTCCGCAGCCGCGGCCGGCGGCGTGCCGGTCCATGTGCTCTGGAGTGGCCCCGTCGGACCGGTGGACGAGGCCGATGCCGACGTCCACCATCACGCCGAGGCCGGTGCCGCCTATGAGGCCTACGGCGTCATGGCCGCCCCCTGGATCGTCGTCATCGGCCCCGAGCACCTGATCGTCGCCGCCGGTGCGGTCGGCAACCAGGCCCGGGCCGACGACCTGTTGTCCACCCTGCCGACCCTCGAGGAGGTCGAGGACTGATGCCCTACGCCGACCTGATCCCGCTCAGTGGGCCCCGGCCCGACGACGCGCCGCGCCGACGTCGCTCCGCCGAGGGGTTCCGCTACGCCGCACACCCCACCCGGCGGGGGTTCCTCGCGGGCGTCCTCGCCGCCGGCGTGGGGGCCGGGGTGGCCGCGCTCGGGGTCTTCCCCCGCGCCCGGCCGGCCATCGCGGACCCCGCGGGCCAGTACGGCTACCGGATCTTCCCGAACGGCTGCCCCCCCTATGCCAGCGGCCACGAGTGCGAGCCGGGATGTGGCCCGTCACAGGTGCTCGCCGACACCTGCGAGCCGAGCGGCGAGTACCGCGGCTGGTTCAAGAACCGGCCGGCCGAGGGGTACCGCCTGCGCCCCGGCGCCTGCTGGGCCGGCTACGACGGCTGGCGGTGGGGGCACTCGGGGACGTGCGGCAACTGCAGCCAGCACATCGAGTACCGCTGTCACGACGGGTACAAGCTGATCGGCGGCGGGTGGTACCCGAAGATCTGCCGGAAGGTGCTCGACTGCGACGGCCGCGATCCCGACCTGCCGGTCCGCCACGACCCGTTCGGCGAGGTCACCGCGGTCGACCTGGTCGGCCCGAAGACGGTCCGCGTCCGCGGCTGGGCGATCGACCCCGACGCCGACCAGGCCGCCGTCACGGTGCGGGTCCACGACGGTGCCAGGATCACGAGCACCACGGCCGACAGGCCGAGCCTCGAGATCCCCGCCTTCTTCCAGTCGAGTGGCCCCAACCACGGCTTCGACGTCACGCTGACCAACGTCCGCCCGGGCAAGCACGACTTCCGGGTCTACGCGCGGAGCATCGGTCCCGGCATCACGGTGAAGTTGGGCCATCGAGTGGTGCGGGTCCCCAGCCCGGCCAACACCGGGACCGGGTGACATCATCGCCGCGGCCACGCTGACCCGACGGCTGGTCGGCGATCCGCTGGCCGTCAGCCTCGTCGCCGTGGTTGCGGTGTCGGTCGGCTGGGTGGCGGGCGTCGCCGTCGTCGTCCTCGTCGCCACGGGCGCCGGGGCGGGGCACTCGCTCTCGGGCTCGGTCTGAAGCCGCAACGGCGCCCTGGCGCTCACGCCGCCGGTCTGGCGGCATTCGGTCCCCCGCCCCATCGCACTGCTGTCGTTCCTGCTCGCCACCACGGCCGGCGGGACGACCACGGCGCTGCTCCTGTGGCTGTTGTCGGGGCTCTCCGCCCCGCTGTCACCCACCGCACACGTGACGGTCTTCCTGCTGCTGTCCGTGCTGGTGCTGCTCGCCGGCTACGGCATCCTGGGCGTCGGGCTGCCCCAGAAGCACCACCAGATCCCCCGGACGGTCTTCGACCAGTCACCCCAGCGCGCCGCCGCCCGCTTCGGCTTCGAGTTGGGCACGGGCCTGCGCACCTACCTCCCCAGCGCCGCCCCCCACCTGCTCGCCGTCGGCATCGTGGTCCTGGGCGGGCCGGTCTGGGCCGCACTCGCCCTCGGGGTCGGCTTCGGCGCCGGTCGCGGGTTCCTGCCCGCTCAGCGGGCCGTCTCACCCGACCCGGCCCGCTGGGACGCCCGACTGGACCCGGCGGTTCCCGTGATGCGGGTCACGGGCGAGGCGCTGGCCGTGATCGGCCTGCTCGCCGCCTATGCCCTGGGCACCTGAGCGACCGGTCAGCGGAGGGGGGCCCTGCCGACCGGTCCTTGCCTCGCACGCCGAGCGCACCGCGCTCAGGGGCTCCCCGAGTCGCTCACGCGACCCCGGGGAGCCCCTGCACCCGGGAGTGGGAGAGCCGCCTCAGGCCGCTTCGAAGGTGCCCTCGAGGTGCCAGACACCCGTGAACCCGTCGAACGAGCCGCCCACGATCTGGCTGGCCCACTCGAGGGTGTACGCGCCGGTTGCCGGGTCGTAGGTGCCGTTCACCGCGGTGGTCTCGCCGGGGCTCGAACCGTCGGGCTTGGGAGCGCCCTGGTTGAACTCCTGGTCGCCGTAGGCGGCGACGACTGCGGTCGTCTGACCCGTGAGGGTGCCGCCGTCGTTGGTGATCGTGACCGCTTCGACCGTGTCACCGCTCTCGGCGTCGGTGTCGCTGGTGGCGATGCTGAACCCGACCCCGAAGAACGGGGTGGGCTGGATGATGGCGTCGGCCAGCGCGTTGCCGGCGTCGTCGAAGGCCGGGTCGGGCCCCGGCTGGAAGCTTCCACTGATGAGGCCACCGTCGGTGCCGGGCTCGAGCAGGGTGTAGGTCTGGTCGCCGGCTGTCGAGTCGCCGTTGGGCAGGAACGGGCCGTCGGCGACCGTGCCGCCCGACTGGACCATGCGGAAGTAGGAGCCGGAGGCCGCACCGCCGGCGAACGCCCCGGGATCGACCTGGAACGTGCCGACGAGGTCGCCGGTGGCCGCTGCGGTGGTGGTGGTCGAGTCGCCCGCCGACCCGGTGGTGCTGCTCGACGAGTCGTCGCTGTCGCTGCTGCACGATGCCAACAGGAGCAGCGCCGCGCCGACGAGGGCGACGAGGACGACGCTGAGTGGGGATCGGGATCTGGTCATGGGTCCTCCAAGGGGACTTATGGGGTTTGGGAAGAAGCAGCTTGGGAAGAAGCCGTTTGGGAAGAAGCGTCTTCGGAGCGAGGGGCGCGTGCGGCGAAGGCAAGGGCGATCACGGCCACGCCGGGGACGACGAAGAACCAGGGGAAGAGCGGGAACGGCGGCATCGCCGCGACCGCGGCGTAGTTGTCGAGGTTGTCGGCCATCGAGCCGACCATGTCCGACATGTCGGACAGCAGCCGTGGCCAGTCGGCCGAGAGCTGCTCGGTCGCCGGATAGTCGGCGGCCGACCCGCCGTCCAGTTCCACCGCCGCCGGCACCACGCCAGTGCGCAGTTGGCCCTCGGCGGCACCGATGGTCACGAAGTAACCCTGCATGGTGGTGACCCGCTCGCGTGTCATCAGCGAGGCGAAGTCGTCGATCATGGCGCCGCCACCCGGTGCTCTGGTGAACATCTGGAATGCCGCGGGAGCGAGCAACAGGCCCACGCCGAGCACCACCAGGGGCACGGTGAGCGGTCGACGGCCCCGCCCGGTGCGAACGAGGGACACACCGGCGAACCCGGCGATGAGCACCCCGGGGATGACGAAGAACCACGGGAACAGGGCGAACGGCGGCAACGAGGACACCCCGTCGAAGCGGCCCCGGTTGGCGTCGATGGTGTCGAGCATGTCGCTCATGTCGGCGTCGATGGCGTCCCACTGCTCGTTGAGCGCAGCGGCCTGCGGGTAGCTGGTGGCGAAGTCGGCCTCGCCCTCGACGATGGGCTGGAGGTCGGACACGGACTCGTCGCGCGCCGCGCCGATCTCGTCGAGGTAGGCGCGGAAGTCGGTGATGGTCTGCTCGGTCATGAACGGCCGGAAGTCGGCGATCATCGACCCCCCCGCCGGGGCCCGCGAGAACATGCGAAACGCCGCCGGAGCCGCCGCCAAGCCGATCCCGAGCACCAGGATCACGACGAGGGGCCAACGTCGCCGGGCGGGGGGTGCCACGGCGTCAGGCTACGGAGGGGGCGGGCCCACCGGCAGGGCCGTTGGTCCCGATTCGCTCGGGGGGCGTCGTCTGGGAGGTCAGGACGGCGCGGCGACCGCGGGCACCAGCACGTCGGCACCGCTGCTGGCGGGGACCACAGCGTCGATATCGGCGTCGACGTCGCCCCAGATGTTGTTGCAGCGGTCGCAGACCTCGTCGGGGACCAGGCCCACCTTCATGCCCAGGCCGAAGATGGTGCATCCCAGGCAGAAGCCGAACACCGACTCGAGCGTGGCCGCCACCACGATCATGGCCACCGCCACATCGGCGGCCCCGGCGAGACCGAAGCCGAAGTGCAGGACCACGGCGGTGACCGAGAGCGTGGCGCCGATCCCCTGGGCGAAGCGCTTGGGTGGGCCGGGGCAGTACCTCGCCTCGAACGGCAGGCGCGGCGTGAGCACCTCGGTGACGAAACGGCCGAGCGGGCTGAGGGTGGGGCCGGTGAGCACACGGGCCACGAACCCGTAGGCCAACAGGAGCAGCAGCCAGGGCTGGTCGAACACGATCGTGGCCAACGAAAGCAGCACGACGCCGCCGGCGACGAGACGGGCCGACACCTCGTTGACCGGGTTGGGGAAGGAGAACAGCTCGCGTGCGCTCATGGCGTGCTCGTTTCGGAAAGCCGACTGACTTGGTCAGGTTTCTACCAGCACCGGCCAACGACGACAACCCGTGCGGTGTGGCTCTATCGTCGGCGCCCATCGTCATTCGCCGACCTGGAGACCACATGACCATCCTCACCGACGACAGCCGCGAGGCCGTGACCGCTGGACGACTCGCCCACCTCACCACCATCAACCCCGACGGCAGCCCGCAGGTCAGTGCGGTGTGGGTCGGCCTCGACGGCGACGACATCGTGATCGGCCACCTGATGGGCGGGCGCAAGGTGACCAACATCGCCCGCGACCCGCGGGTGGCGCTCAGCATCGAGGCCGAGGGCGCCAACCCGGTCGGCATGGCCAACTACCTGATCGTGCAGGGCACCGCCCGTCTGGTCGAGGGCGGGGCGCCCGAGCTGCTTCAACGCCTGGCCGAGGTCTACGTCGGGCCGGGCGTGAAGTTCCCTCCGTTCGACGACCCGCCGCCGGGACATGTCATCCACATCACACCCGAGCGGGTCGGCGGTGTGGGTCCCTGGACCGACTGAGCGGTCCGCACGTCGGCTCAGCCGCCGGTGGTGCTCCAGTACACCAGGCACTCGACGTGTCGGTCAGGGCGCTTGTCGGTCGGCGTCCGCGCCGTGGAGTCGAGGTGACGGGACGCGGGAGCGGTTGGCCGTGATGTCGGTCACGCTGGCGATTTGCCGATCGGGCTGCTCGTCCTGTCAGGGTTTCGGTCCGGGTGGTCCTTCGAGATGGCCACCGTCACGCACCGTGGATCACCAAACGGATTACCACGGCCGCCGGATCAGGCGACGGCGGCACTGTCGGCGCTCAGCTGGATCTGCACCGACACCCGGTCGCCCTGGCGCCTGATCACCCGGGCCCGGAGCGCAGCCTCGTCACCATCTCCCACGGTGAGCCAGTCACCTGGGGTGGGGTCGAAGTCCGAGTCGTCGGCGCGTGGACCGTGACTGATCCAGCACTCGGCCACCATGTCTCCCCCGACGGAGTTCGGGTCGAACCACAGGTCGTAGAGCTCGGCAGCCACGTTGCTCATGCTACCGGTGGAGTCCGACCGACCCAGGCCGGGTTCTCGATCGGCCCCTCGAAGTGGCTGCGCACCGCAGCGAACGACTCCGAGGTCGGGGAAGCCAGGGTCACCGTCCAGTGGGGCGCATCGAACGTGGGCAGCAGCGGGAACCCCGATGCGATGAGATCGGCTCCGCGTGCCACGAGGAGACGACGTCGGGTGGTGACGATGGGGCGCATCCGGGCGAGTGTGCCGTAGTCGCCGCCGGGCACCTCGAGGACGGAAACCCCCAGATGCCCCACCTGGCGTGGCACTCGGCCGTGCTCCTCGCCAGGTGTCCATCGAGCAGCGTGCTCGAGCCGAGACGCACGACTACAAGCAGGTCGGGAACGGACTCGTCACGGAGATTGATGCTCTCGAACACGAATGGAGCCTTGGTCTCACCTAGGTTCGTCGATGGGACGGGGTTCATCACCGTCGACGGCGACAAGATGGCCGCGACGGTTCTGGCCAACCCGGCGGCGTTCCCGAGAGAGTGTCGATCTCGTCGAACCCCAGAGGCAACGCGATAGGTTCGCAGACCAAGATCATGCGAGCTGAGCACTCGACGTACGCCGACTACACCCGACGCAGCATCGACTTCTTCTTCGACCGCTTCAGCCCGACGCCGGCACCGTGACCCCTCCCCGAACGTGAGGATCGCATCGAGGATGCTCGCCGTCCTGGCAGTCGGTTCGATGCTGGCGGCCGGTTGCGCTCGGTCCGAGACCGAGTCCGCCACGACCAACACTGCGGCGCCACGCGCGCCGACATCTGCTCCGACGACGACCATGATCGCGAGTGGGTCCGGAGCGGACACACCATGTCGGGATGAGCCGACGGGCCCGACGACGTTCGCCTACGCGGAACGCCCTGGGGTTGAGCCTGACCTGACCAGCGTCGACGTATACCTCCCCCCGGGGTGCAGCCCGGTGCCGGTGGTGATGTGGGTCCACGGCGGGGGCTGGCGGCGCGGCGACAAGGCCAGCGGGTACATCGAGCGGAAGGCGGCGTGGGCCGAGTCGCTCGGTGCCGCGCTCGTGTCGGTGAACTACCGGTTGACCACCCCGGACTCCGGTGTCCGCTGGCCACACCACGGCGAGGACGTGGCAGCGGCGGTGAAATGGGTGCAGCAGGAGGGACCCACGGTCGGGCTGGACGCGACGAAGATCACCCTGCTCGGCCACTCCGCGGGAGCGCACCTCGTCGCCATCGTGGGGACTGACCCAGCATTGCTCGCCAACGCGGGAGCGGACCCGGAAGCCGTGAAGTGCGTCGTGGCGCTCGACTTCGAGTTCGACCTCGCCACCGCTCCTGCCCAGAAGATGATCACGGACGCGTTCGGCACCCACCCGGAGGTGATCGCTGCGGCCTCGCCGAACGTTCAGATCGAACGAAACGGGCGACCGAGCGCCCGCTTCCAAGTCGCCACCCGTGGTGGCCCCCGACGCGTCGCCGACGCGCAGGCGTTCGTCGACCTCATCAATGACACGGGGGGCTCCGCCGAGCTCGTTGACGCCACCCCCTACACCCACAACCAGGTCAGCTCGCGACTCGGCGCGCCGGACGACAGCCTCGTGACGCCAGCTGTGAGCGAGTTCTTCCGATCCTGCACATGACCAACGACGACGCCACCGGACCGACCATGATTCTTCGCACCCCCGACGCCCGCTTCGCCGACTTGGGGCTCTGTGACCTCGAACATGAACTGGCACCGTGTCGCCATGTTGTCTGAGACAGCTTCTCGGCCGTTGTGCACAATCTGCAAAGGCACCGCAGAAGCGCCTTGATCGCCCGTCTATCGGCGAGTCGGCCATGTGGTTCGCGGAAGCGTGACGAGGGCCGGAAGGACAACACCGGTTCCGACACGGCTCAGCCGCCGGTGGTGCTCCAGTGCCACGGCTCGCTGGGCAGGTTCCGCAAGCCGAAGCGGCCGGCGTTCGCCGCGAGCCAGATGTACGCACGATCTGAGCGCGACCTGATGAGCGCGCCGCCCGAGGTGAAGTCGATGGCCAGGCCCTGCTCGTGCAGCGAGGTACCGACCCTGGCCGTGGGCGGGGAGCAGGCCGACGGGGGCGAGTTGATCGGGTCGGGGCAGTTGTTGCGGCGCACGGCCATCTGTGCCGCCGGGTCGCGGTAGCCGCCGCCGCCGAGGCTGAGACCGGCCGCCCGCGCGGCGTTGAGCAGGCCCTGGAGCGGACCGCCGAGCGATCGGGCCACCGTGATGCCCCCTACGGAGACGAGGGAGATGTCACCGCCGCCGCTGGCGAAGGGAACCGGCGAGGTGCCGCCGCCCGCCGACGACACCGGGACCTGCGCGCGCAGCGCGGCCTGCTGCGCCGCCTGTTGGGCCGCGATCTGCGCCGACAGTTGGGCGTCGAGCTGCTCGAGGCCGGCCGCTTCGGCCAGGCGGGACTCGATCCGCTGGTCGACGTCGGCCGCGAAGGCCGCCTGCCGGGCCCGCGCCGCCGCGAGGTCGTCCAGCCTGCGCTCGGCGCGCGCCCGCTGCTCATCGGCCCGCTGCGCTGCTTCTTCGGCCTGGGCCCGTTGGTCCGCGAGGTCCTGTCGGGCGCCCGCCAACTCGTCGGCGAGGTCGGCGTTGCGGCCACCCGTGAGCTCGATCATCGCCTGACGCTCGGCCACCCGGACGAGGTCGCTCTCGCCCAGCACCTCGACCGAGTCGGAGTTCGACCCCGAACGCATGTAGGAGTCGACGGCCAGGCTCTGTTGCCGTGTCTCGAGGCGGTCGATCTCGGCCTGCGTCCGCTGCTGGGCCGCCTCGGCGTCGGCGATGTCGGCCTCGGCCCTCGCGACGCCGCGCCGCGCGTCCTCGACCGCTCCTTCCTGGGCCCGGACGTCGCGGTCGAGCGCCTGAAGTGCAGCCTGCAGCTCCGCGTCGGTGGCCCGGAGCGCGTCGAGCCTGGCGGCGGTGGTCGCCTGCTGCGCTCGGACCTGGTCACGTCGCGAGCGGGCATCACCGCCGGCCTGCGCCGAGGCCAGGCACGGAGCGATGAGCGACCCCGCCGCGACCAGCGCCACGGCGACCCGAACTCGCGTGATACCGAAGAACACGAAGACGAACACCCTTTCGGCGCGACGATTCGGACCCCACTACACCCGTCGCAGGACCGTAACATCTGCGCCCGGCCGTTGCGAAGCGCGGTGCCTGGGCGGCGGTCCACCCGGACGGCGGCACCGCTCCCGCGAACGCGAGTCGGTCGGCCAGGACCTCACCGGCGCGCCCAGGACTCGAGTGTGCGGAGGAGCGCGTCGAGGCGGTGGGGGTCGATCACCGATCCCCTCCCCCATGCTCGCGGCGCGTGGTGCGATCAGCGCGGTTGGTGAGACGGGAAAGGCGCTCGCGTTGATCGCCACGAGACGGCCGGCCGACTCCTCCCCGATCTCTTGGGAGGAGAACGGTACGAAGGGGAAGGTTCAGGTCGGCCGTCATCGCGAAGGTGCCGGGTCATCCGGTTTCGAAGGCGCCTGCGAGGTGCCATACGCCGGTGACGCCGTCGAACGGGCCGCCCACGATCTGACTGGCCCACTCGAGGGCGTACGCACCGGTCGCCTCGTCGTCGGTGCCGCTCACCGCGATGGTCTCGCCGGGGCTCGAACCGTCGGGCTTGGGCGCCCCCCCGGTTGAACTCCTGGTCGCCGTAGGCACCGAGGGGGCGACGAGGGTCGCAGTGTGTAGACGGAATCTGGTCATGAGTCCGTCAAGGGGACCGATGAGGTGCGGTGCGAAGAGCCGGGCGAGGGCGGTCGCGAGATGAACGGGGCGACACCTGCGCGCTCCGGGTTGACGGGGAGACCGGCGCCGGCCCACGCGTGGAAGCCTCCGACCAGATCGGTGGCGCGCCGGAGGCCGAGGTCTTGCAGGGCCACGGCGGCCAGGCTCGTGGCGTAACCCTCGGAGCAGAAGAGGATCACGTGCAGGTCGTACGACGTCGCCTCAGGGATTCGTGCCTCGCTGGCAGGGTCGAGCCGCCACTCGAGCACGTTGCGCTCGATGATCTGCGCGCCGGGGATTCCGCCCTCCCACAGGCGCTGCTCCCGCGGGCGGATGTCGACAAGGAGCGCGCCGTCGAACAATGCATCCGCGGCCTCGTTCGGGCCGAGGCGATGGAGTCGCCGGTGCGCCGCCTCGAGTAGCCCGGCGACGCCGACCGCCTTGAGCCCCTCAGCACGGACCGGGCCGCGCACCACGTGGGTGGACGGCGCCGGGGGCATCGGCCTGACCATGGTCGGCGTCGACCTCACCCTCACCCGGCTGGCGCCGGGCACCGCCCGCACCGCGCGCTCCCACCACGGTCTGGCCCCGCAGCCCCACTCCCACGAGCGCCGGCCCCGCAAGGTGGAGCCGCTGCGCTGGGACGTGGTCCGCCACCGCATGGCCCCCGAGGTCGGCGACGAGATCGCCCGCCTCGAGATCACCGCCGCGGAATCGCGGACAACACCCTCATCGTCTGCACCACCGACCACGGCCTCGCCTACCCGCGGGCCAAGGCCACCCTCTGCGACCGGGGCATCGGCGTGATGCTGCTCGTCCGCGGGCCGGGCGGCTTCAGCGGCGGCCGGGTGATCGACCCGATGGTCACCCACCTCGACCTCTACCCCACCCTCTGCGACGTCGCCGGCATCGACCCGCCGGCGGGCCTGCAGGGCCGGTCGCTCCTGCCCCTCGTGCAGGACCACACCGACCGCCTGCACCACGAGATCTTCGCCGAGCTCACCTATCACGCCGCCTACGACCCGCAGCGGGCCATCCGCACCGAGCGCTGGAAGTACGTGCGCATCTTCCACGACTACCTGCACCCCGTCCTGCCCAACGTCGACGAGCGCGCAGCCAGGGACGCCTACCTCGCGGCCGGGTGGGCCGACACGGTCGTGCCCCGCGAGCAGCTCTACGACCTCGTCCTCGACCCCGAGGAGGGGAACAACCTCGCCGGTGACCCCACCCACGCCGCGCAGCGGCAGCACCCTCGTCTGCGAGGCGCTGGCCCAGTCGGGCGTGGCCGGCCGCCCCGAGGAGTACTTCGAGGCCCTGCGCCACTCGGGCCGACCGCGCCGCCCCGAGGAGTACTTCACCGTGGCCAACGACACCTCGATCCTCGACCACCTCACCGAACGGGGCATCGGCGACGAACCGCCGCAGCGCTCGCCGCTCTGGAGCCGCACCGCCTACGACCGCTACCTGGAGTGGGTCTTCGACGCCGGCACCACCGACAACGGGGTGTTCGGGGCCAAGCTCATGTGGGGCTACTTCGGCGACTTCACCAGCCTGCTGCGCAACGTGGCCGCCTACCGCGACGTGCCCCTCGCCGAGCTGTTGCCCACCGTGTTCCCGGACCTCCAGTACGTCCGGGTCATCCGGGCCAACAAGGTGCGCCAGGCCGTCTCGCTCTGGAAGGCGGTGCAGACCGCAGCGTGGAGCGAGTCCCACGACGCCGCCCAGGAGGTGCCGCCGCCCTACAAGAGCTTCCTCAAGGAGAGCCGCCCCAGCCTGCGCTTCCACTACCGCGCCATCGAGCACCGGCTGCACCACCTCCTCGAGCAGGAGGCGGCGTGGGACACCTTCTTCGCCCACGCCGGCATCAAGCCCGTGCTGGTGCTCCACGAGAACTTCGCCGGCGACTACACCAGCTCGATCGTCCGTCTGCTCGAGCGCCTCGGGCTTCGAGCCGCCGGCGGACGCCTCGAAGCTCGGGCCGCCCCTCAAGCAGCAGTCCGACGCGATCAACGACGACTGGGTGCGCCGCTACAGCGAGACAAAGCTCGCCACCGAGTTCGACCTCACCCCGGCGCCGGCCGCGGTGCCGGGATAGAGGCAGCGGCTGCTTACAACCAGCGCACCCGGTCGACGAGAGCGTCGTCGACCGGGTGCTGGGACATGAGGGCGTCGAGCGCGTCGATGTAGCGGCCGGCGCTATCCAAGGTGCGTGGCCAGGACGAGTCGTCGGTGAGGAGCAGGCCCAAGTGGGAGCGGCCATCAGCCGCCCACTCGCGCACGATTGGCAGGAAGTCACGGGCGTTGTTGGTGAGCAGTGCCCGGCCGTCCTCTACACAGTGCGCGAACAGGACGGGATCTTCGAACTCGTTCCATTGGACCTCGATGGCGGCCACGACGTCATGACCGCGATCGCGCAGACCTGGGGCGATCGGTCCGGGGAAGTGGTGGTCGAGCGCCAGCTTCACACGTGGGCGGCCTGCTCACGCTCCCAGCGTGCTCGCTCCTCGATCTCGCCTTCGCGCGCCCACGCCGCATCCGCGTCGACCTCGTCGTGGAACTCGACGTAGTACGCCACCACGGCCCGCACGACGGCGGGGTCGAGGTCGAAGCACTCCGCCGTGACGGCCACGTCGCCGTCGTGGGCGCGGTGCGAGGCGATCAGTTGGCGCACGAGCAGGCGGGTGCCCTGTACCGAGGGCTCACGCCGGCCGGCGTAGCCCGTGCGGAACCGGATGAGGGGATGGCGCTCGAGGCGCAGCGCCTCGCTGAGCAGTCGGTCGGCCAATGCGTTGCGCGACTCGTTGGACGCCGCGGCAGCGGCGTCCAGCAGGTCGCTCGTGGTGCGCGACAACCGGAACGACCGCTGCACGGACCCCCGTTGTGATGTCATGTATCCCAATGTAGTCATGTGCATCAGGCGACGTCGCGGTCGGTTTCGCAGTCGGCTGCGGCGGCGAGGTCGGGGTCGCCTCGGGACGAGCGGCGTTGCTGGTCGGCTCGCCGCTGCTTGCGAGTCTTGCGGTCGACGGTCTCCTTGTAGCGGTTGTGCGGCGTGCACTTCGGGTCGGCGTTGGTCACTGCGGTGGGCCCCTCATCGGCGAAAGGCCGGATGTGGTCGATCTCGCACCGCCAGGACGGAACATCACATCCCGCAGAGTGACCGCAGAACTCGTGGGTCAACACGACCGCGGTGCGGAGGTCGCCAGTGAAGCACCGCTGGCCCTGGCCGTAGTCGAGGCAGACCCCGTCCGGTCCGACGAGGAGCCGTCGGAGCTCGCCGGCCAGACCGATGGACAGCGCCTGCAGCGGCGTGATGAGGGTGCCGTCCTCGAGCCGGCAGGTCCGCTCCCCCGGGAACTCGACGTCGTCACGGCCCTCGAGTCGGGCCAGGAGTGCGGCGAGGGTCTGCAGATCGCACACCGCGTTGAGCACCGGCTTGACCGGGCTGCCCTGCACGCTGGAACCGGCAGACCGCTCGGCCATCAGCACCTGGGCTGCGGCACGGCGCTGCGCCGGCGTGCGGCGCAGGTCGGCCTTGGTGACGTTGCCCTCCCCCAGGCGCTCGACCGCCTCGGCCCAGTCCTGCTTGAACAAGATGTCGCAGAGTCGTTGCAGTTCGGTCAGGTAGATCGAACCACCGATCGCGTCCAGCAGGCCGTCGACCGCGACCGCGTCCTCGAAGGTCCTCGACGCGTGCCACCGGCTGCCCTCGCGCTGCTGTCGGGCCCGTTCGTCGGCCCCGTCAGGGTCGGCCGCGGCCGTCCAGTTGGCCATGTAGCGGGAGAAGGGCACGAAGCGGCGCGTGCGGGCCCGCTCGACGATCTTGGCCTCGTCCTCGACGAAGCGGTCCGCGACCGCCGAGCACAGATGCCGGTTCATCACCGCCACGTGCTCCTCGGTGATCTCCCCGGCGGCCAGGGCGGCCTCGGTGACCGGCATGCCCCGCAACGCTCGCCCCAGCCGCACCCTTCGCTTGGCGACGTCGACCTTCTCGCAGTTCTTGGCCGCGAGCCATGCCGCCGCTGACCGCGACCCGTTCGCCATCCACTCCTTCGACGCGTCGAACGCGGCGGCTGCCCGCAGGTCCACCGCCGCGTGCTTGTTGCGGATCCTGGCCAGCACCGGCTGCGCCTCTGCCAGCGCCGCGCCCGACAAGTCTGCCGGCGCACACATGAGCAACTCGTCGTAATCAGCCTCGATGGCTTCGAGTCTCGAGAGGTAGGCGCAGGCGGACATGCCACTCCAATCAGCGGAATCGACGAATCGACTTCAACGGGGAAGTGGCAGCCAAACCAGCATCACCTGGCTGCGAGGGTGTCCGATCACACCACCCGACACGAACACCTGTTCGCAAGCTCTTCGTCACTGGATGCTCCCGTCTCATGTTTGTTCTTCCGGACATATGTCCGCCATTACAGCTTTGTGGATCTCTCTCGGCCCTACGCGGACGTCCTGACCGCCGCCCGAGGCCGCATCGTGGCTGCCCGCGTTCAGGCCGGGACGGGCGCGACGATCCGTGAGCTCGCCGCCCGGGCGGGCACGTCCCCCGGGCACGCTCGACGTGGTGAACGACCTCGCCGACTCCGGGATCGTCGACACCAAGAGGGTCGGGCGGTCAGTGGTCGTGACCTTGAACCAGGTCGCCACGACCGACGCCAACTCGCTGCGTCGCTGCCTCGACCTGAAGACGAAGGCGGCCTATGAAACGAGGGACCTGTCGGCGAAGGACGCCGCCGCCATGGTCCGCCACGCCACCCAGCTCGTCGAAGCGGCGGAGAAGGCCCTACTGGCCGCGCCCTGAGGAGGCTCGCCTTGGGTCCCGCCCAGGGGCTCGGCGTTCCGCTGAACGCACCGGAAGATGGCCGCCGCCGCCCGCTCACCAGTCGAAGGAGACGGCCTCCCGCGGCGGAAGGCGGCACGCCCGCTCCCGCCACACGAGCGGGAGACCGGTGAACCGGCGGCCCCGGTCGTCGGCGTTCACGTCGGCCTCGTCACGGCCACGGTCCGCCACGGCGACGGGTCCGACCGGTGGCGCCGCGAAGGAATCAGATTCTCGTTCCGTCGACATCCCTTCCCTCCGAAACATGGCAGCGTCTCCGACTCGGCCACCTCGGTCCGGTCGTTGACCGTCACCGACCACGGCCACGCCCAACACACCCCGCTTCGATCCTGCCCGCATCAGCCGCGCTCCCCGGCTCGACGATCCACCTTCCGGGCAACGCTCCCAGACACAGCCCACAGAAACCTCGTAGTGCGTTTCGGGCGCCCATCCGTGGCGGCGCGACGCCTCGAGGGCGTCGAGCTCGGCTTGGACGCCGACCGCCCTTCGGCGGCGCATCACCGAGGAACGGCTCAGTATCCACCGCGGAACCGGGACCCGCTCGGAGCTCGTTCAGGTCGTTGGCCAGCAGCACCCGGCAGGTGGCGTCGGCCGCGGGCGCGCGGGTGCTCCGCGTAGTCGAGCACCCGGAGGCGAGCCGCGTACGGCACCAGGCGATGGATCAGGTCGGTGGTGACGAAGGCCGTGAACGCTGCGACGAGCAGCGCGACCAGATCGGCGCCGTCGACTCCCGCCTCGATCGAGACCATGGCGGCCTCGACCACCGCCCCTGGCTTCGTCTGCCGCCTCAGCGCCTCGCCCAGGACTCCGGGTCGCTGAGGAGCTGGTCCACGATGGGCGGAAGCTCGTCCTTCGCGATGGCCTCGATGGTGACGACCTCGAGGACCGAGCGCAGGCTGGCCCGCGCCGCCACCCAGACGGGTTTGAGAGCGCCGGTGGCGCCGCCGTACTCGAGCGCTTCGGGCGGGATGCCCCGCACGTCGGCGAGGGGGCCCTCGACGGCGCGGATGATGTCGGCCACCGAGATGGTGTCAGCGGGCTTGGCCAGCCAGTAGCCGCCGTCGGCGCCCCGCTGGCTGCGGACCATGCCGGCCCGGCGCAGCTCGGAGAGGATGCTCTCGAGGAACTTCAGGGGGATGCCCTGGGTGGTGGCGATCTGGTCGCCCTTCACCGGCCCCTCGCCCGCCGCCACGGCGAGCTCGACGGCGGCGCGCACGGCGTAGTCGACCTTCGCGGAGACGCGCATGACCCGTATCCTTCCATGCGCGCCGTCCCCGCCCTTGTGAAGGTTCACCGGGTCACGACTCGACCGCAGCCTCTGGGCTCTCGAGGGCGAACACCCGGGCACTCGGTTCGACCCGAACCCACACGCTGCGCCCGACCTCCAGTCCGAGGCTGTGCACCTGCGACCTCGTCAAGGTGACCAGGACGTCCTGGTCGTCGATGGCGATGTCCACCCGCACCTCGAAGCCCACTCGGACGAGTCGGGTCACCGTCCCCTGCGCCGAGCCGTCCGTCGGCGCGGTGTGGAGCTCCATGTCGTGCGGCCGCACGAGGTCCGTGCCGAGCTGGGTGACCGGACCGAGGAAGCGCATCACGAACTCGTTGGCCGGCTCGTCGTAGAGCTGATCCGGCGTGCCCACCTGCTCCACCCTGCCCTCGTTGATGACCACGATCTCGTCGGCCACCTCGAGGGCCTCCTCCTGGTCGTGGGTCACGAAGATGGTCGTCACGTGCACCTCGTCGTGCAGGCGACGAAGCCAATCGCGCAGCTCTTTGCGCACCTTGGCGTCGAGGGCGCCGAACGGCTCGTCCAGCAACAGCACCTTCGGCTCGACCGCGAGGGCGCGGGCCAGGGCCATCCGCTGGCGCTGACCGCCGGAGAGCTGCGCCGGCAACCGGTCGGCGAACTGGCTCAGGTGGACGAGCTCGAGCAGCTCCTCGACCCGCGCCTTGATCTCGGCCTTCGGACGCTTGCGGATCTCGAGGCCGAAAGCGACGTTGCGGGACACCGACAGGTGTTTGAACGCGGCGTAGTGCTGGAAGACGAAGCCGACGTTCCGACGCTGCGCCGGCACGTCGGTGGCGTCCGTGCCCTCGATCTCGATCGACCCGGTGTCGGCCCACTCCAGCCCGGCGATGATGCGCAGCAGGGTCGACTTGCCGCCGCCGCTCGGCCCGAGCAGCGCCGTGAGCTGGCCGGTCGGGATGCTGACGTTCACGTCTTCGAGGGCGACGAAGTCACCGAAGCGCTTGCCGATCCCCGCGATCTCGATGCTCATGTCTCCCGCTCCTGGCTCCTACGTCGCCGGGCCGCTTGGGCCACGCCCTCGTACCTCGTGCTCACTTCTTGATGCCTTCCTTGGGGCGGAGGATGGACACGACGACGATGCAGGAGACCGACACCATGGCCATGAGGAAGGCGGTGGCGTAGGCCCCGCCCTTGTCGAAGTTCAGGTACTTCTCCTCGACGACCAGCGTCGCCGTGCGGGTGGCGCCCAGGATGTTGCCCGACACCACCTTGATGGCCCCGAACTCGCCGAGCGAACGCGCCAGGCACAGCACCACGCCGTAGGTGATGGCCCACTTGATCGCAGGCAGCGTGATGCGCCAGAAGGTCTGGAGGGCGTTGGCCCCGAGGCTGCGGGCGGCCTGCTCCTGCTCGATGCCGATCTCCTCGAGCACCGGCACGACCTCTCGGACCACGAGGGGGAGCGCCACGAACACCGTGGCCAGGATGATCGCGGGCGTGGCGAAGATCACCTGGAACCCCCAGGATTCCAGCGTCGGGCCGAACCAGCCGTTGCGCCCGCCGTAGACGAGGATCAGGGCCAGGCCGACCACGATCGGCGAGACCGACAGAGGCAGGTCGATGAACGCGCTGAGCAGACGCCGGCCCCTGAACTCGTAGCGCACCAACAGGATCGACATGCCGACGCCGAAGATCGTGTTCACGATCACGGAGATGACCGCCACGATGACCGTGAGCTTGAAGGCGTGGATCACGTCAGGGTCCGAGAGGATGTCCGACAGCTCGGTGAAGCCCTCGTCGAAGGTGTTCTTGACCACCAGGGAGACCGGCCAGGCCACCAACAGCACGAGGTAGACCGTGACGATCGTCCGGTAGAGGTACCGGGTGACGCTGCCTGGCCGCAGGCGCCGGCGGTCAGCCACGACGGGCCAGGATCCGTTGGGTCACGTCGAAGATCACGATGACCAGAAGCGAGATGGCGAGCAGGATGGTGGCCACCGAGGCCGCCGCGGCGGTGTTGTCGTTCTCGATGCTGCTCAGGATGCGCACCGAGGCGACCTCGGTCTTGCCGGGGAGGTTGCCCGAGAGCAGCACCAGCGAGCCGTACTCGCTGACCCCCCGGGCGAACGACAGTGCGGCGCCCGCCGCGATCGCCGGGATGAGGCTGGGCAGGACGATGCGCCGGAAGGTGGTGAACGAGCTGGCACCGAGGGAGCGGGCCGCCTCCTCCACGTCTCGGTCGAGCTCGGCCAGCACCGGCTGGACCGTGCGCACGATGAAGGGAAGGGTGACGAAGAGGAAGGCCAGGAAGACCGCGCTCCGCGTGTTGGCGACGTTGATGCCCAGGGGGCCGTCGGGTCCGTAGAGCGAGAGCAGGACCAGGCCGGCGACGATGGTGGGCAGGGCGAAGGGGATGTCGATGAGCACCTCCAGGGCACCCTTGCCCCAGAACTTGTCCCTGACGAGCACCCAGGCGATGAGCGTGCCCATGAACACGTTCACGACCGTGACCAGGAGGGCGGTACCGACCGTGAGCCTGATCGCCGCCATGGTCTGTTCGTTGGTGACGGTGTTCCAGAACGAGGTCCATCCACCATCTGCCGCGGTGATCACCACGGCGGCGAGTGGGATCAGCACCAAGGCGCTGAACCAGACCATGGCCACGCCGAGGCCGAGCCCCGACACGGCGGTCAGCTGGCCCTCCCGGACCGGCCGGCGCCTGCGCGCCGGCCGGTCGTCGGAGACCGCCGCTGTCGCGGTGGTCACTCCTCGCTGAGGCCCGTGCCGGCGACGATGAGCGTCACCACGCCGTCCTCCTCGTCGAAGAACGTGGCCGATGCCTCGTCCCAGCCGCCGAAGTCCTCGTCGACGGTCAGGAGGTTCGGGACCTCAGGGAAGGGGTTCGACGGATCGTTGGCCCCTTCGACCTCACCGATCTCGACATCGTCGATCACCGGCCGGAAGCCCTTGGCGACGAACCCGGCCTGGCCCTCGGGGCTGAGGACGAAGTCGAGCCAGTCCTGGGCGATCGGCGGTGCATCCACCGTGACCGCACCCGGGTTCTCGATGAGCAGGGAGGTCTCCGGGATGACGTAGTCGAACTCCTCGCCGTTCTGGTGGGCGAGGATGGCCTCGTTCTCGTAGGCCATGAGCACGTCGCCGGTACCGCTCAGGAACGCCGTCGTCGCGTCACGCCCGCTGCTGGGAAGCGAGACGACGTTGTCGAAGAACGCCTGCAGGTAGGCCTCGGCCTCCTCCGGGGTACCGCCGTCCTCGATGATCTGGCCGTAGGCGGCCAGCGCGTTCCACCGGGCCGCACCCGACGAGGCCGGGTTCGGGGTGACGATCTCGACCCCAGGCTGGATCAGGTCGTCCCAGTCCTGGATGTCCTTGGGGTTGCCCGACCGGACCGCGAAGACCACGACCGAGTTGGACACGATGCCGTTGGTCGGCCCGGAGTCCCAGTCCTCGGCGACGAGGCCCGCATCGACGAGGCGCGTGACATCGGGCGGGATCGAGAAGTGCACGTAGTCGGCCTCGAGGCCCTCGGCCACGGCCCGGCTCTGGTCGCCGGAGGCGCCGTACGAGGTCTCGAACTCGACACCCTCGCCCTCGGGCGTCTCGGCGAACGCCTCGCCGATGGCGACGTTGGCCGCCTCGGGCACCGCGAAGCCCACGATGTTGATGGTGGTGTCCTCACCGCTGCCGCCGTCACCGCCGCCGCTCGCGTCGTCGCTGTCGCTGTCGCTGCCGCATCCGGCGGCGACCAGCGCGAAGGCGCTGACCACGGCCGCCAGGAAGAACAGTCGTCGTTTCGACATCAGATTATCTCCATCCTTCTCTATAGGAATGATGGACAATATAGACAAACTGGCAGCAGATCAAGTCCGGCTCCCGCTGCGCCGGGAAAACGAGCGCCGCCGCCCCAGCGGGGCGGCGGCGGGGTGCGGCTCGGAACGGGACCGTCAGGCGGCGGCGGGCACCTCGGTGGCCGGGGTGGCGGCGAGGGCCTGCTCGTAGCTCAGCCAGTGGCCGGCGTCGAAGTCGTAGAGCTTGCAGTGGCGGGTGTTGGCCATGAAGTCGCGGTACCGCAGGGGCTCGTCGTGGATGACGCCTGGGAAGGCCGCTTCGATGGCATCGGTGGCCATCTCGAGGTTGTACATGGGAATGCGCACGTCCACGTGGTGGGGGACGTGGACCATGATCCAGTGCACGAAGAAGTTGAACACTGGGTTCACCCGCAGGACGGTGGTGCCCTCCATCTGACCGTGCCACTTGGTCCACTCGCGGCGCTTCCACCAGCGGATGTTCGGCTGGATGTGGTGCACGTGGACGAGCGAGCCGATCACGTAGCAGAAGGCAACGAAGGGCAGGACGACCACCCGGGCGATCAGCCACACCGTGCCCGGCACGCCGAGCGACGCCGACCAGCCGTAGAGCGCCAGGGCGCCGCTGAACGCCACGATGAACGATAGGACGACGAACCGGTCGCGGCGGATCTTCTCGGCCCAGCGCTTGGGGGCCTTGCCCGAAGCCATGCGCTTCCACCAGATTTCGCGCAGGTAGTAGATGCCGGCGCCGGCCCACGACCACTCGAAGCGGTGACGTGCCCGCTGGAAGCGGTTCATGTCCCGGTACTGGTCGGCGGTGTAGGGGTGCCACACGAAGTCGAAGTCCTGGCGCACCGTGTAGTGGTGGTGCACCCGGTTGTGCCCGAGCCGCCAGCCTTCGAAGACGTGCCAACTCGGCAGCATGGCGATGTGGCCGACGACCGAGGTGAGGCGCTCGCTCTTGAACAGGGCGCCGTGCGCGGCGTCGTGGCCGACGATGAACAGGCCCGACACGGTGAGTGCGGCCAACACCAGGAACGGCGCCACGATCAAGGGGTTGGCAAAGGTGAAGAGGCCCCACATGGCCACGCCGTAGAGCACGAGATCGCGCGCGAAGTAGGCCAGGCCCTTGCCGGTGGGGTTGTCGTAGGCCTCGGGCGGGATGACGTCGAGGACCGGACGGAGTGACCCCCGCTCGGGCTTGTCGCCCGCCGGGCCACTGGGGCCCGGGTCGGTGGGGGAATCGGTGGCTGGACGCTCGCGGGCGGGGGAGAGGGCGGTGGCCATGGACCCAGCCTACCTACCGGTAGGTAGGCAGTCGAGGGGTACCTGGGAATTGGCCCGTGAGATGCGTCACACGCGCCTTCCCACGCCCCGATGCGCCCCGGTCCACGGCCGTCCCCGATCGGGATGGGATGCTGTGGGTGAGGAGCGTGATGGCGAACGACGAGATCCGGCTCGAGGTGCCGGCCCAACCCACCTACGGTCGCCTGGCACGGGTGACCGTGGCCGGCCTCGCGCTCCGGCTCGGCTTCTCGCACACCGCCGTCGAGGACCTGCGCCTCGCCGTCGACGAAGCCCTGATCCTCCTGCTCGACGGTTCGGGTCGCGAGGGCGAGATCGTGCTGATCTACCGCCTGCTCGACGACGCCATCGAGGTCGAGCTCACCGCCGAGTTCGGCAGGCGCGTCCCCCCGCCCAGCGAGGCCGCCATCGACCGGTTCGGCGCCATGGTGGCCGACCTGGTCGACGTCGCGGTGGCCGACCCCGCCAAGCGCACCGTCCGCTTCCGCAAGCGCCTGCGCTCATAGCGCCCGCCATGAGCACCACCGGGCAACGGGCACTCGATCTGCTCGGACAGCTGGCGGGGCCGGGCGCTCGTTTCCACCCCGGTCAGCTCACGGCCATCGAGGCGCTGGTCGACCGCCGCCAGCGGGTACTGGTGGTCCAGCGCACGGGCTGGGGCAAGAGCGCCGTCTACTTCCTGGCCACACGGCTGCTGCGCGAGCAGGGCAGCGGCCCCACCCTGCTGGTGTCGCCGTTGCTGGCCCTGATGCGCAACCAGGTCAGCGCCGCCGAGCGGATCGGCCTGAAGGCGGCGTCGCTCAACTCGGCGAACACCGACGACTGGGACGTGATCGAGCAGTCGATCCTGGCCGACGGGGTCGACGTGCTGCTCATCTCGCCCGAGCGCCTCAACAACGAGCGCTTCCGCACCCGGGTGCTGCCGCAGTTGGTCGGCGCCGTCGGCCTGCTGGTGATCGACGAGGTGCACTGCATCAGCGACTGGGGCCACGACTTCCGCCCCGACTACCGCCGGCTGGCCCGGGTGCTCGACCGCCTGCCCCCCGATGTGCCCGTGCTCGGCTGCACGGCCACTGCCAACGACCGGGTGGTGCACGATGTCGAGGCACAGCTGGGCGACGGCGCCGTCGAGATCCGGGGCCGGCTCGACCGGGACAGCCTCGAGCTCGAGGTCATCGACCTGCCGTCGCAGGCCGAGCGCCTGGCGTGGCTCGCCACCGAGGTCCCCCGCCTCGACGGCACGGGCATCATCTACTGCCTCACGATCGCCGATGCCCAGCGGGTGGCCGCCTGGCTGCGCAGCCGGGGCGTCGACGTGCTGGCCTACACGGGCGCCACCGAGCCGGGCGAGCGCCTGGTGGCCGAGGACGCGCTGCTGGACAACGAGATCAAGGCGCTGGTGGCCACCTCGGCACTGGGCATGGGCTACGACAAGCCCGACCTGGGGTTCGTGGTGCACTACCAGGGGCCGGGGTCGCCCATCGCCTACTACCAACAGGTGGGCCGGGCCGGGCGGTCGCTCGATCGGGCCCGGGTGGTGCTGTTGCGCGGCCATGAGGACGCCGACATCCAGGACTGGTTCATCCGTACGGCCTTCCCGCCCCGCGACAAGGCCGAGCAGGTCATCGCCCTGCTCGAGGCCGCGGGAGGACCGGTCAAGGTCACCGAGATCGAGCCCGAGGTCAACGTGCGGCGATCGCGGCTCGAAGCCATGTTGAAGATCCTCGATGCCGAGGGCGCGGTCGAGCGGGTGGGCTCGGCCTGGCAGCGCACGCTGCAGCCGTGGGCCTACGACGAGGAACGGGTCGAGCGGGTGACCACCGCCCGCCGCGCCGAGCAGGAGGCGATGGCGCGCTACGGCACCGACGGGACCTGCCTCATGCGCTTCCTGCGCGCGCAGCTGGACGACACGTCGCCCGAGGACTGCGGCCGGTGCTCGGTGTGCCGCACCGCCGCGGGTTCGCCCCCCGCCCCGCTCGCGCTCGACGTCGACCTGGTCGAGGCGGCCCGCACGTTCCTGCGCTCGTCGCCCCTGGTCATCGAGCCCCGGCGCCAGTGGCCCCGCGACCTCGACGGCGTGTCGGGCAACATCCCCGTCCACCACCGCCTCGAGGAGGGTCGGGCCCTCAGCCAGTACGGCGATGCCGGCTGGGGCGAGCTGGTGCGGCGGGCCCGCCGGGAGGGTCAGCCCTACGACGGCCGCCTGGTGGCGGGCGCCGCCGAACTGGTCCGCACCGCATGGTCTCCAAATCCCCCACCCGAGTGGGTCACCTGCCTGGCGGGGTCACCCGCCGCGGCCGGCCTGCTGGCCGACTTCGCCGCCCGCCTGGCCGATCAGCTGGGGCTGCCGTTCGTGCCGGCCGTCTCGCAGGTCCGCCCGATCACCGACCAGCGCACGATGCAGAACAGCGCCCAGCAGGTCCGCAACGTCCTGGGTGCGTTCGAGGTCGCGGGCGAGGTGCCGTCGGGGCCGGTGCTGCTGGTCGACGAGATGGTCGACTCGCGTTGGACCCTCACCGTGGTGGGTGTCGCACTGCGCGAGGCCGGGTCGGGACCGGTGCTCCCCCTGGCGCTCGCCAGGGCCGGCGGCGACTGACAACCCGGTCGGAATTACGCGGCTCGGGCGACGTCACGGTCGAGCCGCCCAGGCATCGCCCACCACAGCCAATTCGCGGTCGGCGCCGACATGACGCCAACCCCGCTGATATCCGATGGGTCCTCGATGTCAGGCCGGGGTGCCCTGGAAGCAGCCCATGAAGTAGGGGAACTCGGAGGTTGCCGAGTAGTGGTACATCTCGACGACCTCACCGTCGAGCAGGATCGGCGACACCCGGCCGTGGCACTCGTCGAGATCGGCGTTGGTGGGCAGGTCCCCCGAGGCGTCTCGTTCCACCACGATCGGGAAGCCGTCGTAGGCGAATCCCACCACGGTGCTGGCACCGGTGGACGCATCGAGGACGCACGACGGCACGTCGTGGTAGTGGTAGGTGCTGGACTGTTGCGGGTGACCGTCGCACTGGTCCTGGGTCTCGTAGGCGACCGCGTCGCGGTTCCGCTCGTCGACCGGGGCGAACAGGGCCACGCCGTTCTTCAACACCCCGATGACGCCCTTCGACAGGCAGGTGGGCGTGGCCACGACCGACGGCGCGACGGGAAGGGTGACCGAGATGGCGGTCTCCGCGATCGTGTTCGGGTTGCGGTCGTACGAGTAGGCGGGATCGTCGGCGGCCACCGGGAAGGTGCCGGTGACCATCTCGACCGGCAGCCCGTTGCTCGTGATGGACCGGTCGGCCCCGTCGACGACCTCGTCGTAGGCGGCCATCGGCCACGACACATCGCCCTGCACCGCCACCTTCGCGGTGGCGTCCCAGGTGCCGGCCGCCTCGTCGATCCAGGGCCCGACGGCGAACGCGCCCCCGCCGTTGGGGTTGCCGGCGTCGCAGGCGAACAGGTCCCCGACCGCCGGGCCCGTGGTGGAGACGTGCGACGTCCCGATCGGCAGCGCGGTGAGGTCGGCTGCCGGCCCAGCCCACGTGTTCACGATGCCGGCGTCGGCGTCGGCGTCGGCGTCGGCGTCGCCGGCCGCCACCGTGGTCGAGGTGCCGGCGGTCTCGTCGGTGGTGGCCGTGGCCCCGCTCGACACACCGCTCGACGCGGTCGTCGAACTGCCACAGGCACCGGCGAGCAGCGCCACCGCGACGAGGGCGGCGGCCATGGCCGACGAGCGCCCGCACGGGTTGCGAGGGTGCGGGGGAACGGCTGGGTCGAGATCGGTTCGGGGCCTGAGATCGGTCAAGGCGCCAAACGTAACGGCCGCGCCTGAGGATCTCCTGAGTGCGGTACGCCGGAGGACCCACGCACCCGGCGACCGCCCTCGACCGGCAGTGCCACGCCCGGGCCTCGACGGGCCGAGGTCACCACAAGGCGTTCCAATCGTGGTCGCTGAGGCGACCCAGCGGTGGGTCGGCCTGGGCGCGGTCGATGCGGCGGCGCCCCGTCTCGACCCAGCTGGGCTTGTCCAGGCGGGCGGCCCGCCAGTCGCGCAGCTCACAGGACATCCAGTCACGCGACCGCACGCCGCCTTCGGAGTAGCCGGGGCGGACCAGGAGCTGGCTCGGCGACACGCCGATCACCACGCACGGGCGGCGCTTGGCCCCTGGCTCGTGGTCGGGATCGTCCGGCTCGAACACGACCTCGGCGATGACGACCGAGCCGACCAGAGGATCATCCGCGTTGAACCGGCCGGCCTCGTCGCCGGTGAGCGCCGGTCGGCGGCGGCTGGGCGACGCCGACAGGACGACCGGCCCATCGCCGTCGGCCTCGACCGCGTCCGCGTCCCGGTCCGATGCAGCCGTCAGGGCGCGCTTGCGGTCCGACCTGCGGCGCTCGGCTGCCGCGACGGCCTTGTCCTGCTGCGCCCTGCGGCGCTCGGCCTCCTCGGCCTGGCGGGCCCGGCGGGCGGCGCGCTTCTCGTCGCCGGCTCCCGTGCGAGGGCTCGTTGCCACCCGAGGGATCGACACCGCCGGTTGGTCCACCTCGTCGGCGAGCTCGAAGCGGGGATCGGTGTCGAGCAGGCCGTCGCAGATGTCAGCGGCCTCGGCCAGGCCCGCCGCCACCATCGCCAGGGTGAGCCGAACCGTGGTTGCGGGGAACTGGTGGTCGGTGACGTCGTCGACGGCGGCGGCCACCGCCTCGGGCCGGGGGTCGTCGGCCTCGTCGCCCAGGCGCTCACGGACGGCTTCGAGGCACTCGTCCGCCACGATGCCCGCCAACAGGTCGAGCAGCACGGGGTCGTCGACCCGGCGCAGCGACTTGATCGACCCCGCTCGTAGGACGGGCACCCGCACCCGGGCGGCTTTGGCGAGCGCCTCGACCGACGGCTGGGGCAGCACCAGCACGGCCCGCTTCAGGTCGGCCGGGTCGGCCGCCAGCAGCGATCGCCGCAGCCGCTCGATGCGCCGGGCCTGGTCGGCCTCGTCGCGCGGCGCCGGGTCGCCGTCGCCACTGCTGTCACCATCACCCGTGTCCCCGGTGACTCCGTCGTCGCCGGCGTGCTCCTCGTCATCTGTGGGCATGGTGTGTCCGTCGTCGGCCATGTGCGCCACCTCCTCGATGCACCATAAGCGGACGGGGCGCGCTGACGGGGCGCGCTGACGGGCCGCCATCCCGGTGCCTTACCATCGTCGAGGTGGGGACGGTGAGCACAACGGCGCTGTACGACACCATCGGCGTCGGGTACTCGGACCTCCGACGGCCCGACCCTCGCATCGCCGTGCGACTCCACGACGCCCTCGGGTCGGCCCGGCGCGTCCTCAACGTCGGCGCGGGCGCGGGTTCGTACGAACCGACCGACGGCCGGGTCGTCGCGGTCGAGCCGTCGCCCGAGATGATCCGCCAACGCGCACCGAACGCGGCGCCCGCGGTGCGAGCCGTCGCCGGCGCACTGCCCTTCGCCGACCACACCTTCGACGGCGCCCTGGCCCTGCTGACCGTGCATCACTGGCCCGACCCGATCGCCTGTTTGGCCGAAGTCCGCCGGGTGACCGACGGCCCCGTGGTGGTGCTCACCTTCGACCTCACGGTCCACGCCCGCCAGTGGCTGGTTGCCGAGTACTTCCCGTCGATGGTCGCGCTCGACCGCACCGCACCGTCACCGTCCGAGATCGCCGGGGCGCTGGGCGGCGGCCGGGTCGAGGTGGTGCCGGTCCCCCACGACTGCACCGACGGGTTCTGCCACGCCTGGTGGCGACGCCCCGAGGCCTATCTCGACCCCAGGGTACGGGCCGCCATCTCCGGCATCGCCCGGCTCCCCGAGGCACAGGTGGACGCCGGCGTCGCCGCACTCAGGGACGACCTCGCCGACGGGTCCTGGCGGCGCAGCCACGCCGACCTGTCCGACTCCCACGAAGTCGATGCCGGCTACCGCGTGGTGATCAGCCCCCGTCGATCCTCAGGCTGAAGGCGGCGAACCGGCGCCAGATCCCGTCGTTCGACGCGGGGATCCACCGCCAGAACCGTTGCGGGAAAAGCCCCGGCACACACGCGCCAGGCCTCGTCGCTGCACCCGGTGGACGCCTCGTGCGAGCGGAGACCGCTTCATCGCCCGTCACGGCACCTCGGTCGGGGTACCCGTGCCGTGGTCTCGGCCGTCCGCCCCAGTCCCCCCGGACCCGCGTCGCTGTCTCGTCGGCCGGCCCGCGGCGGCGCCGTCAGCGGGCGCCGGTGTGGCCCCAGCCGCCCTCGCCGCGGTGGGTGTCGTCGAGGCGCTCGACCGGCACGAACCGGGCGTGCTCGACGCGTTGGATCACGAGTTGGGCGATCCGGTCGCCGCGCTCGATCTCGTAGGGGGCGGACGGGTCGGTGTTCACCAGCAGGACGATGAGCTCGCCCCGGTAACCCGAGTCGATGAGCCCCGGCGTGTTGAGGCAGGTGACCCCGTGGCTGGCGGCCAGGCCGCTACGGGGCTGGACGAAGCCGGCGCAACCCTCGGGGATGGCCACGGCGACGCCCGTCGGCACCTGCGCCCGGCCCCCGCCCGGCGCCAGCACCACCGCTTCGCGCGCGAGCAGGTCGACTCCCGCGTCACCGGGCCGGGCGTAGGCCGGGACGGGAAGGCCCGGGTCGAGGCGGACCAGGGGCACGTCGAGCACCCGACGATCGTAAGCGGCAACCCGTACCATCGACCCATGCTCGCCTGGATGGACCTCGAGATGACCGGCCTCGACCCCGCCCGCCACCGGATCGTCGAGATCGCCACCCTCATCACCGACGACGACCTGAACGTGGTGGCCGAGGGCCCCGATCTCGTCGTCCACCAACCACCCGAGGCCCTGGCCGAGATGGACGACGTCGTCGTGAAGATGCACACGAGCAGCGGCCTCCTCACCGCCATCGAAGCCTCGACCATCACGCTGGCCGATGCCGGCGCCCAGACGCTGGCCTTCATCAAGGAGCACGTGCCCGAGGCCCGGACCGTGCCGCTCTGCGGCAACTCGATCGGCACCGACCGGCGGTTCCTGGCCGCCTGGCTGCCCGAGATCGAAGAGTGGCTGCACTACCGGTCGGTCGACGTCTCGACCATCAAGGAGCTGGCCCGGCGCTGGTACCCCGGGGTCGTCGACGCCGCACCGGGCAAGGCCGCCGCCCACCGTGCCCTCGACGACATCCTCGAGAGCGTGGCCGAGCTGGCCTACTACCGCGAGCACGTCTTCCGGCTGCCCCCCGCCTGAGCGAGCAGCCCCTCAGGTCGCCAGCTCGCGTCCCTTCCAGGTGATCCGCCGCCGGAAGAAGAAATCGACCCCTGAGCGGGCGAAGAGGACGAAGAAGAACGCCAGCGGTATCGGGAACAGCATTGCGGTGGCCATGCCGAAGGTGCCGATCCGCCGCAGCATCCAGAGGAGCTGAACCGCGACCAGCCCGTAGACGGCGAGGGCCACCGGCGGATCGCCGCCGTGCCAGGCGAGCGCGGCGAGCCCCCAGCCGGCCTCTATGCACAGCGAGATCCACGCTGCCACGAGCAGCAGCGTCAGCTTCCGGGTACCCGCCGCGCCGCCCGCGAAGTTCTTGCGCCACCCCTCGACCAGGTGACCGAGGCCGTCGGGGTACATGCGGAACCGCACCGTCCCGCGGCCGCCGAGGCAGGTGACCCGACGGCCGGAGCGGGTGTACTCGCGGGCGAGGGCGACGTCGTCGAGCACCTCGCCGGCCACCGAGCGGTGCCCGTCGACCGAGCCGTAGTCGGCGGCCGAGGTCACCAGCACCGGCCCGAACGCCCCGGACGGGACACGCCGCTCACCGAGCGGGGTGAACGCGTCGACCCCCATCATGGCGATGACGTTGAAGAACGCACTGAGCCGTTCGTAGGGGCGGCGGACGAGATGGAAGGGCTGCACCGAAAGGAGCCCGCCGCGTGCCTCGTGGGCCGCCAGCAGCCGATCGAGGCCACCGACCTCGAACTCGGTGTCCGCGTCGAGGAACACGAGGACCTCGTTCGCGGCCGAAGCCGCTCCTGTCCAGCACGCCGAGGTCTTGCCGGTCCACCCCTCGGGGACCGGCCGCGCCCGAAGAACCGTCGCCCCGCCGTCGCCGGCCGCCTCGGCGGTGCGGTCGCCCGAGTCGTCATCGACCACGATCACCTCGTCACCCGCACGCAGCTCGCCGGACAGCGAGCGCAGGAGCGTCGGGAGGGACACCGCCTCGTCGCGTGCGGGCACGACGATCGAGCACGGTGGCCGGGCGAGCGGCCAGACGAGCGGCCAGACGAGCGGCCCGACGAGCGGCCGGTCGACGCGCACCGGCGGCGCCGAGACCCGCTCGACCAGCCCGATCCGCCACAGCAGCCAGCAGCCGGCGAGCGAGCGCAGGGCCAGCGAGGCCAGATCGAAGCGGGACATGAGGCTCTCGGATGTTACGGGCCACACGCTCGATCGGCCCGATCAGACCCGGGTGATATCGCCGGCCGAGGGCATTACTTGACCGAGCGGTCAAGTAACCTGGCGCCGTGCCGGCTCCGACGAGACCCCGCAAACAGGAGCAGGAGGACGCCACCACCGAGGTCACCGAGGTGGCACCGGGGGTGCTGCGGATGCAGCTGCCGATCAACTTCAGCGGCCTGGGACACGTGAACTGCTACGCGCTGGAGGACGACAAGGGCTTCACCATCGTCGACCCCGGCATGCCCGGTCCCGCGAACTGGAAGGCCCTGCTCGACCGGCTGCGGCGGGCGGGCACGGGCATCGATCACGTGCACAGCGTGGTCGTCACCCATTCGCACCCAGACCACTTCGGCGGCGCCGGCAAGGTTCGGGTCGAGACCGGCGCCCGGGTGATCAGCTCCACGACGTTCCGGACCTGGTTCGACCCTGTGGAGGCCGGCGCCGACGTCGTCGAGGACCCGGGTGCCGTCGTCGAGGTGGTCGACGACGACGAGCGGCCCGCACCCACTCCGAAGTTCAACAGTCGTACGACCCCGTGGGGCGGGAAGCACCCGGCTCCCCCGCTCTCGTTCCAGATCAAGATGAAGGTGATGCGCCGCCGCGGGCGCAGGTGGATGGTGGCCCCCAAGCCCTCGGTCCGCCTGGACGATGCCGAGACCATCACCCTCGCCGGGCGCGAGTGGGTCGCCCTGCACACGCCAGGGCACACCAGCGACCACCTGTGCCTCTACGACCCCACCGAAGGCGTGCTGCTCGCCGGCGACCACGTGCTGCCCACCATCACGCCGCACATCGCCGGCCACAGCGCCGACGCCGGCGACCCGCTGGCCGACTTCTTCGCCTCGCTCGACAAGGTGGCCGCGCTCGAGGGCGTCAACCAGGTGCTGCCGGCCCACGGCCACCCCTTCTCGGATCTCGCCGGCCGCACCGCCGAGATCAAGGAGCACCACCGCGAGCGCCTCGGGGTGCTCCGCGCCGCGAGCGAGGGGCTCGGCGAGGCCACGGTCGAGGCCCTGTCACACGAGCTGTTCCGTCCCCGCTCGTGGGGGCCCATGGCCGAGAGCGAGACCTACGCCCACCTCGAGCACCTCCGGCTCACCGGCGAGGTCGAGAGCCGCCGCGTCGACGGCCTGCTGCGCTACCGCCTGACCGACTGACCCGCGGCCGGCCCCGAGCCGGTGGTCCCGGGTGCGAGGGCCTGTTGCCGGCGACACGTCCTCGCGTCGGGCGCGGCGCCGACGACGTCAGCCCCCGGGGCGGACACTGGCGCTGGCGTACACGGTGTCGTCGTCGACGACCCAGAGCGACAGCCCGCCGTCGGACCCCGCCCGAGCGATGACGTCGATCTCGTGGTCCCGTTCGACCGCGTTGCGGTGCTCGACCTCGACCGAGAACGGCGCCCGCAGGTCGGGGCGACGGGCCAGGTGCTCCTCTACGATGGCCCAGTAGACGGCGTTGTTCACGTGCGCCAGGGCGTCGAAGTCGCAGAACCGGGTCGGCCAGGGCACCCGGTCGAGCCCCGGTGTGGGATCGGGGTGCGAGAGGCGGGCGCGGACCCGGCGGCCGCCGGTGGCCTCGCCGTAGACCGCCACGAACCCCTCGTCGAGCGGTCGGGGTCGCCCGGTCTCGGCGTCGACCGAAACCCACAGGGCCGCGGCGTCGATCGACGCCCCCCGTGCACCCCGGATCTGCGTCCGGCGCTCGGCCCAGCTGCGCCCGCTGCCGCTGGCGAAGGTGGTGAGCGTGAGCGGCTCACGGAACCTCGCGAACTGATCGACCCGGATCACCGTCCTGCGCACGACCCAGGCGAGCGCTCCCTCCAGGCCCGCGTCGACGGCGTCGTCGGTGGCGATGTCCTGCAGGTAGCGGGCGACGGCATCGAGGCGCAGGCGTCCCGCGGGGCTCACATCGCCCAGGCGCACGATCCGCTCACCGGTGAAGGTGCGGCCAGCGCTCGGCAGGGGCACCAGAGCGTGGTCCTCGTCGTCACCGGCAGGGCTGTCCACCCGCCGATGTTGCCAGCCCGGCGGGCACGCGGGAGAAATCAGTTGACGGGACCCCGGCGCACATGATGCAGTGGCTCCGACCTCGGCACCCGGCCGTGGCATCGCGCAAAGGCACTCGATTGATGGATCCCCGCACCCAAAGCTCGGTTGGCCGGTCGGCTGCCGGTTGGTGCGCGTCCCGCGTGTCGTCCGTGTATGCCGCAGCCACCATCACGACCAAGCCGGTCATCGGGATGTTTGCGGACCACGCCAACGACCCGACCCGGCGGCTGAAGGAGCCTTCGCCCTAACCAGAGCGAAGTCCGCACTCCACAGGCCGTCGGGAAACCTCCCGGCGGCCTTCTTGCATTTTCGGCCCCGGACCCTGATGCCCACCCGACCAGACCTCCACACCCACCCGACCCACCAACCACCGCAACCGCAGACCAAGAGAAAGGCAAGGGGATCGCGATGTTGGCCCCGCTCACCGACGACAGCCTCGAGACCAGCCTCCAGGGCAAGGCCTGGCGGGCCCAGGCGCGCTGCGCCGACAACGCCGGCACCCTGACCGGGCTGTTCTTCTCGGAGGAGCTCCAGGACATCGCCCTGGCGAAGTCCATCTGCGCCGACTGCCCGGTGATGGCCCCGTGCCTGGCCGGCGCGCTCGAACGGCGCGAGCCGTGGGGCGTCTGGGGCGGGCAGCTCATCGCCAACGGGAAGATCCTCGCCAACAAGCGGCGGCGGGGCCGTCCCCCGAAGTGCCCCCGCCCCGAGGACCGTTTCGTCGACATCCCCATCCCCGACGAGCTCCTCGAAGCCGGCGTCGCCTAGCACGGGCCGCTGACGGTTCTGGCGTCAGATGTCGTCGCCCTGCGACGACACCTGACGCCAGAACGACCAGGGCGGCGCTTTCACCACAAGACGGCGGTCCGGGGCAACGGATCAGCACGGGCATCCCCCCTCTCGTGCTGTCGCGAGCCCCGGACTGCCGGTGGTCGATCACCACGGTCGGCCCCGCGTGGGGCGACGGCAGGCGGCGCCCTACCCTTGCGGGGTGTCCTCGGAGCGCCACCTTCCGCTCTCCAAGGTGGTCGTCGCCACCCTGTTGTGCATCGCGATCGTCGCCCTGGCCGCCGGGCTGCTGTTCGGCGTCGGCGGGCAGAAGGACACCGACACCCAGGTGGCCACGCTCGACGCCAACGCCGCGCAACCCGCGCTCGGCGAACAGGTCGAGGACACGGTCGGGCGGGCGGCCCCCGTGGCGAGCTACGGCACCTTCGACGACGGCGAGGGGTCGGTGGCCGACTACGCAGGCACACCCCTGGTGGTGAACTTCTTCGCCTCGTGGTGCGTCCCGTGCGTACGCGAGCTACCCGGCTTCGAGCAGGTGCACCAGGACCTCGGCGAGCAGGTGGCCTTCCTCGGGCTCAACGTGCAGGACAGCGTCACCCGGGGCCAGGAGCTCGTCGACCGGACCGGCATCACCTTCGACCTGGGCCGTGACCCCGACGGGTCGCTTCTCGCCCAGTTCGGCGGTGTGGCCATGCCCACGACCGTGCTCGTCGACGCCGAGGGCACCATCGTGCGGGTACTGAGCGGGGGCACGAGCCGGTCGGAGTTGCGCACCGCCATCGACCGCGACCTGCTGGCGTGATCGATGCACCGATCGCCCTCGGGCTGACGGCCGGGATGGTCGCCACGGTGAACCCCTGCGGGTTCGCCATGCTCCCCGCGTACCTCTCCTACTTCCTCGGTACCGAAGGTGACGACACCGGCGATGCGCAGACCGGCATCCTGCGGGCCCTCGCGGTCGGCGGGGTGGTCACCGCGGGCTTCCTGGTGGTCTTCGGTGTGGTGGGCCTCGCCGTCAGCCATCTGTCGATCTCGATCAACCGCTTCCTGCCGTGGGTCACGCTCGTGGTGGGCGTCGGCCTCGTGGTGCTCGGCGCGGCCATGCTGCGCGGCTTCCAGCTCACCCTGGCGCTCCCCAAGCTCGAGCGGGGCGGCACCACGCGGGGCCTCGGGTCGATGTTCGTGTTCGGGGTGTCCTATGCCGTGGCGTCGCTCTCGTGCACGCTGCCGCCGTTCCTCGCGGTGATGGCCGCCACCTTCAGCGAGTTGAGCTACGTCTCCGGGGTCAGCGTCTTCCTCGCCTACGGCCTGGGCATGGGCCTCGTGCTCACCGTGCTCACCGTTGCCATCGCCCTCGCGCGCTTCTCGGTGGTCACCAACATGCGCAAGGCGCTGCCCTACGTGAACCGGGTCTCGGGCGGGCTGTTGGTGCTCGCCGGCGCCTACCTCACCTGGTACGGCTGGTACGAGGTGCGGGTGAACCGGGGCGACCTCAGCTCGCCCGGGCCCGTCGTTTGGGTCACCGGCCTGAGCGCCGACATCTCGAACTGGGTGCAGCAGACGGGAGCCACCCGCCTGGCCATGATGCTCGCCCTGCTGGTTTGCATCGCCCTGCTGGTCGCCGTCCTCCGGCCCCGCAGTGAGCAGCCGGCGTCCGGCGCTGGGCCCGACCCTCAGCCTGGCCGTCGGTAGCCTCGGCGCTCATGCAACTACGGATCTTCACCGAGCCCCAGGAGGGCGCCACCTACGATCAGCTCCTCCAGGTGGCCAAGGTCACCGAGGAGACGGGGTTCGACGGGTTCTTCCGGTCCGACCACTACCTGAAGATCTTCTCTCCCGACGCGGGCCCGGGGCCGAGCGACGCCTGGATCACACTGGCCGGCCTCGCCCGCGAGACCCGGCGGATCCGCCTCGGCACGCTCGTCACGCCCGTCACGTTCCGCCACCCCGGGCCGTTGGCGATCTCGGTGGCCACGGTCGACGCCATGAGCGACGGGCGCGTCGAGCTCGGCCTGGGGGCCGGCTGGTACGACGACGAGCACCATGCCTACGGCATCCCGTACCCCGCCATGGGCGAGCGCTTCGACCGCTTCGAGGAGCAGCTCGAGATCGTCACCGGGCTGTGGGCCACACCCGAGGGCGAGACCTTCAGCCACGAAGGGGCCCACTACCGGCTCACCGACTCGCCGGCGCTGCCCAAGCCGGTGCAGCGGCCGGGCCCGCCGATCATCATCGGCGGGGGTGGGGCGGTGCGCACGCCCCGACTGGCCGCTCGCTACGCCGATGAGTTCAACCTGCCCTTCTCCCCGATCGACGGCTTCGTGAAGCAGTGCGAACGGGTTCGTGCCGCCTGCGAGGCCATCGACCGCGACCCCGACGACCTGGTGTACTCGGCCGCGCTCGTGGTGGCCTGCGGCATCGACGACGCCGAGGTCGCGCGCCGGGCCGAGGCCATCGGACGCGATGCCGACGACCTGCGCCGCACCGCGGCCGGCGGCACCGTCGCGGAGGTGGTCGACACCATCGGCCGCTGGGGCGAGGCCGGCGCCGACCGCATCTACCTACAGGTGCTCGACCTGGACGACCTCGACCACGTGCGCCTCCTCGGCGGCGAGGTCCTCCCCCACCTCTCGGCTTCGCGGTCCAGCGGATAGGCGACAACCTGCGTGGCGACAGAACCGGGCGCCCGGTTCCCGCGCCATGACATGCGTGAGCGCATGATACACTGCGTCTGTGCCCAAGACGGTGCAGATTCGCGACATCGACGATGAGATCTATGCCGCGCTCAGCCGACGGGCGGCTGAGGTCGGCCTGACCGTGCCCGACCTTCTGCGGCGGGAGGCGGCGCGGCTCGCCAGCCGTCCGACCGTCGACGAGTGGTTGGCTCGCACCAGCCGACGGCCCTCCTCCATCAGCCGCGGCGAGGTTCTCGAGTCGCTCGACGAGTTGCGCGGCCCGTGGCCCGATGCTGGTCGTTGACGCCAGCGTGCTGTTCGAGATCGTGGCCGACACGCCGGAATCCGATCGGCTGCGGCAGCGTCTCGCTGCGGACCCGGACCACGCAGCACCGCACCTGATCGACGCCGAGGTGCTGTCAGCGATCCAGACCCACCACCGGGTCGGCGCCCTCGATGCCACCGCGGCCAGCCAGGCGGTCGACGACCTCCGGTCGTGGCCTGGCGAGCGCTGGCCACATCGCCCGCTGCTCGAGCGGGCATGGGAGCTCCGCGACAACGTACGGGGCAACGACGCGCTGTACGTCACCCTGGCCGAAGGCCTCGATGCGACACTGCTCACCCTCGACGCCCGTCTGTCCCTGGCCGCGGGGCCGCGCTGCACCATCGAGGTCCCCCCGACCTGACCTTGCCCCCGGGCGACGTACAGGTGCCCTCTGCCCGCGCTGCCCGGCACGCAGGAGTGGTCGATCGACACGCGGGTGTCGGCGCCGACCGCGCCGATCCTGCGGAAGCCTCGGTGGGCGCCACAGACGAGGCGCAAGCGAGCCCTGCTACTCGTGGTAGAGCTCCCGCCGACGAACCGACGACTACGGGTCGAGGCGGTCGACCTGCCAGCCGGCGGCGGTGCGCGTGTAGCGGAAGCGGTCGTGGCGACGGCTGGGGCGACCCTGCCAGAACTCGATGGTGAGGGGCTGCACGTGAAACCCGCCCCAGTGCGGGGGACGCTCGACGGTGCGGCCCTCCCACTCGGCCTCGACCGTGGCGTGACGGGCGTCGAGGGTGGCCCGGTCGGCGACGGGCCGGCTCTGGTGCGACGCCCAGGCCGAGAGCTGGCTGCCCCGCTCGCGGGTGGCGAAGTAGGCGTCGGACACCTCGGCGCTCGCACGGGTGACCGCACCCACCACCGAGACCTGACGGCTCAGCTCGGCCCAGGGGAACAGCAGCGAGGCCCGGGCGTTGGCCGTGAGCTCGTCGCTCTTGCGACTCTGGTAGTTGGTGAAGAACGTGAAGCCCTCGGGGCCGACCCCGCGCAGCAGCACGTGGCGGGCCGACGGCTGGCCCAGGTCGTCGGCGGTGGACAGGACCATGGCGTCGGGCTCGAACACGCCGGCCTCGGCCACCTCGGCGTGCCAGCGTCCGAACTGCTCGAGCGGGTCGTCGACCAGGTCGGCCCGATGCAGGCCGGCGTTGAGCCAACGGTCACGGGTATCGGCGCGTCGATCTGCCACATGTCGAGTGTGGGTCGGCGACCCGGTCCGGCACCAGTCCAGGGCACCGGGCCGCTGGGGTCCCCGCCACGGGAGCCGGCGTGATCGCAGCAGCTCCCATGGCGAAGAGTCGGGGCGTGACGATCAGAGGCCGAGAGCAAGCTGATCCACGGCCGAACGGTCCGGACCGCCACCCGCGGTGCGGGGGCGTACCGCGACCGGGCGGGCCGTGGCCGGACGGGCCAGGCCGTCCCCGTCCTCGTTGCCGTCGCTCGACGCCATGGCGCGCCCGCCGTGCTGACGGACGAAGCCCTGCACCAGGCCTCCCACCCGACGGCGCTCGGCCGCCGGCGCGTAGCTGCGGCCCGGGGGGTACAGGCGGCGGTAGCGCTCGACCAGGTCCGGCCGGTCACGCTCGACCGTGGAGAGGAAGTGGTCACGCACGCCGGGGCGCAGGTGCAAGAGCACCGACCCCACCGACACGGCGCCCGCGTTGAGCGCTGCCCGCACCACGTCTTCGATCTGCTCAGGGGCGTCGGACAGCCCCGGCAGTATCGGCCCCATCAGCACACCGCACGAGATGCCGGCGTCGTTCAGCGCCTCGACCGCCCGGATGCGCCGACGGGGGTGGGGCGTGCCGGGCTCGGTGGCCTTCCACACGTCGTCGTCGAGGGTTCCGATCGACAGGTTGACCCGCACCTCGGTGCGTCGGGCGGCCTCGGCCAGCAGGTCCAGGTCGCGAAGCACCAGGGTGGACTTGGTGAGGATCGAGAACGGATTGGCCGCCTCGGTGAGGGCTTCGACCATGCCCCGGGTGAGGCGGTACTTCCCCTCGCAGCGCTGGTAGGGGTCGGTGTTGGTGCCCATGGCGATGGCATGCCCCGCCCACCGACGGGGGCTCAGCTCGGCCCGCAGCAGGTCGACGGCGTTCACCTTCACCACGATGCGCCGGTCGAAGTCCTCGCCGATGCCCAGGCCCAGGTACTCGTGGGTCGGCCGGGCGAAGCAGTACGTGCAGGCGTGACTGCAGCCCCGGTAGGCGTTGATGGTGAACGGCGTGGGCAGGAAGCCCGGCCCGTCCTTCAACTCGTTGATGATGGTCTTGGCCCGCACGTGCAGGAACTCCATGCCCCGGAACTCGCCTCGGCCCACCTGGCGCTCGACGTCGCCGAAGAGCGCGCCCTGGTCGGCCGACACATCGTCCAGCTCCCATCGCAACTGCGGGGTCATGGGTCGCCAGCCTAACGAACGTGTGTTCGTAGGGCCAGTAGGCCGCGTCGGAGAGGCTAGAACACACCCCACATCACAACGGACATCGACGACCGGGGGACGGCATGGCGCATCGGGTGATCCAGTGGGCGACGGGCAACGTGGGCCGAGCGGCCATCGAAGGCGTCCTGGGCCACCCCGACCTCGAGCTGGTGGGTTGCTGGGTGCACAGCGACGCCAAGGACGGCCTCGACGTGGGGAACATCGTCGGCATCGGCCCGGTGGGGGTGACCGCGACCACCGACCGCGACGCCATCTTGGCCATGGACGCCGACTGCGTGGTCTACAGCCCCATGCTGGCCGACCCCGCCGACGTCCTGGCCCTGCTGGCGTCCGGCAAGAACCTGGTGACCCCGGTGGGCTGGGTGTACCCGTTCGTCGCCCACGACGTCGCCGCGCTCGAGGGCGTTTGCCGCGAGGCCGGGGTCACGCTGCACGGCACCGGCATCCACCCGGGCGGCATCACCGAGCGTTTCCCGCTCATGTTGTCGTCGCTCTGCACCGACATCCGTCACGTGCGCGCCGAGGAGTTCTCGGACATCCGCAGCTACGCCACCGAGTTCGTGGTGCGCGAGGTCATGATGTTCGGCAAGACGCCCGACGAGGCGGCCGCCAGCGCGATGGCCGACCTGCTGGGCGACGGCTTCGGCCAGTCGATCGACATGATCGCGGCCGAGATGGGCTTCGCCCTCGACGCGGAGAAGCGCGTCACCCACGAGACCGCCCTCGCGACCGCCCCCATCGACACGCCGGTCGGCGTGCTCGCACCCGGCACGGTGGCCGCCCAACGGTTCCAGTGGCAGGGCACGGTCGGGGGTGTGCCGGTGATCACCGCGGCGGTGAACTGGCTCATGGGCGAGGAGCACCTCGACCCGCCGTGGACGCTCGGGTCGGGCCAGCGCTTCGAGATCAGCTTCGACGCCGACCCGCCGCTCGAGGTCACCTTCGGCGGCCTCCACCCTGACACCCCCGAGGCCGGCGTCGAGCGCAACCCGGGCATCGTGGCCACCGCCATGCACTGCGTGAACGCCATCCCGTACGTGTGCGAGGCCGCGCCCGGCATCCGCACCTACCTCGACCTTCCGCTCGTCGCCGGCCGGGCGTAGCCTTCCCGCATGGTCGCTCTCGTGGTCGTCACCGCGGTGCTCTTGTTGATCGGCGGGCTGGTGCTTCGCTGGTGGACCCAACGACAGATCGCGGAGTCTGGCGCCCTCGAGCCACTTCGAGCGCCCGACCCGCTCGGGCCGACCGACGCCGCAGTGGCCGACCCGTCCGACCGCCCGCGCTGGTCGGACCACACAGGCTGACGAGGACCGCCGCCACTGAGCGCGGCCTCGTTCAGCGGTGGAGCTACCTCAGCCCGCGTAGGTGAGGATGACCAGGGTGCCGTAGGCGAAGAGGACGAAGCTCACGCCGTAGGTGACCGCCTTCACCCCGGCCCGCTTGACGGGCGACGTGACGTAGTCGTCGATGATCCAGCGGAGGCCGTTGAGGCCGTGCAGGAGAGCAAGCGACAGCAAGGTCCAGTCGAAGAGGCGCCACAGCGGGTTGTCCCACCGCTCGGAGACGAACACCGAGTCGGTCTCGACCACGTCGTTGATGATGTGGGTGATCGAGAAGTGGAGCAGCGCGAGGAAGATGAGCACCAGGCCCGAGATGCGCATGAAGTACCACGACCACGTCTCGAAGTTGGTCTTGGGCTTGCGGTCGACGACAGACGCCCGGCGGGAAGGGCGCACCGGACCGTCGGCGGAGGGCCTGGTGGGCGCCGCCATCAGAGGATCCTCCCGTCGATGAAGGGCCACAGGATCACGAGCGAGCCGGGGATGCCGGCGGCGAGGGTGATGAACACGACGATGCCGGTGAGCACGCGCTCCTTGCGGATGACGCCCGGGAAGAAGTCGACCATGATCACCCGCAGCCCGTTCATCGAGTGGAAGAGCAGGGCGAAGAGCAGGCCGCACTCGAACAGGCGCAGCAGCACGTTGCCGTACAGGGCGTGCACGCGGTCGTAGAGGTCGGGATCGATGTTGACCAACGACACGTCGACGATGTGCAGCAGCAGGAACATGAAGACCAGGAACCCGGTGACCCGGTGGGCCACGAACGACCACTGGCCGGTGTTGCCCTTGTAGACCGAACTGGTGGAACTCATCTTCTCCGCTCCTGGAGGAGGCGGGCCGCTCGGGCCACGCCCTCGTTCCTCGGGCTCATGGGGCGCTCACTCCGCGGGGCTCGCGTCGACAGGCTCAGCGGGCTTGCGGTACCACCGGTTGCCCCACATCGTCGTCCAGGCGACGTAGACGGCGAAGAACGAGATCAGCAGGGCCACCGCACCGAGGGCGACGCTGAAGATGAGCTGGGCGCGCTCCAGGGCCAACACGGCGGTCTCCACGGCCCAGGACGTTACCGGACGACCCCGCGCCGCTCCCAACCATGGCGGACGGGCGCGTCGCCCGGCACCAGGGCGAACGGGGAGGGAGTCAGAAGCGGGGCCCGAGGACGGTCTGGCCGCGCAGGTAGGGGTGCAACACCTCGGGCACGGCGACGGTGCCGTCGGGCTGTCGATGGGTCTCGACGAGGGCCGCCCAGACCCGGGGCACGGCCAGGGCCGAGCCGTTGAGGGTGTGCACCACCTCGGGCCGACCCGGCTTGACCTCTCCCTCGGGTGGCGCCGGCCGGTAACGGATGTTGGCCCGTCGGGCCTGGTAGTCGCTGAACCACGACACCGACGACACCTCGAGCCACTGGTCGACGCCCGGCGAGTAGACCTCGATGTCCCAGGTGCGGGCCGCCGAGTTCCCGATGTCGCCCGCACACAGGTCGAGGATCCGGTAGGCCAGGCCCAACTCGGCGATCAGGCCTTCGGCCCGCGCCAGGATCTCGTCGTGCATCGCCGCGGCCTGGTGGGGCGCGGCGTAGGCCAGGATCTCCACCTTGTCGAACTCGTGGATGCGCAGCAGCCCACGGGTGTCGCGGCCGGCCGAGCCCGCCTCACGCCGGAAGCACGAGGTGTGGGCCATGAGTCGCACCGGCAGGTCGGCCTCGTCGAGGATCTCGTCACGCGCCAGCGACGTGAGGGGGACCTCGGCGGTGGGTATGGCCCACAGGTCGTCACGTTCGAGGTGGTAGGCGTCGTCGACGAACTTGGGCAGGTGCCCGGTGGACACCATCGTGTCGGTGCGCACGAGCGTGGGGGGGCGGATCTCCTCGAAGGCGTCGGCATTGCGGTCGAGCGCCGCCTGGCACAGCGCCCGGGCCAGCGTGGCCCCCATGCCCCGATAGAGGGCGAACATCGACCCCGAGAGCTTCGCGCCCCGTTCCATGTCGAGCAGCCCGAGCGCGGTGCCGATGTCCCAGTGCGGCACCCGTTGGTGGTCGCCGTACGAGCCCTCGTCGAAGGCCTCGACCCGCAGTACCCGGTTGTCACGCTCGTCGGCACCGTCGGGGCAGTCTTCGGCGGGCAGGTTGGGAATGACCAGCAGCGCGTCGATCACCTCGGTGGCGAGGACCTCCACCTGCTCGGACAAGGCGCGCTCCTGGTCACCGAGCGCACGACTCTCGCTCTGGGCCGCCTCGGCCTCGGCCACTCGGCCGTCACGGCGGAGCGCGCCCACCTGCTTCGAGAGCGCGTTGACCCTGGCCCGCACCGCGTCGCGCTCGGTGGTGCGGGTGCGCTGTTGCACGTCGAGGGCCAGGACCTGGTCGAGCGCGTCCACCCCCTCGCCGCGTCGGGCGACGGCGGCCTTGACACCGTCCGGGTCGGCCCGGAGGCGTTGGATGTCGATCATGACCCGAGAGTATCCGTGGGCCATGATGACCGCGATGAGCGCCCAGCGAAGAGCCGACAGACAGGCCGCGTGCGGCGAGCGAGGGACGAGCGAGCCATGACGATCGCGATGAGCGCCCAGCGAAGAGCCGACAAGTAGGTGACCGTGATCGAGGTCGCCGACCTGACCGTTCGCTACGACGCCCTCACCGCCGTCGACTCGCTCTCGCTGCATGCCGACGCGGGCGAGGTGGTGGGCCTGCTCGGCCCCAACGGGGCGGGGAAGACAACCACGGTCGAGACCCTCGAGGGCTACCGGTCGCCGACGAGCGGGTCGGTGCGGGTGCTGGGGCTCGACCCGATCGCCGATCACCGGGTGCTCACCCCACGTATCGGCGTGATGCTGCAACAGGGCGGCATCTACCCAGGCATCACCCCCCGAGAGGCGGTGCGCCTCTTCGCGAGCTACTTCACCAACTCCCGGAGCGCCGACCGCCTGCTCGAACGGGTCGGCCTGCTCGAACAGGCCGACACCACCGTCCGCCGCCTGTCGGGCGGCGAGCAACAGCGCCTCTCGCTCGCCCTGGCCCTCGTGGGCCGACCCGAGGTCGCGTTCCTCGACGAGCCCACCTCGGGCATCGACGTCGCCGGCCGTCAGCTCATCCGCGAGATCATCCGTGAGCTGCGCGACGACGGCGTCTGTGTGCTCGTCACCACCCACGACCTCGACGAGGCCGAGAAGCTGGCCGACCGGGTCGTGATCGTCGACCGGGGAGTGGTGGTCGGCGTGGGCACACCGGCCGAGCTGATGACCGCCGGCGCCGGCGACGAGATCCGCTTCGGTGCGCCGCCCGACCTCGACGTCACCAGCCTCGGTTCCCGGTTGAGCGCCACCGTGACCGAGGTCTCCCCCGGCGAGTACAGCGTCGAAGCGGCGGCGACGCCGACGACGGTGGCGGCGCTCACTGCGTGGCTCGCCGAGCGCGAGCTGCCCCTGGCCGACCTGCACGCGGGGCGCCAGCGCCTCGAAGACGTGTTCCTGCGGCTCACGGCCGCCCAGCCCGAGGCCGCCCCCGGCACGGTCGAGAGCGCCCGGCCCGGCGCCGCCCGGGGCCGCCTCTCCCGCCGCACCCGCCGCACCCGCCGCACCCGGACGGCGGCCGACGGCGGCGTCGAGGAGCCGGGCTCGTGACGGCGCTGGCGGCCCAGGTTCGGGCCGAGCTCGTCCTCACGGTCCGCCGGGGTGAGTCGGTGCTGCTCACCATGGGCATACCCGTCCTGCTCCTCGTGTTCTTCTCGCTCGTGGACGTCCTGCCCACCGGGGTCGACGACCCCATCGACTTCCTCGCCCCCGGCATCCTGTCGCTGGCCGTCATGTCCACCGCCATGGTCAACCTCGCCATCGCCACAGGGTTCGAGCGCCAGTACGGGGTGCTGAAGCGCCTCGGCTCCACGCCCCTCGGCCGACCCCGCCTCCTCTCCGCCAAGACCGCGGCGATCCTGGCGATCGAGGTCGTGCAGCTGGCCGTGCTGGTGCCGGTGGCCCTGCTCCTCGGCTGGGACCCTGACCCCACCGTGGTTCCGCTGCTCCTGGCGATCGCGCTCGGCACCGTTGCCTTCGCCGGTCTGGGACTGCTTATGGCGGGGACGCTGCGGGCCGAGATCACCCTGGCCGCCGCCAACGGGCTCTACCTGGTGCTGCTGCTGCTCGGTGGCATGATCATCCCGCTCGACGAGCTCCCCGCCGCACTGGCCACGGTGGCCAAGCTGCTGCCGGCCGCCGCACTGGCCGCCGCCGTGGACGGCACCCTCACCGCCGGCGCGTCGGTGCCCGGGTGGGCCTGGCTCACGCTCACCGCTTGGGCCATCGCCATGCCCCTCGCCGCCGCGCTCACCTTCCGCTGGGAGTGAGCCCGCCCGCTGGGAGTAAGGCCGCCGCAGCGCCGAGAACGGTCAGGCGGAAGGCGTCGGGCTGGCGGGGGGGTGCTTCTCGAAGGCCCGCTCGACCTCGTCCCACGTGAGGACGTCGCGCTCGCTGAGCACCTCACCGGTCTGCTCGGCCCGCTCGTGACGGTACGCCCACTTGAAGAACATCACCGTGATGAGCCCCCATAGATACGCGCTCCCGCCGAGCTTCATGATCAGTCCCGCCATCTGCTGGTCTGACAGCGCGCTGATGCCCCAGAGGCGCTGCGGGGTGTCGTAAGCCGAGTAGATCACCTTGCCGCCGAGGGTGAGCCATGCCGCGGGCACCGTCGGCACGATCGACATGGCGAACAGATAGATCATCTGGGCCGGAAGCGACATGCGGAGCTCGGGGAAGGGCCCGCACACCGGCACCCACATGAGCAGCGCGGTGAAAACCAGGAGCAGGTGCATCCCGTAGTGGACCAGGCCGTTGGACACCGAGAGGTCGACTGCTGCCGGCCAGTGGCTGAAGATGATCACACCGTTGAAGAGCACGGCGGCGATCACCGGGAAGGCCAGGACCTTGAGCCAGCGTTCGACGCGCCCCTGGCCGACGATCAGACGGGCCAGCCAGGTGGGCGTGGCCAACAGGAACAGCGGCGGGACCACGTAGGCCAACAGGAAGTGCTGCACCATGTGGAACGCGTAGAGGTACTCCTCGGCCGCGTCGTGCACGGGCCAGTCCGCGGCCACCCACAAGGTGAGGACGCCGGCGAGGAAGAAACCCCGCTGACGACGGGTGGTGACCGGCTGGCCCGCCGGCACCACCTTGGGGCCGATCACGCGCGCGGCGTAGAAGCCGAGGGCCACGAGGCTCGCGACGACGAACCACACCTCTGGATGCGGCTGCCACCGCCAGAAGTTCGGGGCGGCGGCAGCGAGCACGGTCAGCTCGCCCAGAACTCGAACGTGGACAGCACCGCCACGTAGACCACGACCGCCATCGCCAACCCCGCCACGAAGGTGCGGGTGAACAACGGGCTGTCGAACTTGAGGTGCATGAACCACATGGCCACGAGGGTGAACTTGACGACCATCAGTATGAGCAGGAGAGGGATCTCGAGCGGGCCGAGGTCGACGTAGTACGTGGCGACCTCGGCTGCCGTGAGCAATGCGAGGATGATGGCGATCTGGATGTACTTCCAGTCGCTCGGGTGCATGTGCTCATCGTGCGCCTCGGCCTCGTGGCTCTCGGCGGGCTCGGTGACGGGGGTCTCGGTCGCGCTCATGTCTCCCGCTCTCGTTCGCTTCGCTCACGGGCCGCTCGGGCCCTCGCTGCGCTCATGTCTCCCGCTCTCGTTCGCTTCGCTCACGGGCCGCTCGGGCCCTCGCTGCGCTCATGTCTCCCGCTCTCGTTCGCTTCGCTCACGGGCCGCTCGGGCCCTCGCTGCGCTCATGTCTGTGGCTCCCTACGGGATCAGGTACACGACGGTGAAGATGAGGATCCACACCACGTCGACGAAGTGCCAGTACAGGCCGACGATCTCGACGGCCTCGGCTCGTTCCTTGGGCAGGTTGCCTCGGGCCGACATCGCGAACAGCGACAGCAACATGATGAGGCCGACGCTGACGTGGACGCCGTGGAAGCCCGTGAGCGTGTAGAAGGACGAGCTGGCCAGGTTGGTGGTGAAGCCCATTCCCTCCTTCACGAACGAGGTGAACTCGTACACCTGGCCCGAGATGAAGATCGCGCCGAGCAGCGCGGTGGTGACGAGCCAGGTGCGCGCCCGGGGGAGATCGCCCCGCTGTTGCGCGCCCAGGGCCAGCACCATCGTGAGCGAGCTCATCAGCAGCACGAACGAGCTGACCGAGGTGAACGGGATGTCGAAGAGGTTGTGCGGCAGCGGACCGGAGACCGCACGGTCCTTGTAGAGCAGATAGGTGCTGATGAGGCCACCGAAGAGCAGGCACTCGGACCCCAGGAACACCCACATACCCAGCTTCTCGTTGGAGTAGCCGGTGTTCGTGGCGTGGTGCCCCGGGCCCACCTCGGCGGCGAACGCCGAGGCGATGGTGCCTTCGGCGACGGCGGTCTCAGGCAACGGGGGCCTCCTCGGTCTCGGCCACGCCGGCATCGGCATGGCCGCCACCAGGACCGGCATCGTGGTCGTCGCCGTGGTCGTGGTCGTGTGGGTTCTCGTCGTCGTCGGCCGGCTCGAGGGCCCAGCCGTAGATGCCGCCGATGACGAAGATGGCACCCAAGGCCGACCACCACAGGCTGAAGATCAGGCCGTAGCAGACGAACGGAAGCCCGAACGACAACACGATGGGCCAGTACGACGGCGACGGCAGGTGGATGCCGGTGGCGCCCGGCTCTTCGACGACGTCCTGGGTGGCGTGCTGGCGCACGGTACGCCCGGTCTCGTCGTCGACCCCGTACTTGCGGGCCCAGAACTCGTCGCGGCTCGTGACGACCGGGATCTCGGCGAAGTTGTACTCGGGGGTCGGTGACGGCAGCATCCACTCGAGGCTGCGCGCGTCCCACGGGTCGGGCCCGACCGGCGGTGCGTCCTTGGCGGCACGCTTGCTGAGCACCACGTTGAGCATGAACATCAGGATGCCGACGGCGATGGTGAAGGCCCCGATGGTCGACACCAGGTTCCAGAGGTTGAAGCCCAACCCGTCGTCGTAGGTGTAGATGCGGCGGGACATGCCCTGCAGCCCCAGGATGTGCATCGGCCCGAAGGTCAGGTTGAAGCCGACGAGCATGACCCAGAAGCCGAGCTTGCCCAGCTTCTCGCCGAGCAGGTAGCCGAACACCTTGGGCCACCAGAAGTAGAAGCCGGCGAAGAGCCCCATGAGGGCGCCACCGAAGAGCACATAGTGGAAGTGGGCGACGATGTAGTAGGTGTCGGTCTGTTGGGTGTCGGCCGGTGCAACTGCGTGGGTGACACCCGACAGGCCACCGATGGTGAACATGGCCACGAGGCCGATGGCGTAGAGCATCGCGGTCGTGAACCGCAGCTTGCCGCCCCACATGGTGGCCAGCCAGTTGAGGATCTTCACACCCGTTGGCACCGCAATGAACATCGTCGAGAGCGAGAAGGCGGCCACCGAGATCGGGCCGATGCCCGAGGCGAACATGTGGTGCGCCCACACGCCCCAGCCCATGAAGCCGATGGCGATGCCCGAGAACACCATGAACGGGTAGCCGAAGATGGGCTTGCGCGAGAAGGTGGGGATGACCTCGGACACGATGCCGAACGAGGGCAGGATGAGGATGTAGACCTCGGGATGACCGAAGATCCAGAACAGGTTCTCCCACAGCAAGGGGTCGGCCCCGGCCTCCGGGTTGAAGAACTGGGCATCGAAGAGACGCTCGAAGGTGAGCAGGATCAGCGCCAGGGTGATCACCGGCAGGGCGAACACCAGGAGCACCTGCACGACCAGCACCATCCAGGTGAAGACGGGCATGCGCATCAGCGACATACCGGGCGCCCGCATGTTGAGCACCGTGACGGTGAGGTTGACCGAGCTCGCGAGGGAGGCGATGCCGGTGATGAGCAGGCCGAGCGTGAAGAAGTCGAGGCCGTGGCTGGGTGAGAACACCACACCGGTGTTGGGCGAGTAGGCGAACCAGCCGCCGTCGGCCGCCCCGCCGAGCAGCCAACTGGTGTTCAGGAAGATGCCGCCGAAGAGGAAGCACCAGAAGCTGAAGGCGTTCATCCGGGGGAAGGCGACGTCGCGGGCGCCGATCTGGAGCGGCAACAGGTAGTTCGCGAAGGCGGCGGCCATCGGCATGATGACCAGGAACACCATGGTGATGCCGTGCATGGTGAAGACCTGGTTGTAGAGCTCGGCCGACAAGAGCGTGCCGTTGGGACGGGCCAGCTGAGCGCGGATCAGCAGTGCCTCACTGCCACCCACCAGCAGGAAGAAGAAGGCCGCGAAGCCGTACATGATGCCGATCTTCTTGTGATCGACGGTGGTGATCCAGCTTCGCCAGCCCTCGGTGCTGGTTGGGCGTCGAAAGACGCCCAGGGGCTCGAAGTCGACAGTGACCTCGTCGCCGGTGGTCAGAGCAAGGGGACGTTCCTCGGTAAGGGCCATGGGTTCCTACTTGAGGGTCTCGAGATAGGCGACGAGCTCGTCGATCTGCTGCTCGGAGAGATTCAGGTTCGGCATCCCCCGGCCCAGCGAGCTGAACTGCGTGGGGTCCGGCGCCATGGGCTTCTCGGCCGGCGGGTTGCGGAGCCAGGCCTCGAGCTGGTTGCGGTTGAACGTGCCCTGTTCGGGGAGGTCGTTGTACGGGATGCCGTCGAGGTCGTTGGGGTTGCCGTCGTTGGCCTGGTCGTAAAGTTCGAAGATGCCGCCCGCGAACGTGCTGCGGGTCATGAGGTGGGTGAGGTTCGGCGCTGCGCCCGACACCTGCGCGGCGGCGGGCAGGTCGGTGTCGACGCCGTCGACCACGTGGCACGAGACGCACTGGGCCTCGAAGGTGGCGAGCCCGGCCGCAGCCTCGGCATCGGTGGGCGTGGCCGCCTCGGTGGTCTGGTTCTCGACCCACTGGGCGTAGTCGGCCTCGGTGAGGGCGACCACCCGCATTCGCATGTTCGCGTGCGACAGGCCGCAGTACTCGGTGCACTGCCCGCGGTAGAAGCCCGGCTCGTCGGCCTGGATGGTGAGGGTGTGCGTACGGCCCGGGACGGCGTCCTTCTTGCCGTTGAGCGCCGGGATCCAGAAGCTGTGGATCACGTCGCGTGAGCGGATGGAGACCTCGACGGGCCGGCCGGCGGGGATGACCATCTCGTTGGCAGTCTTGATGTCGATCTCGCCGTCGCCGTTGGCGTCGTACTCGAAGCCCCACCACCACTGCTGGCCGTAGACGTCGATCTCGAGGGCATCGTCGGGAGTCTCGGCGAGGTCGAAGATCGTGACGACGGTGCCGACGGCCACGAAGGCCAGGATCACGGCCGGGAGGATGGTCCACCCGAGCTCGAGGCCCAGGCTGCCGTGGGTCTGGGGCGGCAGTTCGTCGTCGTCGGGATCGGCCCGGAACTTGACGACGATGACCACCACCGCGGCGAGCACCAGCACGCCCACGATGGCGGCGATGAAGAAGACCGGGCTGGCCAGGTTCTGGATGATCTGGCTCTGGCTGCCCTGCGGGTCGAGCGTGTCGAGCGGGGCATCGCTCGAGCAGGCCGACGCCAGGAGCACCAGGCCGATGCCGAGGCAGCCCTTGGCGAGGAGCGAGAGGCGGCGGCGGGCGACGGGCACGATCGGAGCTTGGCCGATCGCGGGGCGGCCTGACAAACCCGCGGGTGGGCGGATCGCGCTCAATTCGACGCCCCGGCGATGGAGGTGGTCGTCGACGGGGCGTCGACCGCCGAGGTGGTCGTCGAAGGGCCACCCGAGCCCGTGCCCACGGTCGTGGCGGTGGTGGCGCCGCCGTCTGCGGCGGTGGTTGTCGTCGTCGGGCGCTCGGGTGGCAGCTCGCCGCCGACCGGCGGCTGCTGGAAGGGCTCGTCCACCTCGTGCTCCTCGAACTCGCGAGGACCGACCGATGCAGCCACGATGCCGGCCCCGATGACGAGGACGCCTGCGGCGAGCAGCAGTGCGCTCACGATGTTGGCGCTCGCCTTGGGCCGGGCGACCAGGAGCGAGGCGGTCGTGAAGATCAGCAGGGCCACGACGATGGCGACCACCGTCGAGCCGTTCTTCGACGTGGCAAGGAACACGCGTGAAACCAACGTCACCAGCACGCCGATGCCCAGCAGTGCGCCGACGGGGATCTCGATCGGGTACATGAGCCGGTTGCGGATGGCGCGGTTGACCTCGGGGTCACCGGTCTGGCGATCGGACCACGCCTTGATCGACCACTCGACGACGACGATGGCCAAGACGATGAGCCCGGCGGCGAACAACGCGGAGCTGACGACGAGGCCGACCACCATCGCACCGGCCGCGAAGGCGGCGACCACCGGCCAATAGCTGGGCGATTCGGGGGCCTCGACCGCCGGCACGTGGTCGAGATGCGCGACCTGGGCCTCGGGGTCGGCGTCGCGCAGCGCGAGGACGATGAGCCCGATACCCCCGGCCACCGCCGCCACCCCGATCAGGATGCTGTAGCCGAGGTGCTCGCCGACGCCCTCTTTGTACCCCAGCGTGAACACGCCGAAGACGTGACCGCCGGTGCTCAGGCCGTAGACGATGGCTCCGAGATAGGCGAGTGCGGCGAATCCGAAGAAGAACCGCGAACCCTTGGTGATCATGCGCCTGGACTCTCCTACTTCGTGATGAAGATCGTGTACCAGATGACGGCGTACACCGCGATGGTGGCGTACCAGAACAGCGCCGCCGCGCTCATGCCCTCGTGGTCACGCGGGGTGTACTCGCCGCCGAGGGCGCGCAGGGCGACGACCCCGATGAACAGCAGTGCCGATGCGGTGAGGACCAGGTGTGCCCCCGAGATGGCGTAGATCAGCACACCCGGGGCACTGTCGGCGATCACGAGGCCCATCTGGCTGTAGAGGTAGGCCGTCGAGTTGGCGAAGGCGAGGCCCAACAGCAGCGTCAGCCCCAATGCCAGGTAGGCGTTGGTGCGATCGCGGTTGCCCACGGCGTAGATCGCCCACTGCAGGGTGACCGCCGACATGAGCAGCGTGGCCATGGCCACGTTGGGAGCCGTGAGCGGGATGACGGCACCGTCGGGGAGCCATGCCCCCGTGTCGGCGAGGGCCTTCTGGCGCACCGTGACGTAGAGGGCGATGAGCCCGAGGAATCCCATCACGACGGCCGCCGAAGTGAACGCCGTTCCGACGAAGAGCACCCGGGGGCGCCTCGGCTTCGGTGGCGGCGCCAGGGAGGGCACCGGCCGGGCAGTGGCGGTGGCAGTGGCCATCAGGAGCCCTCCTCGGCGAGATCGAGCAATGGCGACGCGGTGAGCACCGGTGCCGGGTCGTCGGTGAAGTTGTTCCAGGGGGGCGGCGAGGTGGTGGACCACTCGAGGGTCTGCCCACCCCACGGATCGCTCTCACGTTCGGCGTCGTCGGCCAGGTGCCCCTTGCGGGCCGCACCGACGATCGCGGTGGCCGCGACCAGCACCCCCAGCAGCACCAGGAGGAAGCCCAGGGCCGAGACCAGGTTGAGCGCTTCGACGCCGTCGCGTGGGGCGTAGTCGGCGGTGACGAGTTGCGGTTGGTCGATCATCCCGCTGAACAGGTCGGGCAGGCAGGCGACGATCGTGCCGAGCAGGATCACGAGGGCGGCGAGACGGCCCGGGCCCTCGGCGAGGCGGGCGCCCCAGATCTTGGGGCCCCAGAACCAGAGACCGCTCAGGGCGGCGAGAAGGCTCGCCAGCAGCACGTAGTTCATCTGACCCGTTGCGAAGGTGGTGCCGATCAACCGCAGCGGCTCGATGACCGAGACGGCACCGGCCGTGGTGGCCGCGACGAGCATGAGCAGCGAGGCGACCGAGAAGAAAAGGGCGGCATTCACGGTGGGGCGACGGCGAACGGACTCGCCGAGGATGGCGATGAGGGCGAGCACGGGCAAGACGATGGTGAGCGCCACACCGATGAACAGGATGTCGTCCTGGGTGTCGGCGTTGAAGAACGGCTGGGCCCAGGCGCCGAAGGCGAGGATGCCGAACAGGCCGATGGCCACCATGGCGACCTGCCGGTGGCGTAGGCGGGCGTCGCCGGCCACGGGCACGACCTCGCCGATCACACCCAACGCAGGGATGGCGACGGCGTAGATCTGCGGCTGACCGAACGCCCAGGCGACCTGCGGCCACAGGTCGGCGTCGACCCCGAAGAACTGCTGGCCGTAGCGGTGGTCGAGGTAGGCGAGCAACAAGTTGGCGCCGAGGACGGGCAGGCTGAGGATCCACACCGACCCGGCCACGAACATCGACCACGAGAACAGCGGGATGCGCGTGAGGACCATGCCCTCGGTGCGCTCGGCCAGCACGGTGGTGGCGATGGACACCGAGGCCATCACCAGGGCGACGAGCACGAGCCCGAACGCCACGATCCAGAGCTCGACGCCGTCCGATTCGCCGCCCCCGGGACCGCCGTCGATGGCGTAGGAGGCGAGCACGATGCCGCCGGCGACGAGCCAGATCCAGAAGGCGGCCGCCGCGGCCCGGGGCAGGGCGATCGAACGGGCTCCGACCTGAAGAGGCACCACGAAGGTGCCCAGGCCGATGAAGAGGGGGATGCCCACCAGGAAGACGGCGACCACGCGGTAGAGCGTGAACATCTGGAGGAACGAGCCGGCGCCGATCACGTCGAACGAGCCGAGGTCGGCGCCCTCGAAGCCGAGCAGCACCGCGGCAACCAGACCCACGAGCAGGAACAGCATGGAGAAGCCGATCCAGAGGCGACCGATGGTCTTGTGGTCACCGCTGCCGAGCACGGCAGCGAGGCCGCGTGGGGGCACGGCGGCGGTGGCGGGTGCGGGGGCCTCTGGCGGGGCCACTTCGGGGCGGGTCTCGGTGACAGTCATGGCTCGGCTCGGGTCGGAACTCTAGTCAGCTACCCCGACCGCCCGAAAAACGGACGGTGCCCGAGCGACGTGCTCAGCCCGAGGCCACCACACCCACGACCCCACCGGCCCGGTGGCAAGGGCTCTACAGGCCGCTGCGGACGAGTTGATCGACGGCCATGACCACGAAGAGCAGGGTGAGGTAGGTGATCGAGTAGGTGAACAGGCGCATCGCCCGTGGCGGGGTGGGGTCGCGCAGCAGACCGACCGCCAGGTAGGTGAAGGCGGCACCGAGCACGACCGCGCTGACCAGGTAGAGCAGCCCCATGTCCGCCACCGGTGCCAGCACGAGCGTGAGCCCCCACAGCAGGATCGTGTAGGCGAGGATCCGCACCGCGGTGAAGCGCAGGCTCTCGACGGCGGGGAGCATCGGCACGTCTGCGGCGGCGTAGTCCTCGCGGTAGCGGATGGCGAGGGCCCAGAAGTGCGGCGGGGTCCAGAAGAAGATGACCGCGAACATGAGGATCGGGGCCCACGACAAGCTGTCGGTGACCGCCGCCCACCCGACCAGCACCGGGACCGCGCCGGCGGCGCCGCCGATCACGATGTTCTGCGTGGAGGTGCGCTTGAGCCACAACGTGTAGACGAAAACGTAGAACAGGCAGGCGGACACGGCGAGCACGGCGCTCAACAGGTTGACGAGCAGCCACAGCTCGACGAAGGCCACGACCTCCAGGCCGATGGCGAAGGTGAGCGCGGCGGCGGGCGACATCTCGCCGGTGACGAGTGGCCGGTTGCGGGTGCGTTCCATGAGGGCGTCGATGTCGCGGTCGACGTACATGTTGATGGCGTTGGCACCACCGGCGGCGAGCGTGCCGCCCACCAGCGTGGCCACCATCAACCCCACCGACGGCAGGCCCTGTTCGGCCACGACCATCGTGGGAAGGGTGGTCACCAACAGCAGCTCGATGATTCGTGGCTTGGTGAGGGCGACGTAGGCCCCTACCTGATGCGCGAGCGAGCGCCTGGCGATGATGTGCATGTCGTCGGTGAGGCTACGGCCTCGGGCGACTGGGGCACCAACGGGAGCGGTCCGTAGGATCCCTGCCGATGGCGCTTCCCCGGTTGTCCCCCTCCGCGTACCAGCGCATCACCTTCCTGGCGTTGGTGGCGCTGGGCTTCATCGTGGTCACCGGTGGCGCGGTGCGCCTCACCGGGTCGGGGCTCGGCTGCTCGGACTGGCCGACGTGCGAGGAGAACCGGCTGGTGGCGCCCTTCGAGTACCACGCCATGGTCGAGTTCGTGAACCGCACGATCACCGGGATCGTGTCCGTGGCGGTGATCCTCGCCGTGCTCGGTGCGCTGGTTCGCGTGCCCCGGCGCCGCGACCTCGTCTGGTGGTCGCTCGGCCTCGTCGCCGGCGTGATCGGCCAGATCGTGTTGGGCGGCATCACCGTGCTGTTCGAGCTCGCCCCGCCGTTCGTCATGGGCCACTTCGTTCTCTCGATGGTGCTCATCTGGGATGCGGTCGTCCTCCACCACCTGGCGGGCGGGCCGGCCACGCCGGCGCGACCCGTCGTGTCGAACGAGGTTCGCTGGCTGGGTCGCCTGCTCGTGGTCGCCGCCACCCTGGTGATCCTGCTCGGCACCGTGGTCACCGGCGCCGGTCCGCACGGCGGGGACGCCGACGTCGAGCGCCTCCCCTACGTCGTGGGCGAGGTCGCCCGCCTCCACGGGATCGCCGTGATGCTCTTCGGTGCGCTCACGGTCGCCACGCTGTGGATCGTGCGTCGATCGGCCACCGCGGACGTGATGCGGCGGGGCGAGGTGCTGCTGGGTGTGCTGGTGGCCCAGGCCGCAGTGGGCTACGCGCAGTACTTCACCGGTGTGCCCGTCGCGCTGGTGGCCATCCACATCTTCGGGGCGGTGGCGGTGTGGATCGCCACGCTCGTCTTCGTCCTCGGCCTGCACACCCACCCGCCCGCGGCCGACGACCTCGATCCCGCCCGCCATGAGACGAGGACCGTCACCGTTGCCGGGTAGCAGCGCGCCGGCCCTGTCGATGCCGGTCGCCGACCCGGTGCGCATCGACGAGCCGACCATCGACGAGTCGGTCGACGCCGAGCGGCCCTGGATCGTCCTGGTGTGGAACGACCCGATCAACCTGATGTCCTACGTCACCCTCGTGTTCCAGCAGTTGTTCGGCTACAGCCTCGAGAAGGCGACCGCCCTCATGCTCGACGTGCACGAGAAGGGCAAGGCGGTGGTGTCGAGCGGAACCCGCGAGAAGGCCGAGCTCGACGTGTTCCGGCTGCACGAGAAGGGCCTGTGGGCGACGATGCAGCAGGACGACTGAGCGGTGCTCGGCCGAGGCAACGCGCTCGTGCGCCGCACGCGCAAGGGCGACTTCGAGATCCGCATCGGGCCGTCCGAGCGCGAGCTGCTGCACTCGCTGATCCCGCAGCTGCGCGAACTGCTCTCGGCCGGCTCGGGTGGCGGCACCGCGCAGAAAGCGGTCGACCCCTCGCTCACCCGCCTCTTCCCCACGGCCTACCCCGACGACGTGGAACGCGATGCCGAGTACCAGTCCCTCGTCCGCGACGACCTGCTCGAGCGCCGCCTCACCGCCCTCGACCTCGTGGAGGACACCCTCGACGCCGAGCGCGTGAGCGAGGAGCAACTGCTCGCCTGGATGGGCGCCGTCAACGACCTGCGCCTGGTGCTCGGCACACGCCTCGACGTGTCGGAGGACATGGACGAGATCGACCCCGCGGACCCCGACGCCCCCACCTTCGCCGTCTACGGCTACCTGGGCTGGCTGCTCGAGCACATCGTCGCCGCTCTCGCCCGCGCCTGAGCCGCGGTCATCGGGGTGCCACGCTGGTAATCTTCAGCGCCCCCCACGGGGCCCCGGCCCCCATCGTCCAGTGGCCTAGGACGCCGGCCTTTCACGCCGGTAACACGGGTTCGAATCCCGTTGGGGGTGCAGCGCTCTTCACCCTTGGTGGGTATGGCTACCTCTCCCCGACGGGGCAGCCGATGCCGGGCGATGGACGCGTGACGGTCCCGTGGTCATCCGGTCGAGAACGGGTTCCTGGAGGCCGGCTGGGCTGGTGTGGGATCGGGGGGACTCGGGGTCGGATCGGTCGGGTTCTCGATGGCGGGCGCCGGCGCCCTCACAGAATCAGCCGGTGAACGAGGGGCTGGCGCTGATGGGGCGGGCGGCGCGGCAGGTGACGGGCACCGTGAGCGACGTGGTGCGGACACCGTCGCCTGGGTCGAAGGTCAGCTCGGCTGTCGCGGTCCCATCGGCTTCGACGATCTCGTCGCCCACCTGTCGCAGGCTCCCGAAGCCGGTGACCGATGCGGAGGCGGTGCCGCCGGCGACGGCATCAGCGGTGTAGGCCAATGGGCCGAGGACGCGGAACGCGGCCAGGACCCGGTCGGCGAGGGCGTCGGAGTCCACGTCGATGGTCGTGCCGTCGGAGGTGGCGTTTGCCGGCAGGTCTTGGTAGAGGATCTGGTTCGCGGCGAACGCGGCGGTCACCGGGTTGGCGCCCCAGTCGATCTGGTCCGGGTCGGCCCGGCAGGCACCGACGGCAGGCGGCGGCACGAGGGGCACATCGGGGGACCCGGTGTAGCCGTCGTCGGCTGCTCCCTTGAGCAGCCCGGCGAGCTCGTCGGGGGCCACGGCCACCACGTCGTCGCCGAACTCGGCGAGCGCGGCGGCGGCATCGTCGGCGTTGGTGCCCCAGGTGACCAGGCCGATCGACACGAAGCGCGGCCCGTCGGGCTGCTTGGCGATCGATGCCCGAATGGCCGGTGCGATCTCCTCGGGCTTGGTGGCCATAGCGATGCGGGTGATCGGCACGTCGCCCGCGTAGGTCACCGAGGGTGAGAGCGGTGCGCCGGGCGTGTAGTCGAGGTAGAGGCTGGACGGGGCGAACGCCTCCACCATCCGGTCGATGTCGCGGGTGCTGGGCGATGGGGTGAGGATCGGGTTGATCGACCAGGTGGACCGAAGGCCGGTGGCGTCGAGGTCGGCCCGCGACCGTTGCAGGAATCGATCCTCGTCGGCATCGCCGGCGTAGGACGGGTAGAAGTAGCCCGACCCGCTGGGGCCGGCCACGAGGTTGGCGTTGGCCGGCAGGTTTTCGACGTACCAGTTCCAGATGGCCGGCGCGTGGGTGGCCAGCAGTGGCGACGTCGACACGCCGATCGGGATCGACGTGTCGTCGAGGTACGGGTACTGGAGGGAGCGCAGCATCGTGATGTCGTAGCCGAGGGCGTCGCCGTCACTGAGCACGAACGAGACGTAGGTGGTGTCGTCGTCGGGGGTGCGGACCGTGTCGTCCCAGGTCGCCGGGCGGGCCACCGCGGCGCTCTGCGAGTGGACCGTCATGTTGGTGGCGTCGGTGGTGGGGATGAGCCAGTTGCCGCGGTCGGTGAGCTCGGCCACGCCGAGCGCCTCGTTCGCCGGGAGTCCGGTCGAGTAATAGACCTCGGTGTCGAAGAAGACGTAGCCGTACACACCGATGCCCCGGGGGAACAGGTCCATCACCTCCCCGATCAGGCCGGGCTCGGTGGCCGGGTCGGCGTCGAAGACGAACGCCCGGTTGGCTACCGCCCAGTCGCGCAGCCCGGGTTGGATGGGCTTGCCGTTGCGGGGCCGGCCCATCCACACGGGGAACGACCAGCCGCCGGCGGGCGGGGCCAGGTTGGCGATCGCCCACTCGGTGAACTGGCGGTCCGTGGTGAGGTCGAGGTCGCGCAGGTCGACCTCAATGGTCAGCCCGTGGTCTGCGGCGAGGTCGTCCACCTGGTCGGGGCCCACGGGCAGGAGGTCGTCGCTCCCGGCGATGGTGGTGGCGACGTTCTGGCTCTCGTGGGGCACGGCCGGGTCCCAGACCACCAAGCCCTTCACCTCTCCCTTGAGCCGGTCCAGCGCTTCGCCCGGGGTCACCCGTTCGATGGGTCCGTCGACGGCATCAGTGAGCCACGCCTCGGCGGTGGGGTCGAGGTCGAAGTCCTGGGCGCTGCGCAGGCCCACCAGGTAGAGGCGAGGGCTGGTCCGGTTGACGATGCCCTGGAGCGCGGCGAAGGTCAGCTGCTGCTCGACGGTCAGGGCCTCGACGTCGACGACGAGCATCGGGTCGGGGTCCGCCGTCACCCGCGCGCTCCCCGGCACGGCGGGCACGGCGAGCGTGGCGGCAAACAACCCGACCGCGACGGCGCTGGCCGCGGCCCACCGCCCGCTCCGACGTCGGCGGGCCCGGCGCCGGTCGGTCGGTTCGTCCTTCGGCGACGGTCCCTGTTCGGGAGCCAATGGATGGCCTTTCGACGCGGGGAAGTGTGAGATATCGAGAAGTTCTCACCTTCCTATCATCGAGCGGGGCCAGCGAGCCACGGATATGGCAACGGAGGGGCGGGCGGGGAGACACATTGCACCCCTCCGGGTCCAAGCAAGGCGGGTTCGAGCCACTGCCGGGTGCTTTCGACGCTCTCGAGCCACGTCCAGACGTGGTTCCAATCGAACGCCGTTGGGGGTGCTCCTGGTTCGACTTGCGATGCTCTCGAGATGCCATCTGGGCAAGTCGTCGGGATGACGGCCCTCCGGCAGGCGGTGAAGGGGGCGCCGGGCCGACCTATTGGGCCGATGGGTGGTCGGTTCGACCTCGCAGGTAGGCCGCCATGTGCGGGACGGTGAAGTCGATCAAGCCGCGCTCCGGTGCATACACCAGGCCCTTGGCAATGAGGCCATCGCGCTGCACGGACACGTCTGAGGCCCTCCGTCTGAGGACCGCTGCCGCCTCGGCCGTGGACACCGGGCCGTCTCCGAGCGACCCCAAGGCATGCATGTAGCGCCGCTCGGCAGGAGTGGCGCGCTCGTAGCGAGGCCCGAAGAAGGACTGCTCGAGCTGCTCGCCGGCGCGGGGCTCTGCCACGGACACGTCTGCGAGCGCGATCGGGCTCTCGACGGCCACATCCCATGCGAACTTCGCGTGGGTCTGGATGAAGAACGGATAGCCACCGGCGAGCTCGCCCAGCCGGGCGAGGGCCGCGGGTTCGAACTCGACGCCGAGGGCAGCCGCGGGTTCGCGAATCGCCTCTCGCTGGGCCGCGTCATCGAGCCGTCCGACGGTGCGAACATCGAAGAGGCGCTCCGCGTAGGACTTCGCATCGGACAACACGCGGCCGACCGTCGGCAGACCCGCCCCCGCGATCAGGACCGGGAGTTGGAGTTGGTTCACGCGATGGCAGGCGCCGACGAGTCCGATCAGTGCATCGACCCCCGCATCCTGGAGCTCGTCGATAAGGATCACGGCCCCAGACCCCTCGTCACGGGCCGCCTCGCCGAGTTCCACGAGGAGCTCGGTGAGATCGGTCTCGAGCGAGCCCGAGTCCGCGACACCCGGCTCTGGTTGCACATCGAACGCGACCGCGCCGCGCCTCACCGTGGCACCCGTTGCCCGAAGGAACGACGTTGCGACCCGTTGAAGTCGATGAGCACGTTCCTGATTCCGAAACCGACGGCTGGTCTGGCGGGTGAGATCGATGACGGCATCACCGAGTGGCGCGCGGAGGTCGGTGCCCGCCCGGGCCTCGATGTGCGCTGCTGCCCACCCGGCCTCGAGGGCCAACTCCCGCCAGCGGAGCAGCAGCACGGTCTTGCCGACCCCACGGAGCCCGGACAGCACGGGCGGCTGGACCGCGTTGCCGATCTGGGCGCGACCGATCACGGTCCTGAACACATCGAGCAAGCCTTGGCGTCCGGCGAGGTGGGGAGGCGGCGTTCCCGCTCCGGGCGAGTACGGGTTGCGGATCGGATCCACCATCAGAATCTATCGCTATTTCTATGGATTTCTACATATTGCTGCAGAAACCGACATGGGCGCTCCGACTCCGCCGGGGCGACCGAGGCGTTCCCCGGTCGCTGGGTCGAGACGGCCTCGTCACGGTGCTGCGATCCCCGACGCCTGGAGCCGAACGGCCGACGCTGAGAGTGACGCGGCCAGCACATCGACCGAGGTCGACGGTCGCCCGCTGGCCCGTCCGCCGATCGCGCCGGTGTCGCCGGCGCGCCTGTCGACTGCCGGCCGGAGGAGTTGAGCGGTCGGCGGATTTGGGCCGGACGGCCTATCAACCGGGTGTGGTGCGGGTGTCGATGAATTGTTCGTGGCGTCGGTGAAGGCGCCACGGCGAGCGAAGAAGCCCGGCACGTATCTGGTCGCCTGTGCCGGGTGGAGCAAATGGCGAACCCACCGCCTCCAACCGAGACCCACGGAGGTTTGACCATGCCCGAAGCAGCGAACACGTCACGATCGACAGGCCACCGGCTCAAGGGCCGTGTCGGCCGGGTGGCCGCGGCGCTCACCGCGCTGTGCGCGCTGTGCGCGGGGGCGACCTTCCAGACGACCCCCACCGCCGCCGCCGCCACCTACAACCCCGCGACCGACCTGTACTCGATGAAGGCGATCACCGCGCTCGCCGGCGCCCCAGCATGGTGGAACGCCGGCTACACCGGCGCCGGCGTCGACGTCGCGGTGATCGACACCGGCGTCGCCCCCGTGCCCGGCCTCGACGGCACCAACAAGATCATCAACGGGCCCGACCTCTCGTTCGAGTCCCAGGCCCCCGGCCTCACCTACCTCGACACCAACGGGCACGGCACCTTCATGGCCGGCCTCATCGCCGGCCACGACAGCACCCTGACCGCCCCCTACGCGAACGCCCCGGCCACCGCGTACCGCGGGATCGCCCCCGACGCCCGCATCGTCAACATGAAAGTCGGTGTCGCCGACGGCGGCGTCGACGTCACCCAGGTCATCGCCGCGATCGACTGGGTCGTCCAACACAAGAACGACAACGGCCTCAACATCCGCGTCATCAACCTCTCCTACGGCACCAACAGCACCCAGGCCTACGCCATCGACCCCCTCGCCTTCGCCGTCGAACAAGCCTGGAAACGCGGCATCGTCGTCGTCGCCGCCGCGGGAAACACCGGCTACCAGAGGGGGAGCGGAGCCCCAGGCCTCGCCGATCCCGCCTACAACCCCTACGTCATCGGCGCGGGCGGTTACGACCCGATGGGTACGACGTCGTTCTCCGACGACATCATGGGCAGCTACTCGGCAAGCTCGGCTGCCTGCGGATCGAGGTGCAAGAACCCCGATTTCGTGGCGGTGGGCTCGCACATGCAAGGCCTGCGTGTGCCGGGCGGCTTCCTCGATCAGACGCACCCCGAGGGGCTGATCGACAGCCGCTACTTCCGGGGCAGCGGCACCTCGCAAGCCGCGGCCATCACGTCGGGTGCTGTCGCCCTGATCCTGTCGAAGTACCCGAACCTGACCCCCGACCAGGTCAAGCGGTTCATCACCAGCAACGCCAAGAAGGTGCCCGGCGCCGATTCCCAGGCTCAGGGCGCCGGCGAGATCAATCTCACCCAGATGGCCATCAAGACACCCCCTGCATACGCCCAGAAATTCACGAACGCGACCGGCACCGGATCGATCGAGGCGTCCCGCGGCTCCGACCACGTCTCCTCCAACGGCGTCGCGCCCCTCACCGGCGAACAGGACATCTTCGGCGCACCGTTCAACGCGGCGGCGATGGCGGCCGCACAGGCATCAGCGACCGCCTGGACCGGCGGCACATGGAATGGCCGCAGCTGGTCCGGCAGCGCCTGGTCCGGCCGCAGCTGGTCCGGCCGCAGCTGGTCCGGCAACGACTGGTCCGGGCGCAGCTGGTCCGGGCGCAGCTGGTCCGGCCGCAGCTGGAGCGGCGGGTCGTGGTCAACCGGCAGCTGGTCCGGCGGCTCCTGGTCCGGTTCCACCTGGTCCGGCGGCTCCTGGGCCACCGGCAGCTGGAGCTAGGCACCACACAACCTGGCCGGTCGCACGTCGGCCCGGTCCCGGTCCCCCATCGGCCTCTGAAACGACCGATGGGGACTGGACCGCGTCGGCCGGGCGGCAACCCGGTCGAGCTCGGCGGCGATACCTGGGACACGGCGGCAGGCACGGGCGGCACCCCGCCGCCCCGTCGCTGCCTGTCGACTGCCGGCCGGAGGAGTTGAGCAACCGGCGGATTTGGGCCGGACGGCCTATCAGCCGGGTGTGGTGCGGGTGTCGATGAATTGTTCGTGGCGTCGGTGAAGGCGCCAAGGCGAGCGAAGAAGCCCGGCACGTATCTGGTCGCCTGTGCCGGGTGGAGCAAATGGCGAACCCACCGCCTCCAACCGAGACTCACGGAGGTTTGACCATGCCCGAAGCAGCGAACACGTCACGATCGACAGGCCACCGACTCAAGGGCCGTGTCGGCCGGGTGGCCGCGGCGCTCACCGCGCTGTGCGCGCTGTGCGCGGGGGCGACCTTCCAGACGACCCCCACCGCCGCCGCCGCCACCTACAACCCCGCGACCGACCTGTACTCGATGAAGGCGATCACCGCGCTCGCCGGCGCCCCAGCATGGTGGAACGCCGGCTACACCGGCGCCGGCGTCGACGTCGCGGTGATCGACACCGGCGTCGCCCCCGTGCCCGGCCTCGACGGCACCAACAAGATCATCAACGGGCCCGACCTCTCGTTCGAGTCCCAGGCCCCCGGCCTCACCTACCTCGACACCAACGGGCACGGCACCTTCATGGCCGGCCTCATCGCCGGCCACGACAGCACCCTGACCGCCCCCTACGCGAACGCCCCGGCCACCGCGTACCGCGGGATCGCCCCCGACGCCCGCATCGTCAACATGAAAGTCGGTGTCGCCGACGGCGGCGTCGACGTCACCCAGGTCATCGCCGCGATCGACTGGGTCGTCCAACACAAGAACGACAACGGCCTCAACATCCGCGTCATCAACCTCTCCTACGGCACCAACAGCACCCAGGCCTACGCCATCGACCCCCTCGCCTTCGCCGTCGAACAAGCCTGGAAACGAGGCATCGTCGTCGTCGCCGCCGGCGGCAACTACGGGTTCCAGAACCTGCCCGGCAACGCACCGCCGCTGTCCAACCCCGCCTTCGACCGCTTCGTCCTCGCCACGGGCTCGGCCGACACCCGCGGCACCGCCACCATGGCCGACGACACCGTGCCGTCGTTCTCGCCCTGGTCCGGTGCCGGCGGTGACCGCCGAGTCGACATGGTGACCCCAGGGTCACACATCCAGGGTTTGCGGGTCCCGAACGGCTTCATCGACACCACCCACCCCGAAGGTCGGATCGACAGCCGGTACTTCCGGGGAAGCGGCACCTCGCAGTCCGCCGCCATCCTCTCGGGCGCCGCCGCGCTCGTCCTCCAGAAGTACCCCAACGCCACCCCCGACCGGGTCAAGAAGCTGCTCACCAGCACCGCCCAACGGATCAACGGGAACGTCGGCGGGTACGGCGCCGGCGAGCTCAACCTCACCAAAGCGGCGGCGACGGCACTGCCGACCTCCACCCAGACCTGGCCGTGGTCGACCGGCCTCGGCTCGATCGACGCCTCCCGCGGCACCGACCGCCTCTCGGTCAACGGGGTCACCCTGTCGGGGGCGCAGGACATCTTCGGCGCACCGTTCAACTCGGCTGTCATGGCCGCCGCGCAGGCACTCGGGATCGCCTGGACCGGTGGCACCTGGAACGGGCGCAGCTGGTCCGGCAGCGCCTGGTCCGGCCGCAGCTGGTCCGGCCGCAGCTGGTCCGGCAACGACTGGTCCGGGCGCAGCTGGTCCGGGCGCAGCTGGTCCGGCCGCAGCTGGAGCGGCGGGTCGTGGTCAACCGGCAGCTGGTCCGGCGGCTCCTGGTCCGGTTCCACCTGGTCGGGCCGCTCCTGGGCCGGCGGCAGCTGGACATGAGAACCAACCGCCCACGGGGTGACCCGCCCACCGCCCCTCCGTTGTCGCTCAATCGGCCCCGGAAACGGCCGATGGACACCGATACCGGGTCGGCGGGAGCCTGAGCGCCTGCGGGCCGTGACATCGACCATGAACCGGGCCCCATGACCGCCTCAGACACGCACACCGACCCAGAGCGTCGACCCGACGCAGCCGTGAGTCCCGTACGGGTGCTCACGGCTGCGCTGGTTCTCGCCTCGATGGCCGCTGGCACTGTGGTCTGGGCGTTGGCGCCGACCGGCGACCAGTCAGGCGCGTTGGTGGCGTGCCTGCTCATCGCCGCCGGCTTCGCGGCCAGTGAGGTGTTCGTCGTCCACGTGCAGGTCCGGCGGGACTCGCACTCGTTCTCGCTCAGCGAAGTCCCGCTCGTGGTCGGCCTGTATCTGGTCAGCCCACGGGGGCTCCTGGTCGGCGCGCTCGTCGGCGTCGGGCTCGCGCTCGTCCTGCATCGTCACCAACCGGTGATCAAGCTCGTGTTCAACCTGGCCAAGCTCACCCTCGAGATCGCGGTCGCCGTCACGATCTTCCGGGCCGCCGATCCGGTCCCGGGCATCCCGGGGGGGAAGGAGGTGTGGGTGACCTTCGCCGCGACGATCGCCGCGTCGATCATCGGCGCCGTGCTGGTCTCACTGGCCATCGCCGCGTCGGAGCGGTCGTGGAAGGACGCCGGCTTCCGGGCCACGTTGCCCATCAGCCTGCTGGGGACCACCACGGCGACCTCGCTCGGTCTCATCACCGTCGTGATGATCGATGCCGCTCCCGGGATCGTCTGGCTCCTGCTCTTCCCCGTGGCGGGCTGCTACGGCCTCTACTCCGCGTGGACCAAGCAGACCCGCCGGACCGAGAGCCTCCAGTTCCTCTACCGCACCGCACAGCTCCTCCAGGAGCACGCCTCGGTCGACGAGGCGACCGTGACCCTCCTGGCGGAGACGCGCACGGTGCTGCGGGCCAGGAGCGTCGACCTCGTCTACCGGGCCGGGGACGGCGGCCAGCCGCTACGGGCCACGTTCGGGGCCGAAGGCGACGGCGCGCTCCGGCCAGCCACCGATGCCGAGATGGACGAGCTCGTCGCCACGCTCGCCGGGACCGACGAGGCCAGGCTGGTCATCCGCCGCGCCCACGGAACCGACCCCGGTCACCCCGACCCGAACGACGGCGAGCTGTCGATCATCGCCCCCCTCGTCACCGGCGAGCAGACGGTGGGCGCCCTCGTCATCGGGCCGCCGCTGGGCGACGTAGCCCGATTCGGCGAGGAGGAGCGTCGGCTCGTCGACACGACGGCCCACGCGCTGAGCGCCGCCCTCGAGAACGGTTCGCTCGAGCGCTCGCTGGCACAGATGAAGACGATCGAGCAGGAGCTCACGCATCTGGCGCACCACGATCCCCTCACCGAGCTCCCGAACCGCACCCGATTCATCGAGCGGGTGGCCGAGGCCGCGTCGCCCGCCAACAGCGCGAGCGGGTCGTTCGCACTGCTGTTCATCGATCTGGACGACTTCAAGTTCGTGAACGACTCGCTCGGCCACGACATCGGCGACGCCCTGCTGGTCGAGGTCGGCCGGCGCATCAGCCTCTGCCTGCGGCCCGGTGATCTCGCGGCGCGGCTCGGGGGCGACGAGTTCGCCGTCCTGCTCGAGCCGGTGGAGGGGCCCGCCGAGGCCAAACGGGTGGCGGGTGAGATCCTCGGGGCGCTCAGTCGACCGGTCGTGCTCGGCGGGCACTCCATGGGCACGGCCGCGAGCATCGGCGTCGCGCTCGGCGAGCCGGGCGCCGATGTCGCGGAGGTCCTCAAAGGAGCCGACGTGGCCATGTACGAGGCCAAGGCCGCGGGAAAGGGCCAGGTCGCCTGTCTCCAGGACGGCGAGGCGACCAGGCTGTCGAGCTACGAGCTCCTGCGGGGAATCGAGGTGGCAGGGGACCGGGGGGAGCTGTCGGTCGACTACCAGCCGGTCGTCCGCCTCACCGACGAATCGTTGGACTCGCTCGAGGCCCTCATCCGTTGGGACCACGGTGAGCGCGGGCGTGTCCCGCCGGCAGGCTTCGTCCGGTTGGCGGAGATGAACCGCGGGATCGACGACATCACCCGGCTCGTGCTCCGCGATGCGTGCTCGCACCTGCAGCGCCACTCCCCCGAGGTGCTCCCCGGCATCAGCATCAACCTGTCGAGGCGAGGCCTGCGAATCCCCGACTTCATCGAAGACGCCCACCGGGTGCTCGCCGAGACGGGCGTCGAGCCTCGTCGCCTTGTCTGCGAGATCAGCGAATCGATGCTGCTCGAGGGCGAGGCGATCCTGAGCGTCCGTGCGCTCCAGGAGTTGGGTGTCCGGATCTCGATCCACGACTTCGGGGCGCAGTCCTGCTCGATCCAACGACTCCGCGAGCTCGCGCTCGACCAGATCAAGATCGCCCACCCGTTCGTCGGTGAGGTGGACCGCGAGCCCCGCGATCTCGAGGTGGTCCGGGGGATCGTGACGCTCGGCAAGGCGCTCGGGCTCGATGTCGTCGCCAGAGGGGTCGAGCGCGAGATGCAGTTGACGGCGCTGCGCGCCGCCGGCTGCCACGCCGTGCAGGGCTACCTCATCGCCCGGCCGATGCCCGGCGGCGAGCTCGAGGGATACCTCGCGGGGACCGGCGGGCGCGACGGGCGCGGCAGGCCCGCCGCATGGAGCGACCACCCCTTCGTCGACAGCGCATCCTGAGCGATCTCGGCGTCGCGGATTGTCCTTTTCCCTCGGGGCCGCAGCGCGGGTACGCTCAACCGTTCGGTCGTTGCGGCGAGACCCGCTCCACCGAACCGCTTCACGGTCCCGTGGTGCAGTTTGGAGTGCACGCCGCCCTGTCAAGGCGGAGGTCGCGGGTTCAAATCCCGTCGGGACCGCCACACGTTCGCAGCACACCATCACCAAGTTCACGGTCGGGTAGCTCAGTTGGCAGAGCGCGCGCCTGAAAAGCGCGAGGTCACCGGATCGACGCCGGTCCCGACCACCAGGAGAGATCAACACGGCGAGCACCCGGGCACGGCCTCGTGAGCCGAGCCGGGCTCGCCGCCCCGCTCAGTGCGACGAGCGGATGACGCCGTCGGCGCGGGCGGCCTCCGCGACCGCGGCCGCGACCAGCTCGACCACGTGCTTGTCGAACACCGACGGGACGATGTTCGTGGCCGAGAGCTCGTCGGCCGGCACCCCGGCGGCGATGGCGTCGGCCGCGGCCAGCTTCATGTGCTCGGTGACCGTGGTGGCGCCGGCGTCGAGGGCGCCCCGGAAGATGCCCGGGAAGGCGAGCACGTTGTTGATCTGGTTCGGGAAGTCGCTGCGACCCGTGGCGATCACCGAGGCGATGCCGACGCACTGCTCGGGGCGGATCTCCGGCTCGGGGTTGGCGAGGGCGAAGACGATCGGCCCGTCGGCCATCGTGCGCAGGTCGGACGCCTCGATCAGGCCGGGCCCGCTCACCCCGATGAACACGTCGGCGCCGGCCATCGCGTCGCGCAGGGTGCCCTGGCGCTTGTCGGGGTTGGTGAGCCTGGCGAACTTCTCCTTCGCCACGTTGAGGTTGTCGCGCCCGGCGTAGATGACCCCCTGGCGGTCGGCACCGATCACGTGCGGCACCCCAGCCTCCATCAGCATCGTGGTCACCGCAACACCGGCCGCACCCACCCCGGCGATCACCACGGACAGGTCGCTCATCTGCTTGCCCACGATCTTCAGGGCATTCTCGAGGGCCGCCAGCACCACCACGGCGGTGCCGTGCTGGTCGTCATGGAACACCGGGATGTCGAGGCTGGCCCGAAGGCGCTCCTCCACCTCGAAACAGACCGGCGCGGCGATGTCCTCGAGGTTGATGCCGCCGAAGACCGGGGCCATGCGCTCGACGGTCTCGACGATCTCGTCGGCGCCACTCACCTTGAGGCACACCGGGAAGGCATCGACACCGGCGAACTCCTTGAAGAGCAGGGCCTTGCCCTCCATCACCGGCAGCGCCGCCTCGGGCCCGATGTTGCCGAGGCCGAGCACCGCGGTGCCGTCGGTGACGATGGCGACCGTGTTCTTCTTGATCGTGAGGTCGTGGGCCCGGGCCCGGTCCTTGGCGATCTCGTTGCAGACGCGGGCGACCCCGGGCGTGTATGCCATCGACAGGTCGTCGTTGTCGCCGACCGGCAGCAGGGGGAGCACCTCGATCTTGCCGCCCTCGTGCAGTTCGAAGGTGCGGTCGACGCACTCGATGACGTCGACCCCCTCGAGGCCGTCGATGTGGCGGCGCACCTCTTCCTGGTGCGCCTCGTCACGGCAGTTGACGTTGATGTTCTCGTCGAGGATCGGGCCCTTCGCCTCGAACCCACCGAGGCCCGCGATGTTGCCCCCCGCCTCGCCGATCGCCACCGCCAGGCGACCGAGCGACCCCGGCACATTGTCGAGGCGGACCCGGATGCGGACGGAATAGGCGGCGGTCGGTGTGTTGGCCATCGGGGGCGAAGTTAGCCGTCCCGCTCCACGGCTCCCCAACCACCCGGCCGCGACCTGCTCGACGGGGCCTACGCTGCGGGCCACCATGACCCTGCCCGTGGTGCCACCCGTGAAGCCCATGTTGGCCAAGGCCGTGGCCGGCATCGACGCCCTGCCCGACGTGGCGATGTGCTTCGAGCCCAAATGGGATGGCTTCCGCTGCATCGTGTTCCGCGACGGCGACGAGATCGAGCTGGGCAGCCGCAACGAGCGCCCGCTCACCCGCTACTTCCCCGAGCTGATCGAGCCGTTGCTGGCCCAACTGCCCGAGCGCTGCGTGGTGGACGGCGAGATCGTGCTCGTGGGGCCCGACCGGCTCGAGTTCGACCAACTGCAGCAGCGGCTTCACCCAGCCGAGTCGCGCGTCAACCGTCTCGCCGTCGAGACCCCGGCCAGCTTCGTCGCCTTCGACCTCCTCGCTTTGGGCGACGACGACCTCACCGGCCGGACCTTCGCCAAGCGCCGCTCGCAGGTGGAGGGCGCGCTGGCCGGCGTGCGACCACCGATCCACCTCACACCCATGACCCGTGACCCGGCGGTCGCCGAGGACTGGTTCCAGCGTTTCGAGGGCGCCGGCCTCGACGGGGTGATGGCCAAGCCCGCCGACGGTCTCTACGTCCGCGACAAGCGGGTGCAGTTCAAGGTGAAGCACCAGCGCACGGCCGACTGCGTGGTCGCCGGGTACCGGGTCCACAAGAGCGGCGACGGCATCGGGTCACTGCTGCTCGGGCTGTGGGGTGACGACGGCGACCTCCATCACGTGGGAGTCGCCGCCAGCTTCACCGCGAAACGCCGCGTCGAGCTCACCGCCGAGTTGGCGGCGTACGAAGCCGGGGGCACGACCGACCACCCGTGGCAGGAGTGGGTCGACCACATGGCCTCGTCGGCCGAGGACGGCAAGGTGGCGGGCGGGCTCTCCCGTTGGAACGCCGCCAAGGACCTCTCTTGGCACCCCGTGCGTGCCGAACTGGTGGCCGAGGTCAAGTACGGCGGGGTGCTCGACGGCCGCTTCCGGCCAGGCGTCACCCAGCTCCTGCGCTGGCGGCCCGACCGATCGCCCTCGTCCTGCACGTTCGACCAGCTCCAGCTGCCGCCGCCCGTGCAGGTGTCAGAGGTCTTCGAGGGCTAGATGTCGTCGAGGGCCAGTTCGAGCTCGGGGGCACCGAGGCCCCGGACGCCCGCGCACTGCTGGCGCAACCGCATGACCGACGCTGCGGCCATGACCCCCACCAGTGCCGCCAGGCAGGCGACGGCGTAGCCCGGCATCTCGGCGTGACCGGCGAGGAAGAGGTACAGGTACGGGGTTAGGAAGCTGGCGGCGGCCACGCCCGCCCAGAACTGCACGGCGGCGTAGTCGCGCGCATGGAAGCCGGAGACGATCCTCACCTGCGCGAGCGCCAAGGGATAGGCCGTCACCACGTCGAGCACGAGGAAGACCGCGGGGTTGATGCCGTAACGGACCAGGATGGGCCAGGCGAGCATGGCGCGGAGCAGCGAGTACCCACACAAGGCAAGAATCCACAACCTGCCGAGGCGACCCACTGCCGCATCGTCAGGAGCGGTCATGTTGCTATCTATCGTAACAACCGCGGCGGATCCTTAGGACATCGCGCAGGACTACGGTCGACCCCGTGGGAACAGAGGTGATCCTCGAGCTGGCCGGCCACGAGGTGGCCGTCTCGAATCCGCAGAAGATCTACTTCCCCGCGACAGGCGCCACCAAGCTCGACCTCGTCGAGTTCTACCTGGCGGTCGGCGAGCCGCTGCTGGCCGCCGTCGGGGGCCGGCCCGCCCTCTTGCAGCGGTTCCCCGACGGCGTGTCGGGCAAGTCCTTCTTCCAGAAGCGGGTACCCGGGTCGCGGCCCGACTGGCTCGACACGACGGTGGTCAGCACCCCCAACGGCACCACCAGCGACGCGCTGGTGCTCACCGACCTGGCCCACGTCGTCTGGGCGGTGAACCTCGGCTGCATCGGCTTCCACCTCTGGCCGGCCAAGGCCACTGCCGTCGACGTTTCCGACCAGTTGCGCATCGACCTCGACCCCTCACCCGGCGTCGCGTTCGACGACATCCGGTGGGCCGCCCACCAGACCCGGGCGCTCCTCGACGACCTGGGCATCGCGTCCTATGTGAAGACGACGGGATCGCGCGGACTGCACCTGTTCGTGGCTCTCGAGCCGCGCTGGGACGCCTACGCGGTCCGGGCGGCGGCCGTGGCCCTCGCCCGCGAGCTCGAACGGCAGTGGCCCGAGCGGATCACCGCGCAGTGGTGGAAGGAGGAGCGGGGCCGTCGGGTCTTCGTCGACTTCAACCAGAACGCCCCCCACAAGACGGTGTTCGGGGCGTGGTCGGTACGAGCCCGCGTCGGCGGGCAGGTGTCCACGCCGGTCACCTGGGACGGCCTGGACGCCATCCACCCCGACGACCTCACCATGGCCACCGTCCCCGGCCGCGTGGCCGAGCGCGGCGACCCCTGGGCGGCCATGGCCCGCACACCCCAGTCGATCGAGCCACTGCTCGAGATGAGCCGGGCCGACATGGCCGCCGGCCTCATGGACGCGCCCTGGCCGCCCGTGTATCCGAAGATGCCGAACGAGCCCCCCCGGGTCGCTCCGAGCAGGGCCAAGCGGGCCACGTAGGGGCCGCGCGAACAGACCGGTCCGCCAAGCGAACTCAGCGCATCGACACCCCTCAGAGCGCACTGGATGCGCCGAGTTCGGTTCGCAGACCGCAGATCGGAACCCACCTCTCGGTCGGGCCCGTAGCCCGAAGGGCCGTCAGCGGCGCGAGGCCTCGAGGCGCTTCACGCGGCGGAGGAAGCCGGGGGCATCGAGGCGTGCGCAGACCTCGGCGAAGGAGTCGCCGGGGCCGGTCCAGCAGAGGTCGTCGACCGAGGCCGACACCGGAGCATCGGTCGCGATGGTGGCGATCCGGCGGAACAGCAGCGCCTCGTCGAAGTGGTGCTCGAGCGTGGTCGCCAGCTTGGAGCCGCCGCGGACGGTGATGTCCCACTGCCCGGCTGCGGTGGGGATGTCCTCGAGGTGCCCGTAGTGGGCGAGGACGGCGGCGGCGGACTTCGCCCCCCAGCCCTGGAGGCCCGGGAAGCCGTCGGCGCTGTCGCCCACGAGGGCCAGGTAATCGGGGATCGACTCGGGCGGCACACCGAACTTCTCGATCACCCCGGCCCGGTCGTAGGTCAACCCTTTGCGGCGATCGAGTTGCACGATGCGACCGTCTTCGGTGACGCACTGGCCGAGGTCCTTGTCCGGGGTGCAGATGACCACCTGGTCGACCCGTGGATCGGTTGCGGCCATCGCCGCGCCGGCACCGAGCGCGTCGTCGGCCTCGAACTCGACCATGGGCCACACCGTGAGCCCGGCCGCGGCGAGCGCCTCCTCGACGATCGGGAACTGGCCGAACAGCACCGGGTCGATGCCCGAGCCGTCCTTGTAGCCGGCCCAGAGGTCGTTGCGGAAGGACTCGATGATGTGGTCGGTGGCCACGGCAACGTGGGTTGCGCCTTCCTCGAGGAGCGTCAGCATCGAGCCCAGCACCCCCCGGGCCGCCGAGACCTCCTCGCCCCTGTCGTTCACGTGTGGCGGCAGCGCGAAGAAGTAGCGGAACAACTCGTAGGTGCCGTCGACCAGGTGGACCTTCACCGCGCCAGTGTCCCACTCCCGACCGGCGGCCGGGAGTGGGACCATCGCCGGTCCGCCCGACTGCGGTGGGCGGGAACCAACTAGTGTCTCCTCACTGAACACTGTTCACAGGGGGGCCAGTGACACGACACGCACGAATGGGGACGGCACTCGGGGCACTCGCCATCGCGGCCCTGGTCGCCGGCGCCTGCACCGAGTCGACCCAAACCGCCCCGACGACGCCGGGGGCATCCGACGTCACCGGGCCCACCATCCCCACCACGGCGCCCGACGGCCCGGTGATCGAGGGGTACGGCGGCGACGAGGCCAGCTTCGGGACGGTGCCCGACCAGCCGACCGAGGCCGCCGGTGAACCCATCAAGGTGGGGATGATCAACCAGGAGGACACTCCCCTCGGCTCGTTCCCCGAGCTGCGTCTGGCGGTCGAGGCGGGCGTCGAATGGATCAACACCGAGCTCGGCGGTGTCGACGGTCGGCCCCTCGAGCTCGACACCTGCATCACCAACTTCTCCGTCGAGCGCTCGCAGGCCTGCGCACAGCAGATGGTGACCGACGAGGTGGTGGCGGTGCTCGGCGGCATCGACGTCACGAGCAACGGCTCGATACCCATCCTCGAACAGAACGACCTGCCCTACGTGGGCGGGATTCCCGTCAATCTCGACGAGGAGGACAGCCCCATCTCCTTCCAGTTCAGCGGCGGCACACCGGGCGCCTTCACCGCGTTCTCCTACTACGCCGCGGAGACCCTGCAAGCCGAGAAGGTGGCCGTGGCCTACGCCGAGTACCCGCCGATCCAGTCGGCGGCACAGGACTACGGCGTGGCCGTCGCCGAGAGCCTGGGCATCGACGACGTCACCGAGGTGGCGTTCGGGCTCTCGACCACCGACTTCCTCCCTGTGCTCCAGCAGGCCAACGAGGGCGACCCCGACGCCATCTTCGTAGGCGCCGCGGACAGTGCGTGCGTGCCGGTCATGCAGGGCGCCGCCGACCTCGGCATCACGGCCAAGCTCTTCCTCACCGGGGCCTGCGCGGCGCCCGCCATCATCGCCGAGGCGGGACCCGCGGCCAGCGAGGGCCGCATCTTCAACGTCGAGGGGTTGCTCGACGCACCCGCCGACAGCACCAATGCCGTCGATGGCGACCTCTACAACCGGGCCGTCTTGAAGTACGCCGACGACCTCGCCCCTGCGGGCGCCGGCACCGTGAGCTTCCGGGGGCTCATGAACCTCTACGCGGTGATGGCCCGGATCGGCGCGGCCGATGTCTCGCCCGCCACGATCACCGACTCGTTCCGACGCTCCGAGGACGTGCCCAGCTTCAACGGCCACCCGTACACCTGCGCCACACCGCAGGTGCCCGGGCTCCCCTCGCTGTGCGCTCCCGAGGAAGTGCTCGTCGAGCAGCGCGCCGGGGCCCTCGCCGAGGTGTCCGACGGGTGGATCGACGTGCCGGGGATCCTCGCCGATCTCTGAGCAACTACTTCTCGGCCTCGGGGGAGGGGCGGTCATTGCCAGCCTCGCGCTCGGCCTGGTGGTCGCGTACCGGGCATCGGGCGTCGTCAACTTCGCCCACGCCGCGCTCGGGATGTACGTCGCCTTCGCCTACTTCGAGTTGCGCCGCACCGGTGAGCTGGTGCTGCCGATCCTGGGGCTGCCGGACCGGGTGGCCTTCTCGCACGTGAGCACCGACGCGGCCACGGGGGTGACCACCGGTGTCCCCACGGTTGCGTTCTCGCTTGCCAGCTGCCTGGCGCTCGGCGCGGTCGTCGGCCTGGTGGTGTACGTCTTGGTGTTCCGGCCGCTCCGCCACGCTCCGGCGCTCGCCCGGGTGGTGGCGTCGCTCGGCCTCCTGCTCTACCTGATGGCGCTGGCCGGCATCCGCTTCGGCGGCTCCGGTGCCGCCACCGGCGGCGGCACCGAGCACGTCCTGCCCGCCCACCCGGTCGAAGCGCTGGGCACGCTCGTCCCCCAGGACCGCTTCTGGCTGGCGGCGCTCACCATCGGGGCGACGGCGGGGCTCTGGGCCCTCTACCGCTACACCCGCTTCGGGCTCAGCACCCGGGCCGCCTCCGAGAGCGAGAAGGGGGCGGTGCTCATCGGGATCTCCCCCGACGCACTCGGCGCGGTGAACTGGATGATCGCCGGCGCCCTGGCCGGCGGCGCGGTCATCCTCGCGTCCGGGGCCGGCATCGTTCGACTCTCCCCGGCCGAGGTCGCCTTCCTGATCGTCCCCGCCGTCGCCGCTGCGCTGGTGGGCGGCTTCGAGTCGTTCACGATCACCGCCGCTGTTGGCCTGGCCATCGGCCTCGCCCAGTCGGCACTCGTCAAACTCCAGGCCGACTGGGCGTGGCTGCCCGACGTGGGCCTCCAGGCGGGTTTGCCCTTCATCGTGATCCTGCTCACCATGGCGATGCGGGGCCAGACCCTCCCCGACCGGGGGATGCTCGCGGTCGGGCGGTTCCCCCATTCACCGCGACCGGTGGCCGTTGGCCCGACCACCGTCGTCCTGGTCGCCGCCGGCGTCGCCGGCCTGCTCACCCTCGAGAGCGACTGGCGTATGGCCATCATCACGTCGACCATCGCCGTGCTCATCTGCCTCTCGATCGTGGTCCTCACCGGCTACGTGGGGCAGATCTCGCTCGCCCCGCTGGCCCTCGCGGGCATCGCCGCGTTCGCGATGGTGAAGCTCACCGCCGACTTCTCGGTGCCGTTCCCGATCGCGCCCCTGCTCGGCGCGCTGGCCGCGACCGGCGTCGGCCTGCTCGCCGGCATTCCGGCCGTGCGCGTGCGCGGCCTCAACCTGGCGATCGTCACCCTGGCCGCCGCCGTGGCCATCGAGGAGCTGATCTTCAAGTGGGAGTGGTTCACCGGTGGGCTGGGGGGGACACCGGTACCGGCGCCGTCGCTGTTCGGCATCGATCTCGGCATCTCGGCGCGGGGCGACGCCTTCCCGCGGCCGGCCTTCGGCCTCCTGTGCCTGCTGGTCGTGTCGGTCTGCGGCGTACTCGTCGCCAACCTGCGCCGCAGTCCAACGGGACTGCGTTGGCTGGCGGTCCGAGCCAACGAGCGGGCCGCGGCCGCCGCCGGGGTCGACGTCGCCGGCGCCAAGATGGCCGCCTTCGGGGTCTCGTCGTTCCTGGTGGGTCTCGGCGGCGCGCTCCTGGCGTACCAGCGTCAGAACCTGTCCGTGAGCTCGTTCACGGTGTTCCAGTCGCTGGGCTTCCTCGCGGTCACCTACATCGGGGGTGTAGCCGGCATCGCCGGCGCCCTGGTGGCCGGCGCCCTCACCCAGGGCGGGATCATCACCGTGCTCACCGGTGGCGACAGCACCTCGCAGTACCAGTTCGCGCTCAACGGGGTGGTCCTGATCGTCGTGGCCATCGTCTACCAGGACGGCCTCGCCGGCGCTGCCGGCCGCCTGCTGCGCCGGCTCCCCCGGAAGCGGTCGGCTATTCCTGAACCAGTTCGATGAGGGTGCCGAACGCCGCCTTGGGGTGGATGAAGGCGACGGTGGTGCCACGCGACCCCGGCCGGGGAGCCTCGTCGATCACCCGACCGCCCTGGTCCTTCACCGACTGCAGGGCCGCGGCGCAGTCGTCGACGCGGTAGCCGACGTGGTGCAGGCCCTCGCCCCGCTTCTCGAGGTAGACGGCCACCGGTGAGTCGTCCCGGGTGGGTGTGAGGAGCTGGATGTAGGACTCGGCCACGGCGAGGAGCGCCTCTTCCACGCCATCGCTCTCGACCACCTCGCGGTGGTCGACGACGGCCCCGAACGTCTCCCGGTAGTAGTCGATGGCGGCGCCGAGATCACGCACGGCGATGGCCACGTGGTCGATCTCGGTGAGGAGCAGGCCGGTGCCCTGGCCGGACTCGGCGCTCTGGTCGGCCTGATCGTCCTGGCCTGGCATGCGAGCAGTGACCGGGCTCATGGCTTCCGCTCCTGTTCGCTCCGCTCACGGGCCGCTCGGGCCACGCCCTCGCTCCTCGGGCTCATGGCTTCCGCTCCTGTTCGCTCCGCTCACGGGCCGCTCGGGCCACGCCCTCGCTCCTCGGGCTCATGGCTTCCGCTCCTGTTCGCTTCGCTCACGGGCCGCTCGGGCCACGCCCTCGTCCCTCGGCCTCATGGCTTCCGCTCCTGTTCGCTCCGCTCACGGGCCGCTCGGGCCACGCCCTCGTCCCTCGGCCTCATGCGCCGTGCCTCCGGAAGAGCGTGATCTTGTCCTCGCCCACCTTGGCGCGGAACTCGGGATCGTCGATGCCGAGGCCTTCTTCGGGCGCCAGGCACAGCACGCCGATCTTGCCCTCGTGCAGGTTGTGATGGACCTGGTAGGCGGCCTCGCCCACGTCGTCGAGCGGGTGCACCGCGGAGAGGATCGGCTGGATCTTGCCCTCGCATATGAGGCGGTTGGCCTCGGACGCCTCCTTGTAGTTGGCGAAGTGCGAGCTGACGATGCGCTTGAGCTTCATCCAGAGGTGCCGGTTGTCGTATTCGATCATGTAGCCGCTCGTGGCGGCGCAGGTCACGATGGTGCCGCCCCGGGCGGCCACGAACACCGAGGCGCCGAACGTCTGGCGGCCGGGGTGCTCGAACACGATGTCGGGGTCGCGCCCGATGAGCCCACGGATGTCCTTGCCCAGCCGCCGCCACTCGGACTCGTCCTGGGTGTGCTCGTCCTTCCAGAACCGGTAGCCGGCCGCCTTGCGGTCGATGGTGGCCTCGCAGCCCATCTCGTGGAGGAGCTCGGCCTTCTCGGGCGACGACACCACACCGACGGGCGTGCCACCGCCGTTGAGCACGTACTGCACGGCGTAGCCACCGAGCCCGCCGAGGGCACCCCAGATGAGCACCGCGTCGCCCTGCTTCATCTGTGCCGCGTTGCTGCTGACCAGCATCCGGTAGCTGGTGGAATTGGTGAGCGCGTTGCAGGCCGCCTCCTCCCACGTGAGGTGGGCCGGTTTCGCCATGAGCTGGTTGGCCTTCACCACCGCCAGGTCGGCGAGGCCGCCGAAGTTTGTCTCGAAGCCCCAGATCCGCTGGTTGGCGGCCAGCATCGAGTCGTCGTGCGCCGACGGGTCCTGGTCGTCGACGTGGTTGCAGTGAACGGTGACCCGGTCTCCCGGCTTCCAGTTGCGCACGGCCGACCCGACCTGCACGACCACACCCGAGGCGTCCGAGCCGACCACGTGGTGGTCGAGGTCGTGACGCTTGCCCCAGGCGCTCTCCTTGCCGAGACGGGACAGGAAGCCGAAGGTGGGCAGCGGCTCGAAGATCGATGTCCACACGGTGTTGAAGTTGATCGAGCTCGCCATGACGGCCACGTAGGCCTCGTCGGGCGCCAACTCGGGCCTGGCGACCTCGTCCACGTGCAACGAGCGACGCGGGTCCTTGTCCGAGGACTCCATGCCGTCGAACATGGCGACCTCGTCCCGCCGCACGAAGGCGGCCCGGTAGGAATCGGGGAGGGCGAGGGCGCCGATCTCCTCGCCGGGAGCCCCCGCCGAGATGGCCTCTAGGATCTTCTGCATGTGAGCGAAGATAGTGGCCCTGCCGCCGTGGCGACAGATCAGGCCAGTTCCGCAGCTACCACGGAGAGCACTTACGCGCTACGCTCAGTGGTCAGAGGAAATCCTGGCGTTCACAGCGCCGGGCGCAGCGGCTCGGCCACGAGGAAGAAAGCGAGAGGTGGGGCGATGACACTCACACCCGAGGACATCGAGACTCATACGTTCAAGGTTTCTCGCCGGGGGTACGACAAGGTCGAGGTCGATCGCTTCCTCGGCCAGGTCGCCACGAGCTTCCGCGAGGTGCAGGGCGCCGCGACCGTCCTGGGCTCGGCCCCGCTCCCCCGGCGCGTTCCGGCGGCCGCGGGCGCGACGCCCGGTGACGACCAGGGAATCGTCGCCGGTGAGTTGTTCGACGTCGGCGCGGGCAGCGATGACTTCAACCGCCTCGGCAGCGAGGTGGCCGATGTCCTGCGCACCGCCCACCATTCCGTGGCCACGTTGCGCCACGAGGCCGAGGTCGAGGCGGCGATGATCCGCCAGCAGGCCCAGAGCGAGGTCGCCGACCTGCGCCGTGAGGCCGACGAGTACGCCACCAGGATCAAGGCCGAGGCCGACACCTACGCCGGCGATCGGGCCGCGCAGGCCAACTTCTCCCGGCGCGAGGCCGAGCGGGTGCTGGCCGAGGCCCAGGCGAAGGCCGATGCCAACCTGGCGGACACCGAGCGTCGCGTCGCCGCCATCACCGGCCGGGCCGAAGCCATGGCCCAGGCCCGCACCGAAGAGATCCTGGCCGACGCCAACCGCCGCATCACCGACGCCCACAGCACCGAGCAGGCGCTGCGCCAGCAGCTCATCGCCGCCCATGGCGACCTCACCTCGGCGATCGGTCGCTTCCCCGCGACGCCCGAGCCGGTCGTCGACCTCTCCGACGCGGTCATGGCCGAGGGCACCCCGGTGGTGGACCTCACCGAAGGCCGGGCGAACCCGGGGAACCCAGCGAGCACGTCCGACGACGCCGAGCCCACCGAGCCCACCGTGCCGACCGGCTGGCCCGGTGGGCACGGCAGCGGTGTCGCCCATGCGGGCGACCTGTTCGTGGACGACCGCACCGGCGGCACCACCGTGACCGCAGAGCGGGAACGACCCACCGCCCCGTCGACCGACGCGATGGCCGACGCCGCCTCGACCCCCGGCGGTGAGCCGTTGGCCGACGCCATGAAGAGCGCCATCGGCAGGGCCGTGCAGAGCGCCATGACGCGGACCGACGACCCCGAGGGCTGAGGCACCAGCCGAGCGGTCCCGGCGACCGGGGCCCAGGCCACTTTCCCTTCTGTCGAACCGCCCCGTACACTCCGCATCGCAACGATCGTCTCGGGGAGGATCCCACCCATGGCCGGTTCCGTCATTCTCGCGGGGGCACGCACCCCCGTCGGCAAGCTCTCCGGCGCGTTCGCGTCGTTCGCCGCCACCGATCTCGGGGGGTTCGCCATCAAGGCCGCCCTCGCCAAGGCCGGCCTGTCGCCCGAACAGGTCGACTACGTGATCATGGGCCACGTCCTGCAGGCCGGCGCCGGCCAGATCACCGCCCGCCAGGCCGGGGTCAACGCCGGCATCCCGATGAACGTGCCCGCCACCACCATCAACAAGGTGTGCCTGTCGGGCCTCAACTCGATCTACCTGGCCGACCAGATGGTGCAGTCGGGTGACGCCGACATCGTGGTGGCCGGCGGCATGGAGTCCATGACCAACGCCCCCTACCTGCTCCCCGGCGCCCGGGCGGGCTACCGCCTCGGTGACAAGTCGGTGGTCGACTCGATGATGTTCGACGGCCTGTTCTGCGCCTTCGACCAGGTGGCCATGGGTGCCGGCACCGAGAAGTACGCCGCCTCGATCGGCCTTGATCGCCAGCCCCAGGACGAGATGGCCGCGGCGTCGCACGAGCGCGCCGCCCGCGCCGCCAAGGACGGCAAGTTCGACGACGAGATCGTCCCGGTCGAGGTGCCGCAGCGCAAGGGTGACCCCGTCGTGGTCACCACCGACGAGGGTGTCCGTGGCGACACCACCGTCGAGTCGCTGGCCGGCCTGCGCCCCGCCTTCGACAAGGCCGGCAACATCACCGCCGGCAACGCCTCGCAGATCTCCGACGGCGGCGCCGCCGTCATCGTCACCTCCAAGGCCAAGGCCGAGGAGCTCGGCGTCGCACCGCTGGGCGAGATCGTCGGCTACGGCCAGGTGGCCGGCCCCGACGCCTCGCTGCTCAGCCAACCGGCCAACGCCATCAAGCGTGCGCTCGACCGCGCCGGCAAGTCGGTGTCCGACGTCGACCTGTTCGAACTCAACGAGGCCTTCGCGGCCGTGGGCGTCGCGTCGATGGCCGACCTGGGCATCACCGACGAGGTCACCAACGTCAACGGCGGCGCCATCGCCATCGGTCACCCCGTGGGCATGTCGGGCACCCGGCTGGCCCTCACCATCCTGCACGAGCTGGCCCGCCGCGGCGGCGGCCTGGGCGCCGCGGCCCTGTGCGGCGGCGGCGGCCAGGGCGACGGCATCCTCCTCCAGACGGTCTGATCCATCCCGAACGCGGCGCGTTCGTAGGGAGCCTCCGGGAATCGGCCGGCCCGATCCACGGCGTTCCACCGTCGCCTCCCCGCTAGGCGCGCCAGCGGCCGACAGGACGGGGCAGACAGCTAGAAACAGGCGGGCCACGGTGTGCAAGGCGGAAGGGTCGAGGTCGCCCACGTGAGCCGGAACGCGCCGGCGGCGCCCCCACGGCCGTCGACGGCGACCAGGTAGGAGGCCCCCGCCTGCATGGTGAACTCGACGTTGCTGCCGCCTCCGGTGCAGTAGCCGCCCTCGTCGTCGTTCGACGCCACCGGCGTCAACGACCCCACCGACGACCCGTGGTACACGGCGAGGACGGTGTCGAAGTTGGTGGCGGCGCTGCAGGTGCCCAGGAAGACGTCGGCGGTGTAGGGGCTCGCGACCCGGTACCAGACCGAGTGCCCGCCCGGGTTGCCCGCGTGATCGGGTTCGCCGGGCTCCTTGGTGGCGCCGAGGTTGGTGCCGTCGACGGAGACGGGGAAGAGGAACGGAGGGTCTCGGAGGGTGATGGCCGACGCGAACGCATCGTTCGGCGGCGGCGGGCTGCCTTGGAAGGTGCAGGTGACCTGCTGGCCGGCGGCGACGGTGATGGTGGCCCGGGCGTTGGCGAGGTCGCCGGTGCCGCCGGTGCTGCAGGTGATGGCGTTGAGCGTCCAGCCGGCGGGTACGGCCTGGGTCACCGTGTAGGTACCGGGGTCGAGACCCGGTGCCTGCAGCACGTTCGACCGGGTCGGGTCGGCGTCGTCGTCGAGCGTGTACGTCCCGCACTGTGATTGGGCGTTGCAGCCCGAGAACGCCATGTCCTGGGCGCGGTCGGGGATGCTGTCCAGCACGATGGTGACCATCGTCGGCTTGTTGGTGAACGTGCAGGTGACGCTCTGGGTCGCAGCCAACACGATCGTGACCTTGCGGTTGGCCAGGTCGACGGTCTGGGGGACGTTGCAGGTCAGGCTCTGCAGCGGCCAGTTGGCGCCGGGCGCGGTCTGGGTCACCGTGTAGATCCCGGCGGCAAGACCGACGGCGGTCTTCGACCCCGCCAGGGTGGGGTCTGCGTCGTCGTCGAGGGCGAACGGGGCACAGCCCTGGCCCATGCACCCGGTGAACGAGAAGTCCTGCGCGAGATCGGGCTGGGTGTCCTGCACGATGGTGATCGACTGGGTGCGCACCGAGAACGTGCAGCTGACGTCCTCGTCTGCCCCGAGTTGGATGGTCACCTTCCTCGCCGCGAGATCCACGGTCTCGCCTGGATCGCAGGTGATGGCGGTCAACGACCAGTTGGGAACTGCGGCCATGGTCACCGTGTACGTCCCTGTCGACAGCGAGCTCGCGGATGTCGAGCTCGGCAGCGTCGGGTCCTGGTCGTGGTCGAGCGCGAACTGGCCGCAGGCGTTCGGGCCGGAGCAGCCGGTGAAGGCGAAGTCCTGCGGCGAGTCGACGCCAGTGTCCAGCTTGATCTCGATCGAATGGGCGGCCGACAGGCGCACCGGGGTCAGGGCATCGCCCATCTCGCCGGCGACGTCACCACGGTTGGTGGTGTCGCCCTGGCCCAGTTGACCGCGGTCGTTGAGCCCCCAGCACTTGATCGAACTGTCGTTGAGGCGGGCGCAGGTCCCCGAACCCGCGGTGACCGCCGTCGCGGTGCGGCCCGTCCCCAGGTTCACCGTGGGCAGGCTGTCGCCCATCTGCGCCAGCGTCGTGCCTCGGGTGGTCGTATCGCCCAGGCCGAGCTGGCCCCAGGCGTTGAGGCCCCAGCACTTGAGGGCACCGTTGTCCAGGATGGCGCAGATGTGGCCGTCACCGGTGTCGATCGACGTCGCCGTGCGACCGGTGCCCAGGTTCACGGTCGGCAGGCTGTCGCCCATCTCGCCGCCCGAGTCGCCCCGATTGTTCGTGTCCCCCAACCCGAGCCGGCTGTCACCGTTGAAGCCCCAGCATTTCACCGCGCCGTTGTCCAGGATCACGCAGGTCTGGCCATAGCCGGCCGAGAGCGCCGTGGCGGTCCGTCCGGTACCCAGGGCCACGACGTTGGCGTTGGGGGTCTCCCAAGGTTCGTTGCCCTGATCGAAGGGTCCGCCGTAGCCGACCTCGCCATGGGCGCTGTAGCCCCAACAGATCACCGCGCCGGTGGCCATCAAGGCACAGGCGTGGTTCGCCCCCGCCGACACCGCCGAGACCGGTCCGGACGGCGAGAAGGCGAGCGCCTGCAGGCTGTCGCCCATCTCTCCGGGGCCGTCCCCCCGGTTGGACGTGTCGCCGAGACCGAGCCGACCGTTGCCGTTGTACCCCCAGCACTTGACCTGCCCGTTGTCCAGCAAGGCACAGGTGAAGGAGTAGCCCGCCGTCACCGCGGTCGCGGTGCGGCCGGCGCCCAGTGAGACCGCGGGCAGGTTGTCGCCCATCTCGCCCGGGCCGTCGCCACGGGCCGCAGTATCGCCCAGGCCCAGCCCTCCGGACCCGTTCCATCCCCAGCACTTGACCTGGCCGTTGTCCAGCAACGCGCACGTGTGCAGGTCGCCCACGGCCACGCTGGTGGCCGTGCGACCGGTGCCGAAGTCGACCGCTTGGAGGTGGACGCCCATCTCGCCGGGGCCGTCGCCACGGTCGGCGGTGTCCCCGACGCCGAGCTGGCCCTTGTCGTTGCGACCCCAGCACTTGACCTTGCCACCGGTGACGATCGCACAGGTGTGGTACGAGCCCTCGGCGAGGAGTTGCGGAGGTGCCGCCGGCGCCACCGTGGCCACCGATGCCGACGAGGGCTCTCCCGCGGCCGGAGCGGACGTCATCGCCACCGCCCCGGTACCGAGGACCACCGCCACCACCGCCGCCAGACCGACTCGCCCTATCGAGAACGTGCGAACGTCCATCGCTCCACCCATCAGCTCAACAAGGGGCCCCTACCCCGACGTGCACTCTAGTGCGGAGTCGTCGTCGACGGGTTACTGGTCGAGGCGGTCAGCCGAGCCACGAGATTATCCAGGTGAGACCGAACGCGCGAGTGTCAGAGCACTCCTCCAGGTTGGTGGCCACCCGGGTGAGCTGGCCGCCGAGCAGGGCGGCGACAGCCAGCACGACCACGACAACGAGTTCGTCGGCACGGCACCAGAACGACGAGCGAGTCCGTTGCCGTGGCGCCACACTTGGAGCATGGATGACCGGGACGAGCCCAGCGAGGCGGATCTGGGCGATGCCACGCTCCGCGGGCGCCTGCTGGTGGCGTCGCCGCTGCTGGCTGACCCCAACTTCGAGCGCACCGTGATCCTCATGATCGAACACGGTCCGGAGGGTGCGCTCGGGCTGGTGCTCGACCGACCCAGCGAGATGCCGGTCGACGAGGTGCTGCCGCAGTGGGACAGCCGGGCCGCCGTGCCCAAGGCCATGTTCATCGGCGGGCCCGTGCAGCCCAACGCGGTGATCTGCCTCGCCCGCACGGACACCGATGCCGGTGGCGACCCCGGCGCCAGCGAACTGCTCGCGACCACGGCCGTGTCTGGCGTCGCCATGCTGGACCTCGACGGGGACCGTGACGAGGTGGGCGAAGGCATCCGGCTGCGCATGTTCGCGGGCTATTCGGGGTGGAGCGAGGGCCAGCTCGAGGCCGAGGTCGAGGAGGGCTCGTGGTTCATCGTCGACCCTCTTCCCGACGACCCGTTCGTAGCCGCGCCCAGCCGCCTCTGGCGCGACGTCCTCGCCCGCCAACCCGGCAGGCTCGCCCGGTACGCGCTGTACCCCGTCGACCCCACCGTGAACTGAGGGTGGACCAGCCCCCGATGCCCACCCACACGGAACCGAGCGACCCGGCACGGCCGGTTCGGCCGGCCGGCGGACCAGCGAGTTGCCGCGGTGGCGCAGTAGCGTCGGCGCACTGGTCGTACGGGCCGGGAGCCCGGTGGTGACCACCGAGACCACAGCGCACAGAGAGACGGTGGCGAACATGCCGCGAGACCACGCAGGTCAGAACGGGCCGGGTACAGGGCGCGGCGAGACGCGAACGCGGCCCACCATGGTGGTCGGCGCGGCCTTGGCGCTCACCGCGTTGGTAGCCACCATCGCCCCCGCGGTGGCGGGCGCGCAGGAGGCGCCCGACCGGCCCGAGTCTGGGCAGTGCTTCCCTGGCGCACCGGGCATCGGTGACCCCTACTTCCCGATGGACGGCAACGGCGGCTACAACGTCGCCCATTACGGCCTCGAGCTCTCGTACGACCCCGGCACCGACATCCTCGACGGCGTGGCCACGATCGACCTGCGGGCCACCCAGAACCTGTCCCGCTTCAACTTCGACCTCGACGGCCTCACCGTGCGGTCGATCACCGTGGACGGCAGCCCGGCCACCTTCGCCCGCCGCAACGGCGAGCTGAAGGTCCGCCCCCCCGCATGCATCCCCGCGAACGAGCACGCCGCGGTCGTGGTGACCTACGACGGCAATCCGTCCGCGCTACCCGCCGAGGACGGTGCCGGCGGCTTCATCGCCTCCGACGACGGCGCGGTCGTGATCGGCCAGCCCCACGTCGCGTCCACGTGGTTCCCCGCCAACGACCACCCGCGCGACAAGGCGGCCTTCGACATCGCTGTCACCGTGCCCGACGGGCTCGAGGTCGTCTCCAACGGCTCGTTGACCAGCCACGACTCGGCGGCTGGCGAGACCCGCTGGGTGTGGCACGCCCCGGCCCCGATGGCGCCGTATCTGGCCACCATCGACATCGGTGAATTCGACCTGGCCGAGTACCACGACGATGGCGGCCGGCCCGGCGGCATCGACTACGTCGACGCCATCGACCCCGACCTGCTCACGCCGGTCGCCCCCCACACCGGTTCGCGGTACGCGGTGTCACAGGCCGGCAACCAGACCTACAAGCGCCTCCGACGCACGATCACGGTGCCCCCCGCAGGGGCCGACATGTCGTTCTGGATCAACCGCGACACCGAGCCGAGCTGGGATTACGTGTTCGTCGAGGCCCGCACCGTCGGCCAGCGGAACTGGACGACGCTGCCCGACGCCAACGGACACACCGACGAGGAGACCGGTGCGTCCTGCCCGTTCTGGCTCGACCTGCACCCGTTCCTCACCCACTATCAGACCGATGTCGGTGACGGCAGCTGCGCGACGACCGGCACCACCGGCGACTGGCACGCGGTGAGCGGCTTCAGCGAGGGCTGGGAGCAATGGTCGGTCGACCTCGGCGCCTTCGGCGGCACCGATGCGCAGGTGTCGATCACCTACGCCAGCGACGACACGGTCCAGGGCCCCGGCGTGGCCGTGGACGACATCGCGGTGTCCACCGGCGAGGGAAGCACGTCGTTCGAGGACGACGCGGATGTCCTCGACGGCTGGACGGTGCCGGGTGCGCCCGCCAGCAGTGCCGACAACGAGAACGACTGGATCATCGGCACTGTCGACGACGGCCCGACGCCCCACGGCGCCAACGTGCAGGCGGCGCTCGATCGCCAGCCCGAGATCATCTCGTTCCTCGCCGACAACTTCGGTGACTATCCGTTCGCCGACAGCGGCGCCATCGTCGACGACGTCCGGGACCTGGGCTTCGCCCTGGAGAACCAGACCCGGCCGGTGTACGACCGGGCGTTCTTCGACGGCACCCCGGCCGGCGACTTCGTCGTGGTGCACGAGCTGACCCACCAGTGGTTCGGCGATCGCCTCGCACTGCCCGCCTGGAAGCACATCTGGCTGAACGAGGGCTTCGCCACCTACGCCGAGTGGCTGTGGAGCGAGCACGAAGGGCTCGAGACGGCCCAGCAGATCTTCGACAACATCTTCGGCGGCATCCCTGCCGACAACGACTTCTGGGCGTTGCAGATCGGCGACCCGGGGCCGGACTCCCTCTTCGACGGCCCCGTCTACCTCCGCGGCGCCATGACCCTGCACGCCTTGCGACTCGAGGTCGGCGACGCCGACTTCTTCGACATCGTCCGTCGCTGGGCGAGCGCACCCCGGGGCCGCACCGCCACGACCAGGAACTTCATCGCCCTGGCCGAGCGGGTGTCCGGCCAGGAGCTCAGCCCGCTGTTCCACGGGTGGCTGCGCACCACCGACAAGCCCACCCTCACCGCGGCAGCCGCGGCAGCGGTGGGCACACCGGGCGAGGCGGCCCCGTCGGTGTCGGAACGACGCGCACCCCGAGCGCGCTGAGCGGAGGTGGGTGCGCCGGTCGGCGCACGAGCGCACGAGCGCGGCGTTTCGGCCAGGACGACCCGGCCCCGAGGTCACCCGGTTCCGCAGGGCCGCGGCGTTCACACTCGACCTGCCGGCGGACAACGTCTTCGGCGTGCCCGCCGGGCCCACGCTCACCGCATTCGACGGTCACCTGCTGGTGCTGCAGCCGCTGGCTGCGGGCGTGCATCACGTGATCGTCAAGAACAGGTTCGTGGGCGACCCCATCCTGTACCGGCTCGACCTGACCGTCACCGTCGAGTGAACGGCGGCAGAGCCCACCAGATCCAGACCGGGCTCGCAGGAAATCCCGGCTTCTTTCGTCGTAACACTTGACTTCAGTTCGACATAATCGTAATGTAAACGCAACATCGAAATCGAGTCGCCGGTGAAGCCAACGACGCCTTTGCCGGCCCCCTCCTCCCCCCCAGGAAGCTCGGTGGAGATCGCTGAGGTGCCGTTTCCGGCGAGCGGGTCACGTCCGCCCGCGCCCCGCTCGCCGGGGCGGCGTCTCGGCCTGTCAGAGCAAGGCGTCAGTGGCCGCGGGAGTGACGCAGTTCGGCGGCGAGGCCGCTGAGCAACTGCTCGGCGATGTCGGGGAACTCACGCAGGAGCGTTCGGAACATGCGCACGCCCAGCACGCCGACGGTCACCGGCCCCACGGCCCGGACCGTGGCGCTGCGGGGCCGACCGTCGAGAAGCGCGAGTTCACCGAAGTGGTCGCCCCGGCTCGCGGTCGAGACCCCGTCGCCGTCGCGTTCGACCGCGACCTCACCGTCGAGGATGACGAAGAGGGCATCGCCCGGCGCGCCCTGGGAGATCATCTCGGTGCCGTCGGCCAGGTCGACCACCTCGAGGTGCCGGGCAACCGTGCCCAGCTCCCGTCTGGTGCAGCACGCGAACAGCCCGACCGTGCCCAGGTGCTCGACCAGGTCCCGCCGTCGCGCCATGAACGCAGAGTAGATCCTCCGGGCACGGGCCACCCAGGGCCTCGGAGCCTGAGCCGTGGGAGGAGGGCCCGACCACGAACTGACGGGGCAGTGCCGGCGGCGGCCACGCGATCCGCCGCCGGGGAATGGTTCGGGCGATCCGGGGGGTTGACGGGGCATGGACCTTGCCGACGGCCTCGAGTACATCCGCCCACGACACCGGGGGGTGCTCGTCACGCTGAAGGCGGACGGTCGGCCGCAGCTCTCGAACATCGCCTACGCGCTGGGAGACGACGACATCATCGCCATCTCGGTGACCGCCGATCGGGCCAAGACCGTCAACGCCGCCCGTGATCCCCGGGTCTCGCTGCACGTGACCGCCGACGACTTCTGGTCGTACGTGGTCATCGAGGGCTCGGCCGAGCTCACCCCGCCCGCGGCCGCCGCCGACGACGCGACGGTCGACGCGCTGATCGACCTCTACCGGTCGTTGCAGGGCGAGCACCCCGACTGGGACGAGTACCGGGCCGCCATGGTCGCCGACCGCCGACTCGTCCTGTCGGTCCGTCCCACGCACGCCTACGGCATGGCCTGACCCGCCCGACGCCATCAGTGACCGCTGCCCGGGCGCCGCGGCGGGGGCGACCCCCGCGATCAATAGACACGCCAACTGCCATAATCTAGGCTCGCGGCGGCGACGAGTCGGCGGCACGGGGGAGAGCGACCATGGCAGACCAGAGCGCAGCGCACGGCGCGGAACAGAGCAGGGTGGCGCTCGTCGCCGACGCCGGGTTCTACGCCGGCCCGTGGCTCGCCCGCCTTCTGGCCGAGCGCGGAAACAACCTGGTGCTGGGCGACCCGGGCGAGGGACTCGTCGACGAGCTCGAGGGGCTCGGGGCGGCGGTCGAGGTCGTCACCGGCGTGCGCAACCTGGCCCGACCCGAGGCAGCCGGCGAGTTGGTGGCGGCCGCCCTCCAGCGGTTCGGGCGCCTCGACGCCGCGGTTGCCTTCTCCGGTCAGATCGTGACCGGCCGGTTCGTGAACACCACCCTCGACGACCTGCGCACCGTCCTGGCCGGCTGCCTCGAGGCGCCCTACCACTTCCTCAAGGCGGTGGTCGATCCGATGATCGCCAGGGGCGACGGCCAGATCCTGGTCATAACGAGCGCCTCGGCCGCCCGTCCCACGCCCGGGGCGCCGCTGTACTCCGCGGCACGGGCGGGGGCCACGATGCTCACCCGCAACGTGGCCGACGAGGTGGCCCGCGACGGCATCCAGGTCAACGCCGTCGGGACCAACTTCATGGACTTCCCCCAGTTCCTCCAGGCCACCGGGGCCACCGACCCCGAGATCCGCAAGAAGATCGAGGCCCAGGTGCCCCTCGGGCGGCTCGGCACGATGGAGGAGTTCGCCGCCTTCTGCATGCCCTTCATCGACGGCACCAGCCGCTTCACCACCGGCCAGTTCGTCGCCTACGCCGGCGGCTGGGCCTGATCGTCCCACCGGCCGGGCCGGGTCGGGAGTCCCGACGGCCGTGAGCCTCGGCGTCACCGGCATCGTGATCGGCGCGGGCGACCGGGGCTACGACGCCTACGCCACCTACTTCCTCGACCGGCCCGAGGCCGGCCGGGTCGTGGCCGTCGCCGAGCCCGACCGCCCCCGGCGGGACCGGTTCGCCGATCGGTACGGCCTGGCCCCTGCGGCCTGCCACGAGACCTGGCAAGACCTGCTCGCCGGCCCCAGGGTGGCCGACTTCGCCCTGGTCGCCACCGGCGATGCGCACCACGTGGAGCCCACCCTCGCGGCGCTGGCCGCCGGGTACCACGTGCTGCTCGAGAAGCCGATCGCCCTCGACGAGGCCGACTGCCTCCAACTCCTCGCCGCCGCCGACGACGCCGGTCGGGTCCTGGCCATCTGCCACGTCTACCGCTACTCGCACCTCTTCTCGAAACTGCACGCCGTGGTCGAGTCGGGCGAGTTGGGCGATGTCGTCAGCATCCAGCTGTCCGAGAACGTCTCGCACTGGCACTACGCCCACTCGTACGTCCGGGGCCACACCCGGCGCAGCGAGGTGCCGTGGCTGCTCCAGAAGTCGTGCCACGACCTCGACCTGATCGCCTGGTTGGCCGGTGTGCCGGCGACCCGGGTGGCGTCGTTCATCCGACCGACCGAGTTGACCGCCACGAACACGCCCCCCGGAGCACCCGACTTCTGCATCGAGGGCTGTCCCCACGCCTCGACCTGTCCCTACGACGCGGTGGCCCTCTACCGCGATCTGCGGCCCATGCTCAACGACCTGGCGATGGCGTCGTCGCCCGCCCTCCGCCTCGCGGGGCGGGCAGCCCGGTGGGCCCGCCCGCTCGCCGCCAAGGTCGCCCCCGCGCCGCTCCAGAAGCGGATCGAGTGGTGGCGATGGCCGGTCGCCGCCGTCACGGACGATCACACCCCGGCCGGCCTCGACGAGGCGCTGCGGACAACCCGGTGGGGCCGGTGCGTCTACAAGGTCGACGACAACGACCAGCCGAGTGCCCAGTCGGTCTCGATCCAGTTCGCCAACGGCGTGACCGCGTCGTTCATGGTGCAGAGCACCTCGCACCGAACCATGCGCCAGGTCCGGGTGGACGGCACCCGGGGCTCGGCCCTCGGTCACCTCTACGCCCTCGACGGCGACCTGACGGTCTTCGACCACAAGTCGGGCCGCCGGCGGCGGCTGCACATACCGGTCGCCTACGACGGCCACGGTGGCGGCGAGCGCCCGCTGTTCGTCGACTTCCTCGACGCCGTCAGCACCGGGTCCGAGCCCCGATCGTCCATCCGTGGCTCGATCGACAGCCACCGCATCGCCTTCGCCGCCATGCGCTCGGCCAGGGACGGGGTGGTGGTGGAGCTCCCGCCGACCCCCGAGTCAGGCGGCGACTGACACGACCGGGCTGAGGGTCGGCGAGGCCAACGCCTACGCTGCCGGTAGCCACCGGGGCGGGACCGACGCACGATCGGGGACGGGCATGCACACGATTCCAGGGTCCGCGCCACGCTGGGGACGCCTCGTGCTCGCCGTGGTGCTCCTGGCCGGGGCGCTCGTCGCGGTCGTCGACCCTGCCGCCGTCGGGCATGCGGCCGAGCCGCCGAGCGGCGTCTCGACGGCGTCAACCGTCACCTACGCCGAGGCCACCCGGATGCCCGCCGTGGACTGGCGGGCCCGCCAGGACGCCTTCCTGGCCGCGGCCACCGCCGGGCCGCTCGACCCAACCGAGCCCGAGTCGCTCATCGCCTTCGCCGAACGCGGCCGCCGTGACCCCGGGTTCGACGGCGACCTCAGTGCCGCCACCGCCGCCACCTTCGCCGACATCCTCGGCCGGGGCATCAACGACGACTTCACGGTCAGCACCTTGTTGACGCTGTACGTGAGCGACCACGACCTGCTCGACCCCGGTCTGGCCGCGGCGATCAAACGGCGGCTGCTGCGCTTCAAGTACTGGTGGACCGAGCCCACGCGACCGGGCCGCATCGACCGCAACTACTACTGGACCGAGAACCACCAGATCCTGTTCGCCGCCGACGAGTACCTCGCCGGCCAGGCCTTCCCCGACGACGTCTTCACGAACAGCGGCATGACCGGGCGCCAGCACCAGGCCCACGCCCTCCGCCAGGTCCGCCGCTGGATCGAGCTGCGAGGCCGCTACGGGTTCAGCGAGTTCCTGTCGAACCCGTACACCGCGCTCTCCTTCGAGGGCGTGCTGTCGCTGGCCGAGCTGGCCGACGACACCGCCGTCGCCGAGCTGGCCTCGCAGGTGCTCGACCTGATGCTCGTCGAGGTGGCCTCCCACCTCCACGACGGCGTGCTCGGGTCGGCCAAGGGCCGCACCTACACGGGCAACCTGTTCAACCCGTACGGCGGAACCACCCCGGCGCTCATCGCGCTGGTCTTCGGCCGCGACACCCCGCCCACCGGCTCGGGGCCGGCCACCGCCATGGCCGTGACCAACCGCTACCGGCCTCCCGAGGTCGCCCAACGCATCGCCGCGTCACCCGAGGAGGTGGTGGTCCGCCAGCACCAGGGGATCGCGCTCGACCCGTTGGCCCCCGTCTCGGACCGCCCCGTCGCACCCGACGGTCTCTCGTTCAACGGCAACGACGGCCTGGTGGTGTGGTGGGGCATGGGCGCCCAGCTCAGTTGGCAGGTGGCGCCGCTGTCGGTCCGCACCATCGAGCGCTACAACCTGTGGAACACGCCCAACTTCCTGATCGCCGGGGCCAACGTGCTCGAGCCGATCGTGGCGGGCAGGACGCCCGCCCAGCTGCGCGTGCTGGCCCGGAGCCTCGCCTGGTGGCTCAACCCCGGGCTCCTGAGCGCGGTGAACACCTACACCTGGCGGAGCCCCGACGCCATGTTGTCCACCGCCCAGGACTGGCGGGCGGGCCAGCGCACCGAGTCGGCCCTGATCTCCCAGGCCACCCTCGACGATGCGGCCACCGTGTTCACCACGCTGCCGAAGGGGCCCCCGCTCGGCAGCGAGGGCTCGGGCGGCGGCTACTGGTCGGGTGACGGTGCGGCCCCGCGTGCCGTGCAGCACGACAGCACCACCATCTCGATCTACGCGCCGCAGTACCCGGCGTCGGGCGTGGACGGCGCGGACGGCTACGCCGGCTACACCCACGCCATGTTCCCGACCGAGCGCTTCGACCAGGTGGTCCGACGCGACGGCTGGACCTTCGGCCGCAAGGGCGACGGCTACGTGGCGCTGTGGTCGTGGCGACCCACGCGCTGGAGGGCGATCGACCCGGCCGTGGCCCAGCCCGGCGACCTGACCCAGCGCTATGAGCTCGTCGCCAACGGCGGGCCCGACAACGTGTGGGTCACCCACGTGGGCCGTGCCGCCGACCACGCGGGGGTGCCGGACCCGTTCGCCGCGTTCGTCGACGCGGTGGCCGAGCACCCGCCCGTCGTGCGGCCGATGGCCGGTGCACGGCGATGCCCCGCGAGCACGCCGGCCGCGCTGGGATCGTGCGACCACGGGCCGGGCGACGGCTTCCAGGTGCGCTTTGTCCCGCCGGGGCAGTCGCGGCTGGGGTTCGGCTGGTCGCCCGAGGCCGCCGTGGCGAACCCACCGCTCACCGTCGACGGCGCGATCGTGCCCATCGACGACCCCGCCCACCGTTGGGCCAGCCCGTGGGCGTCGGCCGGCCGGAACGGGCGGTATCACGTGGCCATCGAGGGCAACGTGCTCGACCTCACGCTCCCCGTCCCGGCCCGCTAGCCGCCTTCGGCGGGCCGAGCCACCGCGGGCTCAGCCGACCTCAGCCGACAGGGTCGGTCAGCAGATGATCGAGCCTGGTGGCGATGTCGACCAGCACGTCGCGGTCGCTGCCGGGTCGCATGGGTGACCGGTGGTGGGTCCTGGACGAGCTGATCCAGCCCCGGGCTTCGAGGAACAGGGCCGCGTCGTGACGGTACGCGGGCACCGGAGGCCGGAAGGCGAACTGGCCCAGGTACTGGAGCAGGTCGTTCAGGGCCCAGAAGCGGGCGAGGTCACCGGCCGCCCACGCCGCGTCGCGTGCGGCGAAGGCATCGGGGGCGAAGGTCGAGAGACCCAGCAGGTAGTCGGACCCGTAGATCACCATGTCGATGGCCAGGTCGTTGCCGGTCATGAGGCGGAAGTCGGGGCGGACCCGGTCGCGGAGCGCGAGGCGCTGCCACTCGAGGTCGCGGCGCAGCGAGCTGTGCTTGAGACCGACCACCCCGTCGATGCCCAGCAGGGCCTCGAAGACCTGGGCCGAGAAGATGCGACCCGCAGGGTGGAACATGGGGCCCAGCTCGAAGCCCAGCAGGCGTTCGACCTGCCCGGCGGCCCGGCGGTGGACGTCGACCAGCTCGCCGTCGGACAGGGCGGCGAGACCGTGGCTGGGGAACAGGATCGGCAGCGCACCGGCGTCGGCCACGGCCACGGTGGCGGCGAGGGTGGCCCACAGGTCGAACGGGTCGCCGGGCCGGTCGTCCAGGTGCACGCCCGCGATGCATTCGACGCCACACGACCCGGCGATGCCCAGCACCCGACGGCGGTCGTCGCCGTCGAGGAACGGCCCGAAGCCGGTGTCCATGTTCACCGCCGGCACCAGGCCCGCGTCCACCGTGCGGGCGACGTGGCCCTCGAACCCGGCCCAGTCGATCGAGCCGTCGTCGTCGAGCGGCAGGAGCACGGCGGACGCTCCCGCGATCGTGCGCCGCTCGATGACACGGGCCGGCTGACCGGGGCCGGTCACGCCTTCCGCCGCCCTTCCCGCTTGATGCGGGCCAGCTCGACCCGCTCGGGCCGCTGCTTGTAGAAGTCGTCGAGGGGCCAGCATCCGGACACCAGCCCGTGGCGTGGCGCGGTGGTGCAGTCGCTGAAGGTGCGGCACACCTGGTGCCGGTCGAGCTCGCGGCCCGCCAGGACGAGCGCCGGCAGCTCGGGGAGGCTGAGAGCCATGCGCCCCAGGCCCACCACGTGCATCCACCCGTCGGCGACGAGGGCCTGGCCCACGTGGGCCACGTAATCCTGGAGGTAGGTGAGGCCCGAGCCCACCACCAGCAGCTCGGGGTGCGCCGCGGTCAGCTCGCGGGTGACCTGCTGCATCCGTGAGACGTCGACGAGCGGGTCGCGGGGCGGCCGGTAGCCGTCGGACGGCGGGAAGTACGCCGGCCGCTGCACGTGCGGGCACCAGTAGGGGCTGCCGGCCGTCACGCACAGCATCGACACGCCCAGCTCGACCAGCAGGTCGCAGAACCGGTGCGGCTCGGCGAGGTCGACACCCAGCCCGGTCCCGTCGCCACCGAAGGCGTGGGGATAGGGCCCGTCCACCTCGGCCACGCCCACGCCGTCGGCGCCGGCGCGGTGGGGCACCACGTCGAAGACCGAGAGCCGCACGCCGATGCCGAGGCCCGGGGCGTCACGGTTGACGCCGTCGACGACCCGGCGCAGGAAGGTGGTGCGGCCGGTGAACGACCCGCCGTAGGCGCCGGGCCGGTCGACCGCCGACAACAGCTCGTGCAGCAGGTAGCCGTGACAGTGCTTCACGTCGACGAAGTCGAAGCCCGCCTCGCGGGCCACCACCGCGGCGGCCACGAACGCACCCACCAGGTCGTCGAGCTCGGTGTCGGTGAGGACATGACGGTCGTCGACGCCGACACGGGCGTCGAGCACGGGGTGCCGGTAGGCGACCCGGGGCGCGGGCTCGCCCCCGGGTCGCGACCACCGGCCCGAGTGGGTGAGCTGGAGCCCGACCACCGGTCCGGCGGCCGCACCGGCCTCCCGATGGGCCCCCACCAACGTCGAGCGCAGCGCCGTGAGGTCCTCCACGCTGTGGGGGCCGATGGCGAGCTGGTGCGGGTTGGCTCGACCCACGTGGGTGACGGCGACGGCCTCGCCACCCCAGACCAGGCCCGCTCCCGACGCCCCGAAGCGCCCCCAGCGGCGACGCACCAGGTCGGTGGGGCGCCCGTCGATCGTCCCGTCCCACCCTTCCATCGGCAGGACGGCGAACCGGTTCGGGAACGTCCAGCCGGCGTGGTCGAGCGGCGCGGAGAGCGGGCCCGCCGGGTCGACCGACTCGGCGACCGGCAGTTCGCATTCCAGGGCGGCGAGCCGGGCGCGCAACACCGCCGGGTCGGCCATCCGACGCACCTGGGGAAAGGGTCCGGTCATGGGACTGACATGCTCGCACGGCCGCCGCGCCTTCGGGCAGTCCGCGACGTCCCGGCCCGGCCGCAGGGGCCTTAGCCTGGGGCGCGACGCCGAGCCCCGCCGCGCAGATCGCCCGCCGGGGGCAGAGGAGGGGCCATGACGGTCGACATCGGGCCGATGGGGATCTGGTGCGGCGCGTTCGACGCCCACCCGACCAGCGAGGTGCAACGTGCCTGCGTCGAGATCGAGGCCCTCGGCTACTCGACGGTGTGGCTGCCCGAGGCGGTCGGCCGCGACCCGTTCGTCGCCGCCGCAACCTGCCTGGCCGCGACCGACCACCTGGTGCTGGCGACCGGCATCGCCAACGTCTACGCACGCGATCCCATGACCATGGCGGCCTGTCAGCGGACGCTCGCCGAGGCCTACCCGGGTCGCTTCCTCCTCGGCCTCGGCGTGAGCCACCACCACCTCGTGGAGCGGCTGCGCAAGCACGACTACTCGAAGCCGCTCACCCATCTGCAGCAGTACCTGACCGACATGGACGACGCGATGTTCATGGCCGTCGGCCCCACCGAGGACCCGGGCCGGGTGCTCGCCGCGCTCGGCCCGAGGATGCTGGCGACGGCGGCCACCCAGGCCTCTGGCGCGCACCCGTACTTCACGACGCCGACCCACACCGCCCGCGCCCGCGAGATCATGGGACCCGACGCGCTGCTCGCCCCCGAACAGATGGTGGTGCTCGAGACCGACCCCGGCGCCGCTCGGGCGACCGCCCGAGCCGGGATGGCGATGTACCTCCGCGCGCCCAACTACGTGCGCAACCTCCGCACGCTCGGCTTCGACGACAGCGACTGGGCCGACCACAACGCGGCCAGCGACCGCCTCGTCGACGCCATCGTGGCGTGGGGGTCGCCCGCCGACATCGCCGAACGGGTCGACGCCCACCGCGCCGCCGGCGCGGACCACGTGTGCGTGCAGGTGCTCCGGGCCGACCTGCAGTTGCCACTGGACGAGTGGCGCACGCTGGCCGACGTGCTGGTGACGACGGGCTGACCGGACGGTCGGAGCCCCTGGGCCGCCCCACGCTGGCGACCTGGGCCGGCCGAGTGAGGCCGGCCGAGTGACCACGTGCGACACCCTTGACGAGCGCGGCGCCCGGACCGTGACGCGGTGACCGCTGCTCGGGTGCCGGGCCGTCAGGCCGACCAGCGCAGGGTGACGAGGCTGCGTCCGGCCAGCGTGACCGGGATCCGCAGGTCACCGAACTGAACGGTCGCGGCTACCTCGGGCCCCCGGTTGGCCACCACCAGGACGATGCGCTCCCGATCGGTCCGCAGGGCGGCAGTGTCGAGCCGGGTCGAGCCGCTCACCGTGGTGGGCACGGCGGGCGATCCGGGCGGCGCCCAGCGCCCCACGTGGGCGAGGACGTCGAAGTCGACCGTCGGTGCCCAGGTGCCGGTGCGGTCGTCGACGGCGACGACCCCTCGGCACGTGTCGCACCCGCCGGTGTGCGGACCGCCGTCGGCGTCGAGGGCCAGGTTCCACAACAGGGTGGCATTCGCCCAGTGGTTCAGGCCGTCGATGACCAGGTCGCTCGTGGCGAAGAACGCACGTCGCCGCGAGCCCTGCCACTCGCCGCCCGAGCACTCGGTGACCCAGATGCTCAGGAACGGATGGGCCTCGTGCACCCGGTCCTGGGCCGAGGCCTGATCGCCCTCGTAGCAGTGGAAGGCGGTGCCCGCCGCAAAGGCGCGCACGCGCGGATGGCCGAGGACGTCGAGGGGGTAGTCGGGATCGTCCCAGTTGTGGTCGTAGACCAGCACCTCGGCGTCGAGCCCGGCTCGGGCGAGGGCCGGGCCCAGGCTGTCCGCGATGAAGCGGGCCTGCTGGGACGCGTCCATCACCATGCCGGGGTAGGTGAACGACGCGAACTGGGGCTCGTTCTGCACCGTGAGCTTGGCGATGTCGATCCCCTCCTGGCGATACGCCTGGAGGAAGCGCACCAGGTAGTCGGCGTAGGTGTCCTCGTACTCGGGGAGGAGGCTGCCGTGGGCGAGCGCGTTCGAGTCCTTCATCCACGCCGGCGGGCTCCACGGGCTGGCCACGAACTGCACGTCAGGATTGACGGCCAGGATCTCCCGGGCCGTTGGGATGACGTAGGCCCGGTCGTGATCGATCGAGAAGCCGGCGAGGTCGGGGTCGGGGCTCGGCGAGTCGTCGTATGAGTAGTGCGAGCGGGCGAAGTCCGACGAGCCGATCACCAGGCGGACGACGGACAGGCCCGCACGGTTGTCGGGGTCAGTGCCGGTGTCGGGGTCAGCGGCGGTGTCGGGGTCAGTGGCGAAGAGCGCACGCAGCGCTGCGGCGCGGGTCGAGTCCGGCAGGCGGGACAGCAGCCAGGCCGACGAGTCGGTGAGGGCTGCGCCCAACCCGTCGAACGGCTGTCGCCGCACGTCGGGGTCGACCCGGATGACCGGCCCGGCGCCGGCGTCGTCTCCGCCGGTGACCGGGGGAGGCGTGTCGGGGGGAAGGGTGATCGTGTCGGGTCGGAGCCGCACCGACCCGTCGGCGGTGGTCGTGAGCTGGTCGACGATGCGCGGGTCGCGCACCTCGGGAGGAGATTCCCCCGGGGCACAGGCTGCCGTCGCCGCGACGACCGTGGCCAGCAGCGCGAGCCTCGCCCCGGGGCCGACCGGGGAGCGTCGGGATGAGGTGGACCGCTTGCTTCGCCGCACGGCACGAGCGTAGATCTCACCCGATCGGGTCGGGCGGGCGCGGGCCCTGGTCGGTCAGGGGAGAGTGGCGATGGTGCCGGCGCTCACGAGTGGCTGGTAGCTCGCTCCGCCGGGGTAGTTCGCGGCGGTCGTGGTGCCCGCGATCTGGTCGGTGAGCCAGGCGGTGCTGAGCGCCTGGACGGCGGCCACGTTCTTGGCCTGCGGGGTACCACAGGTGGCGGTCTCGATCGCCCCGACAGCCGAGCCGAACACGTCGCCGTGCGAGCCCGACGTGATCTGCGCACCGTGGAACGTGCGGGTGGTGAGCCGCCGCTCGACGAGCAGTGTGCCCGACTGGTTGTTGTTGCACGAGTAGGGAGGCGACGCCAGCGCGTAGATCGGCAGCGTCGTGGTGTTGAGGCCGCTCAGTGCGCTGGAGAGGTTGCTGCCGATGAAGGACGCGACCGGGTCTTCGAGCACCAGTCCGCCGAGGCGGGCGAAGCCCGAGGCGTGGTTCGTGCGCAGCCGCTGGGCCACGTAGGCGACGGCCTCACCGCCGGCCGAGTGGCCCACGAACGACCACCGAGCCGGGAAGCCCAGCCCAGAGCGACCCGCCCGACGGGTGGCGTCGTTGTAGCTGGTGACCAGCGCGCCCGAACCGGTGGCCGCCTGGCCGAAGACGGTGGCGATGTTGTTGAGGTAGCCGGTGTTGTTCCCGATGTTCTGCACCGTGCAGCCGAACAGGTCGGCGGTGGGCAGCGTCGTGGCAACAGCCACGTAGCCGGCAGCGGCCAGCTTCGGGCCGTAATCCGCCCAGTTGCCCTTGTTCTCGGTGAAGCCGTGCTGGAGCCACACCAGGCCCTTCGGGGTGCCGGTGGCGGGGATGTACCAGTCGGTCGGCGTGGAGTAGTTGACGAATCCGCACCGGATCGTGGTGTTGTTCGACACCTTCACCGACCCGGCGGCCGACGCTGGCGATGCCCCCACCGCGGTCACCAGGACCGTGGCGATGAGCGCCGAGGTGGCGATCAGTGTGGCAAAGCGACGGGGATGGGCTCGCACTGCGTGCTCCTTCGACGGGTTCATGCGTCGAAGTTAACACCGTTAACCCTGGGCGGCAACCGGGAGCGGCGGTCAGCGGTCGCGGACGAGCCGTCGTTGTTGTCGATGGATGGAGGTGGCCAGGTCCGACGCGGTCTCGAGGGACGACTCGACCAGTGCCTCGAGCTGGCGCAGGCGCTCGCGGACCGCAGGTTCGGGCGTCTCCTGCCCGGCCCGGAGGGACTCGGCCTGCTGGAGGCGCTCGGCCCGGGCGCCGAGCCGGGTGGCCACGTCGGCCACCGATCGTGCCGCCTTGGTCCAGTTGGCGCGGAACATCCCGATGTCGAAGCTGCCGTCACGGAGCCGGCCCGTCGCCAGGAGGTTCTCGGGCGGGCGCTTGAGGTCGCGCACGACGCCCACCCAACTGAGGGCGGTCAGCAGGTAGAAGGTGGGGTCCCACTCCCACCAGAAGAACCCGTTGCGGCACGACCGGGGGGCGTGGTGGTGGTTGTTGTGCCAGCCCTCACCCATGGTGAGCACCGCGATCAGCGCCGAATTCCGGCTCGTGTCCTCGGTGGCGAAGCGCCGGCGACCGAAGACGTGGGCCAACGAGTTCACGAAGAACACCGAGTGCCACAACAGGATCGTGGACAGGAAGAAGCCGAGCACCAGGCCGGGCCAGCCGCCGAGCAGGAAGCACGCGCCGGCGAGGGCGGCCGGGCCGAGCCAGTCGAACCGGTTCAGGAATCGGAGCTCGGGGAACCTGGCGAAGTCCGCGATCCGCTCGGTCTCGGTGGCGCCGAAGCGGTCACACAGGATCCAGCCCACATGGCTCCACCAGAACCCCTTCTGCGGCGAGTGCACATCACGCTCGGTGTCCGACCAGCGGTGGTGGTCGCGGTGGTGACCCGCCCACCAGAGGGGGCCTTTCTGCATGGCCGTCGTCCCGCCGAGGGCCATCAGGAACTGGGGCACGCGCGCCATGCGGTAGCTGCGGTGGGCGAAGTAGCGGTGGTAGCCGGCGGTGATGAAGAACATCCGGGCCCAGAACGTCACCAGGAGCAGGCCCACGGCCACCCTCGACACGCCCGTCCACAGCAACAGCAGCGGGGTGAGGTGGAACACGAGGAACGGTGTGGACGAACGCCAGTTGACCCGCTCGTCCGGGCGCCGACGCATCGTGGCGAGCGACTCGCCGGCGCCGTCGTCGAGGCTCGCGCCGGGCAAACCGTGGGGATACGCCTGCGGCGGGACGGTGGTGGTGGTCATGGGGCAACTCCTGGAGCGCGGGCCGTCCGATTCGACGTGCTGCCGTGGTCTGGAGCACCGCTGTACACCTCCATGGTACCGGCCGCCCGTCGACGGTCGACACCGCGGCGATCCCAGCAGTCGTGACCGCGGCCCGGCACGGCCCCGTGACGTCGGGCGGTCAGACCCGTTCGATGATGATGGCGGGGGCCATGCCGCCACCGGCGCACATGGTGACCAGCCCGACCTGCAGGTCGCGTCGCTCGAGCTCGTCGAGCACGGTGCCGATCAGGATGGCGCCGGTCGCGCCGATGGGGTGCCCGAGGGCGATGGCGCCGCCGTTGACATTCACCTTGTCGCGGTCCAGGTCGAGGTCGCGGAGGAACTTCTCGGCCACGACCGCGAACGCCTCGTTGACCTCGATCAGGTCGACGTCGGCGAGCGTCATCCCCGCCTTGGCCAGCACCTTGCGAGCCGACGGCACCGGCGCGTTGAGCATGAGGGTCGGGTCGTCGCCCATGTTCGCGGTGGCCACCACGCGGGCTCGGGGCGTCAGACCGTGGGCCTTGGCGTGGTCCTCGCTCGCGATCAGCAGGGCGGCGGCGCCGTCCACCACCCCCGACGAGTTACCGGCATGGTGGACGTGCTGGATGTCGAGGTCGGGGTACCTCTGGTTGATCAGCTCGCGGAACGTGAGGCTGTCCTCGGTGTGGCGATAGTCGGCCACCGCGGGGAAGCTCGGCGAGAGCTGGGCCAGCGACTCGACGGTGGTCTGGGGCCGGGGGAACTCCTCGTGGTCGAGGGCGACGGTGCCGTCCAGGTCGAGGACGGGCACGAGGCTCCTGTCGAAGCGGCCCTCGGCGATGGCGACTGCCGCCCGGCGCTGCGACTCGGCGGCGAGGGCGTCGAGCGCCTCGCGGGGTATGCCCTCGCTGCTGGCGATGGCGTCGGCGCACACCCCCTGGTGGGACTGCGGGTGGATCGCCTGCAGGTGCGCGTTGTTGGCCCCCATCGGCAGCAGGCCCTTCTTGGGCAGCGACATCATCTCGGTGCCGCCCGTCACCACCAGGTCCTCCATGCCCGCCATCACCGCATGGGCGCCGTAGTTGGCGCTGGTGATGCCCGATCCGCAGAAGCGGTCCAGGGTGGCCCCGCTGGCGGTGACGTCGTAACCCGCGTCGAGCGCGGCCATCCGCCCCAGGTCACCGCTCTGCTCGCACACCTGAGAGCTCGTCCCCCAGATGACGTCGTCGACATCGGCGGTGTCGAACCCGTTGCGCTCGACCAGCGCCGCGAGCACCGTGGCCGCCAGGTGCTGGGGATGCAGGTGCGCCAACGCCCCCTTGCCCTGCTTCCCGATACCCCGCGGGGTCCGGCATGCATCGATGATCAGCGCCTCAGCCACGTCACGTCCTCTTCCTGTCTTCCTGTGCGCCGGTCGCTCGTGCTGCCGGCCGGGGTCCCGACGACGCTACGCGCCGCTGCACCGCGATGTCGCAACGCCTGCCGGTGGTCGACCTCGGCGCGTCCACGACAGGTTCGCCGCGGGGTAGGCGCCGATGGGGCAGGATCGAAGCCATGACCGACGTCGCCGCCCTGTTCCATCGAGCAGCCGAGGTGGCCGCGGCCTACCGCGGGTCGGTGGCCGGCCTGCCCGTCCACGCCGCGGCCGGCAGTGAGCAGCTGCGCACCGCGTTCGGCCTGCCACTACCCGAGACGCCGCTGCCCGCCGATCAGGTGCTCGACGAACTCGTCGCCGCGGCCGAACCGGGGCTGGTCCACACGGCCGGCGGGCGCTTCTTCGGGTTCGTGATCGGCGGCTCGCTCGACGTGGCCGTCGCCGCCGAGATGGTGACCGCCGGGTGGGACCAGTGTGCCTACAACCATGTCCTGACCCCGTCCGGAGCCGCGGCCGAAGCGGTGGCCGGCGGGTGGCTGAAGGACCTCCTCGGGCTTCCGGCAACGGCGTCGGTCGGGTTCGTCACCGGCGCCCAGGAGGCCAACACCGTGGGCATCGCCGCCGGACGCCACCACGTGCTGGCCGGGGCCGGGTGGGACGTCGAGGCCGACGGGCTGACCGGCGCGCCCCGCGTGCGCATCGTGGCCGGTGCCGAGCGCCACGCCACCATCGACCGGGCCCTACGCCTGTTGGGGCTCGGCACCAACGCCCTCGAGCCCGTCGCCGTCGACCACAACGGCGCCATCCGGGCCGATGAGCTGGCCCGGGTGCTGGGTACCGCACCGCCGGGGCCGACCATCGTCTGCCTGCAGGCGGGCAACGTGAACACGGGAGCCTGCGATCCGCTGCGCGAGGGTGTCACTGCCGCCCATGCGCACGGGGCGTGGGTGCACGTCGATGGCGCCTTCGGGCTGTGGGCCGCGGCGAGCCCTCGGACCCGGGCGCTGGTCGACGGCATCGAGCTGGCCGACTCGTGGGGCTGCGACGGCCACAAGTGGCTCAATGTGACCTACGACTCGGGCTTCGTGTTCTGCGCCCACCCCGAGGACCACGCCACTGCGGTGCGCTACTCGGCGGCCTACCTCACCGGGTCGGGCGGCGCCGACGCGGGGATGTCCGACTTCACCCTCGAGTCCTCTCGGCGCGCCCGCGGGTTCTCGGCCTGGGCGGTGCTGCGCCATCTCGGCCGCGGCGGCGTGGCCGAGATGGTCGACCACCTCTGCGCCATGGCCCAACGCCTCGCCGCCGGCCTCGAGGCGGGTGGCGGTCGTATCGCCAACGAGGTGGTGCTGAACCAGGTGCTGGTCGACTTCGGCGGCGACGATCGCAACGCCGCCATCGCCCAGGCGGTCCAGCACGACGGCACCTGCTGGCTGGCCACCACCGACTGGCAGGGCCGGCGTCTGCTGCGACTGTCCGTCTCGAGCTGCGCCACCACGGAGGAGGACGTCGACCGCTCGATCGAGTCGATCCTCCGCCACGCCCGCTGACGGCCCGGATCTCGGCTGCTCGATCGGGTCGCTCCCCCCGTCGAGGCAGACGCCAGCCACAAGGGTCCGCCCTGCGGTGACGCCGTCACCGCACCACTCGCCGCCGGCCGGCCGGCGATCAGCGCCGGCCGGCCCACAGGCGGTCGAGGCCGAACGCGGTGGCCACCCGGGTGGCGACGGGGTGGGGCAGGGTGCGGTGGAGGTCGTCGAGGTCGGCCTGCATGCGCTCGACGGTCTCGTCGTAGCAGGCCTGCACGGCGGCGGGGTCGTCGGCGGCATCGGGGCCGAGGTGCGACCAGTCGAGGGGCTCACCCACCCGGGCCGTCACCTTGGCCGGCATCGGCCAGGTGGGCAGCTGCACCGGGGCGATCCCCCACGGCGGGCCCAGGACCACGGGCATGACGTTGATGCGCAGGCGGTCGAAGCCGAGACGCTTGGCCAAGGTCTCGCCGCGGGTGAGCACGATGATGGCGTCGTGGCTGCCATGGGCCACCAAGGGCACGACCGGCACGCCGTGGCGCAGGGCCAGGCGCACGAAGCCGGTGTGACCCTTCAGCTCGACGAGGTGCCGCTCGGTCCACGGCCGGTAGTCCTCCGCGTCGCCGCCGGGGTAGATCATGACCGGGTGGCCCCGGTCGAGGATGCGGTCGGCGTTCGCCTGGCTGGCGGGCACCGAGCCCATCTTGCGAGCGAGCGTCGCCGCGCCGGGGATGCCGAAGACGAAGTCGAAGGACATGCTGTACAGCGGCGCCGCCGGGCCCCGCTCTTCGATCCACCGGTGCACGAAGGCCCAGTAGTCGGGCATGTAGATACCGCCCGAGTGGTTGCCCACCACGAGGAAGGGGCCGGCGTCGGGCACGCGCTCGAAACCATGGATCTCCGGGTCGAACCAGCGCAGCCAGGCACCGATCAGCGGGTGGATGCGCTCGATGTAGGCCGGGTCACGCTGGTCGATGTCGGCGTGCAACTCGTGGTCCACCCGCGCCCGCAGCAGGTCCCACGGCGACCACGGCTTGTCGTGTCGACCCTCGGTGCCCGGAGCCTCAGGCTGTTCCCCCATGGGGTCATTGCACCACCGGCGGGCCGCGGCCGGAAGGGGCGAAGGTCCCGACCGGCGACCGCGAGACTTCACGAGCGGGGGGAGTCAGCGGGTGTCGAGCAGGCGGAGCGCCTCGTCGACGACGGTGACCTCGCTCACGAACCTGCGGGCTCGCCCCCGACGGCGTCGGATCGATCGGCGAAACCCACCTCTTTGTGGCTGCCGTCGCAGAGGGGCTTGTTCGCGGAAGCACCGCACCGGCACAACGTGACTCGGTTGCGGGCCTCGACGGCCGTGCCGCCGACGCTCACCGGCACCCCACCCGTGACCCACAGCGGGCCGTCGTCGAGCACCGCGATGGCCTGCGGCAGTAGCGGCTCGACGTCGTCGCCCTCGAAGGCGAAGGTGAGCGCTCCCGAAGGGCACTTCTCGATCATGGCGATGACCTGGGCGCGCACCGTGGACTCCTCGGTCTCGGAGACCTGCTTCCAGACGTTGGTGACCCGGGTGCCGCAGAACCCGGCGTGGACGCAGATCGAGCGGTCGTCACGCACCCGCACCCCCACGCCGCCGAGCATCTCGGCCCGCTCGTCGTAGGTGGACCCGGCGCGGTCCTCGGTCACGAATTCGCCCGAGCGGTGGCTGGCGTCACAGTACGGCTTCTCGGCCGAGAGGCCACAGCGACAGAGCAGGTACCGGTCGCCCGCGCCGGCGTCGAGGTGCTCGGTGGTCTCCCACGCCAGGGGTTCGCCGTGTTCGCTCTCGACGGCGCGGCGGCGGTAGAGCGCCACGCCTCCGCTCACCACGAGCGGACCGTTGGGGACGGCGTTGATGGCGGGGCCGGCAGGCGGCTCGTCGGCGGGCGGGGGCGGGGGCGGGGGCGGGGGCGATGGTGGTGGCGGTGGAGTCATGGCCCAGAGAGTACCTGAACGTTCAGCTATTGTGGCGAGGTGCTCACCGACGATGTCCACCGCGAGGTCCACGAGCGCTTCGCCGGCGCCGACCCTGCGGGGGCCGCCGCCCTCGCCCGCACCCATAGGTCCCATCCCGCACTGACCCCGCCCGTTGATCCCGTCGCCCCGGTGGGCCAGGACGAGCTGGTTGCCGTGGCCGGGCATTGGGACGCCCACCCAGCGAAGCTGGTCGAGGCGTGCCATCGGGGCCACCAACGTAGGGGCGACCATCTGTTCCTGGTGGTGGCCCGCCGGGTGCTCGGCGGGTGACGACCGCGACGACGCCCTGGCTGGACGACCGCGAGCTGGCCGCCTGGGTGGGCCTCATCAAGCTGGCGTCGCGCATCGTCACCCTCAGCGACGGCGCGCTGCGCCGCGACCACGGCATCTCCGGCCGGGACTACGAGCTGCTCCACCACCTGTCCGAGGCCGACGCGGACAGCGGCCACCGGCTGCGAGACCTGGCTCGGCTGATAGACGACACGTCGAGCTGCATCACCCACCGGGTCAACCGCCTCGTGGCCGACGGCCTGGTGGAGAAGCACGCCGATCCCGCCGACGGGCGGGCCCGCCGCATCCGCCTCACCGCCGCCGGGCGCGCCCTGCTCGACGCCGCCGCGTCAGGACACGTCGAACGGGTGCGTCGCTGGGTCATCGAGCCGCTCGACCGCCACGACCTCGACGAACTCGCCCGGCTCACCAGCGCCCTCACCACCCACCTACGCGCCGTCGACCCGGTCGATCGCCTGATCGAGGTTTGATCGGGCGGAACAGCAGAGCCGGTCGGGGGGTTGAGTGATCGACGGTCGCCGCGCGACGCCGACCGAACCCTGACGAACCACCGAGCCGACGAGGTACTGATGTCCGACACCAACGACTGGAACGCCCAGATCATCGAGGAGTTCCGCGCCAACGACGGTCAGGTCGGCGGCCAGTTCGAGGGCGCACCGCTGCTCATCCTGCACAGCACCGGCGCCAAGTCGGGCCAGGAGCGGCTCGCGCCCATGATGTACCAGGCCGTGGGTGACGCCTACGCCATCTTCGCCTCCAAGGCCGGCGCCCCCACCCACCCCGACTGGTATCACAACCTCGTGGCGAATCCCGAGGCGTCCATCGAGGTGGGCACCGAGACCAAGAGGGTGCGGGCCGAGGTCGCCGGCGGCGACGAGCGCGACACGATCTGGACCACCCAGAAGGAGCGTTACCCCGGCTTCGCCGAGTACGAGGCCGCCACCACCCGCGAGATCCCCGTGGTGTTGTTGCACGTCCTCGACTGACGTCGTCCGGCGGACGCCCGTGGCCCGCGGCGAGCTACCAGATGTTGTTGGCGCTGATCACCGCCGCGGCGCCGACGAGCGTGCCGGCCATGGCCCAGATCTGACGGTTCATCTGCCTGTGGAAGGTCGCGGTCAGGCGATCCTCCAGCCGTCCGATTCGATCATCGAAGCTCCGGTCCAGCTGGTCGATCCTGCTGTCCAATTGGTCGATCCTGCTGTCCAATTGGTCGATCCGGCTGTCCAATTGGTCGATCCGGCCAGCCAAACGAGCGTCCAACTGGTCGATCCGACCCGTCAATCGAGCATCCATCTCGTCGACGCGGCGGTCGAGCGCGGCGACCTGGCGCCGGACGTCGACCACATCGGCTGCCACCCCGGCGACTCGCTCGCGCACGAGGGCCACGTCGTCCTTGGTGGCGACGTCAGCCCAACCGACCGGTGGCAGCAGGCCCATCAGGTCGTCGCCTCTCACCTCACCCAGCACCTCCCGGAGCCGCCCGTGCAGCTCGAAGCGGGCAGTTTCATCGATTTCCATGAGGGTTCCCCTCGTCTCGCTCGGTCGCAGAGGGGGAGTCGTGCCGCGATCCCGACGGTACCCCGACCAATGCCCGCGGACAAGGGCCGTCTCGGACCCCACCCACCGCCGGACGGGCGCCGGCGGCCCTTCAACGGGGAGTGACCCGAACCGGCACGGCCCGGTAGCCGCGAAGGGTCATGCGCGGCCGGCGGACGAGCGGCCCGTCGAGTTCGATGGTGCCGCAGCGCGTGAGGAGCGCGCCGAACACCTCTTGGCCCTCGGCTCGGGCCAGGTTGGCGCCGAGGCAGTAGTGGATTCCCGAGGCGAAGCTCATGGGCGGGCCGTCGTCGCGGCCGATGTCGAATCGGTCGGGGTCGGTGAAGTGGGCCGGGTCGCGGTTGGCCGCACCCAGCAGGGTGACCACGTTGGTGCCCACCGCAACCGGCTCGCCGGCCACGTCGGCGGGCTCGAGGGCGGTGCGCACGTCGAGCTGTACCGGTGAGTCCCAGCGCAGGATCTCCTCGACCGCCGAGGGAAGCAGGCCGGGGTCGGCCCGTAGGCGGGCCATCTCGTCGGGGTGGGCCAGCAACGCCGCCGTGCCGTTGCCGATCAGGTTGGTGGTGGTCTCGAAGCCGGCCGCGAACAGCAGCATGGCCACGACGATGATCTCGCCGTCGCTGAGGGTGTCGCCGCCGTCGTTCACGGCGATGAGGTCGGACAGGAGGTCGTCGCGGGGGCGGGCGTGGCGCTCGGCCACGAGGTCGGCGAAGTAGGCCCACACCTCGTCGTTGGCGGCCTCGGCGGCCCGGAGCTCGTCGACGGTGGCGCCGGCCTCGATGCCGGCCGCGGCGGCGGTGATGAGGCTGCGGAACCGGGGCCAGTCGGCCTCGGGCACACCGACCATGGCGCCGATCACCGCCACCGGCAGGGGGAAGGCGATGGCCTCGAGCAGGTCGCCGCCGCCCGCCTCGACGAACCGATCGACCACGCTGCCGGCCAGCGTGGCGATGCGGGCCCGCATTTCCTCGACCCGCCGGGGCGTGAAGGCCCGTGACACCAGGCCGCGCTGGCGGGTGTGCTCGGGCGGGTTCAGGAAGAGGAGCGACAAGGGCCGCCGGTCACCCCGGCGGCGTTGCAGCAGCTCGCGGCGGAACTCGGCGGCGGCGGGGTCACTGCTTGGTATGAGACCCTCGCTCTCGCCGCCGCGGGTGGCCTTGCCGAACCGGCTGTCGCGGAGGGCCTCGCGGCAGTCGTCGTAGCGGCTGAGGAAGACGGCGCCCGTGGCGCTGTGGTGCACCGGGGCGATGCGGCGCAGGTGGTGGTAGTAGGGCGTCGGGTCGTCGATGCCGGCGTCAGTGAAGAACAACGCCGCCACCGTCTCGTCGGCGCTCATCGTGTCGGGCAGCGTGGTCACGTCGGTCCCCCCTTCGGTCCGGTCGGGATGATGTGCTCCAACCGTTGCGCGATCACACCCGCGGGCGCCACTCCCCTGCCCTGGCCGCCCGGGCTGGCCGGGCCTCTCCGCGCCCCCTGCCCCAGGTCACGTGTCGGCCGCCGATGGCCGCACCTTGTAGACCATGCGGCCGTTCGCCACCACTCGGGCATCGTCGGCGGCCCGGACCTCGGCTTCGCAGAACACGATCGAGTTGCCCCGCTGGGTGACCCATCCTTCGGCCACGGCGTCGGTCCGCACAAGGGCCGAGCGGTACTCGATGTTCATCGTGAGGGTGAGCATCTGGGGGACGGCGCCGTGGACCCAGCCCACCGCCGGCACCACCACCGTGTCGACGAGCGAGGCGATGGCGCCGCCGTGGACCGGGCCGGCCGGCTGCTCGAGCTCGGGTCGGTAGGGCAGGCGGAGGCGGCAGTAGTCCTGGCGGATCTCCTCGACCTGGAACCCGAGGAACTTGGGGTACAGCGCCCGGCCCGGCCACACGCAGAAGTTCCGCCACACCTCCAGCACCTCGGGCGTGTGGGGCGGGTGCTCGATGGCTCGTGGGGCGAGCGGGTCGCTGATGGGGTCAGGCACCCGCCGACCCTATGCCTGCGACGTTCACCACCGGTCAGCGGCCGGGCCGATCACGCAAGCGCAGAGCAGGCGTCGGAGCGATCGGCGGTGTCCTGCGCTCGCCTCGAAAACGCAGGAGAGGAGGACCCGGGGGGAGGTCCTCCTCTCCTGTCATGGTGGGGTGGCCGCCGAAGCGGGCGCACCCCGGTCGGGAGCGATCAGCCGTAGGGGGGTACGACGATCAAGCCCCCGAGGATATGGGTCAGGCCGCCTTCTTGGCGGCGACCTTGACCGACTTCACGGGCTTGGCGTCGGCATCGACGAACTTGCCCCGCACGGGGGCGGTGGCGGTGACCAGCTCGGCCACGAAGGCCTTCTGGTTCTTGACCAGGGCGTCGACGACGCTGAAGCCGAAGTCGACGTACTCGTCGACGGTGCCCACGCGGTCGAGGTTCGGCACCTTGACTTCAGGGAGCCGGGACTCGGCCCACTCGGCGGCGCTGCGCACGCCCTTGACGAGGGGCTCCTGGACCTGCTCGAGGACTTCGAGGAACTTGGCCTCGACCTCGTTCAGCTGCTCGATTGCTGCAGACATTTCGGGCCTTCCTTCGCGTCTTGGGATCTTGTCCACGTGGCCGGCGCTCGAACTGCTAGCTCCTGGTTCGTATGTGCTCACTATTGCAAGCACATTCGCGAACGTCAACCCTCTGCGAGAGAAATCAAGCAGATGTGACGGATGTCTCGCCCGGTCCCTGACCGCCGGGGCCCTCGGCCTCGGCCCCGGAGGACGCACACAGCCGCTCTGCGATCTCGCCCCGGTGAGACGGTTCGTCGCGGAGCCCGGGCGCCGACGCGCCGCCGGCGTCAGCCGTACTGCTCGCGCAGCTTGTACTTGAGGATCTTGTTCAGGGTCTCGTTGCGGGGGAGAGCATCGACCACCTCGAGGCGCTCGGGGATCTTCTGGGTCATCAGCCCGGCGTCGCGGCAGAGCGCCGTCATCTCGGCGAAGGTCAGCGCGTCCTCGCCCGGGGCGGTCTGGACCACGGCGCACACCATTTCGCCGCGTTCGCGGTCGGGGACGCCGATGACGGCCACGTCGCCCACCTTGGGGTGGGTGTAGAGCACGTCCTCGATCTCCTTGGCGCTGATGTTCTCGCCCTTGCGGATGATGATGTCCTTGAGGCGGCCGGTGAGGACGACATGGCCGTCGGCACGGAGGTGACCGACATCGCCGGTGCGGAAGTAGCCGTCCTCGTCGAAGGCGTCGGCGTTCAGGTCGTCGTCGGTGTAGCCCTTGAACAGCATGGGGCCGCGCAGGCGCACCTCGCCGTCGACGCCGGGCGCGCAGACGTTGCCGTCCTCGCCGACGATGCGCACGTCGCACCCGGCGACGGGCTTGCCCTCGGTGTTGGCCAGCTGGTCCTCGGTGTCGCTGGGCGAGCCCTGGGCGATCATCGGGCACTCGGTCATGCCATAGCCGTGCAGGGTGCCCAGGTCGCACAGCTCGCGCTTGACCTCGTAGTAGATCTCGGGGGGCTTGGGCGCGCCGCCGCCGGCGAGGAGGCGCAGCGACGGCAGGATCGGCGTGTCCGGGTCCTTGCGCTGCTCGGCGAGGAACATCAGGTAGTGGGCGGTCGAGCCGCCGGCCGAGGTGACGTCGTACTTGCGGAACACGGGCAGGATGGCCTCGAGGTTGAACCCCTCGGCGATCACCGCCCCCACGCCGGTGACGAGCATCAGCACCAGGTAGTCCGGCCCGGCGATGTGGGCGAAGGGGAACGCGATGGAGCCGACGTCGATCGCCGGGTCCCACTCGATGGCGTGGGCGAGGCCGTAGCCGCCGGCGATGAGGGTGCGGTCGGTGTGCTGCACGCCCTTCGGGTCCGACGTGGTGCCCGACGTGTAGTAGATCCAGCGGACGTCGTCGCCGTTGTCGGGCGGCGGCGGAAGGGTGGACGGGTCGCCCTCGGGCAGGTCCGCGTAGCCCGAGAGGACCTGCACCGGCGGGTCGACGTCGGCGCCGAGGCGCTCGGCCCTGGCCAGGTAGTCGACCCCGAACATCTCGCCCGGGCCGAGGTAGAGCGTGGGGGCGAACTGGTTGAGCGCGAAGGCGACTTCCTTCTCCCCGTAGATGTGCAGGATCGGGTTCTGGACCACGCCGAGGCGGGCGAGCGCCATCGACACCAGCACGGTCTCGATGCGACTGGGCAGCTGCCACGTGACCTTGTCACCCGGGCCGATGCCCATGGCATGAAAGCCGGCGGCGACCCGCTCACCCCGGTCGCGCAGCTCGCCGTAGGTGAGCGTGCGGTCATCCTGGTCGACCAGCACCCGGGCGTCCGGCGTCAGCGCGGCACGGCGCTCCACCAGCTCCCACATGGTCGCCGAGTCCTGCAGCGGCCGATCGTCAGCCATCGGTTCCCCCTCTCCCGGGCGGCAGCCCGGGTCACCTCGTTCGGACGTTGGCGGCATCGCGGCCCCCGTGCTGGCGGGTCCCGTCCACTGCCTGCGAGGCGTCAGTCTGGCATGGACAGCATCGACCACCCGTCACCAGGTGGAGGCGGGCGCGATCGGGGTCGAGCTCTTCGTCGATCGCACTCGTGAGCTCGACGTGCTGGCGCGCGCGGCGCAACTGCGGTTCAACGCGCTCGTGCTCGGCGAGCGGGGCGCCGGGACGACGTCGCTGCTGCACCAGTTCATGCGACGGCTGCGCCACGAGAACGTCGAAGCCCGCTTCGTCGAAGCCAGCACCGCGGTGTCGATCGACGACCTCCTCCGCCTCGTCATGGGGGCGCTCGGCGCCGCGACCACCTCGGACCACCCGTCACTCGAAGAGGTCGCCGGGTCCGCCGAGCGACTCGACGGCCGGAGCCTCGTCACCGTGATCGACAGCATCGCCTCGCCCTCCCTGGTCCACGAGCTGTTCGGCCAACGGCGCGACGAGCTGTGGGATCTTCCGTTCCGATGGGTGGTGGCCGGCCACCGGGCGGACCAGGCCCGTTACCTCGAACCACCGGCGGACGCCTTCTTCGACACCGTCGTCGAACTCGACGAGTTGTCCCGTGAAGATGCTGCCGCGCTGCTGTTGCGGCGGGCCGGCGCACCCGGGACCGAGGATGATCCGGACGCCATCACGCTGCGCACATGGGTGGGCCCGATCGCACAGCAGGTCGCCCCCCGCCTGCCGCGGTCATTGCTCGCCGCGGTGCGGGCAGCGCTGCTGGCCGGCGAGGAGCAGACGTCGGATGAGCCTTGATCTGCTGCTGCGGCTGCAACGGGCCCACGCGTTCGACCCGACACCGATGCGCGACGACCTGGGCGCCTACCACGTGCCGTTCGGCACGCTCGCTGACAGCACCCATCCCGAGCGGACACTGCTGGACGCCGCACTGCGGGCCGAGCGGGTGGCGCTGATCGGCGACAGCGGTGCCCGCAAGTCCAGCTTGACCGCACGGGTGCTCGGGCCCCTGGCCGAGGGCGTCGCCCCGATCGTGGTGCCGGTCGCACGCGAGTCCTACGACGTCGTCCGAGAGCCGCGCGCCATGTTCGCCCACCTGGTGTCGGTCATCTCGACCCACGCCCACCAGGCGTCGCTCGTCGACGATCGGGGCCGCGACGATGCCCTCGCCCACGTGGCACCGCAACGCCCGGTCGGCCGGTCGGGCGCTGCCCGACCTCGCCGAGCTCCGGGGTGTGGTCGGCGCGGCCATCGCGGTTTGGAACCCGACCTGACTGCCGGCGCGGCGGTTCGCACGCGGTGAGCGCCTCCACGTCCGCCCCGTCAGTTCGCTCGGGGCGTCGTGACCGCTCTACCCCTTCTTCAGCAACTTGGTGTAGACGAGGAGGGCGATGACGGCGCCGATGATCGAACCGAACAGCCCCGATGCCTGCAGGGCCCCTTTGTCGAGATCGACGTCGAAGATGAGGTAGCCGAGGAAGCCGCCGACGAGCGATCCCACGATGCCGAGCAGGACGGTCCTCGCGAACGACAGGCTCTGGTTACCCGGCACCACCGCGCGGGCCAGGTAGCCGGCGATGGCGCCGACGACGAGCAGGTAGAGGATGAATCCGATCACGGGCAGGCCTCCTGGTTCAGGATCCGACCTGTTCTAGCAGGGGTCACGGCCGGCGCGGGCCCCGGCTTGGCACCGCCCGACCTGTTCCAGCGGCAGCGGTGACCACCCACTGATCGGCGCACGCGACGCCGCAGGACCCGACGCCGATGGCCGCGAGGGCTACAGGGGGATCCTGTTGTAGAGCCCGCTCGAGCGCGTGATGCTGGCCGGGTTCGTGCCGGCCTGCTCGGCCTGGAGCGCAAGATCGGCGTCGGAGAACCACGCCTCGCCCAGACGGGCATGGGCCGCCATGTTCTCCAGCTCCCAGGTGAAGGCGGTCATCCCGCTGGCCATCCCCGCGTAGGTCAGCTGCTGCAGCCGGGCGTTCGCCGCCCCGTTGGCCTCGACGAAGTCGCAGACCGCAGCCGCCTCGGCGAGGACCTCCTCCATGCGTCCCGGGTTGGGCTTGCCGAGGTGGACCTCGAGGATGCCGCCTTCTCCGGGCTTGGGGTCGCGACCGAGCGGGAGCTCCATGGTCATGCTCGTCGACCTGATCTCGCTCGGTGAGTCGGGGCCGTTGAGACGCATGGTGAATGCCTGGATCTCGGCGTCCTGGCTCATCGCGTCGAACGCCGCACCGAGCGCCTCAGGGCTCTCGTACTCGACGGAGAACACCGTCGAGTTGACCTCTTCGCCCGCGACGCCCGCCAGGTAGAAGTGGACGTCGCCGCCGTGGCGGCCAACCAGCCCGGCCGCGTCGATCGCCGCCGCAACCGCCGCTTCCACCTGGCCGCCCTTCACCCGCGCCGTGACCACATTTGAGACACGCATCTGCCGACCCCCCTCGGTCTTGGCCCGGGACCGCCCCGTGGCCAGGGCCCACCCTCGCCGAGCGAGGCGACGACGTCCCCTCCCACGATCCTCTCGTCGCCTCGGGGCCGCCCCGCCCGTCGACGGTGCCGGTCGACGGTGGGCGATCGAGGTGGGCGATCGAGGTGAAGGCCTCGGGGCCGCCCCGGAACGGTCGCCGATGCGGCCGAGCGACTGACTCGGCTGCGGGCAGATGGCGGAGTCAGGGCGAGGCGAAGCAGACGAGGTGGAGGAGGTGACCGCCCCAGCTGATGCCGGTCGCCACGAGGTCGTCGGTGCGGGCGTGCAGGTCGTCGCCGAGGCTCACCCCGGGATGGGACTCGAAGGTCGTGGCGCGTGCAGCCTCGAGGAAGGCGTCGGCCTGCGCGGGTGTGGTGGTGTCGGTGCCGCTGGTGAGGGTGGCGTCGAGGGCGTAGCCCTCCACGAGGCTCCGCCAGTAGGCGTCGAGGGTGGCGGGGTCGTCGAACAGCTCGAGGAGGGTCGGGCGCCCCCCGGTGGCCACGATCACCCCGACCTGGCGGTGGGTGGGTCGTTCCTGCGGCGCCAGCTGTTCGACCTGGTCGGCGGCGTGTTCGTGGACCTCCCGCAGCGCGGACGTCGAGGAGAGCGAGCCGACTGCGCTCTCGTAGGCGGCGACCTCGGCCCAGACGGCTCCCTGGTCGCTGCGCGCCTCGCCGCCGCGGTCGAGGGACTCGACGACGGACCGGGTCTTGCGCTCGCGGAGGCGGGGTGGGGCGTGGCTCGGCGAGCGGTGGGACGGCACGGACCTGCCCCAGCGGCCGGCCTCGACACAGGACACGGGCACCGTCGTGTCGTGACCCGCTGCCATCAGGATCGAGATGTTGAGGGTGCGGTCCTGCTTGGCGCCGAGCAGCGTCTCGCCCTCGATGAGCAGCACCGGCCGGTCGGCGTGATTGTGGGCGACGAGCTCGGACACGACCCCGCCGGCCTTCTCGTGGATCGTGACGAGGTCGGCGGCCTCGAGCCCGGTCAGGTACTCGCGGGGCGCCGGCCCGGAGGGCTGGAGCACGGGGAAGATCGTCATGGCCCCGCGGCGCAGCGGCTCGCCTATCTCGAGGTCGGCATCGATCACACACGTCACAGGAATCTCCTCCACTGCCCGGGTCGCGTCCTCGGGCCATCAGGTGGGTACGGCGCCGGTGTGACCCGGTGGCCGGTCCCGACGCGGACAGGGCGGTCACAGCCCGGCCGTACGGGTCGGGCATGTGGCGAGCGCGCGCCCGACGGGTCGAGCCCGGACGGGTCCCACAGTCCGAGGATCGCCGGGAGGGCTGAAGTAGTGCCGCTCGTTGACTACGACCCGCACCGCGACACCGACACCGACCTGTTCGCGCTGCTCGGCACCGAGTGGGCGGCCGATCCGGCGGTGGTGCGGCGGGCGTGGCGGACCGCCTCGCAGACCACCCACCCGGACGCCGGCGGGTCCCACGACACCTTCATCCGCATGCAGCACGCCTGGGAGGTGCTCGCCGATGCCACGCGCCGCACCCGGTACGTGCGCGCCTACGAGGCTCGCCACGGGCCCCAGCGCCGACACGAGCCCGACCGGCGTCCCCCATGCACCCCGCGGGACCGGGGCCGCACGGCTCCGCCACCCCCGGGACCACCACGGTCACCGACGCCCCCACCGACCGCGCCGGCGGGCACCGCGCCGCCACCCGGCGGCACCCCGCCGCCAGGGTCACCGCCCTCACCCCGCCCCTCGTACGCGATGCCGCGGCGGCCACCCCCGACAGTCCCCCGGCGGCGCTCCCGCCATCGCGTGGTCGGCGCAGCCGCGACCGTCTCGCTCGCCCTGATCGTCACCGCCGTCGCCGGTATCGCGCATTGGTGGAGCCAGCCCCGTGCCATCGGGTTCGCGGAGGACATCAAGGCGACGAGCGCGACCTGCTCCTCCGACGAGCCGATCGCCGCGGACGACGTGCTCCGCGGGTTCGACCTCACCTGCACCATGGTCGACGGCGCCCCCGTCAACGGCGACCGCCCCTACGTCCAGGTCCGGCTCGATGGCTGTGACGACTGGCAGCGGCTCGACCACGACGACGGCCCTGCAGCCGTCACCATCTCCACCCGGCTCGCGCCGTGCGGCACCGACCCGGCTGCCCTGGAGTGGCAGGTGTGCCAGACCCACGGCGGCCTGCTTCCCGACGACTGCGATGACGGGACCACCGACCTCCCTTCGCGCTGACGGGAGCGACCGGGAAGGGCCAGCTCCTCCGGACACGGGAACCATCGGTCGGCGCATTCGGACGGCCCACCGACATCGGACCCTGTCGGCGTTGACGTCGAGGTCGAGGCGCCGGCGCGCGCCTCCGACATCCGGTCGTCACCGACCGTTCACGATGCGGTGGAGACGCCAGCGCCCCCGACAGGGCATGCTGAGAGCGGCCGAGACCGGAGGGCGCAAACAATGGGCCAGGACGCACGATGAGCCAGGACAAGAAGCTCGGGATCCTCGTCGGCGGTGGTCCCGCGCCGGGGATCAACAGCGTGATCGGGGCGGCCACCATCCGCGCCGAGCTGGCCGGCGTCCCCATCGTCGGCATCCGCGACGGGTTCGAGCACCTCATGGCCGGCGACACCGACCAGGTGGTCGAGCTCACCGCCGCCTCGGTCAGCCGCATCCACTTCCGCGGCGGGTCGATCCTGGGGACCTCCCGGGCCAACCCCACCAAGGACCCGGCCCTGCTCGACCGGTGCATCGACTCGCTCGAGCGCCTGGGCGTGGACCAGCTCATCACCATCGGCGGTGACGACACCGCCTACTCGGCCCTGCGGCTCGCCGAGCGCTCCGCGGGGCGCTTGCGCGTGGTCCATACCCCCAAGACCATCGACAACGACCTCGACCTGCCGCCCTGGGTCGACACCTTCGGCTTCCAGACCGCCCGCCACCACGGCGTCGACATCGTCACCAACCTCATGGTCGATGCCAAGACGACCTCCCGCTGGTACTTCGTGATCGCCATGGGTCGCAAGGCCGGCCACCTCGCCCTCGGCATCGGCAAGGCCGCAGGGGCGACGGTCACGCTCATCCCCGAGGAGTTCGACGAGCGCATCGGGCTGTCCGAGCTGGTCGACACCCTCGTGGGCACCATCATCAAGCGCCGCCGGGCCGGCCGCCGCGACGGGGTGGCGGTGATCGCCGAAGGCGTCGTCCTGAGCCTCGACCCCAGCAAGCTCGAGGAACTCGAGGACGTCGAGCGCGACGAGCACGGCCACGTACGCATCGCCGAGGTCGACATCGGCCAGATCCTGAAGGTGAAGGTGCGCGAGCGCCTCCAGGAGCTTGGGATCAAGACCACCATCGTGGCCAAGGACGTGGGCTACGAGCTGCGCTGCGCCGACCCGATCCCGCTCGACATGGAGTACACGCGCGACCTCGGCTACTGCGCCTCCAAGTACCTGATCGCCGGCGGCAGCGGCGTGATGGTCACGATGCAGGCGGGCCAGTTCGTTCCGGTGCCCTTCGACGAGATGCTCGACCCCGAGACAGGGCGGACCGCGGTGCGGGTGGTCGACATCCACTCCACCCGCTACGCGATCGCCCGCCGCTACATGCTGCGGGTGCGCCGCGACGACTTCGACGACCCCGAGGAGCTGGCCGCCCTGGCCGCCGCCGCCGGGATGTCGGTGGCGGCCTTCCGCGAGATGTTCGAGCCGATCGTCGTCAACGAGCCGCCGGCGCTCGACCTCCACGTGGCCCGCGCCGCCCGGCCGTCGGCGACGGACTGAGGCCGGCCCGGCTCGGCCACCTCGGCCCGTGACCGTCTCGAGGAGTACGGCCCGCCGACGTGCGTCGGCCGATCCACTGCGCCATCACGATCTACGACGGGAACCAGTTCGCGTGGAAGCCGGCCGGAACCCACTGGGGCAGCCGGACGACGGCGACCGGCCCATCGTCGATCCGTCGAGCTTCGAAGACCGTGAGCTCGGAGACGGTGGCTGTGCGATCCGTGGTCGGGCAGAGGATCCAGCCGTCCCCCTCGTCGGTACCGTTCGGATCGGGTGCGAAGACCGGCTCGCCGACCTCACGCTCCCCACCGAAGTCCCACACCTGGCGCTGACCGGTCACCGCGTCGTACCCGGCCACGCAATCGAACCCGCCGAGCTGCGCCCGACTGCTGCTGTAGGCGCCCATGTAGTCGTAGCGGTTGTAGACGCCGGTGTAGTCGTCATTGAGGCGGCACATCTCGCCGCCCATGTCGTCGAAGTGCTCCCAACCCGCCTTGTCGGCCGCGAGATCGATCCAGAAGCGGGCGGGAAGGGCTGGATCGATGTCGATGGCTCTGCCCTCGGACTCATAGCCGAAATCGACCTCCTTCCAGCGGGCGCCGCGCAGCTCGATCCCGTCACCGTCATCCCATGCGTTCCAGAAGTGCTGGACATGACAGGGATCGATCTCGAACCACCGGATGTCATCGGCGGTTCCCGTGCGGGGCATCACACCCAACCGCGTGCCGTTCTCGGGCCTCCAGCTCGCCACCGGCCCGCCGTCGGGGTTGGCGATGTCCAACACGATCGGCGAATCGAGGAACACGGCGTGCTTCTCGGTGATGAGGAAGTCGTGCATCATCACCGGCGCGGGCAGATCCAGGTCGACCTTGTGAACCAGCTTCCCGCCCGCGTCGATGACGAAGTACCGGAGGTAGGGCGGGAACGGGGAGTACGCGAACGAGAACATCTCGCCCGTCCGTGGGTCGAGGCGAGGATGCGCGGTCATCGCCGGGAGCATGCCGTCGACCTGCCCCTCGTAGTCCCAGACACCAACGGTCTCGAGGTCGCCGTCGACCTCCGTGGGGAGCCCGCCCTCCCAGAGCGCGTAGTAGCGACCGGCGTGGCCGATGATGTGCGTGTTGGCCGGGTTCTTGACCGGACCGGCGTCACCGGTGACGGACTTGTCCGGCCAGTTGGCGAGGTCCGCGAGCCCCGGGTACACGCCGCGTCCCGCCCGCATCTCGACCTCGAGACCCCGCGAGACGATCCAACGGTTGCGGTACGAGGCCTTGCCATCCTCGAAGGAGACCTTGTGCAGCATGCCGTCGCCATCGAACATGTGGTACTCGCTCACCGGTTCGAACATCGGGTTCGGACCATTGCGCATGAACACACCGCGGAGCCCCTCCGGGAGGTCGCCGACGACGACCAGCTCGGACACATCCAGCTCGTGGTCCGCCGGCCTCCAGCTACCCGTCAGATAGTGGTTCCCCACCTTGTTCGTCACCTGGCTCGTTCGGTCGGACACCTGCGACATGGCGACACTCCAAGGGCCGTTGATCACTCACTTCTCACCCGCGGGCGCGCCTCAGGTTAACACCGTTCACATCGAGCGGGCCCGGGTCGACCGAATCTCTCCGGGGGCCTTCCACCCTGCCGGTCACACCACCGACGAGACCGGCGTCACCGAGTCGGCAGGGCAGTTCTTCCAGCGCCTCCAGCGCCAAGCCTGATCCGCCCGAACCTCCCGAACGCGGCGCAGGCCGGGCAGGTTCATCAGACGATCCGGTAGGTCTGCACGGCGTGGGCGACGATCGTCCCGTCGGTATCGGTGGCCGTGATCTCGGTGAACGTGAGCTCCTTGCCCCGCTTCACGGCTCGAGCGTGACAGAGCAGATCGGACCGTCTGGCGGTCCCCACGTACTGCACGCTCATCGACACGGTCGAGGCCCGGGACCCCTTGGCGAAGTCGTGGTGCGACCACGCCGCGAGGGCACCACACGTGTCGAGCGCAGAGGCGATCACCCCGCCGTGGTAGTGGCTGCCGTCGTTGGTGAGGTCTTCGCGGAACGGGATGCGGGTGGCGGTGTGGTCGGGCTCGTAGCGCTCGATGACGAGCCCCAGCCAGCCGATGAACGGCGTGGTGGGCATGAGCTCGGCGATCTTGGTGCGCCGCGCCCGCTGTTCTTCCTCCGTCAGTTCCATGGGCCCATCCTGACCGCTTGACCGGCCGACTCGCCCGCTCCGGGTCGGCATGTCTCACAGGTGATACATTGTGAGCCATGTCAGAGGTGACGATCCGGGATCTTCGCAACCACGGCGGCGAGGTCGTCGACCGTGTCGCCGCCGGCGAATCGGTGGTGATCACCCGCTCGGGCACCCCGGTCGCCGAGCTTCGCCCCGTGCACGGCCCGCGCCTCGGCGCAGCCGCCCTCATCGAGCGGTGGAAGAACCTTCCTTCCGTGGACCCTGAGCGACTACGCGCCGACCTCGACACGGTGCTGGACCCGGGCCTGTGATGGCCGACCACAACCAGGGGATCCTCGACACCAGCACGGTCGTGCTCCTGTCCCGGCTCGATGACCCCGGCCAACTTCCGGCCGAACCGGTGATCACGACCGTCACCCTCGCCGAGCTCTCCGTCGGCCCGCTGGTCACCGACGACCCATCCGAGCGAGCGGCACGCCAGGCCCATCTGCAACAAGCCGAGGTCGACTTCGAGCCGCTGGACTTCGACGCCGGCGCCGCCCGAGCGTTCGGCCAGGTCGCGACCGACCTCCGGCGGGCGGGTCGAACGACCCGCGCCCGGGCCTACGACGCTCTGATCGCCGCCGTGGCCGTGTCCCGCCAACTGCCGCTCTACACGGTGAACCCGCGTGACTTCGCCCACATCTCCGGCCTCGAGGTGGTCGCTGTCCCCCATCCGGACGGGGCACGGCCGTAACCCACGGCACGCTGACCGCCCCGACCCCCGACTCTCGGCCGGAACGTCCCCGTCGATCCACGCCTCGGCCACTGTGACACACCCACCATGACCGCCCGTCCAGCGCCGGCCGTGGGCGGGTCTGCGGCGCGGCCCACGCCTGCACCTACCGCGGTGGGCCCTCCGCGGCCGTCGCGGCCCGATAGGCGGCCACCACCGGGCCCAGCTCGGCGGGGGTGGCGCCGTGGAGGATGACGGCATCGGCGCCGAGGTCGAACTGGCGGCGCACCGTGGCCGCGCACTGCTCGGGCGAGCCGGTGGCTGCCGGCGCCAGCCACTCGTCGGGAATGAGGGTGGCGGTGTGCTCGAGCTGGGTGGTCGTGGCCTTGTGGTCGATGCCCCCGGCGAACGTAGCGACGAGCTCGTCGGCCCGGAAATGCTCGAGGGGGGCCGGGTCCCAGTCGTTGGTGCGCACCATCAGGTCGCCGTAGCCCTGGAGGTAGGTGGCCATGCGCCCGACGGTCTTGCGCAGGCGCAGGTCCTCCGCAAGGTGGTCACCGACGGTCGCGAGACACGACCAGACCGTCACCGTGGCCGGGTCACGACCGGACTGCTCGGCCGCCTCCTTCACCGTACGCACGCACCGCTGCAGGGTCTCGTCGGTGAAGAACGTGTGGAGGACCACGTGATCGAAAGCCCGGCCGCCCAGCGCCAGGGACTGCGGCCCGAAGGCCGTGAGCAGAAGGGGGATGTCGGCGTCGAACTCGCTGCCGAGGTGCAGAAGCGGCCAGGAGCCGGCGGGCCCGTCGTGGCCGAACACCACTTCGCCGTGCCAGAGTCGACGCATCAGCCCGGCGAAGTCCTCCATCTGCGCGGTCGTGATGCGGGGGATGCCGTACAGGTCCTGGAGTGGGGCGATGCCCCGCCCGATGCCGAGGGTGAACCGACCGCCGGACAAGCCGTGCATCGTCGTCGCGTAGGACGCCGTGACCATCGGGTGGCGAGTGTTGTGGTTCGTGGCTGCCGTGGCGATCTGGATCTCGGAGGTCACTGCCGCCGCGGCCCCCGACAGCGTCACGGCCTCCTTCACGTTGTAACGCTCGGAGATGAAGGCGGTGCCGAGGCCCATGGCCTCGCCCTCCCGCACCTCGTCGAGCAGCGCCGCCGGCGATGCCGGCGCCCCCGCCAGCGCGTAGAATCCCAGCTCGCTCATGCGGCCGACTGCCATGTCCCCATAGTCACCGCGGCGGGCGTCGCCACCAAACAGCGACGATCAAATGGCGACCGTAGCTCTTGGCGGATGTGCGTTCGGGAGCCTGGCACGGCGGATGACGAGGGCATGACCCGGTGCGGGTCGGGGGCCAGGCGGCTACCCCGGGGTCTGCCCGAGGCCACCGCCATCGTCATCGTCATCGTCATCGCGACCGGCAGACCATTGCCTGGCCGACGGCGCTGGGCGGTTCTTCGAAGAACGTCGAGTTCGACCCCAGGAACAAGGCGACGTCGGCGGGCTGCGTCCCGCCGGCGACGCGTCGCACGTGCTCATCGATCCGTCGGTCAGCTTCGGCCGTCCGGCAGTCGAGGGGTCGCGACTGAGCGTCTGTGGGCACTGCGCGACTCCGGCGAGTCGGTGGAGGAGATCGCCGACGGCCATGACCGATCGCAGGAGCTGGTCCGGGCGGCGGTGCCGCTCGTGCGGATCCTCGGCTTCGCCGTCACCATGGTCGCCGGGGGCAACGACACCACCACCGGCCTGCTCGGGGGCGCCGCCGAGCTGCTCACCGAGCGACCCGACCAACGCGCCCTGCTGCTCGAGTCGCCCGAGCGGATCGGCGAGTCCCTCCGCGAGCTGCTGAGGCGGTGCCCGCAGTTCTCGGTCGACGCGTCCGCCGGCCGGTTCGCCGGCGGGACCTACGTCCGCCGCTAGGAGTCGCTGCCGTTCCGCGCCAGCGGGGCTGGGGCCGCAGAGTGACCAGTCTGCCGTGGCGGCACGACGTGCCGGGTCGGCCTGCGAGCGTGCGCCCTACGGGGGGCCACGGGTCTGATCGCCCGAACCCTCGACCCGGGCGACGTGCTGACGCAGCATCGCCTCGCCCCGACCGTGGCGGACCCCCTGCAACTGGCCGGCACCATCGCAACGGACCAGCTGTACCAGGGCACGGTCGGCGCCATCCTGCGCATCACCCCGTCGCCTCCGGATGGTCCGTCCGACCCCACCACGGCTGAGGTCGGCCCCGGCCGGGCTACGACCAGCCGCAGCCCGTGGCGAAGTAGTCGCCATCGGAGGCGGCGACGGCCTCGCCCCAGTAGCGCCATTGGTCGGTCGCCCGTAGCGCGAAGTCGGCGACGTCCGCGTCTTCGGCCGCGGCGGACTGCATCGACGGGCTGGCCAGGCCGACCAGGCCCTGCTCGCTGCCGAGGCCCGGCACCCTCGTCGACAGCCGCTCGAAGTCGGGGCTCTCGGCCCACGGGTCGTCGGGGGCGGTCGGGCGCAGCCCGTCGAGGTCGGACCACGCCTCGATGAAGGTCATCTTCCCGGCGTCGTCGAACGCGAACTCCTCGTAGATGGGGCACGGCCCGCGCTCGTACTCGAACTCGACGTAGCAGCGGGCGAAGGGCTGCGTCTCGAAGAAGCGGCAGTCGCGCTCGGGCACCGTCGACGGGTCGCCGGCGCGCAGCAGGTTCGAGGTGGCGATCATGGTGTCGCGGCCGAACCCGGTGAGCAGCAGCCACGGCGGCCACTCCCAGCGGGCGACGTCCTCGTGGTAGTCCGGCACGCTCTCGGGGTCGGCGTCCACGTCGAGGGTGTCGAAGTACGCCAGCGCCTGATCGACGTAGTACTCGGGCGCCTGCGTGGGCTCGAGGCACCCCGCGGTCGCCCCCCGGGTGCCCGCGTCGGCGCAGTCGGCCGACGCCACGACCGCCATGGTGGTCGTGGTGACCGATGCCCGGTCACCCGTCTCGTCCTGTCCGCCCGACCCGCCGCAGGCGCCGACGGCCAGCGCCGAGACCAGGAGGAGGGGGATGGCTCGTCTGATCCATGGGACGCTACTGCCCGCCGTTCGGCGCCCTGGCCCGCACGCGGTCGCGGCGCGGCGCGGCGCGGCGCCAGGCGGGCGGGCGAGCAGGACGGGGTGTCGTGGTTCTCGTCGAGGAACACCACCCGCACACCCGCTTCGACGGCCAGCGCCGACACCCGCCGGGCGAAGGGGTAGCGGGGCGCCCCGTCGTCGGGCACGGCCGGGTCGCCGCCCAGGCCGAAGAACCCGAAGCCGAAGTCGCCGAGTTGGACGACCCAGACGGCGCCCGCCTCCGCCGCACAGGAGGCCGCCTGCGCAGCCCACTCCTCGTCCCCATGTCGGTCCCCGGCGAACAGAACCTTCACCACCTCATGGCCAGCTCGACGCCGTGATCGTCATGCTCAGACGCCCACGAGATGACCGATCTCGGTCGCCCCAGACCCCACGCCGACGTCGTCCGTCACGACGACCGGGCCACTCAGCCGACGGCAATGGAGGCGGGGTCGACGATCGCAGTCCGGGCCTGGTAGTCGGACATCGAGAAGGGCTACTGGGTCACGATGCGCCCGCTCGGTGACCGGTGGTAGCCGTTGCAGTTCGCCTGCCACACGGTGACCGCGACCATGGCCTGCTGGAGGCGACACGCGGGAGTTCCGACAGACTCGGTCACGGCAAGAGTGTTTTGTCATAGCTTTTCATTATTTTCCATGCTATCTGTGGCACATGCACACCTACGAACGCCGCTGGACCGATGACTCGCCGATGCCCGACATCGAGACCTACCGCTTCGCCGACGCCCTCGACGTCGTGGTCCTCGCCGAGGTCGACCGCCTCATCGGGTGGAAGACCTGGCCCGAGGTGTGGCACCTCGACCACGAGGGCCGCTTCCGCTGCTACTTCAAGGCGTCGAGCGGTGACAGCCTCCAACGCTGGGCCGACGATCCCTCCGACCTGCACCGCTCCCGGATGGAGGGGCTGCGCCAGGGCGGGTGCCCCGACGGGTGGCTCATCGTCGACGCGCGGCCGACGGCGTGCATCCGCAATCCGGTCGACGACACCGACGCCGCCGCATTCCTGACCGTCCGGAAGCACCTGCGCTCGATGGGGCTCACCCTCGTCGACACCGTGGTCTTCGACGACCAGTGCCAGTGGTGGTCGATGCGCGAGCAGACCAGCGGCACCGCCCGCTGGTCCGACGCCGGCGAGTCCCCACCCGACCTCCCCGCCTCGAGCTGGTGACCGCGGCGATGGCCACCTCACGCTCACACGAGGAAGACCCCGAGGAGGCGGTCCGCACCGAAGTGCGCCGCCAGGCCGCCGCGGTGCTGAACGTGGTCGGCCCGGTCGACGTCGACCGCTTGTGCCGAGTGCTCGAACGGGCCGGAACCTTCGCGCCCCTGGCCGACGATGGCTGGGGCCACGACGACCACCGGTGGATGATCGAGGACCTCCTCGAGTACGACATGGACGACTTCCACGGCACGGCAGATGGGCTGATCGCCCACGTCCCGTCGCTGGTCGACGGGATCGTCCTCACCCATCTGCTCTCGGCCGACGAGCGGCGCCGGTCGATGCTCGACGTCGGTGTCGACCTGGCCGTCCTGCACCGCTACCGCTTCCGGTACACCCTGGCCTCGGGCGGTGAGGTCCGAATCGTCCGCTCCTTCGACTCACCCGAGCTCATGCGCTCCGCAGCGGCCATCGGCCTGCCCACCGACGACGACGCCAGCCGGGACGGGTCCCTGGCCGGCCCCGACGGTTGGCTCGACCACTTCGACGCCGGCGCTCCGCTGGCGTTGGAACTCTCCGGCCGCACCCTGGCGATCACCCACGTCGACCCGAACCGGGTGCCGACCGCCGAACGATCACCCCTCGTCGCTGCCCTCGACCGTGCCGCCCGCCGGCGGGCCGACGACGAGCACGACGACTACGTGCTGTTCGACGGCCAGCCCGAGCACCTGGTGCTGGACGCTCTGGTCGAGGACCCGGCCCTTCTGCGGGCTCCGGACCTCCCCGTGGCAGCGGCCTTCGACCACCTCGGCCTGGCCTTGGAGCAGGGCACCCTCCTCCGGTGGCGGACGCCGCCGGGGCAAGGTCCGCAGACGTGAGCGGTTCGGAGCAGTGGTGCCAGACTGGTACCACGCCACCTCCAGATCACTAGCCTGAGGAGATGGACGTGAACGTCAAGAACGTCGATCCCGAGGTGATGGCGCGTCTGGCCGAACAGGCCGAGGCCGAGGGAGTGAGCCAGCAGGAGTGGATCCGACAGACCCTGCGCCGCACCGCCGCCCGGCTGTCGCCGGCCGAGCTCGTGGCGCAACGTGCCCTGGCGGCCGCCCCCATGACCGAGGGCGAGTTCGCCGAGGTCCAGCGGCGCGTGGCCGAGCGCCGACGCACCGCCGTCGAGCAGCTGGGCGACTGAAGCGCTGATGCACCGTGCATGACAGCGTCGTCACCGACGCCGGCGGGTTGCTCGTGCTGGCCGGCGTGCTGGAGGGCGTACCGCACGAGGTCGACGAGGTGATGGTCCTCGACGCCACCACCCTCCTGGTGGCCGAGTACCTGGCCGTGCGCCACGAGGGTGACCCCGACCGGTGCCGGTCCGACTTCGCCGCCGCGACGCGAATCGTGAGCGAGTGGTTCCCCGCCCGACCCCTGGCGCTCGATGCCGCCCTCGGCGACCTGCACGACGGCCTCGACACCGCCGTCACCCTGCGCCTGGCCGAAGCCCTCGGCGTCCCCCTCGTCACCAAGCACGCCGGCGTGTCCAGCGCCACCATCCCCGTCCTGCACTGCTGACGCCCTCGCCGACGTAGGGCGACGACGAGTCGCCGCCGTCCCCCACGCCGGGACGAGCAGGTCGAGGGCAGCCACCCCCTTCTGATTCAGATGCCGGCGGACCGCCGCCCGGCTCGATGACGAGCGTCAGGCGACGACGCGACCGATCAGGTGCCGGTTCTTGGCGACAGATCCCGGCAGGATGGCGAAGTGGACCTGTCCGTCGGTGTCGACTGCCGAGATGCGCACCACCGCGGTGCGCCACGCATCCTCAGTGTCGTCGCGGTGAAGGCGCTTGAAGGCGACCTCAGCGAGGAAGGTGCCGGTCTGGGCCCGCAGGGTGTGCGCGCCCACCAGCCACCGCCAGAGGTCGTCCGGCCGCTTGGCGCCGCTGATGGCGGCGAGATCATCCAACGGGTTGATCAGCATCAGCCGCCTTTCTCGATTCCGTCCTGTTTCTCGTGCCGATGCTGTTCGGTGGCCCCGACGATCTGGCACGGCGCGGACCCCATGCTGGCGCTGGGGCCATCGGCGCCACCACAGCACCTGACCAGGCGCGCGTGGGACTGGCCCCCACCGGGCTCGACCCGATCAGCCGAACAGCGCCGCCACGCTCTCATCGAGCGCTCGGCCCCTCGCGAATCCGCGCGCCTGGACGAGTGCCGCAGCCTCGCGGGCCACTCGCTGGTCCGCTTCTGTGGCGACGGAGGCGAGCCCGGCCAGGTCCGACGCATCCTGGGGGCGGCGCTCGTCGTCACGGGCGAGCAGCTTCAAGACGATGAGGTGGGCGACCGTGGCCACGGGCACCACCACACCCGGCAGCACCTCGAGGGGATCCGCCGCGGCCACGATCTCCGCCTCGATGCCCGAGGAGGCGAACAGCAGGTCCGCCACCTGACCATCGGCCAGCACCAGGCGGACCTGGGCCATACGGCCGGCTGCCTTCTGCTCGACGGTCATCGTCTGGGTGTGACCCCTCGCCACGAGGTCGTGCACGAACGACTCGGCCTGGCTGTCGTCTGCCACCGCAACGACGAGGTCGACGTCTCGGGTGAACCGCGGCTCGGTGCGCACCGAGACCGCGAAGCCGCCGACGAGCGCCCACCCGAGGCCCTTCTCGGCGGCGACCTCGCCCACCACTCGACAGACAGCGTCCAGGACGGTCACGACTCGGCAGCGCCAGTGGCTCGAACCACGCCCGGCGCGTCGGCCGGACGGTCGAGCAGCCACACCCGCAACTGCTCCTCGACCTCGGCGGCGGTTGCGTCGGGATGCCGGCGACGCAGGTTCTGACGCATGAGCTCGAGTCCTTCGGCGTGCAGGCGGTCGGCCTCCCAGAAGCGGCGCACCTCGGCCTCGAACACCCGACCAGGGTAGGTCTCCGTGCCTGCCGGGTGGATCGCGTTCACGGTCGCGCTCGTCGAGGACGGTCAAGCGGGCGCCGCCTCGATCGACGGTGCGGCATGAGGGGACGAGGGTCGTCGAGCCAGTACCGCACCTGGGCGTGACACGCGCAGGAGTAGCGGTCCGCCAGGATCACCTGCAGCGCTCGAAGCGGCGGTGGCCGGCGGGTGTAGGACGCAAGGATGAGCGGGTGCAGAGCGAGCAGCTTCTCGAGGTGCTTCGGATGCACGTCGACGAAGGTGAAGGCGACACCAGCCACCGTTGCCTTCGACGACTGATCGAAGCGCGCTCCGTCGATGATCTGCTCGACGAGGCCGGCGGTGATCGCTCGGTGGAGGTCCTCGTCGTCGGTCCCGAGGACGATGAGCTCGGGATGGTCGTAGGTGACGGGTAGCCCGACCGTGACGACATAAGGAGGTTTGCTTGGTCCCTTGCCCCCGGGGCTCGACGCCACGGTCCAACCGTCCCGCTCGATGTCGCTGAGCAGGGAGTCGAAGAGGGCGTCGTGCCGTGCGTCGCGGCGGCGTGGAGGTGTCTTTGCCATGTCCCCGAGCCTGCCCAAGGGGTGTGACAGCCGGATGCCGCGGAGCCGCACCGATCCCGTATCGGGCACTATCTCGCGATGGACACCACTGCGGCGGGGACGCCGACCGGACTGCTGATCGCCGGCGAGTGGCGGGACGGCACCAGCGACGCCGTCGTCGCCGTCGAGAACCCGGCCGACACCACCGTCGTCGCCGAGGTGGCCGCCGCCTCGACCGCCGACGTCGACGCCGCGGTGGCCGCCGCGGTCGAGGCCGGCCCGGCCATGGCCCGACTCACCGAGTTCGAGCGGGCCGAGCTGCTGCATGCCGTCGCCGACCTGCTCGACCAGCGGGCCGACGGGCTGGCCGTCCAGATGACCGCCGAGTCCGGCAAGGCCCTCGCCGCCGAGACCCGGGACGAGCTGGTCGAGTCGGCCGAGATCTTCCGGTTGGCGGCCGAGGAGACCAAGCGCCTCGAGACCCACGTGATGCCCAGCATCGAGCGCACCAAGCGGGTGTTCACCCACCGCAAGCCGGTCGGGGTCTACGTGCTGCTGACGCCGTTCAACTTCCCCATGAACATCCCCGCCGAGCTGCTGGCGGCAGCGCTGGGCGGCGGCAATACGGTGGTGATGAAGCCGAGCGAGTCGACGCCGCTCTCGGGGGCGGCGCTGGCCCAGGCCGTGGTCGACGCCGGCTTCCCCGCCGGCGCGGTCAACGTCGTGCACGGCCGGGGCGACGTCGGCGCCGCCCTGACCACCCACGCCGGTGTGGACGGCATCGGCTTCGTGGGCTCGGCCGACACCGCCGAGGCCATCGTGCGGGCAGCCGGGCTCAAGCGCACCCTGATCGAGGCGTCGGGCAACGGCCCCCAGATCGTCTGCGACGACGCCGACCTGGCCCGCGCCGCCGAGGCCGCCGTGTTCGGCGCCACGTTCGTGGCCGGCCAGTGCTGCGTCGCCACCGAGCGCCTCTTCGTGCAGGAGTCGGTCAAGGACGAGTTCGTCTCGCTCCTGCTGGCGGCTGCCGCCGAGCCCGTCCTCGGCGACCCAATGGCCGACGACACCTCCTACGGCCCGGTCAACAACGAGACCGTCGCCGCCCGCATGGACGCCCACGTCGGCGACGCCCTCTCTTCGGGCGCCACGCTCCTCGTCGGCGGCGAACGTGCCACCGGCTTCGCCAGCGATCTCTACTGGCCCCTCACCGTCCTCGACGACGTGAGCCCGACGATGGCCGCCTTCCGGGAGGAGACCTTCGGGCCGATCCTGCCTATCACCACCTTCACCAACGACGACGAGGCCGTCGCCCTCGCCCACGACTCCCACCTCGGCCTCCAAGCAGCGGTCTTCACCTCGTCGCTCAGCCGGGCCTACCGCTACATCGACGACCTGCGGGTCGGCACCGTCCTGGTGAACGAGTCCACCAACTTCTGGGAGCAGCATCCCCCCTTCGGCGGCGCCGGCGGTACGAGAACCGGCTGGGGCCGCATCGGCGGCAAGTACACCCTCCAAGACATGACCGACCTCCGCACCGCCGTCATCGACGTCCGCTGACCCGCGAGCTCGCGACGCGCCGCCAATCGGACGTGTGGTCCGAATGCCGGCGGGCAGTGCGTGGTCGGAGTGACAATCCGAATGCCGACGACCTTCTGCCGAGGTCGGTGGGCTCAATGTCGCCCGCCAGCTGCAAGGGACCGGGGTTGCGCCAGGCACATGGGACCACTACGGCCAGCTCAAGAGCCTTGGGTGATGGTCAGGCAGTGCAGCAGTGAGCGATTCGAGGTCGTGCACGTCGCCGGTCAAGATGGCCTCTGAGCGGCGTACGGCCACCACGACGAGGTGAGCGTCGACGACGTCGCTGGTACCCGAGCGCGCCAGCAGGATTCCGACTTCGGGTCCGTCGTCGAAAGCGACAACAATCACCGATTGCAGAAATCTCGCAAGGCGTGCTTGTCGAGCACCATCGCGCCACACCTGGGCGACGACGGGATGCGTGGTGGTCAGTGGCGTCTCGTGGATGAGCGCGGCGGTGAGGAATTCTTGCGCGGCGCGTTCACCTCGGTCGACCGAGATGAGGAACCCGGCGTCAAGAATCAAGGCGGTAGCGGTCGCTCATGGCCGAGACTGCACGTTCGTCGACCGGGCCTGCCTCGTGTTCCCAGTCAGCGAGGAGATCGGCGAGAGCGGCGTGCCGTCGGGTTTCGGCGGCGAGGAGTCGAAGCCCGACGCGAAGTGCGTTCGATCGGCCGCCATGGATCTCGGCCAACTCGTCGAGCGTGTGCTCTTCGTCGGGGTCGAGTCGAACGGTGGTCGTCGCCATGTCCGCCAGTGTAGCACACACGTGCTACGCCTCGTCTACGTGCGCTGCGGGCTGTTTCTCGGCTGCATCCCTGAGCGACTGCAGCCCGACCTCGACACGGTGGTCGACCCGGGTCTGTGGTGGCGGCCGGCCACGAGCAGGCGATCCGCTACACCAGCACGGTCGTGCTCCCTTCCTGCCCCGACGATCCCCCCAACTTCTGAGAGAGCGGATGATCACCAGCATGACCCTCGCCAAGATCTCCGTCCGACCGTGGCGGGGCCGCTGAAGAGCGTCGGCGCGACCATCCGAACGCCAATGGGACGGACAGCCCGAATGGCGATGGATCGCCAACGGGTAGTCGCCCGGCCCCTCATCGAAGTACCAGGACCTGCAGTGCAGATCTACGCGTCGGCAGGAAGGTCTGCCAAAACGCTCTCGAGCGCTCGACGGAGTGTCGGTACATCGCTCGTGATCACGCGCCGCACGACCGCCACGTCGATGTTGAAGTACGCGTGGGCGAGAATGACCCGGGTGCCGACGATCGATCGCCACGGGATCTCGGGGTGGGCCGACGTCACGGCCGCGGAAACCTTGGAAGCGGCCTCACCCAGCACCTCGATCCAACGCTCCGCCGCCGCCTGCACCAGAGGCTCGGTGTCGAAGCGGTCAAGGTCTGAGGCGTGCTCGAGGATCAGGTCGCACATTTCCACCATGTCGAGGACGAGATCTCGGTCGCGTCTCACAACTCGACTGCGTCGGCCAGTATGCGCTGGGCGACACGAGGGCGGAGGCCGGCGTCGGTCGTCACATCGACGTCGCAACCGAGGAGGTCTTGGAGGTCCATCAGCAGCCCACCGAGGTCGAACAGGCTGCGCTGATCGTCCATCTGGACCAAGAAGTCGACATCGCTGCCGTCCGATTCAGTGCCTCGAGCCACCGATCCGAACACACGGACGTTGTGCGCGCCGCGAGCTTCGGCCACACGCAGAATCTCGTCGCGGCGGGCGCGCAACTCGGTGAGCGCTGGAACCGGCATGCGTCCAACTCTACGCAGAGCAGCGTTGGCAGCAGCATGAGGTTCAGACTCGCTTCGTGCCCTCGCCCTCGTCACCCCTTCGCTGAGATCCCGCCGACCGCCTGGTTGGCGTCGAACCCATCCGAGTTCGCGATCGCTGACGCGTTCCCGGTCACCACTGGCCAGGCACTCGTCATTCCACGCCGCCTCATCGCCCCCTGGCGGGAGGCGCTGCCCGACGAGCGCCACGACCCGGACCTGGTCGACGAAGTGAAGGCGCTGCTCGACGATCGTCACCAACCCGGCGGATACAAGGTCGGCGCTCTGGCTTGAGAGGTTGCATCCAGTACGGCAGAGGATCGTCGACAACAACACAGTCGACCCCCTGTCCCCCCGCAGCCCCTCGGATGACTCATCCGAGTGCTGACTTCGAGAGTGGTGCTCTACTGCTCACCGGTCGGCCGGTGGGTCGAAGAGACGTAGAGGCTGCGCCGCATCGACTGATCGAGACTCGCGGGCGGAAACACGAAGTGGCATTCGGTGCACAGGAGAGCGGGACGCCAACACAACGAAGCTCACGGCACCAGCTCATGGAACTTGCACCAGCCAATCACCGCGTTGTCCAGAACCTTGCTCTGACTCGTCCGCCACCCTTCTCCAACGTAGGAAGAGGGACGCGTGTCCTGGGCGACTCCGGCGAGGGCGATGAAGCCCTCAGTGAAGATCTTCTCCTGGGCGTACTGGAAGTCGGTGGTCTTCTGCCAGCGGAAGAATTCGCCCGTCCCGGCTCTGTCCATCGGGGGTACGAGGTCCGGGAGGAGATGGTGGAGCGTCTTGGTTCCTGCGACCACCTTGGCCTTGTTCTCGACCACGGGCAGGCCTGCCACGAGTCGATAGACCTGAGCGCTGACGTCGGCTGCATCCGAGCCCAGGTCTTCGATAGCCAGGCCCTCGAGATCGGAGAGCTCCGGCGCCCAGTACCGGAGCCCGCGTACGAACTCGCCCTCGCCGACCTGTCGCGACCCCCGCGTTCCGATGCCCCATTTCCGAAGCGTCGACCTGAAGAGCGAGATGAAAGTCGGATCTTCGATGGCAGCCAGGATCGAGCCGAGCTCCCGCCGCCGCTCGATGGTCAGCCTGTGCAGCTGTTGCTGGCCAGATCGCACGAACGGAACCTCACGGTCGTACAAGTCGACGCAAGCACCGAAGTCACCGATGAGGCCCGCAACTCGTCCTTCGAGACCGACCTGACGAGAGCGCGGATTCGGCCGCAGCGCGGACTCTGGCAGACGCGACTCGCCGGTGCCTCGCAGCGCATACCGGCCGCGCCCCACCCGGATGAACACCTCGCCGCAAGCGGACGGCACGCCGCCGGGGGCGTTCGCGGTCATGCCCTGCAGGACCGGTCCGAGCGAGCCCTCTCGCTTCGAAGGGTCGCCGGCAAGCGCGCCGTCGAGCAGCTCGCTGCGGGTGAACTCAGTTCGGCCCTCGTCCGTCAGCCGTCGAGCGGAATCAAGGAGGGCTCGCCACGCTGGCGATCCCCTGTCACGCCGACAGGGTAGGTCCCGCGCGGCCCACGCGTTCTGCCCAGCCTTGATCGACGACTCAGAACTCTTCGTCATCAACATCGGCGCCCAGCACGTCACCCTGACCCGGTAGCGCCGCCTCGACCTGTTCGGCAAGGTCGGGGATCGGGTCGGAGCGAACGACGTCGAGCCATGCCAGGACCACCTGCTCCGCCCACACTGCAGCAGCGTCCGGGTCTCCATCGATGTAGCCCGCTCCGTTCAGCTGAGCGCGGACGATCTCTCGAACCCCGCCCCCGCCGACATACCAGTCCAGACGCGTGCCTGGCGGCATGCGCTGATCGACCGCGGCGGCGTAGCGGTCCTCGATGATGCGCATCGCGGCGGTATTCGCATCACGGGTCGGGAGGTTGCGGACGTAGAACGGCACGCGAGCGCTGTCGCTGGTGACCTTGATGTCGATCCATTGGGAGAACTGGCGGATCCAGAGGTCACGCGGCCAAGCAATGTGGAGGTACGACCCGCTGCGGTGCGCGTTCATCGAAGAGAAGCCAGCGGCCTCGAGACCTGGACGGACTGCCTCGAGGATTGCATGGAGGTAGTCCGCCTTGGTGCCGTTCACCGGGCGTGCGCCGCTCTGGCGGGCCTTTCCGGTGCGCTCCCAGGCCATCGGCGCCGCCAGGACCTCGAAATGCACCTGATAGCCGCCGTTCGCTCCATGTGTGAGCCGAACCTGGACGAGGTAGTAGCCGACCTCGTCGGACGACGTGCGATTCAGGAATCGCACCGCGGCGACGAAGGCTTCGTGAGCACTCTCGACGACCCAGACGGCACGCCCCCGGTCCTGTTGGGCCAGGTAGGCGATCAGCCGTCCCAGGTGGTCGGCGTCGGTCTGCCCGTATTGGTTCTCGATGCAGACCGGGATCTCCTCGCCGGCCTCGTCCAGCGCCGACGCCAGGATGTCGAGGCGCTTCCCGAACACGTTGTGTTCGGTGCGGATGGTGGTCAGCTCGTCCAGCTTCAAGGCGGCGCCCAACGTCTCCATCGTCTCGGGCTGCTGCAGCCACGGCGTGAAGTCCGACGCCTCACCGCCCAGCACGTCCCTGGCCGTCAACCATTCGACGGGCGTGATGGTCGGAAATCGGGCTCAACTGACGCCTTCGTGGGTGGGTAGCGCCTGCTGAGGGGGTGGGGGTCCGCGCACGC